>Ga0207646_10004343_pt1 | contig 15455 bp, 15 predicted proteins | sample KBSK5502metaG_FD_184343 | JGI IMG/M metagenome (GOLD analysis project Ga0207646, IMG submission 184343) | Corn, switchgrass and miscanthus rhizosphere microbial communities from Kellogg Biological Station, Michigan, USA - KBS K5-50-2 metaG... | ecosystem: Host-associated > Plants > Roots >... | reverse complement strand
TCGGTCGGAGTCTCCGGGTCAGCGTTCGAGTAATGCGCTCGCCCGGAGGACGGTGTCAATCGAAAGGTGTGCTTACTGGGTGCACCGTTCCTCCAGCGTTGGATCATACGACGACTTGCGCTGGACGGGCTGGACGACACCCAGCAGGTGACCTGGCTTGCGGCACTGCGCCCCACCGATTGTGCCCAGGCGGCAGTCGTGAAATCATGACGCCACCCACCGAACCCTACCCCGGGAGGACACGATGGACGTCGGCCTGCAGATGGTGTTCGCCAGCTACGGGTGGAGCAACGTGTCCGACGGGCAGGTCTGGGACGAGGAACTCCGGCTCGCCCGGCTGGCCGCCGATCTCGGCTTCGACGTGCTGTGGTCCGTGGAGCACCACTTCAACGACTACTCGTTCTGCCCGGACAACCTCCAGCTCATGTCCTACCTGGCGGCGGAGTGCCCGGATGTCGGACTCGGTACCGCGGCGGTGATCCTGCCCTGGCACGATCCCCTGCGCGTCGCCGAGCAGGTGTCCATCCTCGACCACCTCAGCCGGGGCCGCCTCCGCCTCGGTATCGGCCGCGGCCTCGCCCGGCGGGAGTTCGAGGCCTTTCGGGGCACGATGGACGAATCGAGGGGGCGATTCGACGAGGCCGCGGAGATGATCCTGCGCGGCCTTCGCACCGGGTTCATGGAGAGTGACGGGCCGTTCTACCGGCAGCCGAGGACGGAGATCCGGCCGCGCCCGACGCGGAGCTTCGACGGCCGCGTGTACGCGGTGGCCTCCTCCGACGACTCGGTGGTCTCGGCCGCCCGGCTGAACGCCCGCATAGTCATGTTTGCCGACCGGCCCTGGCCGATGCGCATGCCGGCCATCCAGAAGCACCGAGATCTGGTGCGCGAGATGCACGGGGAGGAGGCGGGGCCGCCCTTGCTGGCCGACTTCTGCGTGTGTACGCCCACCCTGGACGGTGCCGAAGCGAGGGCCCGCCAGTACATGGGGAAGTTCGTGGAGAGCAACTTCTACCACTACGAGCTACTGGGGTCGCACTTCAGCACCGTGAAGGGGTACGACGCCTACGCGCAGAAGATCGCGATGGCCCGGGAGATCGGCATGGACGGGATCGTCTCCGCGTTCATGGAGGCCGCGGTCTGGGGCACGCCCGACCGGATCCTGCGCAAGTTCGAGGCGCGGCGGGCCATCGTGGGCGAGTTCGAGCTGGCCACGTCGTTCCGCTTCGGTGGCACGCCCTTCGACCTGGCCGAATCCGGGCTTCGTCTCTACGCCAAGGAGGTCCTGCCGGTGGTGCATTCCTGGAGCCGAGCCGCGCTGAAACCGTAGGAAGAGCGCGCTCCGGCCTTGCTCAGGACGGCAGGATGACGGCCTTGCCCGTCGTCTGCGTGTCGAAGAGCTTGTAGGCTTCCTCCGCCTGCTCGAGCTTCCAGCGGTGCGTGAAGAGCTTCTCCACGTCCACTTTCCGGTCGGCGACGAACTCGGCGCATTCGGCCTGGCCTTGCTTCGAGAACGTCCAGGAGCCCACCAGCGTCACCTGCCGGCGCAAGAGGTCCGGACTCACGTCCAGCGTCACCTGGCCGCGCTCGCCAACGAAGCAGGCCGTGCCCCACGAGCGCACCGAGCGGACCGCCGCGGCGCGGGCCTCCGGCGCCGAGGAGGCGTCCAGCGTCTTGTGCGCACCCTCGCGGTTTGTCAGGTTGCGGATCGCCGTCACCGGGTCGCTCGACTGGGGATCGATCACCTCGTGCGCGCCGAACTCCCAGGCGAGCTTGCGCCGCTCGGGCGCGATGTCGATGGCGATGACCCGTGCGCCCATGACGACGGCAAGCTGCGTCGCCGACAGGCCCACCGGGCCCTGGCCGAAGATGGCGATCGTCTCGCCGCCATGAAGACTGAGCCGCTTCAGGGCCCCCCAGGCCGTGCCGGTGCCGCAGGAGATCGCGGCGCCCGTCACGAAGGAGAGCGAGTCCGGCAGCGGCACCAGCGTCGAGACCGGCACCTTCATGTACTTGGCGTGCCCGCCGTGCCCGCCCGAGCCATAGACGACCGTCCCCTCGAGGCACATCTGCGTCCAACCAGCCCGGCAGTGCTTGCAGTTGCCGCAGCCGTCATAGTGGTGGTCCATCACGCGCTGACCGACCCGGGCCTCCTTCTCGGTGACGCCCGCGCCCAGCGCTGCGACGATGCCGCAGGGCTCGTGGCCGGCGATGACACCGGCCTGCCGCTTGATGCCCCCGGTCACGGCTCCGGCCGGCTGGGCCGGCGCGCGATAGTTGTGCAGATCGCTGCCGCACATGCCCGACGCCTTGATCTCGAGGATCACGTCTCTGGGGCCTGGTGTCGGATCGCCGAACTCCCTGAGCTCCAGCTTCCGATCTCCGAGAAACACAACGCCTTTCATGGCTTCCTCCCGTGCCTGCGTGTTCACTTCCTTGACCGCTCCCCGCGGTCAGACTACTCTCCTGCCACCTGGTCGACCACGAATTCGGGAGGGCCACCATGACACGCTACGAGATACGAACCTACACGCTCCATGCTGGGAAGATGGCCGACGCGGAGGTCAAGCTGCTGACCGCATCCCCGTGGGGACCGCATCCCTGAGGCTGCGATGAGCAAGTTCGAAGACTACGCCAACAAGTACCGGACGATCCGCATGGAGCGGCGCGACGGCATCTTGCAGATGACCCTGCACACCGATGGCGGCTCGCTGCGCTGGGGTTTTCTGCCGCACGGCGAGCTGCCCGACGCGTTCTACAACGTCGGCGCCGACCGCGACAACCGAGTGGTGATCATCACCGGCACCGGCGCCGAGTTCTCCGGGCCTCGGGCTAACCCGGGCACCTCGTCCTTCCCTTCCCGTCCGTCGATCGAGCGGATCGACCGCATCCACTGGGAGGGCCGCCACCTGTTGATGAAGCTCCTCGAAATCGAGGTGCCTGTGATCAGTGCGATCAACGGGCCGGCCTGGCGTCATTCCGAGATCCCGCTCTTGTGCGACATCGTGCTCGCCGCTGATACCGCCCGATTCCAGGATTCGGCGCACTTCCCCTCCGACGTGGTGCCGGGCGACGGCATGCACATTGTCTACCCGCTGCTCTTGGGCATGAACCGGGGCCGCTACTTTCTCTTGACCGGGCAGACGCTCAACGCTCAGAAGGCGCTCGAACTGGGCCTCGTTGCCGAGGTCCTGCCGCCCGACAAGCTCCTGGCTCGTGCCTGGGAGCTTGCGGAGGACCTCGCCCGCCGGCCGACCCTGCTGTTACGTTACACTCGCCTCCTGCTGACCGAGGCGCTGCGCCGACAGATGCATGATCTCTTGGGCTACGGGCTTGGCATGGAGCTGCTCGCGCTAGGCGAGAAGCCTGAGGGGCCGGCCTAGACAGAGGCTTGCTCGTGACGGGCGTGCCATGATACCGGCGCGGCTCCAACACGCGGGACGCATTGGCAGGCACTCCCCTTCGCCGCGACGAGAGAGTACCTCTGGGTTCGCGTCTGGCCTGTAGGGAGTGCCGCGTGCTAGTCGTCTTCGATGAACGACTTGACCTGCGCGAGCAGCTCGGGTGATGGCGCCAGGCCGTGCTCCTTTGCGTGCTCACCGGCCTTCTGCAAGACTTCCTCCTCGGTAGCCCCGCGGACTACGTGCTGGCAGTCGGTGGTGGGGTTGACCTTGTGGCAATCGATGATCTTGCCCATATGAGTACCTCCCTCTGGGTCTGATGGGGCGGACTCTGCGCCCGCAACGGGAGGTTGTCAAGGGGACGGACCGCGCCCCGGTGGCCCACCCGCCCGGCTTCGGCGTGTCGTGGAGCCGCCGCACGAGATAGAAAGCTTCTCGAGGCGGGATCCGAAGGTCAATCACCGCATTCGACTCGCCTCACGTTCGAAGCGGGCGTCGTCTAATTGCCGATCTCGCCGGATCTGGTCCCGGAGGCGCCTCACTCCACCCCGGCGAGCTGGAGCTCGCGGGCGCGGTGACAGGCGACGAAGTGCGCGGGCGAGATCTCTTGCCAGGCCGGCGCCTGCGTCCGGCACATGTCGATCGCGTGCGGGCAGCGGGGGTGGAAATAGCAGCCCTCCGGGGGCGAGGCGGGGTTCGCCACCTCCCCCTCGAGGATGATGCGCCGCGTGCGCACGCGCGGGTCCGGCTCGGAAACCGCGGACAGGAGGGCCGCGGTGTAGGGATGCTTGGGCGCGGTGAAGATCTCCTCGGTCTCCGCCAGCTCCACGATGCGCCCGACGTACATCACCGCCACGCGGTCGCTGATGTGCCGCACGACACTGAGATCGTGCGCCACGAAAAGGTAGGTCAGCCGGAACTCGGCCTGCAGATCCTGAAGCAGATTCAGGATCTGAGCCTGGACCGAGACATCCAGGGCCGAGACCGGCTCGTCGGCGACCACCAAGCGTGGCCGGAGCGCCAGGGCGCGGGCAATGCCGATGCGCTGGCGCTCGCCGCCGCTGAAGGCATGGGGGAACCGTCGCATGTACTCGGGCCGGAGCCCGACGCGGCGGAGGAGCTCGGCGACGTGTTCCTCGCGCTCCCGCCGGCTCTTCATGCCGTGCACCAGCAGCGGCTCTCCCACGAGATCGAGCAGCGTCATACGGGGATTGAGCGAAGAGAAGGGATCCTGAAAGATCATCTGCATTTCCCGACGCAGCGCCCGCAGCTCCGTCCGGCCCAGCCGGCCCACCTCGACCACCGAGCCACCGGTGACGCGCATGAGGATCTCCCCACCGGTCGGCTCGATGGCCCGCACGATGCACCGCGCGGTGGTCGTCTTCCCGCAGCCGCTTTCCCCGACAAGGCCGAGGGTCTCCCCTCCGTCTATGTGAAAGTCGACGCCGTCTACTGCGCGGACATGGGCCACCGTCCGTTTCCAGAAGCCCTTCCGGATCGGGAAGAGCTTCTGGAGCCCGGTGACCCGCAGCAAGACCTTGGGGGGAAGGGCGCTCACGGATAGAGGAAGCAGCTCACCGTGTGCTTGTCCCCGACCGGCCGCAGGGTCGGCTCCTCCGCATCACAGCGCCCCGCCATGAACTGCGGGCAGCGCGGGTGGAAGGGGCAGCCGGAGGGCCGGTCGTAGGGGTGCGGCACTGCGCCTGCGATGGGGTTGAGGCGCTCCCGCGAGCGCGAGCGCATGCGGGGAATGGAGCGCAGGAGACCCTGGGTATACGGGTGCCGCGGCGCATGAAAGATCTCGTCGACCGGCGCCTGCTCGACCACGCGGCCGAGATACATCACCGCCACGTCGGTGGCCATCTCGGCGACCACCCCCAGGTCGTGGGTGATGAGCATGATCGCCATCCCGTCTTCGCGTTGCAGCTGACGCATGAGCTCGAGGATCTGGGATTGCGTGGTCACGTCGAGTGCTGTCGTGGGCTCGTCCGCGATGAGCAGGCTCGGATGGCAGGACAGCGCCATCGCGATCATGGCCCGCTGGCGCAGGCCCCCGCTCAGCTGGTTGGAGAGCTGGTCGACCCGCTGCTCGGGCGAGGACACGCCGACCCGCCGGAGCATCTCGATCGTTTGCTCGCGCGCCTGGCGCCGGTCGACCTGCCGGTGGAGCATGATCGCTTCGACGATCTGGCTGCCTATCGTGTGCACGGGACTGAACGAGGACATCGGCTCCTGGAAGATGAGGGCGATCTCCGCGCCGCGGATCGCCCGTATCTCGGGGCCGTTCGGAGTCAGCTTCGCCAGGTCCACCATCGGGCCGCGGTCGGCCGCGGCGGTGGCGATCTGCCGGCGGAACCGGATCTCGCCGTCGACGATCCGACCTGGGCGATCCACGATCCCGAGGATCGAGCGGGCGGTGACGCTCTTGCCGCAGCCGCTTTCCCCCACGATGCCGAGCGTGCCCCCCGAATAGAGGTCGAAGCTCACGCCGTCGACCGCCTTCACGGTGCCTTCGTCCTGATGGAAGTAGGTCCGGAGACCCCGGACGGACAGGAGCGTCGGCCGAACCTCAGCGGCCATAGGGGTCCGCGGCGTCCCGGAGGCCGTCACCAAGGAAGTTGAAGGCCATGACCACGACGATCACGGGCACCGCGGGAAGCATCAGCCACGGCGAGATGGCCACCGTCTGGACGTTCTGGGCCTGCTGCAGCAAGACTCCCCAGCTCATCGCCGGTGGGCGTAGGCCGAGGCCGAGAAAGCTCAGGGCGGTCTCGCTGACGATCATCGCGGGCAGCGCGAGCGTCGTCGCCGCGATGATATGGCTCATGAACGACGGGACCATGTGCACGAAGATGGTCCGCATCTGGCTGCACCCCACCAGCCGCGCGGCCACGACGAAGTCCTCCTCCCGGAGCGAAAGAAAGCGTCCCCGGACGACCCGGGCCAGCTCGGTCCAGGCGAGCAGGGAGATGATGAGGGTGATGGCGAAATACACTTGCAGAATGGACCAGTCCCGGGGAAGCGCCGCCGCCAGCCCCATCCACAGCGGGATGGTGGGGATCGAGCGGAGGATCTCGATGACCCGCTGAATGAATGTATCGGCGATCCCGCCGTAGAAGCCGGAGAGCCCGCCGAGGACCACTCCCAGGACCAGGCTCATCGTCACCCCGACCAGGCCGATGGTGAGCGAGATGCGCGTGGCATACATGAGCCGAGACCAGAGGTCCCGCCCCTGCACGTCCGTACCCAAAAGGAAGATTGTCTTGGCGGCGTCGCGGCCCCCGTCGATGCCGATCAGATGCCGCGTGGTCGGGACCACGCCCAGGAACCGGTACTCGAAGCCCTGGGCGAAGAAGCGGATGGGGATCTTCTCCCCTGGATCCGTGCGATAGACGCGCCTGAAGCTCTGGAGGTCACGGGCTCCCTTGACCGCGTGGACGTACGGGCCGAAGCGCCCGCCGTCGAACCAGTAGACACGCTGCGGGGGCATGAGTGAGCGCTGCGCCTCGGAGGCGTTGGGGTCGGAATACGCGAGGAAGTCGGCGCCCAGGACGGCCAGGTAGAAGCCGACGACGACGAACGCGCTCGCCACCGCCACCTTGTGCTTGCGGAACCGCCACCACATGAGCTGCCACTGCGAGGCCACGAAGATGCGCTGGTCGACCGCGGCCGCCGCGTCCTGCCTGTGCACGGGAGCGCTCGTAGGAGCGAGGACCACTTCGGGCTTGACCATCACGTGTCCTCGAGCCGGATGCGCGGGTCGATCCACACGAGCAGGATGTCCGAGATGAGTGTGCCGATCACCGTCATGACCCCGAGCATCAGCACGATGGTGCCCGCCAGGAACATGTCCTGCGCGATCAGGGCCTTGAGGAGGAGCGGCCCCACGGTCGGCAGTCCCAGCACGATCGACACGATGATGCTCCCGGACACGATGTACGGCAGGGTGTAGCCGATGGTGCTCGCGAAGGGGTTGAGCGCGACTCGCACCGGATACTTCAAGATCACGGTGGATTCCGGAAGCCCCTTGGAGCGCGCCGTCACCACGTAGGGCTTGCGCAGCTCGTCCAGCAGATTGGCCCGCATGATCCGGATCTGCTGCGCGGTGCCCGCGAGGCCGAGGATCAGGGCCGGGATCGGCAGGTGCTTGAGCAGGTCCCAGGTCCGCGCCAGGCTCCAGGGGGCGTCCTGAAACTCCACGGAGAAGAGCCCCCCGATGTTGGCGTTGAACAGGGTGAACCCGAGGTACAGCAGCACCAGCGCCAGGAGAAAGTTCGGGACGGCCAAGCCGATGAAGCCCACCAAGGTAGCAACGTAGTCGCCCACGGAGTACTGGCGGACGGCGGAATAGATCCCGATCGGCAGGGCGAGCACCCAGGTAATGAACAGGGCGGCCACCGACACCACCATCGTCATCCAGAGACGGTCCCCGATCACCTCGGTGACCGGGCGCCGCCACTCCATCGACGTACCGAAGTTGCCCTGGACGATCAGCCGCATCCACTTGAGATACTGCACGTAGATGGGCTGGCCGAGGCCGTACTGGATCCGAAGGTTCTGCGCCTCCTCGTCAGTGACGACGCTGCCCATGGTCGCCATCTGGGCAATGTAGGAGGTGACGTAGTCGCCCGGCGGCAGCTGGATGATGGCGAAAGAGAGGACGGAGATCGCCCACACCGTGAACATTGCGAGCAAGGCGCGACGGCCGATGTAGGCGAGCATGCGGGCCCAGGTCACCGACGAAGCGCGCCGGTAACCTGGGCGACTCCGCTACCTACTCTTATAGAAGAACGTCACCGGGCGGGAGATCGTCGGGGTCTTGCCGTCCGGGCTGTTGTATTGGCGCGACGGAATGTTGCCCATGCTCGTCTTGACCACGCGCACGCCCATGGAGGCCGGCCCCATCCCGATGACGCCGATGATGTAGACCTCCTCAGCGGTGATCTTCCAGACCTCCTTGCCGAGCTGGATCCGCTCCTTCTCCGGCACGCCGTACGCGCGCCTGAACTTCTCCATCAACTCCTTCATGCGCGCGGGAGGCTCTTTCCCCTGAGTGCCCGCGGACTGGAACCATTTGGCATAGAGCGGCCCCGAGGTCGCGACCACGGCGATCGTGTCGAAGGGAAACACGTGCGTCGGGAATGTGAAGAGATGCTCGCTTCCGTCGTTGTTCCAGGCGGCGAGCTGCTGTTCGTTGGCGGCGGTGCGCTGAATGGCGAGGCTCCGCTCCACCTCCTGCACGGTCAGGTCGATGCCGATCTTCTTCCAGTGCTCCCGAATCATCTCCGAGATCTGCGTGAACTGGACGAACTGTCCACCGAGCGTCATGATCTCGATGCGCAGGCGTCCCTTCCCGTCGGTGCGCAGCCGGTAGCCCTCGGCGTCTTTCTTGGCAAGGCCGACCTTGTCCAGCATCTCGTTGGCCTTCTTGATGTCGAGCGTGGCCCAGAGCTTGCGGTACTGCGGCCCAGGGTTGTACTTGTTGGTGTCCGCGGGCACCACGGAGCTCGGCGTGCCGGTCCCCAGCCAGAAAGTCTCGTTGATCTGGTCGCGGTCGATACCGAGCGAGAGGGCACGCCGGAAGTCTGCCGTGTTCATCCACTTCGCGATCTCCGGGTCGGCCTCGTAGCTCAGGTTGAACTTGATGATCATGTCGCCGCCGTAGTCACCCGGATCGAGGTAGAGCTTGTAGCCGCCCTTCTGCTGGTTCTCGAGGAACACCGGCACCTTGGCGATGTCGAGATGGCGCGCCTGGAAGTCGTATTCACCCGCGATCGCGCGCAGGTTGATGACCTCGAGGTTCTCCGCCAGCGTCAAAACCACGCGGTCGATGTAGGGAAGCTGGTTGCCCGCCGTGTCCACGAAGACGCTGTAAGGATTCCGCTCGAGCGTCCACGTGGGCGTGTTGGCGGGCGTCACGGTCTTCCATGGCGAGAGGACCGGCAGCTCGGGATTGAGCGACCAGTCGTTCTTGTACAGGAACATCCGGACCCAGCTCTCAAACTTCGCCTCCTTGAACTTCTTGTCCACTTCGGCCTGCCCGGCGTATTTCGGGTGGAACTGCTTCAGGTAGTGGGCGGGCGCGTAGCCACCGAGCCCGAACGCCCCACGCCAGGCCTGGCCGGCGACGTCGGTGGAGCCAGCCAGCACGTCGGGAAACATGTAGTACGGCTCGGGGAACTTGAACTTCACCGTGTAGGTGTCGACCTTCTCAACTACTCCCTGCTTGCCGTTGATCGCCATCGCGGCGGAGGGCGTGGGCACCAGGTCCTTGTTCCGGTAGATGTCCTCGAACCAGAAGACGAAGTCATCCGCGGTGAACGGCTTGCCGTCGCTCCACTTCATGCCCCGGCGCAGGTGGAGGACAAGCGTCTTCCCGCCGTCCTGCATCTCGTAGCCCTTGGCGATGTTGGGCGTGACCTTGTCGCCCGTATAGTCCCAGAACAGGAGGTGGTCGGGCCCCGAGCAGCATCGGTAGCCGTTCCAGAAGTCGGCCGGCCCCGTGAAGCCGCGCCGCCAGGTGCCGCCGTACTTGCCGATCTCGTGCAGCGGCTTGATGACCAACGGATCCTGCCCGACGCGCTCCGCTACCGGTGGGAGCTTGCCGGCCTTGACCAGCGTCGCGAACTGCGGAGCCTCGTTGAAGGTCTTTGGCTGCTTGGCAGGCTCGGTGACGACCTCCGGCCCTTCCAGCTTGCCGATCAGGCCGCTCTTGCCCATCTGGGCCAGCGCCCCCGCGGCGACCACCGTGCTGAGCGTCCCCGCCACGAGGGCAATCGTGAGTCGGCTCCGGAGCGTGCGTGTCCGTGGCGTACGCCAGTGATCGCTCATGACGCGTCCCCCCTTGGATGCTCGCCTCGACGTTGATGCGTGCTCTGACCGCGGCGCCCCTGCGCCGACCAGGTAAGTCATGGCCCTTCTGCAAGCCCCCTTCGTGTCGGGAGGATACTGCCCCGGCACCCGCACCCCGTCAAGCGCCGCTCGGGCGAGGCGCGGATGCGGGGACATCCTCGGGGATCGGCTGGGCGATGGCCATTCACCTGCATCCCAAGCCCTGAGCATGGCCATCGCGCAGCGGCACGGACCGCCGCGATCCTTCACTCCGAGCAAGTCCGTCCGTACAGTGTCATTGCCCTTGGCCTCCGCTGCCGCGAGGCCGGCGTCCGGCTGTCATGAACGACGGGGGCGCCGCCGGTATGATTGAAACCGGGCGCGGGCTACGTCGTGCGGCAGGTCAGTAGGGCCGCCCAACGCAAAGACTTTCGGGGCAGCGCGGTGTCGGCCGCATTCACCCGCGAGCAACGGGAGTGCGCGGTCCGCTGATCTCGGGTTCACGTGACCATCTCAGCTTCCCGAGCTCCTACTCGAGCGAGTCGAGCCGTCGCAGAGCGCCAACGCGCCAACTTATGAAAATGAACGACTCGATGTGCCGGAGTGGAGACTGCGCCTCCTTGCTGCCGCAGAAGCCAAAGCGATGGGCGAGAATTGAATCAGGAGTCGAGCAAGCTCGGCCTCCGCCACGAGCGCAGCACATGATATCTGTTCGCCGCCGACAGCTCGATCGTGAGATCACTGAGGGCACGAGCCTGACACGACAGGAACCACCCGCACTTCTTCTCCTCCTCAAAGAGAACGGCGACGGAACAGCGCCCGTGTTCGATCTGGCCGGAGGTCACACGCATCTTGCACGTGCCACAGCCGCCACCTCGGCAGCCGAATATGACGCTCGCCCCTGATCTGAGGATAGCGGCCAGTACGGTCTCCTCGGGGCCGCATGCGACGGTGCCGCCAACCGGCCTTAGTGTGATCGTGTACAAGCCCGCCTCACCGTCGCGCTGCATGCTCCCAGGTCAGCCACCAACCCGACAGCCTACGTGTAGACGCTCAAGAACGTCTCGTTCAGTTCCTGTGAATAGTAGAAGACGGCTGGCCCGATCTGGTCCTGGGTCCACCGGATGGCTCGGGAGTCCGGATCCATCTGATACGCCGTGTATCCTCCGAATGTCTCGAGGCGATTGCCGGAGGGATCGAAGAAATAAATCGTCGTTCCGCGCGTGATCCCGTGGCGCCCTGGTCCGTAGTCGATCCGAGCTTTGTGCATGGCCAAGATGTCTGCCGCCCTGAACAGTGCGTCCGCGGAGTCGACGACGAATGCCGCGTGGTGAAAGCCCCCGGGCTTGCCCGGCACAATGGCAATGTCATGCGGCGCGGGCCGCTGCCATAGCCAGGCCGCGATGATCGTGCCATCGGGGGCGACGAGCGTTTCGCTCAAGCGAAACTCGAGCACTGTCTGAAAAAACTCGATTGCCTTCCCTGGCTCGGGAGCAGTCACCAGGGTATGGTCGAGCCTGGGCGGCGCGATGCCCCGCAGCCCTTCGGGCCATGGGCCGGGATTCACGGTTGGCAGAACGTTGCCCGTGTAGTCCATCTCGTTGTACAGCTCCACCGTGTGGCCAGACGGCGCCGTGAACCGGAGGGCCCGTCCGCGGCGGTAGTCCTCCGGGATGATGTCGTACCTAATTCCGAAGTCTTTCAACCGCTTCTCGTAGTAGTCGAGGTCTTCCGCGTCCACCGTGCGAAACGCCATCCGGACCATCCCCGCGCGATCGGACTCTGTGAGCGCGAAGGAGTACGCGTGCCGCTCATCCCAGCCTTTCAGGTAGGCTGTCTTGCCCTCCCGCGCCGTGAGTTGCAGCCCCAGCACATTCAGGTAGTAGTCGAGATCGCGATCCAGATCGAGACTGCGGATCTCTACCAGTCCCAGGCGCGAAATTCTGTAGGGCATGATGATCCTCCTTCGCTTGGGATTCGATTCCAGATGTGCACTGATGTCACCGCCGGTCGATCCCGTCGGTCAGCTCATTCCCCCTCCCCACGGGGGCCTACTATGCGTGCCACTGAGTGGGCCGTCAATGGCGTTGCCGGTTCCTCGGAGTATCCGTCGGGCCTGATTTCCGTGAAGCCAGTTTGGATTGCCACTGTGTTGGGGTCCGGTCCAGGCGCCCTGGTCGGTCCGAAGCGGATCGGCAGTGTGGGCCATGATCATGGGCGACCCTGTTCGCCAGCTAGAGGCATCAGCCCAACTTCGAGCCATCGCCGACGGGCTCATAGCTCGCCGTCGCTTCGTTCTCTTCATCAAGGAGTGACCCGTGCCCTCGCTCGGTATTTCGTGCTCCAGCTTGCCGAAAGCTACTTGACGCGGACACCTCTTTCGGCGGACTCTCGGGCGCATCGAACGGCTCGCATGGCATCCGACGTGATCGAGAGCCTCACTCGGGAGGGAAGCCGATGAGAGGCGGAGGCCGAAGCAGCGGAGATGTCTCTGAACAGGGCCGTCGGGGTGACCAAACTCACAAGCCCGAGACCGTGGACGGTCCATGCGTCGCGAGCATGACTTCCCTCATGTCGACTACCCTCGGCGAGGCGGTGCGATGACCGATGGCAGAGCGCTCGCGGACGACCTTGAGACTCTGGATTCCTTGAGCGTCGCTGTGCTGACCGATGATGTCAGCGACAACTACGTCAGCAAGACCTCGTTCGCCGTATCGGAATTCAGCAATGTCGTCCTCAGAGGAGCCAGCGTAATTTCCGGCGAAGCGCTGCTTTGCGCAAATCTGGGTTTTGGCTTGAGACTGGTCTCGAATGTCGGCGGCAAGCGCCACACGATGTTGTTTGATACGGGGCCGGAAGGAGCCATTTTCATACGTAACTGCGCCACTCTCGGGATACGGTTGGGCGAAGTCGAAGCGGTTGCCGTCACCCACGGGCACTGGGATCACATGGCCGCGCTCCCGGCGACGATCGACAGGATCATCGAGCAGGGCGGGCGAGTGACGGTCCACGTCAATCCCGGAATGTTCAACGAGCGCGCCATCCGCCTGAGCAGCGGCAGAATTGTCCCGGTGGCAAAAGTTCCTCTCCCGCCCGAATTGGACCGGCACGGTGCGATAGTCGTCAACAGCTCGGAGGAACGTCTGCTGCTGGACGACCACTTCTACTACAGCGCGGAGATTCCTCGGGTCACCTCTTTCGAGAAGGGCCGCGACGACCACCTCTGTCGAAAGAGCCCGGAGGCGCCCTGGGAACCAGACCCCTTGTTGCTGGACGAGCGCATGCTCGTGGCGAAGGTCCACGGCCTGGGTCTGATTGTGTTCAGCTCCTGCTCCCACGCAGGGATCGTCAATGTGTGCACACATGTCAGGACCCTCTTTCCGGACATCCCGATCCATGCCGTGATGGGAGGACTGCACCTCGGGGGTGTCATGGAACGCAATATCCCTCAGACGGTGGAAGGGTTGAGGCCGTTCAACATCGGCCATATCATCACTGGGCATTGCACCGGCTGGCGTGCCTTGCACGCCCTGGCCAATGCCTTCGGTGAAGCAGCCAGCCAGTCCGCAGTCGGTACGACTTACACCTTCTCGGCAGACCGATTGACCTGACAGCCGCGAGCAGATGACGTTTGCGTTTGACCCAACCTCGCGGCTTGGCGCACAGCGATTGGCGGGCCCACGCGGGGCTCCGCCCGGAGCGCGCTCCGCACGATGGGTCTCGATCGCGACGAGACGGCCGCGCCTTACTTGGCGCGGAGCTGCCCCACAGCACTGATCCAGTTCTCGAGGTGGTAGGTCCTCGCAATCTTGCCATCTTGGACGGTCTGAATGTCGATCGCCATGATCCGGAAGCTCTTGCCGGTATGGGGCACGCCGAAGAGGTCGCCGGCGGGCGTCCCGGTTACCTCCCCACGAACGACGACACGATCCCCGGCGACGAGGACTTCCTTGATCTCGAACTTCATATCAGGGATCGACTTCGCAAACCCTCCGACCACCTTGATCGATGCGTCACGACCCCAGCATTCGCCGGGCAGATAACCCCAGCACGACTCATAGTCCGCAGTGAGCACCTGCTCTTGCAGCGCCCCCACATCACCTTGGACGGGTTGGTTGAACAGACTGTACCAAGGTGCAATGATGGCACGCGCTTGAGCCTCCGTCAGGCTCTGTGCCGAGGCGGCAATAGCGCTCGCGAGCACAGTAGTGGCGATGGCGAGCTGAACCAGCGCTTTCATGGTGACCTCCTCAGAAAGCAAGACGAGGTTGATGATGATTATCATCCTGAGATGCCGTGAGGATGACGTACATAATCCTCTCTGTCAAGCTCAACGCTCGAGGACCTACTCGAATGGGCCATTCACAAGCGAACAAGACTGAAAGCCACGATCGCATCGTGCGGGTGGCTGCCACGAGCTTCCGCGAGTCAGGAGTCGAGGGCGTCGGCGTGGCCGATCTCATGAAAGATGCCGGCCTGACCCACGGGGGGTTCTATCGGCACTTCGCGTCGCGCGAGGAATTGGTCGCCGAAGCGATCGAGAGGGCGCTCAACGACGGAGGCCGTGCGGTCGCGGCGATCGCGAACCGCGAGCACATGGCCCTGCCGGCCCTCATCGACGCCTACCTCAGCGTGGCACACCGCGATGGCCTGGCGACCAGCTGCGCCGTCACCACGCTGGCGAGCGACGTCGCCCGCTGTAGCAAGCGGGCGCGCTCCGCCTACTCGCGCCAGGTCGTCATCTATCTGGAGTTGCTCACCAAGTTGGTAGGGGGGCGCACCAGGAAATCGCGCCGGGTCAAGGCCATCGCCGCGCTCTCCGCGCTGGTCGGCGCCGTCTCGATGGCCAGGGCGGTGAATGACGAGACGTTATCCCGCGAGATCCTCAAATCAGCCGCCGATGAGCTGAAGGCCACTCTTAGATAGCCGCCCACGTCTCGCGGCCCGGAGTCACGGCTCACGAGGCCACGGTCAGCACCGCTCGAAACCGCGCTCTCCCGCTGATCATCTGGTCGTACGCATCGGCGGCCTTTGCCAATGGGTAGCGCTCGATCATGGGGCGGACTCCCTTGCGACCTGGGGGTTGATCGGCGAGTCGCCGGTGACTGCCAGGTTCCGCGTCGTGAGCGAGGTCAACGGGGAGAGCCCAAAAGGGCCGCGGCCCAACAATTCTGCGCTCGTCGGGTTCATCTGGCAGCCATGGGCAGCCAACATTTTCCTGGA
>Ga0207646_10004341_pt1 | contig 15456 bp, 15 predicted proteins | sample KBSK5502metaG_FD_184343 | JGI IMG/M metagenome (GOLD analysis project Ga0207646, IMG submission 184343) | Corn, switchgrass and miscanthus rhizosphere microbial communities from Kellogg Biological Station, Michigan, USA - KBS K5-50-2 metaG... | ecosystem: Host-associated > Plants > Roots >... | reverse complement strand
CGTCGCGCGAGGCGAGATGGTGCTCGGCGTTGAGGAAACGCCGGTCGTGGCGGGGGAACCGCTCGCAACGCCGGAACCGACCGCCGAACCCACGCCGGCGCCAGCACCCGCACCGGCGGTCGCGACGCTTCCGGCGTCGCCGGATCCGCCGGCGGGCTGGATCGTCATCGCGTCGTGGTACGGCCCCGGCTTTTACGGCAATCGGACCGCATGCGGGCAGGTCTATACGCCGGAGATCATCGGCGTTGCCCACCGAACGCTGCCCTGCGGGACGATGCTCGTGCTCGAGTACCGCGGACGCACGATCACCGTTCCGGTGATCGATCGCGGCCCCTATATCGCGGGCCGCACGCTCGACCTGTCGAACGCGACCCGGCTCGCGCTAGGCTGCCCCGACCTCTGCACGCTTTCGATGCGGATCGCGCAGTGAGTGTCCTCCAACCGTCCGCCTAGCCGCCCGGATACTCAGCGGGCTGGCGAGCGCTGGCATATGACTTGCAGCCGCCCTTGCCATCTAGTCCGGGCAGCACACGGCCAACTTCGAGGCGAGAAAGGGTGACGCCATGACGCGGAACAAGGGAGCGATGACGGTCGCCGAAGCGGGACGCCGCGGGGGAGCGACGACTGCGCAGCGACACGGCCCAGAGTTCTACGAGCAGATCGGTAAGAAGGGTGGCAAGACCACCGCGCAGCGGCACGGCTCCGACTTCTACGAGCAGATCGGAAAGCAGGGCGGGCAGAAGGTCAAGGAGCTCTACGGTCCGCGCTTCTACGGACGCATTGGAAAGATCGGCGGCGACACCGTTTCCGAGAAGTACGGACACGAGCACTTCGAGGAGATCGGCAAGAAGGGCGGACAAAAAGTCGCGGAGCTCATCGCCCGGGGCAGGCAGGCGACATAACGACCTTCATTGACGGCACGGTGAGCGAGCGAGGAACCGAGGTGCGGTCGACGCTGGCGGCCCATGATCCGATTCCGATCGCGATCCATCCCCGATTCCCATTGACACGCAAAGAGCGCTCTATATCGTCGCGACCTGTACGCGTAGGCCCCGTTCCGGAGGCTTTGTGTACCGAGAAGCGAACGACCAACAGGGTCGTAGAGGGAAGGGCAGTGGATCAGGTCGCGGCGCCGCTCGTGGCCGTCGAGTGGGAGGACATCACCGCCTACTCGCGGACCGCGCTCCCCGAGGATTTCGAACCGTTCCGCCTGCGCAAGCTCACGTGCGGTCTCTTGTGGAAGGAGACCCCCGAATATGTCGTCATCGTCGGCGACTACGACATCACAAACGAGGGTCGGGATTACCGCCATAACGACTTTCACATCATTCCTCGAGGCGTCATCCGCCAGCTGACCTATCTGCGCGAGACCGCGAGTCCGCTCGTCGCCCTGCAGCAGGTCGAAGCCAGCTAAAGACCTCCTAAGAAAGCGGCGGAAACCAAACCCTTCCGACCGCCGGTGCGTATCTAGGGATACGGAAACCGAAACGGCCGATCGACGGTATTGGAACAAAGGATCGGTCTTGACCGTTTTCACCGGTGGAGGTTTCGCACTAGATGGCCCTTCGAGCTGAGCTCTACTGCTATTTCTGCGGCCACGGCCTCGGCGAAGTGCTCGTACCCACGAGCGCGCGCCGGCCGACGGTCGAGCAACTTCGCACCGCCTACGACAACGTTCGCGGCCGCGAGGCCCCGGTCTGGAACGACGGTGACCAGCCGCTTTGTCCGCGCTGCGGCGGGCAGCTTTTCCTCGAGCGTTTCGAGCACGAGGTAATCCGCGCCAACGAGCGCCGCACGCTGAAGCGCGCCAGCTGATCTAGCCCGCAAGCCGCGGTCGCTGCATCTTAAGTGCAGCGCGCCTTTTCCACTCTGGTCGGGATCCTCTTTGGGTTCCTGCTCGCCCGACGCGTCCTGGGGCGGCACTCCCGATCCGTCGCCGCGCTGACCGATCGGCAGCGTGAGGTGCTGCGCGCAGTCGCGGGTGGGCTGTCAACGAAAGAGATCGCGAGTCGCTTGGGGATAACCGAAGCGAGTGTGAACACGCACGTCCGCCGCGCGCGGACGATCCTCGGTGCGCCGACGCGAGCGGCCGCGGCCGCCCGCGTGACGGGTCACGTCGTCGTGGTGCCCTCGAGGCCGAGGCGATCGGCTGCGTCGTCCATCGCGCGTACGACCTCGGCGATGAGGTCATCGAACGGCAGTCCCATCTCGTCGGCACCCTTCAGCATCATGTCGCGACTCACCGCACGCGCGAAGGCCTTGTCCTTCATCTTCTTGCGGACGGACGTCGCATCCACGTCACGCACCGCCTTCGACGGCTTGACGAGCGCGACCGCCGTCACGAACCCGCAGAGCTCGTCGACGGCGTAGAGCGTCTTTTCCATCGCGGTCACCCGCGGTATGCCGGTATGGTCGCCGTGGCTCTGGATCGCGTGCACGATGAGGCCGGGCACACCTGCGCGCTCGAGGATCGGCTTCCCGTTCTGCGGATGGCCCGCCGGATCGCGCTCGTAGTCGAAGTCGTGGAGCAGCCCGGTGATCGCCCAGGTCTCCTCGTCCTCCCCGTTCGCGCGCGCGAAGCGGCGCATCGCCGCCTCGACCGCGAGCCCATGCTTGCGAAGGCTCTCTGAACTGGTGTGCTCGCATAGCAGGGCCCAGGCCTCATCACGCGTCACCGGCTGCACCTCACCCGCGCGATCCTAGCGAACGCGTTACCTTCGATTTGGTGACCGGCTGCGGCTGCCTCGTACTTGTCGCTGGCATCGTCGCGCTGCTCGCGATCTTCGTTCGCGGTTCCTTCGACGCCGGCGAGCCGATCGATACGGCCGTCGCACTTCTTGCCTTGACCGTTCTAGCCATCGAGCGGTGGCAGCGGGAACGGTCCACGCACCAGCTCGTACGCACGGGCTGCGCGTAACGCGGCCGCTTCGTCCCAGAGACGTGCCGCGAATTGCAGACCGACGGGGATGCCATCGGGGTCTATCCCGCACGGGACAGAGATCGCGGGTTGGCCCGTCAGGTCGAAGATCCTCGTGATGCGCGTCCATTCGCTCGGACGCGGGATCTCTTTCGCCTCCTCGATCGTCCACGCGCGTGAGGGCACCGTCGGCATCGCGAGGACGTCGACGCCGTCCAGGTCTCGATCGGCCGCTCCTCCGCGGGCCTCGAGGAGAAGCCGCATGGAACGCGCGTACGTCTGCGCATCCACGTCGCCCTGCGACGAGAGTCGGGTGCGGATGAGCGGGCCGTACTCCGCCGAGCGACCCGGGAAGGCTCCGTCGTGATACGCGCGGGCCTCGACACCGAGCACCGCGCTCGACGCCTTCGCGTACTCCGCTGCCCTCGTCCAGCGGATCTCGTGAATCTCGGCGCCCGCGCGGGCGAGCGCCTCGATCGCTGCGCGCACCGCGGTGGCGATCGCGGGATCGCATTCGTCCCATACGTGATCGGTCGGCACGCCGACGCGTAGGTTGCGCGGTCCAGCGTCGATCCCCGCGAGGAGGTCCGGGACCGGCCGATCGGCGGAGATCGGATCGCGCGGGTCGTATCCCGCGGTCGCCGCGGTCGCGACGGCGACATCGCGCACGGTGCGCGCGAGTGGGCCGGGATGATCGAGCGACCACGCCAGGGGGACGGCACCGAAGAGACTCGCTCGCCCGAATGTCGGTTTGAGCCCGACGCACCCACAAAGCGACGCCGGAATGCGGATGCTTCCTCCGGTATCGCTTCCGAGCGCCGCGTATGCCTCGCCGGCGACGACGGCGACCGCGGATCCACCGGACGAGCCTCCTGGGATCTTCGTCGTATCCCACGGGTTGTGCACGTCGCCGAAATGCGGATTCACCGAGCTGACGCCGTAGGCGAACTCGTGCAGCCCGAGCTTTCCGAGGAGCACGGCGCCTGCCTCGCGAAGCCTGCGTACGACAGTCGCGTCCTCATCGGGAATCCAATTCGCGAGGATCCGCGAGCCCGCGGTCGTGCGGATCCCCCTTGTCGCGAAGAGGTCCTTCACCGCGACGGGTATGCCATGCAGCGGACCGCGGTAGCGGCCCGCCGCGATCTCGTCTCCCGCTTCGCGGGCCTGCGTGCGCGCGACGTCGGCGGTCACCGTGACGAACGCGTTGAGGCGCGGCTCGAGCGCTTCGATCCGCGCGAGACAAGCCTCCGTCAGCTCCGCCGGCGTCACGCGCCGATCGCGTACGAGCGCGGCGGCATCCTCGAGGGTGAGATGGATGGTCTCGCTGATGGCGGGCACGGACTGACCGACGGTTAGCGGCGCGTCTCCGACACTTTTGAGTTGCCCGCTCGCACCGCGAAGATGACGCCAAGGATCACCACGACGACGGCCCCGGCGATGAGGGCTTCGAGCGTTCCGGTGCCAGCGTCAGGAGAGATGCCGAAGAGCTGTTCGATCCAGTCCACGAGTTCGTTCCTCCCCAAGATGCATACGTCGAATCATCGCATTTCGTGCTGGGCGCGCGCTCAGGCGGGGACGGCCTCGACGACGATCGTCCCGGCGTTCACGGTCAGAGACGTCACGCGCACGCCGGGCGGAATGTTGGCGGCGAGGACATGAGCGAACGTGTCGGCGACGCTCTGCTTTGTCGAGTCGGGAAGGTTGAGGCCACCGAAAGTCGCCGACTCGATCTTCGCTGCTGCGGTGCCGTTCATGACGAGAGGCGAGGCGACGACAACGATCGGCCCGCCGACGATGAACGCGCGACCCGTCGCGGTGAGCGTGAGCCTTCCCGGCTCCAGCTTGATAGAGGGATCGGTCACGGTGATCCCGCTCACCGTCATCGGCATGTAGCCCTGTGCGGCCTTGGTCAGCTCCTGCTCGGTGAGTATCACGGTGATCGCTTGCGGGCCGGTCGCGGTGGGAACCGCGCTCGCAGAGGTCGATGACGGCCGCGCGGTAGCGCGGACGGAGGGCGGTGCGGACGGGCCGAATTCACCGCGGGCGGCCATGCCGATGAGGATGGCCGCGAGGATCAGGATCATCGCCGCGAGGACGCGCACCGCTAGACGCTAATGCGCGAGGGGATCGACGATCCTTCCGTTCTCTTTGACCTCCCAATGGACGTGAGGCCCGGTGGTCGCGCCGGTCATCCCGATGAGCGCGATCGGTTGCCCGCGCGCGACGTTCTGGCCGATGGACACGAGGGCGGCGGACGTGTGGTAGTAGCAGCTCTCGAATCCTTGAGCGTGCTGCACGCAGACCCGGCGTCCCCCGACCTGGACCCAGCCCGCCGCGTCGACGATGCCGTCATCCGCGGCGACGATGATCGACCCGTACGGCGCTGCGATGTCGACGCCGGTGTGGTTGCCCTGCAGGAACTGGCTGACCGCACCGGCGACCGGCCGGACGAACCGTCGCGATGCGCTATCGATGCGGCCGAGGCGCGACCGCGCCGCTGGGTCGGCGCGCAGATCGACGCCCTCACCAGCCGCAACGCCACACCGGTAGAGCTCGAGCTGCGTCTCGTAGAGGCCGGTCCGGCTCACGCCGGTGAACCAGCGGCCGTCGGGGCTGAACGTTCGAGTGCCGAAGAGGTTGGGAAGGGTCGCGATCGCCTTGTCCTGCTCGTCGGTCGGATCCCACACTGGGATGCGGTCGAACACATTCCCGCCAGGCACCGTCGGAGACACGGCGCCCACGAGCACACGTCCGTCGGCGGTCCATCCGTGCACCGTGCCGCCGAACGTCGCTATCGACGCCGATTCCGCCGCGCCGCTCGGGTCGATGAGCGCGAGCTTGGCGTTCGAGCGGACCAGCAGGGTCTCGCCTGTTGGCGCCCACTCGGTGAACGTCGTGTCCTCGCCATCGAGCTTGCGCATCTCCCCCGTCGCCGTCACGCCGATGTAGCGCTCCGTCGTGCCATCGAGCGAGTAGCGCGCCTCGGTGAACCGCTTCGCGTCGGCGCTGAAGTAGGAATCGTCGCGGGGATAACGGGGGATGAGGTCGGGGTCGACGTGCGCGATCGTTTGCGCCACTCCGTTGCGCCACACGCGGATCTCGTCGGCGTACCAGTAGTAAAGGTCGTCGCCGTTCCAGCGCACCTCCGGGGACGAGGCCTCGATGGTCCCGGCGATCGTCCCCGCGAGGTTCACGTAGAGGTAGCCGTCGTTGCGCCAGTAGGAGAGGTACGCGCCCGATCCGGAGAACTGCGGCCGGCTGCCCTGCCCGAGCTCCTGCACTCTGCCGCTCTCGGGGTAATAGACGGTGATCCGGAGCTGCTCCTCGTACCCGGTGATCGTGGTGCGCGACGGCATCACCGCGATGCGTGACATGGCCACCGCGCTCGAATTCGGCGACCAGACCGCATTGGTGACGTTATCGAGTGCCGGGATCGTCGCGCGGTCGGTGCATCGCAGCATGTCCACCGCGGCCGTCGCGCGTTGCGGGCGATCGTCGGGTAGGACGATGTTGGCGTCGCTATCGCTGGCTTGTGGAGCTCGTGCGCAGCCCGACAAAGCGACTGCGAGCATGAAGAGATACGCGAGACCCTTCCCCCTGCTCACATGGCCGATTAAAGATGTGGATCGCCCGATGCGAAATGGTCACGAGGTATCGAACGGGTTTGTTACCCGAGCAAGCGACCGAGCGATGTGTTACACGCGCGACGTGGGAGAGCGCATCGCGAGGACAAAGACGGCACCAAGGACCAGATGGATGAGGAGTCCTCCTGCAGCTTGAGGGGGCACATCGCCGACCGCGATCTCGTAGGTGTTCACGACAAGCTCGAGCGCTTGGACCACCACGTTGCCGACAAGGAGAGCGCGGAGAGCGTCGCCGGTCGCGTTGCGGGCCATCCAGTTGATGACCCCGAGCCCGATGAGGGTGGCGCCGACGTCACGCGACAGGACCTTGGCTTCGGTCGGAACCGCCAGGCCGAACCCCGCGAGCATCGAGGTGGGGAAGACGAGGAGCCCGAGCCCGAAGACGATCGCGGCGACGCCGCCGATCATGAGAGCGAGGCGCGGACTCACGGCGGGGAGAGTACAAGAGCGGCTCAGTCGAGCGCTGCGATCGTCTCGCCACCCGGACATCGGGCTCGCCCAGCGCCATCGGCTCCCGCTGTTTGACATGGCGACACAACAGCGGCGTCAACCGTACGGGCTTGTGATACGACCACGGAAAAGCCACAGGAGAAGCGCGCCAAATGACATGGGCAGCGCGGCGAGCAGCGCATCGGGCCACGGGAGGCCGATCAACGACAACCCCATGCCAATGCTCGCGAGCCCGGGGCCACTGAGGCATAGGCGGGCTCCAGTTACGCCGAGGCGGGCACGTCGCGTCAGCGCACCGAGCGTCGCGAGAGCACTGCCGACGAGCATGCCAAGAACGGCTGCGGTCGCCACAACCAGTCCCACCTCGGTGATTCCGCCGAACACGCCTTTGGTGTAACACCGTGCGGCCGCTCGTCGACATGCACCTGGGCCTCGGCACAGTCTGCGTTTGTTAGCGAAACTGAGAAACGCGTGCCTCCACGGTGACCCAACAAGGCGCGTGAACCAATGTGTTACGGAATCATCTGGGGGAGACGACCAGCGCCATCGCAATCATTCCCCCGAAAGCGGAGACGATTGCCGCAATCGCCCACCGAGTTCCAACTCTGCGGGTCTGTTCCAGTTCGAGGTCGTCTTGACGCTGACTCGTTAGTCTCAAAGTCCGCAGAATGAGAGCCGGGGCATGAGCGAGCCAAAGCAATTCTCTGCCGGCATATCGAGCATCCCAATCTTCCCGCGTTTGCGGGTAGAGGTCGTCTAGGGAGTGCGATCCGAATCGCCGCCGGTATAAGTCGAAGAACCGCTGAAAAGTCCGGTTGGCAACAAAGGCAAAGGCCAGCGCCGGCAAGTACAAGAGTAGAACCGCCGCACCCGGAAGCAGACTCAATGCCAGCTAATCGTATTCATCTTTCGGCGCGTCACTCCGTGTTTCGGCCGAATCCGCGGCGTCGCGGATCCTCTCAGCGAGGACCCTCGCGCAATCCAGAACACTTTTCGCACGGAGCACCCATTTTCGCGTCAGCGCACGGGCGTGAACGAGGTCCCCATCAGCTCTGCGTCTTTGCCGATCGCGTCCTGAAGCGCGGTCGGGAACTCCACGAAGAACAGGTGGAGCGCATTGAAGCGAATCACGATGAACTGGTACTGCGTCGTGTCGACCGGGGTCCCGTCCGGGGCTGTGAGTCGCTCGCGGATCTTCTGCACCACCATGTCACCAGCGTTTGTGTTCACGTGCCGACGATCGAGGATTTCGCGACCCTGAACCTGCTGCGTTTTATCGAGGTACCTGTCCAAACCCTCCGCTGGGGCGTCACCGGTCACCGCGTAGGCCACGGGGATCCGCGACTCGGCGTCACGGCTCGTGTCGCACGCGAACAGGCGGACCCCGCGGCTTTGGAGGTTCGTCACCTGTTGCCGTCGCGCTTCGCGCAACTGCGTCTCGAGCGAGCAAGCGTTCGCGGCCAGGTCAATCTGCGTGTTCAGGTCGAAGGCAGACCAGCCCCTCGGGAGCGTGATGGCGTAACCGACCTCGAGGCCGCCGTAGAGGCGCCACTGAGGCGCCGGTAGCGTTGGGTTGTTGAAGCCCTCGGTCTTCACCGACACGCAACTGGCTAGCGCGACGGCGGCCACAATCGTGATCAGTACACGCATGCCTCTGCGTTGTTGCGCCATCAGTCCGACAACGCGGTTCATCAGGTTCACGGTGCGGGTCGCTTGGCCGCTCGTCGACCGCGGAGATCTGCGAGGCTCGGATGATGCCGCGGGATCGCCGTCATCCTTGCTGTCCGAGAACACGATCCATAACGCCAGCCCTAAGACGATCGTGGTCCATCGCGCGCGTGCGTGGGGTCAACCTGGGGCGGTCTAGGCGAGGCCGACTGTCGTGAGAAGCGCCGCGACCTCAGGGCCAACTCGACCAGCTCGATACAGCACCCGATGAGCGTCGAATGATAACGGCGATCAAGCTCGCACAAGATCTGACGGCTACATGGGAACGCGCACGGCCAGAGCGACGGAAACAGCTCGTCGCGGCGCTAGTCGAAACTATTCGCATCGGTGGCGGTCGCATCGTGTCGGTGAAGCCGAAGCTCGCGCTCATGCCGCTCGTCGCGGTGACGATGGCTGATGTGCAAGCCAAAGACTGGCGGTCCCGACCGGAGTTGGCGCCGGCAGTCTTTGGCGCCATCGTCGTCGAGGGGCCTCGAGGACTGGCCGCCCCCGTACTTGAGCCGCCTAGCAGGGGCAGCCGCTGGATAGAAGCGCTAGCGACCTTCGGCGAGACGTCGATCTTTGGCCGCGTGCACGGTCGCGTGGCGGACAACGAGAGGAACGCTCTTGGGCCCGCGAAAGACGGGGATCTCGTGCCACTCGATCTGGCGAGTACCAAGCTCGATCGACCGAAACCGCGCGAGGACGCCTCCGAGCGCGAGTTCGATCTCGACTCGGGCAAGCGCCGCCCCGATGCAGAAATGCGGACCGCGCCCGAACTGGAGATGTCGGTTAGGCGAGCGTGTGACGTCAAACGTGTCTGGCTTTGGGAACTCGCGCGGATCGCGTCCGGTCGCGCCGATGGCAAGCCAGATTTGGTCGCCCGCCGCGATGTGCGCCGAACCGAGGCTGAGATCGTCCCGTGCTTTTACCCCGCGCATCTGAACGGACCCATCGAAGCGAAGGATCTCTTCGACGGCTGGCGGCGTGAGCGATGCGTGGCGCTGGAGACGTCTGAGCTGATCGGGATGGCGAAGCAGGGCGAGCATGCCGTTGCCGATCGCGTAGGTGGTTGTCTCGTGCCCGTTCATCAGGATGAGGATGGCCATCGCCAGGAGCTCTTCTCCGGTGAGGCGACTTCCCTCCTCCTCCGCTTGGACAAGGCCGCTCATAAAGCTGGCGTCGGGGCGCGCCCGGAGGCCGCCTAGCAGATCGCCCAGGTATTCCGCAAGCTCGCCGACGCTGTGCAGCGCTGCCTCGCGAACGTTTGGATCATCACTGGCCGCAAAGGCGATCACATCGTCAGACCATCGCTTGAACGAGGCGCGGTCCCTATCCGGGAGGCTCAAGATCTCGGAGATAACGATGACCGGCAATGGATAAGCGAGCCCTTCGACGAGATCCCAAACGCCCTCCTCGACCCCGCCGAGCAGCTCGCCGACTACCGCTGCGATCCGTGGACGGAGCGCCTCCACGCGCCGCGGCGTGAACGCTCGGTTCGCAAGCGCGCGGAGGCGCGTGTGGTCAGGCGGGTCCGTGAACAGCATCATTCGGCTCAAGACACGTGTGAGCAGATCCCCCTCGCGCGGCCCGCTCCCGCGGGAGATCCGAGGATCCACCAGCGCGGCTGCCACTTCGGCGTGCCCTGTTAACACCCAGGCCGCCAATTCGGGGACCCAACGGACCGGCTCCGCGCGGATTTTGTTGTATGCGGCATACGGGTCGACATAGAACCCGGGCGTGAAGAAAAGGCTCACATCTCCGTCGCGGACGATACGCGGTCGCGTTCGCACCAGACGATCCATGAGGCAGGACTCGCGGAGTCGGCTGCGGCGAGGCGCTGGCGACCACCAACACGGGCCCGATTCGTTTCGAAGGAACTGCACGCCGGCGGACTCAAACTCGCGACCGGCGGTCCCGACCGGGGTCGGGCCCAGAATGTCGAACCTTCGGCGCGATCGACATCATCGTCTGAGTTCGGCTCACTCGGCTCGAGGCTCGAGGCGTCCGTCGGCGCGTGGTTTCTGCGCACAGGTCATGAGTTCGCGGTCCGTGTGTCGCGGAGAGTTCGGATAGGCGACGCCGCCACGGCGATGAACGGCAGCACCGCGGCGCTGGCAGCGAAGAACATCGCTTCGCGCAGGCCGAATGCTCCTGCGAGTGCGCCGCCGAGGAGTGTTCCGATCGGGAATGCGCCGGTCCCGGCGGTTGTGGTCAGGCCGATAACGCGTCCCTGCAGCCGGTCCGGTACGAGTGCTTGCCTGACGCTCGTCGCTGACACGCCATAGAGCGAGCGCGCGAGACTCTCGAGGGTCCAGCCCACGGTGACGAACACGATCGCGGTCTGTCCGGTGGCGGTGGCCATCAGGAGGGTCGCCGGCCCGAACAAGAAGAAGGACGCGACGACAACACGCCCCACCCCGGCGCGCTCAGCGATCCTGTGGGCGAACGCCGCGCCAATCACTCCGCCGACTTGGCCGAGCGAGAGAATGACGCCGAGGGTGGCCGGCAAGAGGCCGAGCACTCGCACCGCGTAGACGATCACGATCGCCCACAGAAGACCCAAAGCGAGGTTCGCGAGAGCGTGCCCGACCAGGAGCGGCCGCAGATATGGGTCTGAGAGCAGGTATCTTGCAGCCTGGCGAAGTTCCGTTCGCAGCGATGTCATCTTCGGCTGCGGCTCGCGCTGGACCTGGTCGCGTGCGTTGGCTGAGGCGATGAGCGATCCAGAGATGAGGAACGAGGCGGCGTCGACCACGATCGCCATCGGCGCGCTGAGAAGCGTCACGAGGGCGCCGCCGATGCTCGGGCCTGCCGCCTGCGCCGCGACGATGGCCGCCTGCAGTTTCGCATTCGCCTCGACCAGTTGCGCACGCGGCACGACCGAGGGCAAGTAGGCCCCGGATGCGATGTCGAAGAGAACGTTGAGCGAGCCACCGATCAGCGCGACCAGGTAGAGCTGCGGGAGACTGAGCACGCCGAACACATACGCGACGGGCACGGACGCAAGCACGACGGCCCGGCCGACGTCCGCGGCGACCATCACCTGACGCCGCTGCACACGATCGAGCCAGATACCGGCCGCGATCCCGAGCGCAAGATTCGGGACCGTTGCTGCCGTCGCCAACGCCGCGACCTCGAATGCGCTCGCGTGAAGCACCAGAATCGCCGTCAGCGGGAGCGCAAGGAGGGTCACCTGAGTGCCCGCAGCACTGATCCCTGCGGCGGTCCACAGCCGCACGAAATCGTGGTGCCGCCAGAGTCCCGCCGGCCGCCATGCACGTACTTTCTTCGCAATTGAGCTCGCGATCCGTGAGGGCCGGATCATCAGCGTGCGACCGCGAGCCACGACTGCGCCGTTGCTCGCGGTCGCCTGTTCGAAATGGCGGTCCCGACCGGATTCGAACCGGCGATCTCGTCCTTGACAGGGACGTATGCTAGGCCGCTGCACCACGGGACCATGTCTGAAGAAAGCGCGATTTCGCGCTCTCCCCTCACTCCATTATGAAGAAAAAGAGGCGGCGAGTGCGCTTCCTTTCACTCGCCGCCCCGCCGGTGTGGCCAAACTGATCGTCAGCTCGCTACGAGAAGTCCTCCCGGCAGCGTCCGATCCCCAATGCGCGCTTGCCGCACGACCTCGTTCGCGATCCGGCTCGTCTTTACGAGGCCGCTGAGCGCGAGGTCGAGGCCGACCTCACGAAGCTCCTCGTATCCGAGTCCTCGATACAGCCTGTTCGAGGCTACGTAGCACATCTCGTCGTACAGGAACGGCCATTCGACCGCGCGCCGGGACAAGCAGAACGAGATGAAATCGATCGCGACCTGAGCGAAACGATCTTCGGGCACCCCTTCCTTCCCCTTCGCCTTGATGGCTTCGCGCATCATCGTCAGGTCACCGTCCACGAACAAGACGATCTGTCCACGAACTTCTCCACAGACTTCTCCACAGGGCTTCATCTCGAAATCACCGCGATATCCACACAAGTGATCGTCATCGGTACCTCTGTCCGCTGAAGCGACGACGTTCTTTTACCTCTCGTGCACTTGCGCGATCGAGCGCGCCGTCGCCAAAGCGAGCGCGAACCGCATCTAACGCGGCGTTGAGCCTCGTGTGACGAGCGGCATCGAACAGCCCGAGCTGCTGTCCCGCGCTGACCCCCGAGACGGAAACGCCGACGAGCCTGACCGGACTGGTGCGCCCGCCTTCACGGTCCTCCGTCAGCGCGTCGCGAAGAAGCTGTCGCGCGATGCGGAAGATGGTGACGTCGTCATCCGTCGGTTCGCGAAGGGTACGTTGCCGGGTCCGCGTCTCGAACGGTGCGACGCGGAGGGTCATGGTGATGGTCCTGCCGCGGAGCGCGTGATTACGAAGCCGCCGGCCGACGCCTTCCGCAAGGCGGAGAAGCGTGGATTCGATCTTCGCGGGGTCGAGGGTGTTCTCATCGAAGGTGTGTGAATGGCCCACTGACTTCGGGACGTGCTCGCTATGGACCTCACCTTCGTCGATCCCGTTCGCCCGCCCCCAGATGTCGCTTCCGTGCTCGCCCAGGCGGCTTTCAAGGACCGCGCGGTCGAACGCGGCCAGCTGACCGATCGTTCGAAGGCCCCAACCCGCGAGCACCTCGCGCGTCCGCGGCCCGACGCCCCACAGGCGCTCGAGCGGCAGCGGCGCCAGGAACGCGGCCTCGTCCCCGGCGGGGACGATGACGAGGCCGTCGGGCTTACGAAGGTCCGATCCGACCTTCGCGCAGAGCTTGTTTGTGGCGACCCCGACCGAGACGACGAGGCCGCAGCGCTCTCGCACCGCTCGCTTGATCTCTTTGGCCATCGCCACCGAGCCTCCGAACAGATGCTCGGTCGCGGTCACGTCGAGGAACGCCTCGTCGAGGGAGATCGGTTCGACCAGCGGCGTGCGCTCATCGAAGATCGCCATGACCGCGTCGGACGCCTCGAGGTAGCGATCGAAGTTGCCCGGCACGTAGATGCCGTCGGGGCAGAGCCGTCCGGCGATCGCGAGGGGCATGGCCGAGCGCACGCCAAAGGCGCGAGCTTCATACGAGGCCGCCATGACGACGCCTCGCTCGTTCGGACCGTCTCCGCCGACGATCACGGGTTTGCCGCGGTACTCGGGATGGTCCCGCTGCTCGACGGACGCATAGAACGCGTCGAGGTCGCAGTGAAGGATGGCGCGCGTCATCGGATCCGCACTCCGAAGGTCGTCGCGTCCGGTGCGAGGAATTCGAGAAGCGCGTCCGCCTCGACTTCGATAGCCACGCGGTCGCGCGGTCCGAGGCGGGCGAAGGGCGCGATCCGCAGCACCGCTTCATTCTTCGCGCGGACGAGGCTCCACGTGCCGGCCGCGAATCCATCCACCATGACCACCGCCTCGATGATCGCGTTCTTCGAGTAGACGGCGCGCCGGTGCGCGGGCGCGATCAAGCGATCGCGGTGCTGATAGCTGATCAGGAGCTCGTCGTACCGCGGAAGGAACCGGACCGGAGCGGCCAGCTCGCCATCGGGACGCGGCGCACGCGGAAGGTCATAGAGCAGCCGGCCGTCTTCATCGCTGAACGTGCGCAACTTCGGTCTGAGCCGCTCGATCGTCGGTCGGACACGCGCAGGCACCTGGCCCGCGAACTTCGCGACGTCGGCGAGCGTCATGGGCCCGAACGCGGCCATGCACCTGCGGACCAAGGTCTCGAGCGCGTCGTCCTCCGACGGCCGCCTGCCGCGTGCGATCCAGTGCCGCGCCGCGACGTACGGGGCGTCGGTGCCGCCGTACTCCCAGTGCCCTCCAGGCGGAGCGGTCACAAGATCGGCGTGCGCGCTCACGAACCGCCAAACGAGCCACTTGAAGGGACCGCCGAGCGACGTGCCGACGCGCTCTTGGATGTGGTCGAGGACCTCTTCTTTCGGGCGCGGCTCGCGCGCGAAGGCGATCGCCACGGCCGCGATCTTCTTTGGGTCCACACCGCGGCCGATCTGGAGGCGATTCCACGCGCCGCGCTGGAGGTCCTGCGTCGCGACCGCGTACGCATAGAAGTCCCGGGCTGAGACGAGATGAAGGGTTCCGCGCATGAGCCTCGCGCGCACTACCGCGTGCCGCTCGATCGCCGACCAGAGCGTCTCGCGGCGAAAGTTCTTGAGGCGCGACCAGAGCGCGATGTAGGGAGAGGGCGACCACTGAGCCTGCAATGCCGCGAGCCGCTCGATCGCGGCGACCACGGCGATCCCTTCACGTTCGAGAAGCAACTGTCGCGCGAGCATCGCGCGGTTGAGCTCGCGAAGGGTGAGGACCCGCCGGTCGGCGGAGCTCTCGGTCATCCGCGCAGCACGTGGGTTTTCGACTCGGGTGCGTAGAAGCGAACGAGCTTTTCGGCCTCTTCCACAAGCGCTGCTCGATCCGTGCGGCCGAGGGGTTTGAACGGCTTGAGCTCCAGCACCGCCTCCTTTGGCCGCACCGCGATCGTCCATCGACCGGCGACCATCCCGTCGACGAGAAATGTCGGCCAGACCTCCGCCGAGAAGATCACCGCTTTGCGATATTCCTCTGGCAGGATGCGCGTTCGCTCGGGCGCCGCGTGGCCGAGGATCGCAGCGTCGAATCGCGCGAGGAACCGCGGCGGCGCCAAGACATCCGTCGACGGGCGCGGGGCCCGCGAGAGGTCGATGAGCTCGCGCCCACGCTCGTCGCTGAATCGTCGCAGATCGGTTATACGCGCGAGCGCCGCCCGGACA
>Ga0207646_10004340_pt1 | contig 15459 bp, 18 predicted proteins | sample KBSK5502metaG_FD_184343 | JGI IMG/M metagenome (GOLD analysis project Ga0207646, IMG submission 184343) | Corn, switchgrass and miscanthus rhizosphere microbial communities from Kellogg Biological Station, Michigan, USA - KBS K5-50-2 metaG... | ecosystem: Host-associated > Plants > Roots >... | reverse complement strand
TGACGTCTAAGCGCTTCCCTCCGCTGTCCCCCTTCCGCCCCGCTGCGCTCGGCACCTCCCCCTAGGGGGGAGGAGCCTTCTGACCTACCAGGCTCGCGATCGTCGCTGACAGCTGGCGCGGGTTGGTGCGCGACTTGAGCAGCGAGCGCGCCACGCCGGGCGGCGGGTGCTCGAAGCTCTCCTGGTCGTTGGTCAGCAGCACCACGATCGCGCCGGCGCCGGCGTAGCGCTCGGCGGTGCCGCGGCCCGAGCTGCCGCGCAGGCGGCTGTCCACGCAGACGACGTCAGGGGTGGTGCGGGCGAAGATCACGTCGGCGGTGGTGCCGTCGCCCGCCACCGAGACCCCGTAGCCGTCCATGCGCAGCTTCATGGAGTAAAGCTCCGCGATCGAAGCATCGTCTTCGACCAGCAGCACGCTGATGGGAGCCGTGCTCTTCACGAGCCGTTGATGTTACAGCCGCCAGGTTGGATTTCGGGCCAATCGCGCGCCGCCCCTACGATGAGGGGGATGGCGGGGCAGGCGCAGCCGGACATTCTCGCCATCCACGCCCAGAACCAGCCCGACAAGCCCGCGCTGATCTGCGCCGGCCGCCAGGTCGGCTACGGCCAGCTGAACCTGCGGGCCAACCGGGTGGCCCACGCCGTCGCCGGACTGGGGGCCAAGGTCGACGACCGGGCGGCGGTGATGGCCTACAACTCGGTCGCCGGCTTCGAGGTCTCGGGCGGGCTGCGCAAGGCGGGGCTGATCGGGGTGCCGGTCAACTTCCGGCTGCGCGGGCCCGAGGTCGCCTACATCCTCAACGACAGCGGCGCGGCCTTCGTGTTCGCGGGCCCGGACTTCGTGCCCGTGGTCGAGGCGGCGCGGCCGGAGGTGAAGGGCGAGCGCCACTACCTGGCCATCGACGTCGAGGACCCGCCCGCCGGCTGGCTGCGGTACGAGGAGCTGCTGGGGGCGGCCGGGGATGCCGACACCGGCGCGGGCGGGATGCTGGGCGCCTCGATGATCTACACCTCGGGCACCACCGGCCATCCCAAGGGCGCCTTCCGCGGCCAGGGCGTGGGCACCGAGCTGGCCTTCCAGAGCATCCAGATCTTCGGCCTCGATCCGGACGACCGCCACCTGATGGCCGGCCCCGGCTACCACAGCGCGGTGGGTTACTTCTCGCTGCTCACCATCCTGATGGGCGCCACCGTGGTCGTGATGCCCAAATTCGACGCGGAAGCCGCCCTCGGGCTGATCCAGGCGCATGCCTGCACCACCACCTTCATGGCGCCCGTGCTCGTGCAGCGGATGCTCGACCTGCCCGCCGAGGTGCGGGCGCGCTACGACGTGAGCTCGATGAAGGCGCTGATCGCGGGCGCAGCCCCCTTCCCCTTCGCGCTCAAGGAGCGCGCCGTCGAGATGTTCCCGGGCGCGCTTTACGAGTTCTACGGCGCCACCGAAACGGGCGTGAACCTGGTCATCACGCCGGACGAGCAGCTGCGCAAGCCAGGGTCCTGCGGTCGCCCGACCGCGACCACCGAGATCCTGCTCCTGGACGACGACGGGAAGCCGGTGCCGGACGGCGAGCCGGGCCAGCTGTGGGTGCGCAACTCCGGCCTGGCCAGCTACTACAACAACCCCGAGGCCACCCGGCGCAGCCTGCGGGACGGCTTCTTCACGGTGGGCGACGTGGCCTACCGGGACGCCGACGGCTACTACTACATCTGCGACCGCAAGATCGACATGGTCATCTCGGGCGGCGTCAACGTCTACCCGGCCGAGGTTGAGGCCGCACTGCACGCGCATCCCGCGGTCCAGGACGTGGCGGTGATCGGCGTGCCCGATGCGCACTGGGGCGAGTCGGTGAAGGCGGTGGTGGCGCTGCAGCCCGGTGCCACGGCCTCAGAGGAGGAGCTGATCGCCTGGTGTCGCGAGCGCCTGGCCGACTACAAGCGGCCGCGCTCGGTCGACTTCGTCGACGAGCTGCCCCGCGACCAGGCCGGCAAGCTGCTCAAGAGGAGGATCCGCGAGCCCTATTGGGAGGGCGCCGGCCGCCGGATCTGAAGCAGGTCGAGCACAGCCCCCAGCCCGCGCGGCGAATTCCTCTCGACGGCGGGCAGTAGCAGGACGGTGAGGCCCGCCAGCACCCCGCCGCCGTCCGCCAGGTGGCTGTCGCCCACCAGCAGGGTTTCCGCGGGCGCGCTGCCCAGCGCCTCGCAGGCCGCGGCGAAGATCTGGCGGTCCGGCTTTTCGACGCCCAGGCGGAATGACTCGACGTAAGCCGCCACATAGCGGTCGAGCTGGTGCGCGGCGAACACCCGGTGCAGGGGCATCGCCGTGTTGCTCACGATTCCCACCGGCACGCCGCCGGCGTACAGCGCCGCCAGCACGGCCGCGGTGTCTGGGAAGGGCGCCCAGGACTCCACCCGCATCACCGCGTCGTAGAGCCGGGGGCTCACGCCCGGGGCGTGCGGCTCGGCGATCGCGAAGAGCTCCATCCAGTGCCGGCGGTGCGCGTCCTCGGAGAGGTCGCGGCCCTTGGCCAGCTCCTCGGTGGTCATGGCGCGCGCCCAGATCTCCGCCCAGAGCCGCTCGGCGAGGCCCTGCTCGACGCCCTGCTCCGCCAGCAAGGCGGCGGCGTCGGGCGCCTGGAACAGCGTCTGGCCGAAGTCGAAAAGGACTGCGCGAAGGGCCAAGCGGCGGTTAACGTTACCGGCCGACGTGGAAGGGGCGAAGTAATGGACCAGGTGTGGCTGACGGCGGCGCTGGCGGCGGACGCGGCCGGGGGCAAGGGCGTGCTGCCGGAGGGCATCCGCCCGCTCCGGCACGGAGCGCGCGTGGTGGGCACCGTGAGCACCTGCACGGTCGAGCCGGGGGACAACGCCTCGGTGCGGGCGGCCCTGGAGGCGGGGCCCGCGGGCGGTCCCATCCTGGTCATCGCCGGGGCCGTTGACTCGCCGGCCGCCGTCTTCGGCGGCCTGGTCGCGGAGGCGCTCTCCATCAAGTCGTTCACGGCGGTGGTCACCGACGGCCTGGTGCGCGACTCGGAAGAGGTCGCGCAGTTCCTGAAGGTCTGGTGCCGGGGCACCACGGCACTCGCCCCGGCCAAGAAAGGCAAGCCGGACGTGGGCGGGCCGGTGAGCATCGGGGGCGTGAGCATTGCCCCCGGCGACTACATGGTCGCGGATGGGGACGGGGTGGTGGTGTGGCCCGCGGCGGCGGTCGCCAAGCTGCGCGAGAAGGCGCGCGACCGCGACGCGCGCGACCAGGCCCGCGGCGTGTTCCTGAGGCGGACCGGCAAGCTGGACTAGTGGCCTGTACCGGCCAAATCTTGAGCATCCGACGTCCCAGGCGGCCGGGCGCTCTTCGAGCGCTGATGACGGCGTCTGGGGCCCCGGCGCGCCTCGTCACCCATCTCCAGATGGGCTCCTCGTTGCGCCACCCCATCCTTGACACCGGCCGCCTGGAACGCCGGTCTTCGAGCCTTCGGCCTACTCAAGATCCGACCGGTACACGCCACTATGGGCGCGGCCCCTACCAGGTTTAGGTATCGGCCTCGATGGTGATCCACCCCTGGTAGCCGTGGCGGCGGAGGGCGTCGACCACGTCCTGGCCCAGCCGCTGCATGTGCACGTGGCGGATGCGCCCGGGCGCGGTCTCGATCAGCTCGAGGGGGTCGACGCCGGCCGCGCGCAGCTGGTCGACGTCCAGGCATAGGCCGGCCTCGGTGCTGACCAGGAAGCGCTCCAAATCGAGGTCGGGGTAGACCGCCAGCCGCAGGCCGTGGCGGTTGGCGATCGCGGTCATGCCGCCGATCGCGTCCAGGAAGTCGACCCATTGGCGGCTCCCGTGGCGGTCGGCGTCCGCGACCACGAGCAGGCGGGCGCCCCGGCCGGCCAGCTGCCGGCAGCAGGCGTCGACCTCGGGCAGGGAGGCCCGCTCCATGGGCACCGAGAGAAAGCCCACCGGGGCCTCGGCCACGGGTCCGACCGAGAGGCCGCCGCGCCGGCGGCCCCACCGACCCCGCCCCAACACGAGCCGATTATCGCCGGTGGCGCTGGGGCGGTTCCCGGGACCAGCCCTGGGGCCGAGCCTGGGCGTTGGAGCGGAGGTGGAGGACCAGCGAGCCCGCCTTCTCCCAGGTCTGGTCGGGCTGGATCCACTGGTTGAAGCGGCCGGTGCGGGCCAGGCGCCGCAGCTCCCACTTGATGCGGCCGCGCCCCTCCTCGACCGGCTCCTCCACGTCGGCCGCGCCGTGCACGAGCTCGATCTCCTCGTAGCCGTTGCGGTGCGCCTCGGACACCCTCACGATGGCGAGCTCCAGCGCGGTGACCACGTCGTGGCCGTGGAGGTCGACGGTCAGCCGGCGGACGCGCTTAGGCATCGGTGCAATGATCGCGGGCGCGATGGTCGTCGTGCGCCGAACGGCGGCGCGGTCCTGACTAGGCGGCGGCTTCCTCGGCGCCCCGCTGTCGCTCGAGCGAGAGCTTGGCCCGGCGGATGTGAAGGCGTAGGCGCGTATTGCCGGCCGCTCGCTGCGCGGTCCCCAAGCCGCTGATCAGGACGCGATAGAAGAAGCTCATCGCCGCCTGCAACGGGCGAGGAGCGCGGAGGGTTACGCGCAGGAGAGGGTTAGCCCTCGCCCTTCGACATGTTTACGTTGCCGTTCAGGGTGGCGCCGTCCTCGATCGCCAGCCGGCGCACGCGGACGTTGCCCTGGACGCTCCCGGAGCCGGCCAGCAGCAAGCGGTCCTTGGCCACCAGGTCGCCCTCCAGGTCCCCGCGCACCTGGACGTTGCGGCCCTCGACGTTGGCCTTGACGGTCGCCTTGTCCTCGATCCAGACGTCACCGGCCGCGGTCACCTCGCCCTCGACGGTGCCCTGGACGTGCACATCGCCCTCGGTCGTCAGCTTGCCGACCAGGCTGTCACGCGGGCCCAGCACGATGCCGCCGCCACCGCCACCGTTGTGGCTCTCACCACCCCGCTGTCGCTTGCCCTGGTACGGCTGTGTCTCGTTCGCGATCTCTTGCTGAGTCTCCTCTGTCTGTTCCTGCACTTCCATGCCATGCACCCCTATGGAATTGTGTGAGGGGCCGTTGGGGCCCGGGCCATCCTAACGGGTAGCCGCCCCCGAGGGTAACCTCCGGCTATGCCCTGGACGAGGGTGGCTCGCTGGCTGGCCTGGACGGCCGCCGCGGGCATGTTCCTGGTGCTGGTGATGGGCGTCACCGTCACCACCACGGGGTCGGCCGAGGGCTGCGGCCGCGACTGGCCGCTGTGCCACGGCCGCTTCATTCCCGACTTCGCCGTGGCCACCGCGATCGAGTTCTCGCACCGCGCCGTGACGGGGGTCGAGGGCGTCCTGATCGCCGCCGTGGCCGTCCTGGTGGCCGCCCTGTACCGGGGCCGGCGCCCGGTCCGGGTGCTGCTCCCGCTGATGGTCGCCTTCCTGCTGCTGCAGGCCGCGATGGGCGCCTGGGCCGTGAAGTACCCGCAGGTTCCGCTAGTGCTGGCGCTTCACTTCGGGATCTCGTTGGTGGCGCTGGCCTCGACCGTCCTGGTCGCGATCTACCTGGGCCTGGTCGACCGGCCGGCGCCCGAGCCGGTGGGGCGCTCGCTGGTCCTGGGCGCCTGGGGACTTGCGGCCTACCTGTACGTGCTGGTGTATTCGGGCGCCTACATCCGGCACGTGGGGGCGGCCGTGAGCTGCACGACCTGGCCGCTCTGCGCCTCCCCCGTCAACCTCCTGCACCGCGGCCTGGCCGGGGTGGCATTGCTGCTGGCACTCGGCTTCCTGGTCGTGGTCATCGCCCGCGCGCCCGGCCGCCGCGACCTGGTGGCCGGCGCCTGGGTGCTGTTGGGCGCGCTCTTGCTCCAGGCCCTGGCCGGCGCTTATATGGTCTGGGCCGGCTTCTCGCTCTTGCCGGAGCTCACCCACGCCGCCCTGACCGGGCTGGTCTTCACGGCCGCGGCCAACCTCTGCCTGCGAGTAACTCTCGGTCAGCCCAGCCGGGTCAGGCGCCAGGCCGTGGTCGGCGGGCTGATGGCCGAGTCCGTGGCCAGCGGCACCCGGACCTCCTGATCCCCCAGCTTCAGCAAGAGATCGCCGGCGGCCGCACCGGCCTTGATCGGCGCGGCCTGGGCGGGGACCTCGAGCCGGCGCAGGAGGTCGCTGCCCGGCCACTCCACGAGCGGTGCTGAGGCGGCCGTCACCAGGTCGGCCCGCGGCCCCCAGGGCGCCTGGTACTCGCCCACCTTGAGGCCCTCCTTGATCACGTCAACCACCTGGACAGCCTGGCGGGCGAAGTCGATCAGCCGGCGGCTGGCGGTGAAGACCTCGTCGAGGGTGTCCAGCCCCATGACGGTGCCCACGATCGTCACCACCTGCCCGGCCAGCTTGAGCGGGGCCGAAAACATGAAGGCCGCGCCCTGGCCCGGGTTGGAGCCGGTCTTGATGCCTGCCACCCCGCCCTGGCCCAGGGACGCGTTGACGTTGAAGACGCGGCCGGCCACGGGCAGGGTCGCTTCGGGCTGGGAGACGATCTCGACCAGGACCGGGTTGGCCACCGCCGCCAGCGCCAGGCGGGTCAGGTCGGTGGGCGTGGAGATGGTCTGCTCGGAGGCTCCGCTGGCATCGGCGAAGGTGGTCTTGGCCAGGTTGAGCGACCTGGCGCGGGCGTTCATCTTGGCCACGAAGGCGTCCACGCCGCCGGCGTCCCAGGTGGCCAGCAGCTCGGCGATGTTGTTGCCGCTGGGAATCAGCAGGCCCTGCAGAGCCTGGTACTCGGTCAGCTTTTCCCCGGCGCGCACCTCGACCACCGACTCCTTGTCCGCCAGCTCGCGTTGGTAGACCCGGACGTCGGCGTCGGTGACGGCGATGGCGGGTCCCTGCTGGTCCTTCTGCAGAGGCTTGTCGTCGAGGACGACGAGGGCGGTCATCACTTTGGCGATGCTCCACATCGGCAGCGCGCGCTCGCCCGGGCTGGTCTCGATCGGGCCGAACCCGGTCACGCCCAGGGCCGCGATCCCGGCGCGCGGCCAGGGCAGGGCCGGCCGCGGGCCATCGAGGGTGCTGCGGGTGGCGATCGTCTGGCGCGCGGTCGCCGGTGGGACGGGCCGGTGGAGCTGGAAGTAGGCGAGGCCGGCCAGCAGCGCCACCGCGGCCACCGCCGCCAGGGTCCGCTGCATCCGCTTGCTAGCGGCCTTTCCAGCTCGCGGGGCGCTTGGCAAAGAAGGCCTCGATGCCCTCCTTGAAGTCCTCGCTCATGTAGGCCTTCAGCACCAGGTCGGAGCCGCCGCCCGGCGGGGTGAGCTGGGCGCGGATCCGGCGCAGCGCCTCCTTGGTGGTCTGGAGGGTCAGCGGGGCGTGGGTGGCCAGCTTCTCGGCCAGCTCCAGGGCCCGGCCGGGCAGCTCGTCCTCGGAGGGCACGATCTCGCTCACGAGCCCGATCGCCAACGCCTCCCGCGCCTCCACCAGGCGCGCGGTGAAGATCAGGTCCTTGACCCGACCCATCCCCAGGAGCGCGCTCAGGCGCACGAAGTTGCCGAGCGAGAGCGTGTTGCCGAGCGTGCGCGCGATCGGGAAGCCGAACTTGAGCGAAGGGGTGCAGATGCGCAGGTCGCAGGCCGCGGCGATCCCCGCCCCGCCCCCGGTGCAGGCGCCCGCGATGGCGGCCAGCGTGGGCACCCGGACGCCTTCCAGCGCGGTGAGCACGCGGTCCATGCGCTCCTCGTAGGCGAGCGCGTCCTCCTCCTTATCAAAGGCCCGGAACTGGGAGATGTCGGTGCCGGCGGCGAAGGCGCGGCCGCCCGCGCCGGTGAAGACCACCACCCGCACCGAGGGATCCGCGTTGACCTCCTCCGAGATCTCCCGGATGCGGTCGTACATGCTGAAGGTGAGCGCGTTGCGCGCCTCGGGCCGGTTGAGGGTGACCCAGAGGATGCCGCCGGCCTCGCCGCGGCGCTCTTCGAGGATCTCCTCTTTCACGGACACACGATCACCCCCCGCGCGCGCAGGTCGGCGACCTGCTCGGGAGTGCGGCCGAGCTCGCGCAGGACTTCGGCCGAGTGCTCGCCCAGGCGCGGCCCCGCGTGGTCGCGGCGGACCGGCGTCTTCTGGAAGCGCATGGGGTTGCCCACCTGGCGCACGCCTCCCGCGTCCCAGAAGAAGCCCCGCGCCGCCAGGTGGGGGTCGGCCGCCACCTCGTCGTAGCGTTGGATGGCGCCGCAGGGAACGCCGGCCGCCTGCAGCGCGCCGATCCAGTGGGCGCGCGGGCGGGTGACGGTGATCGCCTCCACCAGGGGGATCAGCTGCGCCCGGTTGCGGTGCCGGCTGGGGTTGTCGCGGAAGCGCTCGTCCTCAAGCCACTCGGGGTGCCCGAGCGCGCGGCAGAAAGCCTCCCAGTTGCGCATCGAGGTGGCGCCGATCGTGAAGAAGCCGTCGGCCGCGCGCACCGCCTGGTAGGGCGCCGATGTCTGGTGGGCGGAGCCCAGCGGTCCGGGCACCTCGCCCGAGCCGAAGTAGCGGCCGGCCTCCCAGACCTCCAGCGAGACCCCGGACTCGAACAGGCTGACGTCGATCAGCTGGCCGCGGCCGTCGCGCTCGCGAGCGCGCAGCGCGGAGACGCAGGCCAGCGCCCCGTAGAGCGCGCAGACCAGGTCGGCGACCGGCACGCCCACCTTGACCGGGTCGCCGCCGGGCTCGCCGGTGATCGACATCAGGCCGCTCATGCCCTGGGCCATGATGTCCAGGCCGGCCAGGTGGCTGTAGGGCCCGTCCTGGCCCCAGCCCGAGGCGGCGACGTAGACCAGGCCCGGGTTGAGCTTCGCCAGGCGCTGGTAATCGAGCTCGAGGTCGGCCATGGTGCCCGGGCGCAGGTTCTCGACCACCACGTCGGAGCGCCGGACCAGGTCGCGGAAGACCTGCTTGCCGTCGGGCGCCTTGAGGTCAAGCGCGAGCGAGCGCTTGTTGCGGTTGAGGCGGGCGAAGTTGGAGGACTCGCCGTTCTCCAGGAAGGGCGCGGTGTGCCGGACCTCGTCCCCGCCGCTGGCCGGGTTCTCGACCTTGACCACGTCCGCGCCCAGGTCGGCCAGCTGCATGGTGCAGAAAGGACCGGCCATGAAGTTGCCGACCTCGACGACGCGGACGCCGGCCAACGGCGGAGGGTTCACCTGGCTCAAGACGCTAGCGCGTCACCACGCGGCAGCGCTCTACCGGCAGCTGCACCGTGACCTCGGAACCCACCGGCAGGTCAGAGGTCGGCGGCGCGGTGGCGCGCACGCGGCCGCCCGCCTCCAGCTCGACCTGGTAGTCGCGGGCCTCGCCCAGGTACGCGGAGCGCAGCACCCTTCCGCGGAAGTGGTTGCCGTTGGGCGGGGCGAGCCCCGCTTCTGCGACCTGGACATGGTGGGGGCGGATGCAGACCGCGACCGGGGTGCCGGGCGGACAGCCGGTCTCGTCCACGGCGCGCAGACGCCCACCGGCCGTCGCGACCTCGCCCGGCGCCAGCAGGGTGCCTTCCAGAGTGTTGGTCCGCCCGATGAACGCGGCCACGAACTGGGTGGTGGGACGCTCGTAGACCTCATAGGGTGTTGCCACCTGCTCGATACGGCCCTGGTTCATGACCGCGATCCGGTCGGCCGTGACCATGGCCTCGGCCTGGTCGTGGGTGACGTAGACCATGGTGATCCCGGTCTGGTCGTGCAGGCGCCGGATCTCGAAGCGCATCTCCTCGCGCAGGTTGGCGTCCAGGTTGGAGAGCGGCTCGTCGAGCAGCAGGATCTGGGGCTGGACGACGATCGCCCGGGCCAGGGCCACCCGCTGCTGCTGCCCGCCCGAGAGCTCGGCCGGGTAGCGGTCAGCCAGCCGCTCCAGGCGCACCGTCTTGAGCACGGCCTCGACCTGACGGGCGAGCTCCGCGCGCGGCGTGCGCCGCACCTGCAAGCCGAAGGCCACGTTTTGGCGCACGGTCTTGTGCGGCCAGACCGCGTAGGACTGGAAGATCAGGGACATCTGGCGGCGCTCCGGGGGCACCACCGAACGCGGGCTGGAGAGCACCCGCTCGCCGACCCGGATCTCGCCCGCGTCGGGGCGGAGGAAGCCGGCGAGCAGCTGCAGTGTCGTGGTCTTGCCGCAGCCCGACGGCCCCAGCAGCGCCATCACCTCGCCGCCCTCGACCTCCAGGTCGATGCCGTTCACGGCCACCGACTCGCCGTACGCCTTGCGCAGGCCGCGGATCGAGATCAAAGCGCTCACCGTGTCACGTCCCGCCCCAGGAAGCGAAAGGCGGCCAGCACCACCGCGAAGGTGACCAGCATCATCAGCAGGCCCATGGTCGAGACCGCCTCATAGTTGCCGGCGTCGCTGAAGTCGAACATCACGGTCGTGATCACGTGGGTTTGGGGGGTGAACAGGAAGACGGAGGCCGAGAGCTCGCGCAGGGCCGGTATGAAGACCAGCAGCCAGCCCGAGAGCAGGCCCCGCCGCAGCAGCGGCACCGTGATCTCGCCCAGCGCGCGCAGGCGCCCCGCGCCCAGCGTGCGGGCGGCGTTCTCGAGGTCGGCGTTGATGCCCTGAAGGATGGCGGCGCTGTTGCTGTACGCGATCGGCAGGAAGCGGGTCGCGTAGGCCGCGATGAGGATGAAGGCGGTCCCGTAAAGCAGCAGGGGAGGGCGCGAGTAAGCGGCCAGGAAGCCGATCGCGAGCACGATCCCCGGCACCACGAAAGGCGCCATGGCGACGAAGCCCAGCACCCGGGCCAGGGGCACCAGCGCCCGCACCACCAGGTAGGCGACCAGGGTGGCCAGGACCAGGGCGATGCTGGCCGCGGCGGCGCTGTACTCGAGCGAGTGCAGGATGGCGGTGCGCGTGGTCGGGTTGTCGAACAGCGCCCACGCGTACCAGTGCAGTGTGAGGTTGCCCGGCGCCAGGGGCCCGCGCCCCCACGATTGCTGGAGCGACACCAGCAGCAGCGCGCCGTAGGGCAGGACCACCGCCAGCAGTGGCGGCACGAAGGCGACGACCAGCAGCGGCCAGCGCCAGGCGCCCAGGCGCAGGGGCCGGCGCAGGCCGCCCTTCCCGGTCACGGTCGTGAAGCGCCTGCGCCCCAGGATCCGGCGCTGCAGCAGGAGCAGTGCGACGGTCACCAGGAGCAGCGGCATCGCGTAGGCGGCCGCGACCTCGATCTGCGGCGGGAACAGGCTGAAGAAGAGGTACAGCTGGGTGGTCATCACCTGCTCCCGGGCCGGGATCAGGATGAAGGCCGGCGGACCGAACAGCTCCAGCGCCTCCAGGAAGGAGAGCAGGAAGCCGGAGAGGATGGCGGGCAGTGCCAGCGGCAGGGTGATCGACCAGGTCGTGCGGAAGGTCCCCGAGCCCAGGGTGGTGGCCGCATCCTCCAGCTCCGACGACATCAGCTCCAGCGTGGCCGTGACCAGCGAGAAGGTGTAGGGGATCGAGTAGAGCGCGATCACGAAGATGCAGCCGTTGAGGCTGTAGATGTCGGCCGGCCCGTGCTCGGTGTGGAAGAGCGCGGCCCAGGCCCGGTTGAGCATCCCGGAGTTGGGGGCGGCCAGGAAGATCCAGGCGTTGGCGCCGAGGAAGGAGGGCGTCACGAAGGCGGCCAGGATCAGGGGGCGCAGCAGCCAGCGCCCGGGCAGGTCGGTGCGCGCGACCAGCCACGCCAGCGGGGTGCCCACCAGCACCGCGATCACGGCCACCGCCGTGGCCATCCGGAAGCTGTTGGCGATCGGCGCCAGATAGATGCGGCGGGTGAAAGCGGTGCGGTAGTTGTCGAGGGTCAGCTGGCCGGTGAGCGGGTCCTGCAGCGAGGTCCAGGCCAGCCAGGCCAGCGGCACCAGGACCAGGAAGGCGAGCAGCAGCACCGCGGCCGCCAAGAGCAGGAACGAAGGCTCAGGCCTTCGGATCTAGACCCCCATGATGTCGCGCCACTTGGCGATCGCGTCCGGTAGGTCCTTGGTCAGCTGGTCGACCGTGTTCCGGATGTACTTGACCTTGTCCAGCGTGGGCACGCCGGGAGCCGGCGCCACGTCCGTGCGCAGGGGGTAGTTGGACGTCGAGACCAGCGCCTGCGAGTACTCCTTGGAGTACATGAAGTTGGTGAACAGGCGCGCCGCGTTGATGCGCTTGGACGCCTTCAGGATCCCGACCGGGCCGGGCACGATGACCGCCCCGTCGCTGGGGAAGACGATGTCTATCGGGTTGCCCGAGGCCTTCTTGGCCAGGCTGAAGTTGTCGGGCCCGCTGCCCACCTGGCGCTCGCCGGCCAGGATGTCGGTCACCGTGTCGTTGACCGAGCGGTTGATCTTGGGCTTGTTCTTGGCCAGGTCCTTCAGGTACTGGTCGCCGTAGGTCCGGAGCATCGCCGTGACCCACTGGCCGACGTAGCCGCTGAAGCCCGGATGGCCGGTGGTGATCTTGCCGCTCCACTGGGGGTCCAGCAGGTCCTTCCAGGACTTGGGCGGGGTGGTGACCTTGTCGCTGCGGAAGTTGATGACGTCGAAGCCGATGGCGCCCAGGTGGTAGTAGCCGTCGGGGTTCAGGCTCTGGAAGTCCTTGGGGATGAGGTCCAGGTCGGGCGGCGTGTACTGATCCAAGGAGCCGCCCTTGATCAGCGGCGGGTAGTGGCCCTCATCCGTGGAGCAGAAGACGTCGCACTCGGTGGCGCCGGCCTTTAGCTCCTGGTTGAGGCGCGTGTTCAGGACCTGGGCGGTCTGGCGCAGGAGGTTGACGTCGATGCCCGGGTACTTTTTCTTGAAGGCGGCGGCCATGGTTTCGGCCGCGGACTGCTCGTAGTGGGCCGTCCACCAGGTCACCGACCCGTCCTGCTTGGCCAGCGCGTAGAGCTTGCTGACGTCCGCCTCGACCGGCTTGGAGGGGCCGGTGCTTGCCGGCGCGCCCCCGCAGGCCTCGACCAGCCCACCCAGCCCGCCCACCGACGCCAGCGCGATTGAAGCCCCCGAGGCGCGCAAGAAGTCCCGCCGGTTCATCTCCCCGTTCATGAGGGGAAAAGCTATACCCGCGAGGCCGGGTTGCCTAGTTCTCGGCGGGGTCCAGCGTGCTGGCCACCGCGTAGTCGAAGATCTCGAGCCGCGTGGGCTGCTCTTCGGGTCCGCCGGCGGAGGCCTGCTCGAGCGCGTCGAGCACTTCGCCCACAGCCATCGGCGAATTCTAGGCGCGCTCCAGCCGGGGTTGCATCGGCTTGACAACAAGTGGTTGCATAGGGCGGGTGCGCCTCCTGCGAAGGTTGGAGCTCGCCCTCGCGATCGGGATCTGGGCGCTCTTCCTGACCGCTGTCGCGAACCTACCGCCGGCCCACCGGCCGGCGGCCACGGCCAATCTCTCCGACGCTAGGCCGCCGGTCGCCCAGGCGGCGCCGCCGGACGCCAGGACGGTGCTCGACCAGGCCGCCGACCGGCACCACCTGCCCCGTTCCCTGGTCGAGGCCACCGCCTACTGGGAGTCGGGCTGGGACCCGAACCAGGTCTCGGCCAGCGGCGCGGTGGGGCTCATGCAGATCCAGCCCGAGGTCGCCGCCGACCTGGCGCCGCGCCTGGTCGGCCATCCCGTCGACCTCCGGGACCCGGCCCAGAACGCCGACCTGGGTGCGGCCATCCTGCGCGCCTACATAGACGACCAGGGCGGGAACGTCGAGGCCGGCCTAGCGGCCTACTACGAGGGGCCCGGCGAGCTGGCCCGGAACGGCTACGCCTACGACACCGCCGACTACGTGGCCGGCGTGGAGGCGCTGCGTGCGATGATCGACCGCGGCGAGCCTCTGCCGCCGCCCAGCTCTCCATGACCGAGACCCGAAGCGTCTTCGACTCCCCAGAGACCGCCGCCCGCTGGCGCGCCAACGCCGAGCGCCGGGCGCGCTTTGTGGCGCCCGCCACCGAGCGCATGCTGGACGCCGCGGGCGTGGTCGCGGGCGCCCGCGTGCTGGACCTGGGCACGGGCACCGGCGACACGGCCCTGCTGGCCGCGCAGCGCGTCGGCCCCGCGGGCCGAGTCGTCGCCACCGACGTCTCCGAAGCCATGCTGCAGGCCGCTGCGGAGACGGTCGCCGCCGCCGGGCTGACGAACGTGGAGCTCCAGCGCCAGGACGCCAGCGCGCTGGCCGGCCTGGAGCCAGACTCCTTCGACGCCGTGATCGCGCGCTTTTCCCTGCAGTTCGTGCCGGACCTCGCGGCCGCCCTTGCGGGGATCCAGCGAGTGCTCAAGCCCGGGGGCAGGTTCGGGGCCCTGGTCTGGGCGGCGGCGGAACGCAACCCGTTCCTCTCCTTGAGTGCCGCCGTCGCGCGGCGGACCGGGCGGCTGCCGGTGCCCGAGGCCCAGGTGGGGCGTCCGTTCAGCCTCGCCGACGGGGCCGCGCTGGTGCGCGCCGCTCGCGCGGCGGGCCTGGAGGCGGAAGTCGACGAGATCCCGGTCGAGGCGCGGGCCCGGGACCAAGCCGGCGCCGTCGAGGGAATGCACAGCTCACCCACCACGAACCTCATCCTGGACGCCCTCGAGGCGGCCGAACGCGAGGCCTTCGAGGCCGACCTCGTGGCCGAGCTGGAGCGCTATCGAGGCGAAGACGGGGGCTACGTGTTCCCGGGCGTCGCCCTGCTACTCAGCGGCCGGAACCTCGCGTAGCCGGGCCAGCGAGGAGAAGATCGCCGGCAGCGCCGAGGTGGCGCCGAGGGCGGTGGCGACCACCAGCGTCCAGAACAGGCCGATGGTCTGGCCGAGGACTCCCCCGAGCAGCGCTCCGCCGACGTTGCCGACGGCTACCAGCACGAAAAGGCCGGCCGACACCCGGCCCAGCATATGGTTGGGGATGACCGCGCCCCGGATCGCCTGCTGGTTGACGTTGTAGGTCATCAGCCCGAAGCCAAGGATCACCGCTCCCGCTGTCAGCAGAGGAAAGACGAAGGGCCTGGGCGCGAGCGCGGCGGGGATGTTGAACGCCAAGCCCACGCTCAGCAGCACGGTGCCGGCGACCATGATCGGGCCCACCCCGAGGCGCTCGATCAGCGGCTTGGCCAGCTGGGCGCCCGCCAGCGAGCTGATGCTGCTGGCCGCGAACGTGAGCCCGAGCTGTGCGGGAGTGAGGCCGAGACGGCCCACGAAGAGCAGCACGAAGACGGCCGAGCTGACGCGCCCCGCGCTGTTGGAGGCCAGGATCGTGAGGCTGATCGAGCGCACCAGCGGATGCCGCCAGAGGAAGAGCAGCCCCTCCCGTGCTTCCGCCACCACGCGCCGCTCGGTCGCGGGCGCCGGGGCGGGCTCGTGTAGGCGGATCCAGGCCGCCGTGACCGCGCCCACCAGGAAGGAGAAGGCGTCGAAGGCCAGCGCGATCGGGGCGGTGAGCGCCTGAACGGCCAGGCCCGCCAGCCCCGGGCCCGCGAACGAGGCCACGGTCATGCTGGCCTGGTACTTGGCGTTGGCCTCGACCAGGTTCTCGCGCCCGGCCA
>Ga0207646_10004339_pt1 | contig 15460 bp, 18 predicted proteins | sample KBSK5502metaG_FD_184343 | JGI IMG/M metagenome (GOLD analysis project Ga0207646, IMG submission 184343) | Corn, switchgrass and miscanthus rhizosphere microbial communities from Kellogg Biological Station, Michigan, USA - KBS K5-50-2 metaG... | ecosystem: Host-associated > Plants > Roots >... | reverse complement strand
AGTAAAAATTGGCCTAGTCATACCAATGACTCTGTCGGATCATCATAATATGTAATCTATGTATCCGGGTTGTAATAGGATTCAATTTTAGCATTAACCAATAATAAGAAACGACGATGAATCCAAAATATTTGCACGTTAGCTTTACGTTATAGTGAAACAAAGTACACACAAAATATCTTTTGGGGATTTAATCTGACTCCTATTTATTTATTGGGAAGTGATTAACTAAGTGCGATAGGGCAAGACTCTTAGTTGCTAGCCTCTCTTTATCCCTTTATAGGTAGGCTAAAGCTAAATTTGGCACCTTTACCATCAGCATTATTCTCAGCCCATATTTTGCCATCATGAGCTTCCACAATACTTTTAGAAATAAACAAACCCAAGCCAGTACCCGCTTCGGATTTGGCAGCAAATTTTGAAAATAACCTTGGCAATATTTCGGGATCTATCCCTTGACCCGTGTCCTTTACACTGATAATAGTCTGATTATTGACTTCGTCTATTTTTGTTGCAATAGTAATCGTCCCTTTCTTGGTAAATTTAATAGCATTACTTATCAGATTAGAAAAAACTTGACTCATTCTCCCTTTGTCTGCTTCTAATACAATATCTTTAGGTTCGTATAATAACTGAACATTGCTGCTGTTGACAAGGTCTTTGCCTAATATTATATCATCTATAGCGTTTATTATTATATTATTTAGATTGAATCGTTCCTTCTTCAGTTCTAGAGATTTACTTTCAATTTTTGTAGCATCCAGTATATCGTCTGTAAGCCGACTCAATCTTTTTGCATTCCTGTTAATAGTATCCAGTAGTTCATTGTTCTCCTGAATACTTCCTGTCTTCGAAAGAAGAATTTGAGATAAACCTAGTATCGGCTGGATAGGTGTTCTCAATTCATGAGCTGCTATATTAATAAACTCTTTCTGAGCTTTAGCATGAAGCTTTAACTGTTCATGTGCTTTTTGAATTTCTTCATATAATTCAGTTTGTTTCCATAAATTCTCAAATATTGCAACATAAGATAAAACTCCAGCCTTGCTACTAGAATATGTTGATAATCCTATTGCTTCGTCAAAAGTTGTTTTCGAATCATCTCTTATCTCCATTACTAATGAAACCTTTCTATCTACTACGAGAAATGTAGCCTGAGTATCAAGTATAGTCTGCTCAATATATCTAATATCAATATGATAATTAGAATAAGGAGATATGTCTTCTGTTAAGCTACGCACTGACTGTTCGGTTGATTCATGCTTAGGCATCAATATTCTAACTTTTACTTTTCTTTTTTGTGCTGACTCTTTTGCTAATTGTGCTGCCTCCATTTTGTACTGACGGAGAAAAGCATTAGTGGTTGGGAACATTATCATAATTTCCTCGTGTGCATTTTTTACGGCGTTTAAATAGAATTCCCTTGCGATAGATGCATTTGGAATGACTTCGATATCTGGCATTTCAACGCCTTCGTCAACGCTTGCCATTCTCGCTCTGGTATCACTCGCATTTTCCCATAATTTCTCGAAAACAGAACGAAAGTGGTTTACGTAGAGAGGTTCATTGCTAACTAAGACGCTTTGAACCATATTGCCATCTTCCATGTCATCTATGGTGGCATGAAGCTCTTTGTCTGTAACAGAAAAATTCATCGGTGGCATATTCTTGATTTCTCTTATCTGAATTCCGAAATCCAAGAGCATTTTGACCAGTTCTGCACTATCTCTGTCTATCGCTGTAGTGACTAGTCTAATGCCTTTGTGTTCTCCCTTTCTATGCTTATCCATTAGCTCCTTACCCAAGTCTAAAAATCTACTATATCCTAATTGTAATCCACCGTATCTTACACAAACTAATAATTCATTTGAATTGTCGAGCAACTCCTTTATTTTGTTACCGATTTCTTCTTGATTTTTTAATACCTTAGTTTCATAGTGTATTACTCTTCCTTCTTCAATTTCTTTGATCCTCTCTTCTGCATCCATAGCTTTGATCCAGAAACTGTCAAATATGTACTCCTGCTGTTCCACAACTTCCTTAAGGTTGCTATATACAGCTTGCGGAGCTATCTTCCCTTTCTCAAATAAAATTACAGGAGCAAGATATTCTGTTTCACTTACCATAAAATTGCCTTTTATTCCATCTAAATGTCGTAGCTCCTCTACTATTGTCATAAGCTCTTTGCAAGCAGCTATATTATCATGAGTAATTTCAGTAATATATCTAAGCTCTACACTTCTATCTTTTGCATCAAGAAAAGCCTTCTTTATTGGTTCAAGTATGACGGCCAATGATGGCCGTGTGTAGTTCATACAAGTATCAATTCTTTTCTTTGAATTAGCAAAAAACTCTAATTCTGCATCGATTACATTAGCAACACCATACAATACATAGGTTTTGCCTTCATTTTCCGTATTATTCTCAAAAATTATTTCGTTTAACTACCTATTAACCATTATTTCGACATTTACTGAAGACACGGAGAGACCCATCAGTTTATAAAAAAAGTACGATACATTCGACGAATGTATCACATGGGTAGTTGTTAGCATATGACATTCAATATTTTGAATTCCTCTACTCTTAGTTGTTATTGTAGGGGTAAGGAAAATATAATATTGAAGACATGCAGGATTAAAAGTAAAGTGTGGACAAGAAGTTACCTATTATTTCAATTGGCATAGTTACGACCATTCTCGTATACTTAGCATTGCAAAATTCGTTGTTATTTCCTACATTCTTTTCTACACCAATATCAAATGAAGAAGCAATATCAATTGTAGCACATAAACTGAATCTTACCAAATACAATGTAAATAATTTAATGTAAATGACCGTATCAAGAAAAACTAAACTAGGACGGATTGAAACGATTTTAGTCTAGCCGCCGTTCACATTTCCTCACGTCGTCGTTCACGGCTTGTCTTGTGGGGTTTACAATAGATAAGAGATATACACGGGCGATTATTCGAATCGAACAACATCAAGTGCAATAGCATCTGCAAGCAAATCCAAATGTTTACTTGCTAATACATAGCCATTTTTGATCTGACCTGGCGAAATCCATCTGTTTGAAGATGAAAAAAGCCTTTCGTTCCGCATTCGCTTTTCAAGTTCTTCCACATCCAATTCTTTCTCCTCAATTTCTTCTGTAAGGATATGTTTTATTGTTAGCAAGATTCTCTTCACCAACACTCGCCGTCCATACCTCGGAGAGAAGTCTCGGGCGTCGTCAAGGTCCAATATCTTTATCTTTATTTGGAACTTATTTAGAGCATCACGGCTTGTTAGTGGCTCATCGACAAACCTGTCATAGCTCATTATTTCTTACCCCTCGATATAGTTCTGATGTATATGAATTAAGCCTTTTTTAAACTCTCAACCAGACGACTGTCTTACGCATGAGTCGAAACTGATTCCTACAAAATCCTCACAAGGACAATTCTCAACTAAGCTGATAGCAGGCCCATGATAAAACAAATCGTGTGTGCATTGATACCTAATCGACACGATCATTTATTATATTCCATAAACTATTTCTATGTTATTCTTTATCCGTTGGTAAGGTAAACGAGGATCTATTGTCTTTGCTATATGGTAATGCCAGTCCAAATGTTCTATGAATTCGTCTGTAGGTATGTCTTTATGACAATAATAACACCTCAACAGACTCGCCTTCGCTTAGCTCAGGCTCGTTATTACTTTTCTGACTCAGTTAGTTAATTACTCCCAAAAATTTTTTGTCGTTAGAATATTCTCCTTTATACTTCTTGATAATGTGCTCTAGTCCTTCTATATATGGATCGAGAACTACCTCCATTGCGTTATCACTCATTGAGACATACATTAAAAGAGGTAGTAAAGCTTTTGGAAGTAAATGATATCTTATTGGGTTTTATTTTTTCAAGTTTCGCTATCGCATCTTTTTTGAATTTATCATACAATGGTACTGTACCGGAAGAACCGATGACAGTAGGATAATAGAAATTATCCTTTCGGAAAATAAATAATTTATCCTTAACCTCAACTAGACTTGTTTCGGGATCTATAATTTTTTGTCTGCAATAATTACAACTCCGTCTTTGCATTTTCCCCCAATAATACATGTCATTCCTGACGTATTGTTATCTCTTTTTTGTATTTAAGTGAGTTCCATCTCCCAGTTTTGTTCTGAGTTGGTTCCGTTTTACAGATAGTTAATAATTGTTAAGCTTTAGTTCTCTCAATTCTATTGCGACTTTGAATCGTATGAATGCAACAACGAACTCATTATTAACCAAGCAACCAGCCTTCTGGTAAAGCATAGCTATTTCGAGTGTAGCAAATTCTTTTATTATTTATCTTTATCAGGGATTATACTGTCGTACAATAGGTGCTGAATTCTGACTTGGCTTATTTTGTTGCTTTTGGTTCACGACTGGTTGGTATCCTGCTTCTTATGAAATTACATACGAACCCTCAAAGATTGTGAGACCGCTAACAAGTGCTGCTACCCACACGCCTAGTGCTACAAGATATAATATCTTTCGCGGTATATGCATCTATTTTCCCAAGCTGAATTCTATTCAAGATGTTAATTATCTTTGAGGGACATTCAGCTAAATGATGAATTACCCTGGCATCCCAATTAACTGAGCATATATCGAAATTGCTCCTAGACTATTTTGGCTACAACAAAAAAGGACGACTATCTGCTGACCATGTTAGGCCAATGATTAGCCGATCCAATTTTATTTGAAACTAAATGCAAAACTTCATTTAGTCTGATGCACCTCAAATAAATTATATACAATCATTACCTATTCTATGTACTGTCTTGGATTCGAACGCTTATTATGCTATTCTAGGAGTGCCTGAATATGCTAAATATCGGGAGATCAGGGCCGCCTATAGGCGCCTAGCCAGGAAGCATCATCCTGACAGGAACAATTCTGAGTTATCGGAGGGTATGATAAGAAAAATTAATGCTGCTTTTGAGGTTCTTTCGGATAGAGAAAAAAGAAGACATTATGATGAAACAGGCCTTGGTAATATTTTGCTGAAGGAGGATGAAGAAAATGGTGATACTAGTAACAGTATGAGTCATAATCATGATGATCGCTATGCAAATACAAAAATAAACATTGACGATTTACTAAATGATAAATTAAAAACATCGACTACTGATTCCCTAGATATTCCAAAATGTCGTTTTCATATAATTGTCGATCCGTCTCTCTGTATGGCATTTGGCAGTTGTGAAAGACTTGCACCTAGGGTCTTTGTAGTAGAAAAGGACAAATTAATAAATCCAAAGGCAATAGTTGTGTCAGAGATGGGAGCGGGTTTCAATACAATACTTGCTGCAGCTGAGACATGTCCTACCAAAGCGATTGTAATTATAGATAGATATACGGGTAAACAAATTTATCCTTAATTTTGCAGAAAGAGCAATCACATATTCACAGTCTGGCAGCATATGGTATTACTAGTAATACGTCAGTACGAAGTTGAATGTCAAAAAACAGAACATCCATAAAAATCTGGCGCAAGTCTAATAATAAAGCTCAATATAATGATAAGTCGTAATGCTATACCACTTTTTATTATAGACACAAAATATCAGGAAATGTCTGGCACACCTGAGGCGAGTCATTTGGAGCAAGTAACTTATTACTCTAATACAACGCACATTAAGAATTGTGCACTTGTTTACGACAAAGCATCAGAAATTAATTGTCTATCATAAGGCCTTGACATTGTACTTACAAAATAGCTGTGAAGCTGTTGAAGTGCATTAGTGTTTAGATGTGCAATCCGTTGTGTACTTATCCAACTGGGATTAGTCAATTTGCTATAAAATAGTTCGCAAGATTGTGGAACGATACTCAGGGAATAAACTGAACTAGCCCTTGTTAAATTACTTGATAATATATCGCCGCCTTTCGCCTTCCGTTTTCGACGCCGCTGCTGCAACTACGCCAGTAAAAGGTGGCGCTCCAATAAGCACTTCTGACGCGGATAGTGGAGGAGCTCCAATTGCTACAGCCTGTTATTTGAACTAAAAGAGTTTATGATACTGGACGTTATAGCAATGTAGAGTACCTAATCTGCTCTGACAGAATTGATGTATGTTCGGCATAACATAATTTGCTATAATAATAAATCCTCCCACTGCTGCAACTAATGCTATTGCTACAAGGACGAGAACTATAGGCTGGGTCTTCTGGTGAGCGTGTGCTACACCGTTTAGCATATGTAATCTATACCTATTCAAAGATATAAAACCATCTGAGAAAAGACATGGTTGTATGTTCGGACATGTTATTAAATTTAAAGCTGCCAAAGATGGCAAAAGAATAAGGGAAGGAACTTCGTTGTGTCTATGTCCGACTATTCATCTCCTTATTCATACGTTGTACTAGATCAAAACCCGTCATAACTAGCCCGACAACAGGGTTAATGTACCAAGACCAAGACGAAATATCCCTCATACGTATAGGTCTGTATCTCAGCCGCATGGATATACAAGATAGATACTGAGGATTAAATTTAAATTTATATAGTAAAACACTGGTCTGGCATTACTTACTACTCGGAGTTCGAATAAAAGAGACTTTCAGTTCTGTACTGTCAACATTGCCAGTCACCCAGTGCTGTTCAGCATTATTGCTTTTGCAAACGTATCACCGTTGTCATTACTGGCTCTGAATACTGGCATTAATGTTCCAGTCTTGTTAGTCCACCATGTAACATATACGTCGCTTCCAGAGGCAGAAATTTCCGTATTCTGGTCTATCGTATTTCCATTGTTGGGCGCGCTTATCATCACTGTCTTTAGGGTTTTCCCTCCGTCAGTGCTCTTTGCAAAGAATACATTCCAGTGTCCTGTATCATTGTTAGGCCATGCCATATACACATTGGTTCCTGACGTAGCTATGGGGACCGCACGCGCGCTAATTTGGGTTGCTGTTGTTGCTCTGGGAGATTTGGGTTGTGCTGCTGCTAATTGTATTGTATTCTCAGCTACTACAATCGCCGTAGCTAACAATAGCGTTACCATTGGTATGGCCACCGTAGGATAGCCAGGCAATCCCCGCTCCGTTAAAGTGGTAATCTCGGGTTCAAAGCCCTACGCGTCCAACGTTCTTGGTCGTTGACGACAAGAATAATCATAGTGTCCCTAAAAAGAATTCTAGTGTACAAAAATCTATAATCCATATTAAAGATATTTGACAAAGCAGCAGCCGCGCCATAATATTGGTGCTTTTTTCCTCGAGAAAAATTAATGAACAGGGAGGAACATTTTACTACCCTAGCGCATTATTAAATTGATATTAGCTTGATAAAGGATCTCTTCGTGGTCTTATGACAAGTATTCTTGCTTTTGTGCCTTTTTTTCTAAGACATCCTCTGTGGACAATTACTAATGCCAAGATGATCTTTCGCTATTATTTCTGGTGGAAGAGGACTGGACAGAAGTATTAATACAAGGATAGTCAACTGCAATGAGTGAAATCTGGAATAAAGTCTACAAATCAGACAAAGCTTTCTTTGGAGAGGAAGCCAGCAATTCATCACATGAAAATGAATAATGTAAACAGAATATTAGAGCTAGGTGCGGGTTATGGAAGAGATTCAACATTTTTTGCATCAAATGGAATTGAAGTAGAGGCACTGGATTATTCTATTATTGCCATTGAATTACTGGATAAGATAACAAAGGAAAAAAGGCTGCCAATAAAACCGCAAATCTTTGATGTTAAGAGAGCGCTTCCATTTCCAAATGGGATCAAGTAGCATCTATGAGAATTTCTCTATTAAACAAAAGTAATCCTTCAATCGATTTTTTTCATTGAGTCTAACTAGCTTTGTTTCTCTAAAATTAATAAGAACATTCAAGGTTATACTACAGGCAGCACCATCATAATTTGCAACTGTTTGCTTGTAGTCTTGCACAACCATCACAAAGAGTATCTACCCCTGATCTGGCCTTCCTGACAGAAGGGCTGCCGCGTAATACACATGGGACGTTGTAGTTGTTGTTGCTCTCCTACTCATCCCTCATCTAGGTAAGATATCGTTCAAAGTTCCTGCTGACGTTTGGTCCTCTTTGGTCTAACTAGATGCTTCACCATATACTGAACTCAAACCATGCATGTGAGTACATTCGTATATTGCACCGTTATAACCTCCTACATCTCTAACTATTCCCTTTTGTGCTAATTCAAGTACTTTGCTCGTGCAGTTTGCTTGTTTCGTAGGAGAAGAAGGCAAACCTATGCCTGTTCCAGCTGCAACACCAAATGCCAGTATAATTGTTAAGACGATTGCTCCAATTACGATTATAGATTTAGTTTTCTTGCTGCTCTTTGAAACGGTTGGTCTTCTGAATTCAAGTGATTCTAATGTCATAGACTATTCACCTCCTTTTATTTTCAAACAATTAACCATGAATTATGTAGGCGTTTGCTTATGGATATACTATAGTAAAATACTGTCGATATGTATCATAATCACTTGATATGAATAATAATTCAAATACGTAGAATAGGCGTCTGACAGCATGTATTAAGGTGGTTTGTTAAGCGTGATAGATATGGTTAAAATGAAGTATAAGATTATTTGAAATAAAATCAAAAGAAAAGAAACTGAATTAACATTATTCAGTTTCTTTTGAAAACGAATATTAGGTCGATTGTGATAGAGATACTCTGCTCAAGTAATATGACACTAATGGTATGATACCATTCAAAATTATAGACTCTTGAAAAGTTCCTTCCCCGTTGTTGTCGAAGGATACCATGAGAATAGGAGGACAATCGCTATTATTACTATTCTCTAACAATATTGTTGCCCTTCTTACTTTTTCGTACAATGTAAATGAGTATATCGGTTTACCAAGTTTCGGCATCATATCTTTTCTAGTAACCATTCTTAACACAGATTCGATGGCTGATAGTCCTAAGTCATCTTTCGTTAACAAGGACCGTTCTTTCTCATTCTCCACAGACATCAGTGCTTCTCTTTGTTGAGCTGCAATTACCGTTCCCATATTATTGGCAAAACCTGCAAACCTAATAGAATTGTCAATTTCTAATATGTGGTTACAAATGTCGTGGAGTACCAGGTTCTGAGCTGTTAACATCTGGGACATATATTACAACATATTAAAACTCCTACTTTAAGTAGAGTAAAAACCATTCAGAATTCATAATAATAGATTATGATTAAAGAGTCGACATATCTATATCTTGAGATCTTCACAGAAGTAGCCTACTGTCGAAACGAGTTAACAACCAACTGAAAGTAACTTGGATCTTGCTTGATTAAAAGTAAACGATCTATTGTATGCATGAAGAAATGGGAATGAAGTCATCACCTATTCCTGAATAACTTTGGTTGCAGTCAAAAAATAACCAAGTGTAGTAGAATTAACAGACAATACCTTCAAACCGTGCTCTTCAACCTTTTTCCTTAGTTGAAGAGGCTCATAGAATCTGGCTCCAGTATGCAACATTCCCTCACAAATCTTCAGCCACTTCCCCTTTCTTGTATTAGGATCAATTTCCATAATAATCATCTTTCCATTACGTTTTAACACTCTCTTCATTTCCTCTAAACCTCTGTCCTGGTGTGGAAAATGATGAAATGAGGAACTTGCTACCACCCTGTCAAAATATTCACCTGGTAAAGGTATGTTTTCTGCTCCTCCTTCAACAAATTTAATATGTGGCCGATATGTTCTGCCGTATTCTACAACCGTCTGTTTTGGTTCTAAGACAACGATTTCTTTGCAATCTCTTGCGTAAACCTGTGTTATTTTTCCCGTATTGCCGCCTACGTCTAACAAAATATCACCTGGAGTAATATCTCTATACTGTGTCATGAATTGAGCCCTCTTCTTAGCACCTAAGGTCAAAAACGATTCTTGTAACTCAGTAACGAATTTGTTATACACATCTCTTCAATATTTGAAGCAGCGTGTTTATTTAATCATACTACCTTTAATTAAAGTTACATCATCGAACAGACAGATATGCATTATTCTACTTCTACGTTTTTCATCAGCCGGGAGTTGTTGTAAGGAAAGTTTGTATTATTTTACCGAATTTATCTGGATATTGGAACATCAATCCACGACCAGCTCCTGTTGTCCGTGCAAGCCATGCACCCGGGAGATTTTCCTGCAACAATTAAAGAGTTGCAGCTAGGAGGGGCCTCATTATGTAAGATCGTCCCATCCAATTTTAATCGATAGTCAACGTATCAATCATTCTAAGTATAGTTGGTAAAAATCTATCAAAATCTTGGATTTGTGAGCTGTAGCTTATAGCGATTTCTTTATAGCTTTTTACTGAAATGATCTTCATCCCTTCTTTGGGTAAGTGATTCTGTAATGGGTCGGTATAACTATAAAGTAATTTTGAGGCAGGCATTTCTCCCAATTTGCTATCAGATGATCTTTCTAGAAGTTTGACATTATCGAAACATCTTCCTAATTCGTGTACATGATCATCCGTAACGTCGTTTAATGTATAGCTTTCATGAACAGATAATCTTTTAAGACTCAAAACAACTCTTGCAGAGAAGTGATTGTATATTATGTCTCTTATTTTTGCAAGTATTGCTTCTGAATCTTCTCCCTTTGAGAACCGTGTCCCAATTCCTGAAACAAACAATACCTCAAGGCCCGTATAATCATCGCTTAATAGTATTTCTTGTTTATTCCAAGTTGAGGGATATTGTATTGTCAGCTTGTGTGTATCGTTCTCGTACAATGAGAAACCGGCCATTGTTCTCGGTGGGATGATAATTCCTACTGGTATTTGCTTCTGTATCGTCATTGTGGCTATCTCCTGACGCTACTTGGTACAACCATCATTTTTACTTGCTTGAACATGCAAGGCTTTATTGTTTTATCTGATATTTTACAGGCTGTAAAATGCCAAGCTACTTCAAGTGCCACTAGTGTAGCACCAAACCCTATTATCGGATAGATTAGGTTTTCAAACATAAATATGAAGTACTAACAGTTGCTATTCTACTCTATTAAATGACGTTTATGATAAATCTTAATGGCTGCTTATCAAACTAGAAGAGCAACGTCGATATACTGACTGTTAATGAAGCAAACACCGCTAGTAAAAAGCAGAACTCCTGTAAGAATAGAGATACTGTCGCCAGCTGAGAATACTTCCTTGTTACATAATGACCTCAATGATATACTTGCAGATGCATCCGGCTGTTGTGGATACACGGGTTACATAGACCTATATGGTAGCATGAGAGTACAGATAGAGTGTATAGTCAGTGATGAGGAGAAGCAATTCACTTGGGATCAAATGCGGTTAAGACATAGGGCGGACTGCTACATCTCAGCAGAGCCAGCTGAGTCACCAATGGAGCCATATATGTAAGGGAAAGAGTGAATTCCTTGTTGCATGGAAGGCAATGATATGTTACTCTCATGTCAGAAATTCTGGGACCAACCTAAAATAAGTTTTACTTGCTTCATACTGATACCTCTAATTCATTTGCAATGCAATTACTAAATTGCATTGTAACTAAATACAATTATAACAAAAATAACAAATCCATACTAGTCATACTAAATTTTTTTACGACATATATATTAAAAATTAATTTTAGGAAACCGTTTCAAGGATTTGTTAAAATACTTTGTCTAGGACTAATAAAAAATACTCCACTATCTTTTTATCTTATCCTACAGAAGTTATTTGTGAACAATATGGTAACAGTTCCTTCGAAAAAGATATTGGTAAACAAATCAAAAAGTGATATTAAAGATGAGAATTCGCCATTGGAAACTTTTCTGTTATGTCCTTTATGTAAAACCGACAATGCAATAATAACAGATCCTAAATCAGGAGAGATTATTTGCAGCAGATGTGGTATGGTGGTCTCAGATAAGATGCTAGAAAGGAAACCAGAGTGGCGTATCTTTGCTATGGATTGAACTGCATGACTAAGCCGAGGACTCACCGTTAAATAACTCCTGGGCAAGAAAACGACGATCAGTCAGTCAACAAAAATTAAACTTCCAATATCATAAAGCTATACCAATATCCAAATTCAGTAGATCTGTTATGATAAATGCCCCTGCAGAAAATGTATGGACAACTCTGGAACACATCACAGCCCTGGTGAGTATGACCGCCATTAATTGCTAAGCTTCTGTTCTTATGAATCCTGTGTCATATAGAATGCCAGGCTTTACTAATGGCTTCTCTTAATGTATCGTATACTTCGAGTTGCTTCCTATCAGATTCCTCAGAAGGTAGGGTTTCTAGTAATTTTCTCTTCTGATCTTGGATCATTAAATCAATAGAATCTAAAATACCTTTGAGTTCATTTTTATCTAATTCAATTGTTACCATTTCTGAGGATTTGTCGATTTTTAATGTCTTGGCCATTTTGTCGTATATTAGAAATGTGTATAGTTAACGGGTATAATATACTATGTACTATGTACCACAGAAGATACAAGAAATAACATTAAATAACAACAACTGCGATTTAATTGCCGCTATAATTGTTGCCCCATTGTATTAAATCATTAGGTGCATGTCACTAACATGCGTCAGTATTTCTAGAGATTTATGATTTGGCCTAGAAATCATTACCAGTAGATCACTTGAAACTCTGATAATACGAGATAAGTCTCTTATTAATTGAGTCAATTTCTTTCTGGTATTCTAAATCCGCAATGCCATAATCCAGAGTACCTACGGAGCCGCTTGTTCCTTCTTTCAATTCCGTTGCTAGTAGAATAGAATTCAGATTAATTCAGTCAAGGTCCGAGCCTAATGATGAGTTGATCATGTTAACTCGTGTCGCTTTTACTTTAATAGAATATGGCCGTTGACGGATTGTTGTTTTTCATGTTTTACCTGACAGAATATTCTCACTAAAATATATGATGTATAAGTTAGATGAAAGATGGCTTATGTTTTACCTATAACAAGTCTGTGTTCACGATGTCTTTTATGCCAGTAAAAGATATTTCTACGTTCACACATTATACAATTGTAGAAGCTTTTTTGATAATCGACTCTTGGACAGGGTTGAAGCATGACAGATACATATTCTGAGCCAGGCGGATACACTGTATGACGTGTATTACAATTTGTGCATAGCATAGTTTGGGCACCAATATAAGACTCTGAAAATTGCTTAATGTCTATTTTATTATTAATCCAAATTCATCTTACCTTTCATTATAATGGTATACAATTTTTCCATATATACATCAAGCCTTCGTTACACTTAAGGTTAATGGATACTTAATTAAGTGACATCTGCTTCTTCAGCTCGTGGAGTATACGCATTATCTTAATATATCTAATCTGGCTTTGGTTTAATTTCACTTACTGTCATTCCTGTTGCTATTCTTAAAGCGACAGCTTCTTAATCTATGCTAACAATAAAGATATTGAAATGGACCAACAAGGACCACCTTATGAAAGAAATGAAAAAGATAATAACAGAGATTTATCAAATACAGAATTTAGCTTCAAATATACAGAATCAGGTGGAATAACAAGTCGTTATCTACTTGTTTCATATAATTCAAAAACGAATATTCTCACATCTTCTAGCGATGTTACTGGTAGTAATATAACGCAGAAACAACCCTCTGAATCAGATGAACAGGAATTAAAAGAGGTAGCTAGGGAAAATGAATTCTTTAAAACTAGAACTGATTATCCTCCTGAAAAGGAAGATGAAAACCTAGCCGCATATACACTAACTAACCATTACGGTAGGAGATAACGCACATACAACAGGATGGACTGATGCCTCCAAAGACATGCCAGACGCCATAATTAAAATTGTTAACGGGATTAAGAGAATAGTATCAAAAGAGAAAATCGTTTAATTGCGTTCTTGCCCCTTGACAAATGACGATAGACGAACAGGAAGATAGGTAAGAGGTACTGAAGCTTGCTTACATATGATCCTGGACCGGCCGCGACAGTTGGAGGTGTGGTTTATGGAACCTATTCATGTATGTATCTTCCTATCATTATTTCAAGATAAACAGACTTATCCAAATAAATTACGCAAATTAAAGAAGATCGTTGTAAAAAAAGATATTATTCAAATTCTGTAAGTTGCTAAGTTGTTTGTTTTTACTAAATATTACCAAATTATAGTAACGCTATTTACGAGTATATCTAAGACCGTTTATGATTTCTAATAGTAGCTGCTGACTGGTATAGTTATAGTGGCTGGGTCATTAGTGTACTTATGGCGCACTTAACAAAAAAAGCAGTGGACAGGATAGAGATCCTGTCAGAACTAAGATACTACAAGACCTTGATGAAATTGTAAAGCAATCAATACATCTAGCGGAATCCTCTACAAGCTTATCTATTGTTTTCAGTTAGTGGAGGAATGCAATTAGCATTCGACAAGTTCTTGGATTTGTACAAGAAATTTTTGGTTATATACAGCAAAGGAAAAAAAGGGAAGGGGATACGATTGGTGACTAGTATAGAAGCTAGTCACACATTAGATGTGTGGTTTGTGGGAAAGCAATAATTAATGAACAACGAAAAGAAAAAGCGGAAATAATTAATGGTATACCTTCGATAGTAATGAATGCGTGTTAATGTTCAAAAAGTTTAGAGCAGTATACGGAAGTGATTTTATCTAGTGTCGGTTAAAGAAATTGATTACCTACTACAGAATGACGAGGATTTTGCACCTCCTTCACTTGTAAAGAAACGAGTTGGAACAGAAAGATGTCAATCATATACTTGAATCAGCAAGAACTCCGTACCAGTTATAAAACTTCAATTTAGAACGTCTCATCGAATCTTTCTTACTAGGTAAAATAGACTCTTGCTAAAAGTGGCAATATTTTATTCAAGATTATGGTTTCATGTTCTGACTCTTTATCGAAAGAAACCATAAGAATATAATCACTATTATCATATATCGGTATTGTTGCTCTCTTTACCTTTTCATATAACGCAAATGCATAGATTGTTTTACCGATTTTTTCCTCCAACGTTTGTCTAGTACCCATTCTTATTATTGATTGCAAGGCAGATAGTTCTGATTCTTCTTTTGTTAATAATGGAGTCATTCCTTCTCTATACGACTCCGCCGCTATCTTTCCTTGCATATCAGCGATACCAGCAAATCTAATAGTCTTGTCTAGATCCAGTATTTGAATGCAAAAATCTTTGAGGGACGGCGACGTTTTCACATTATAATAGTAAAAAGAGTTCAATTAATAATTTTGTCCGTGATATATATTTTAACGTATACTATTACCTGAGCTGTATATAGTTTAGCCAATTTCTGATATAATATTATATAGATGGAGAGCTGAGTTGCCTAGTTTATGTTGTTTTGATAGGGGTTTTTGACGGGATTTGGGCGCTGTTGCTGTTGCTGTCATGAACTTCTTTCGCCATATCCATCTGCTTTCCATGGTACGTAC
>Ga0207646_10004338_pt1 | contig 15462 bp, 16 predicted proteins | sample KBSK5502metaG_FD_184343 | JGI IMG/M metagenome (GOLD analysis project Ga0207646, IMG submission 184343) | Corn, switchgrass and miscanthus rhizosphere microbial communities from Kellogg Biological Station, Michigan, USA - KBS K5-50-2 metaG... | ecosystem: Host-associated > Plants > Roots >... | reverse complement strand
AAGCTGCCGGTCATCGCGATCACGATCGATGGCCAGGCCGCTGCGGGTACTCACTGAGAAGGGCCCGGGCTCGAACGGATCGAATTTCATGAGGACTCGGTGGGCTGTGCTGGACTCCGGCGCACGGTGGCGACTACGCATCGCGTCTACGTCGAGGGTATCGAAGAGTGGGAATCGCTCAGCGCGAAGCGGGCGCGAGGCGCGTGATCGTGACCCAGGTAGCCTCAGGACGCGACGTGGGCCGCGCCGCGCCTGCCTCCGCCCGCGACAGGACCCCTGAGAGGTTCCCGACGGATTTTCGCGCCCTGTGGTTCGCGTCACCTATCGAATGGGCCGCTGCCCCGGGGCCTAACTCCGGTCCGCGGAAGACGTGATGGCCTGCGTCGCGGTCGGCAGCGAGACGACGTTCGATAGAGGCTCGGCTGCCGTCGTCACCTCCGCGCAGACCGTTTCAGTTCCGGAGGCGACCGCTGACCAATCACGGGCTCCGAGGTCCCGCGCGACCTCGATGAACTGCGCCTCGGTGACGTGGCGGCTGACGACGCTGGCGAGTCCGTCCGCGAGGCGCTTGAGCGCGCCCTCGTCGGGGAGGACGCGGATGGTCCGGCCGCTGGTGATCTGACCGTGGGTAAGGGCGAGACGCGCGATCACGCCAGCCTCGGCCACGCCGGAGCCGCCCGCCGCGATCGCGCGGTCCCGCTGAATCCTCGCTATCGCGAGGTCGTCCGCGAGGTCTTCCCTCGCCGGGTCAAACAGGCCGCGTTTGTACGCCTCGTAGCGGGCCTGCTCCTCCTCGGCGAGCGGCACCGCGTACTTGCTGTCGCGCCCATGGATGAAATGCGGGCTGTCGCGCCCGGTCGGGGTGAGCCCGCCGTGGAGCGCGCATCTCGATCTGTCGGTCAGGGGGAGCCGGTCACAGAATCCGGGATCGGCGGTCCGAGCGCCGCAGCGGCCGTCAAGTTGGTGAAGCCTCGACTCGATAGCCATGAGTGCAGTGGCGTACTTCGGCTTGGCCCGCGCGTCCGCCTCGTCGAGGGACGAGAACAACCGGCGCTTCAGGAGGCGGAGCGTGTCGGCAGACTGGCCTCCGCGCGCCGCGCGCTCGGCCACCCATCTCGCCACATCGGCCTCTGACACGCTGAGTTGGTCTGCGACGACTTCGATATCCATGCCGCGCAGGAACAAGCCATAGGCACGGCGGTGCAGATCGGAGGTTACGGCTGAATCGGGGGGTTGCCGCTCGCCGATGGTCGCGATCGTCGATTCGTGGTCGCTGAGCGTCAGCGTCGGGCCGTTATCCATGCTCATGCACCGACCGTAAGCGCGGAGGTCAACGCGCAGAACTCTCCTGGACGACCCCCTGCAGTCTCGCCTCCGCACGACCCGTCGCAGCGAAGTTCGGGGGTTACCGCGAAATCGGGGGGTTGCCGCTGGTCGACAGACAAGGTCGCCGTGGGATCGGCGCGGTCGTCGCTCGCGTTCAGTTCGTATTCCATATTCATGGACAGAAGGTAGCCGGGCGCGTCTAGAGCACGGCTTCGAACCCCGCGGAGGTCCCGGTTGGAGCGTTATCCAGGCGCTCTTTTTCTTTGAGGACCTTCTCGGCTCGGAGAGGCCGCCTGCTTGACGTTCTGAGCGGAAGACCGGACTCGAACCCGCGATAGCCCACCGTCAGGTCGCGTTCCTCGAGGGCTGGCTGGAAGTGGCGGCCGCCTAGAGAGAGGGCCGGCGTGGAGCCCGGGCGTAACCTGCAGCCATGCCGAGTGAGCCAATGAAGCGCCCGTTCATGCTAGGCGTGGCGGTCCTGCTTCCATTAGGCGTCGTCGGAATCATCGTCGGGCTGGTTGTCGGCTTGATCTTTGGCAATTGGCTGATTCTGTGGATTGGACTCGCTCTTGCGATCTCCGGTCCGATCCTGGGATTCGGATCAATGGCTCTGCTGACCCAGCGCGTCAGCAATGCGACCAACGCGTACATGCTCGACCGGATGGCGAAGGAACTTGCAGGAGGCAACGAGCCGCTGGTCGGGGTCGAAATCCCGTGGAAGGTCATAGTCCGCCAGGTCTTCCGCGTGACTGACTTCGACCGCAAAGGGACCCGAATCGAGAACGACAAGGTCATTGAGCCTCCGCTGAACACGCCATACGGCTACCTGATCGTGGAGTCGCCGATGTTGAACCAGCCCGCACGGCTCCCACTCCTCCATCAAGGTGACTTCTGGCTCGCAGCGAGTGTCTTCGATGATCCCACCTGGTCAACGGCCATCGCGGATGAGGAACTGCTGACCACGTACGCGCCAAAAAAAATGCACTCCGACGGACTTCCCACGACAGACCGGTCAGGCAACACCACGCATTGCATGCACTACACAATCGCGCCGAAAGGGACCCTCGCCAGGTATTACGAGGCCGGGGGCGGTCACCACCCTGCGCTAGAAAAATTGTTCGGAGACTTCGTGTACGAGGGCGAGGTCAGAGTCGGAGTGAACCGAAACCCGACGATCTGAGAACTCGACCGCACTCCTATCACTCATCCACCGACGTCATCGGTGGTTGGATAGCCTCGGCCACGCCCGATCCTCCCGCCGTGATCGCTCGGTCCCGCTGGACCCTGGCCAGCGCGAGATCGGCCGCCAGATCGGCCCGGGCGCGGTCGTAGACCGCACGCTGGTACGCGTCATAGCGGGCCTGCTCCTCGTCGTCGAGCGGCACCGGGTATCGAGAGTCGCGCCCGTGCCGAAAGTTGGGACTGTCGCGCCCGACCGGCGTGGCTCCGCCGTGCAGGCGGCACCGCGTTCGTTCCTTTAGCGGGGGCTCGTCGCAGAAGTCGCCTTGACGACCCTGCAGCCTCGCTCCGCACCGCCCCTCGGGGGTTGCCGCGAAATCGGGAGGTTGCCGCTCGTCCTCGCGCAGGGTGGTCGTCAGTTCGGCGTGGCTATCGCTCGGAGTCAGTTCGGCTTCAACGCTCATGGACAGAAGGTAGCCGGGGCCGTCTAGGGCGACCGGTCGAAGGTCGTGAATGCCTATCGGGGGCGCGCCGGTCATGGGGCTCCCATCTCATCTTCAGGGCTTTCTTGGCTCGGAAGGCCAGCCCGCTTGAAGTCCTGAGCGGAAGACCGGACTCGAACCCGCGAAACGTACCTTCAGACTACTTCGCGAATCAGGTGACCGCGTGCGAGTCCTTCACTAGTCCGCGATGGGCCTGCTGAGCGGAAGACGGGACTCGACGCCTCGGTAGCCCACCGAGAGATGCGTTGGAGCGGAGACCGCATCGAAGGGATCGCGGCGTAGCGCCGTTTGCGCTGGCGCTCAGGTTTTAGACGCCTTGGGGGAAGTGCTGCCCGTCACCGTGACGGAGTCTTCCGGCGACGGCGTCACCCTCGCCGCCGCTTTCCAACGTTGCGTGAACTCGGAGGTTAGGTCGGTAAAGTCGTCAGATGCCAACCGCAATTTGTCGCCAAGCCCGTACGCTTCTGGAAAGAGGACATGCACGACTTTCCCGAGGCGCTTCACCTCCTCGACGAGTGGAACGTAGTCAGCATCTCCGGCGACGAGGAGAGCAAGGTCGTAGTGACCGTGGAATGCGTGACCGAGCATGTCCTTCGCCAGCGCGATATCGACCCCCTTGGACCTCTTCGTCGAAGCATCTCTCTTGAATACGTACGGATCGAACCCCATTGTCCAAAGGCTTGTTCGTACGGCTTCAAGGGTGTGCTCATCGCCCCCCACACTGGTGTAGTAATGGGATCTCGTGGAGGCCGGGCCGACCGAGGCCCACGCCTCCAACTCACCCCAAGGCGCGCGCGGTGAGAGTCCGGGCAGCCAAATGAACACATCCCTCTTCCAGTAGGGGCCCTCTTTGAGTTGAAGTGACGTCGCGCTGGCAAGGGCTTGCAACCGGATAGTGAGATTCTCGCCATCCACGAACATCATCCACCGGCCGGGCCGAGGTGGTCCTGCGGATTTGACCTCTTTATAAGGAAGGCTCAAGACCTTCGATAGTGACACTCTCGGTAAGGTCGCAGGTCCTGTCGGTGGATAACGCGGGGTCCGGAAGCGCCGGTAGCCCACCTGTCATTCCGGCAGGGCGGGCTCGAGGCTCTGTTGCGAAGGATAATCGGGTGGCGATGCGCGTGAAATCCATCGCCGTCGTCGCCTCCGCCGTGCTGCTGTCATCCTGCAGTATCGCGCCGCTGGCGCGACCGACGCCAGACGGGAACTGGACGGTAGTCACCGACCCCTTCGCGCTCGTGGGCCGGTCGGTCAAGGTGATCTTCCGATTCAGGGACGGCGATTCGCGACCTCCCGCAGACTCGTTCACGTTCACCGCGACCTGCACCACCTGTCCTGAGCCGAAGCCGAGCGTCACGGGCACCGCGACGAAGGACAGCGGCGGCGCGAGCGAGTCGCTCTTCGTCGGCACGGTCACGTTCCCGACTGTGGGCACGTGGTGGACGAGCCCGTACGTCGGTCCGATCGAGGTCCGGTAGGCCGCCGGGCGAACGACTCGACCTCTCTGAATTCGTCCCACGTACACACGCAGGTAGAGCGCGAGCACGAGCGCGGAGGTCGCAAGACCTCCGCTCACGGTTGGGAACAGCAGTCCTCCGCTGATGCGGACGCGCGTGCCATCCAAGGCGAACTATGTGGCCCGGGTAACGCGCGGATTCCGAGCGTGAGCGATCTCGTTGCCAGGAATGGACGCCTGTCAAGAGTGCGCGAAACTCGACTGGGCTCTGGGCGTCTTACCGAAACGCGATCGCTAAGCCGCGCGGACTCAAAGGGCTCGCAGGAACCGACCGAGATCGGTGGCATCGAGTTCGTCCCGGGTCATCTCGCGTGCAATCCGCCAGTTCTCAGATTTACTCCAAGAGGGATTCGCGTCCTTCAGTCTCTCGTAAGGCGTTAACGCCCTGAAACTGGCACCCTTTACGACCTGGACGGCGCGCTCTGGCAAGTAGTTTTCGAATGCGCGAAGCGCCAGGACATGACACTTGATTCCGACCTTCGCGCAGTTCTCGACAAACCGCTGCCGCTCAGGCGCGAGCGCGTCGTTCGGTCCCGACTTCTCGCTGTCGATGAGGGCGGCGACTTTGTCGGTTATTCGGAGGACATTGTCTAGGGCGGCTTGCGAAGCAGCGTTGATCATCTGAGTTCCGCCGAGCGACAGCAGCACAATCGAATGCTCCTTGCCGTACTGACGAAGCAGTTGCTGGATTGTGTTGAGTTCGGAAGGTCCCTCGACTAGCAGCACCTGCTCAAAACCGAGTTCTTTGTAGGCTGTGAAGCCGAGTTCGCCCATGAACTCGGCGAGGTCGGGCGTGGCCTCAAACGGTGCGATCTCCGAGTGCCCTTCGCTAGCGCGGCGCAGCGAATAGAGCAGGGTGGCCGCGCTCCGGGCTAGGCCGATACTGTGGCTCGCGAAGAGAACGCCTTCGGACGCATACGACGCCAGCGTCGTAAGGAAATCGAGTTGAAGAGATGGGTGCAAGCCCATCTCGGGCTCGTCGATCAGGACGTAAGCAGGCCGCCTCGTAACGACATTGGCTAGGACGATGACGAAGTGGGCAAGACCGGACCCTTGTTCATCGAGGCGATAACTTCGGCCATCAATCATCAAAGTGAGCGTGGACTCATCCTGCGACGGACTGATCTCCAGGTCCTTGAAGCCGAAAATCGCTCGGATGTCATTCTTCAGCCGCCAGGCGGCTTCGGCCTGCGCTTTTGACGTTCCCTGCTTGAACTGTTTCCACGCAGCAATGAAGGCTTGACCGGTCTGGATGTCGAAGTACGAGCCCGCACCGCCGAGATTGATGGCGTTCCGAAACGGGCCCACGTAGAGCGTGTCGCCTAGGAGGCGGCAAGCCTCCCACCAAAAGGCCAGATCAACCCAGGGGACGTTGTCGCTGCGGAGGATCGTCCCATCGAAAGCAAGGTTCCCGAGGTTAGAAGCGGGGGTCTCGGCTTCCATCCGCGCTGTGAACTGGTTCGTTCCACGGGGAACCGTAATCGCGACACCTCGTGGCCCCGGTATGGACGACGGAGACCCCTTGCCGTCCTTGCGGGCGACAATCTCGATGACCAAGTCACGATTGTTCTGGTTGCTGAACATCTCGGTCGGGTCCTGGACAGTTGCCGGATAGTTGAAGACGCCCTGCGGGTTCCCTCGAAGGCCCTCGAAGAAGTTGCCGGTCGGAGAGGTCAGGAACCGGAAGAGGCCCCTGAACTCAAAGAGAAACCTGAGGAGCGAGGACTTCCCCGAGTTGTTTGGGCCGACAAGCCCAATGAAGCCAGGCCTCAGCGACAGTCGCGCGGGGTGCGTGTCGGGGAAGCACCGATAGTTCTTCAGAACAAGGTCGATTTCCACCTGCCAATGAGAGAGGCTATCCGCTCCAACCGCTTCTCGCGGTCAAACGACCTCCCACCCGACGACCCGGCCGCGATTGTGAACGGGGTGAACGAGATCGGCCAGCGATGCAGTGACGCGGTCCGAGACGGCACAGGCCATGGGTCGATGATTCTTGGGGCCCCCGGGGGCGCGAGAATGTCGGTTGATAACTGACCTCACATCATCCGCGAACGCAATTGGCCCCGAGTGGTTCTCGGCCGTGGGGACTGTCGGAGCGTTGTTGGTTGCGCTTGTTTTGCTCGGTTTTCAAGCCTGGGATCGTCGGAGGGATGCCCGCGACCGCCACCGTGCTCAGGCTGAACTGATTGGCGCTGCGATGGGACCATCAGAACGTTCCGGCTCCACTGGAGACCCCACCGCAGGGCGGACCGGCATCGACTTGTTCAACGGCTCTTTGAGTCCGGTGTATGGGCTTGTCGTCGGAATCGTTGACTTGCAAGGGACAGCACCAGAAAAGATCGAACGCTGGCTCGAACTTCGTGGGAAAGGCACACGGGCTATCCCGGTGACCACAATGAGCATCTTGCCGCCTGGGACTTTCCGTGCCTGGATACCAGGTACTGGACATACAGCGAGCATGGGAGCACGTCCTGGCCCTGAAATCGCGTTCACAGACCGCGCCGGAAAACATTGGATCAGACGCGGGAGTGGTCGACTTGCCGAACTGGGCGTAGCGCCGGTCGATTACTTCAGGCGGTGGGGATTCTATGGTCCCTACGAGTTGCAGACGCCGGAACGAGTCGAATGAGTCACTCTGTCGCCGATGCGAAAGTTCGGTGGGACTTGATCGCAGACATATTCGCGTCCCCATTCTGTGATGAGTGAGATGGACCCGCTGCGCCGTGCCAGGAGTGTTATCAGCGAAACGGACTCGTTTCCTTTTGCCGAAGTGTCACCCGGCTGACGCCTCTCGTCCTGCGGTCTAGGGTCGACTTCGTCGTCTGCGCTTGAATGGGGAAAGACGGCCCGTCGAGAAGGGACAAGCTACGGGTGCGAGCATCCGCTTCCTCCCGCTCATGGTTACCCGGCTGGGGCACCCGGGGCGGAAGAAAAGCACGCCAAGTGCAGCAAACGGAGCGCGAGCATCATTTGACGGTGATGACAGATCGCGGGAGCGACCGACTTCGGATGCGTCATCCAGACATGCCGCTCGCCTCGTTCATCGGGCCGTTCCTCACGAGTCTGGACTCGCCAAAGAGCCGGTCCGACTACTCGCGGTACTTGCGTGAGTTCGACTCGTTCACAGGCGAGATCACCCTGCGGACGGCCCTCACGTTACAGAACGGGACACTTTTCCGGGAGCGCCTGAAGGAGCGCGGCCTTTCCGCCGCTCGCAATGGGACGATGTACCTGAAGTCCTTCGCCAGTTGGCTCGCCGAAAACGGAACGCTCCCCAGCGCTGATGGCGGGAGCGTGCTAGCGCGGCTCAAAGCGCCACCCGTTCCTAAATCGAGCCGCGCGCCACTTAGCGAACAAGACCTCGAAGCGATCTGGGCTGTGTTGCGCGTGCGGCCAAAGCGCGAGCGCTACCGGGCAATCGCGTTTGTGCGCGTTGTTCTCGCGACTGGTCTGCGTAGAAGCATCGTGGCGGCCATCCGCCACGACGACGTGACGTTCGACACAAACGGCGGAGGTGGATGGCTGACTGTGCGCTCCGGTAAGTCGGTAAAGGGCCCCCCGCTTCGCCTCGATGCCGATACCGCCGCCGCCGTTCTTCAGTACATCGAGGAGGAGCGCCCGCAGCACACGGGTAGACCGCCGCATCCGCTCTTCTTGACCGAGAAGGGTCGCGTGTTCACGGACAACGGATTCGGAGCATGGGTGAAACGAATCGCAACCGACATCGAGCGCGCGACAGGCATCAAATGGACTACTGGACTCATGCGCCTAACCGCGAGAGCGCAGGCGACCGCGCCCTTCCGCGACGGCGACCTCAGCAACCGGTGCATGCAAATCCTGAACGGAAACGCGAACTATGAGCAGGCCGTGACCGTCGCGTGTCAAGTGCTGGAGGAGAGGGTGCGCGACGCTGCCAACCCACCGACAAGTCATCGTTCTGGCGTGGCGCTAATGAAGTTCGCGTTCGGAGAGCCGGTTCGACTTCGACTCTCGCACGATCCCACAGAGCAACGAGGCGCGCTCGAAATGTTCACGGGCTTCATGACCTACTACCGAAACCCGTCGATTCACCGGCTGCGGGACGATCTCGACAAACCGGAGGTCATTCGGATTGTCTCGTGGATCGACCACCTCTTGGCGCTCGTCGACAGAGCGGAGCGCGCGAGCGGCACTTTCGGACCGCTGCCGTAGTGTCCTTCGCCGTCACTCCTCCTCGAAGTAGTCGGTGTCGATGCGCTTCAGGTGGACCGTCACCTCAGTCGAGATGCCAATGTTGTGCTCGATCATCAGATCAACGAGTTCCTGCCCGTCGATGAGCACGATCTTCTTCTCGATGTCACTGACGTAAGCGCGCGCGTCGGGACTGAACGTGGAGGTCGTTAGGAGAACGCCCTTGCGCGCGCGGACGCCATCGAGGCTTCCGGCGAACGCCTGCACTGTGGGGCGACCAACGGTGTTATCCCACCGCTTCGCTTGAACGTAGACGGCATCGAGGCCGAGACGGTCCTGCCGGATGACGCCGTCAAGGCCTGCATCACCGGAGCGGCCAAGCACCTCGGACGCCTCTGCTCGCGTGCCGCCGTACCCCATCGCGCGGAGGAGGTCAATGACGAGACGCTCAAAGAATCTCGGCGAACTGCCTTTGACTCTCGCGAGAAGTTCATCGGCCAGGTCATCGCGAAGTTCCGCGACCGCCCCGTCGATCCGCTCTCGCGGAGTTGTCGTTTCCACGGATGGAGCGACCGTGGTGCTTATTTGTTTGTCGGCCGCCGTCACGTCTCGCGGGCGAGCGAAGTCTTGGAACGACGGATACCTGAGCAGAAACGCTCTGTCGATTCGGTGCGGCGCGCCCTCCAGCGCAGTCCGACCGAGCGCGGTGACCCGCACGCGCCCGCGACCGATTGCTTCGAGGAGCCCGGCCTTCTTCAAGTAAGTGCTCGCCCAATGCACGCGGTTCAAGAAGAGGTTTCCGCCGCTGGGGAGCCGCGCGTCGAGTTCATCCGCTGTCAAGTTGAACTCTCGCGCGACGTCATCAGCGATCTCGCGAATCGCTCTCTCGGGAGCCCGAGACGCTGCACGGAGGACCGGTCCCATTGCGTCCTGGTAACCGGGTATCGGCATGGGCAATGAGACTAGCGAACGCGGGTCAGTCGGTGACCGATCACGGCCAGCGGGCGGTGTCGCGTCGGAGGGTGGTCATGCGCCATCCTTCGCTTCGCCAGGCCCACCTCGCCGCGGACGAGACGTAGTGACGCGCCCCGAAGAGACCACCGACGATGATGACGACCGAGGCAATGGCTGTGAGAAGCAAGGCGTTCGCCATCAGGAAATCATTCATGTTCCGCGACGATTATCCCGACACGGAGCGCTGCCAGGTCAATCAGTGCCAGATGCGGAGTGGCGTGCTCTTGGTGACATCGCTCCCTAGTGTTTTGGTGCCTTCAGGGATGCTGCCTGCAAGGAGATTTTTCATGAAGGTCTGCTCCCGCGAACGCGGGTGCGGCCGCCGATCCGGGGTTGTCAACCTCGCGAGCGTCTTCATCACCGCGTTCTTGTCAACGCTCGGGGCCATGAACGACCACGCGGCGGGCTTCGGCATCCGTCTCGGCTTGGGTGCCGCGACTGAGGTGCCGTTCAGTGCGGCAGAGCCGACGACGAGCGTGTGATGGTCGAGATCGAGAAAGCGTGCCACCTCGCGGAGAATCGCGTACGGCCCGCCCGGGTGAGCGGGGCTCCAGCGAAGCCCGTCGGCGCGCCGCTCGACGTAGACCTTAGCGTCGGAGCGCTTCGCAAACGTCGCGATGGCATCAACGACGTCCTCTACGCTGCTCGGCTCCATCATCGTTCGCGCCAACTGGCGGCGGTGCGCTGCGCTCATTCGGCTCGCTTTGGCTTTTGACGAGTGCGCCATCTGATGCCTCCCTCGTGTTCTTCGGCATCAGGCGCTCGGAACGAAGAAGCCGCGGTCGCTTTGCGCGACGAGCGGCTCCGCGTTCTCGCGGAGACCTTCTTCCAGAGCCTTCGCTCCGGCGCATCGAGGGCTCGCGCCCTCAGGGCACCGTGGTGTCTCCTACCCGGTTGCCGGACCCTTATGGGGTCGCTCCTGATGCGAAGCGAAGTCTAGCGCTGCCTCCGGCTAACCCTGCTCGATGGCGACGAGCGCGTACTTGGCGTCCGCATCGAGTGAGGCGACCACCGCGAAAAGCCATCGCGGCCGGGGAAGACTCCATTCAATCGCGTTCTCAACCGTCTCAGCCACGGCGAATCCTGTAGGAATCGGTTGTCGACGACCGTCGCACGACACGGTGCGTTGCGCTGTGGTGATAGCGTGAAAGAAGCCCTTAGTAGCAACGCGAAGCATGCGGCGGGCTGATCCACGCCAACGCGCTGTGGAGCGTGAGGGTTAGGTCGGGAGACCGACCGACTGGATAGGACAGGAGGCGGCGCGATGCCGCCCGCGACCTAGAACAGTCGGGAGGTTTTCTTGTCCAACCAATCGCGAGCCACCAGCATCAGACAGAAAGGGGCGCTGCGCGCCCATGGGCTTTATGGGGCACGCCAAACGCTTCGCGCGCGCGAGGCATTCCTCGCCGGGTTCCTGATGGAGGCCGACCCGAGCGGGGAATTGCCGGAGGGCGACAGGAAGCGGCGCGCCGGTTACCTGCTTCGGGCATACATGGTCGGGCTCGCGCTGCGGCGACACGCCCCGACCCTGCTCGACGACAACAAGAACGCCGCCCATCCGGTGGGCGGCGCTCCGGAGGTGGCTGGTGCAAGCAGCCGACCTTCGACCAGAGCGTAGCCCGGCCCCGCGCCGTGGCCAAGGACGGGCGCGCAAGCGCGGCACGTGTCCGCCATCGCCGCTCGTCCGCGCCGGAGCGGGAATCTGCGCTCAGCGAGTTGTGGGACCGTGCCAGCGATGCGGCTTGCCCTTCATTCGCGAGCCTCACAAGCCCGGGCCAACGCCGCGCCTTTGTCCGGCCTGTCTTCCCGCCACGACGAACGAGCGCCAAGCCCGCGCGTATCTCTCCTCCTTCGCGCGGCTTGCGTACACGATCGGATGGGACGATCTCGCCGCCGCCGCTCTCGACCTCCTTGATCTCGCACGATCGAAGACGCTCGCGCAGATGTCGACCCGATAGTGGCCGGTCAGATCCCGATCCAGCCGGGGAACATCCCCCTCGAACTGCGCTCACGCAACCAGTGGGTTTGCTGGCGCAGCGAGGCGGACGGACGACGCCGGACCAAGGTTCCCTACCAGGTCTCGGGGGCGAAAGCGTCTGTTACCCAGCCGCCCACTTGGACCACCTTCAGTGCCGCCCTCAGCGCGACGTTGAGCGGCGCGTTCGACGGGATCGGCTATGTCCTCACGACCGACGACCCGTACACGTGTGCCGACCTCGATCACGTCCGCGATCCCGATACCGGAGTGCTCACCGCGGCCGCGACTGGAATCATCGAGATGCTCGCTACGTACGCGGAGATCTCCCCGAGCGGGACCGGCATCCACGTTTGGGCCAAGGCGCGTAAGCCCGGGGGAAGGTGTCGCACCGGCGACATCGAGATCTACGACCGGTGCCGCTTCATCGCGATCACCGGAGCGCACGTCCCGCAGACGGCGACCGTCATCGAGGAGCGGCAGACGGTGCTCGACACGCTCTATACCGAGATCTTCCCGTCGGGGCCGCCACCGAAGCCAGCGACGACCGGGCCCCAGCGGGTCCGCCTCGACGACGCCGCTCTGCTGCGGCGCATGTTCGAGTCGAGGGCTGGAGCCCGCATCAGAAGGCTCTGGGAGGGCGACCGGTCCGGCTACAAGAGCGCGTCGGAGGCGGATGCCGCGCTGTGCGCCGACCTTGCGTATTGGGCGGGCCACGACAAGGCCCGTATCGATCGCCTCTTCCGGGACAGCGGCTTGTACCGCGAAAAGTGGGACGAGCGACGCGGCGACTCGACATACGGGGCGATCACGATTGCGGCCGTCCTCGCGAAGAACTCGGGCGCGATCGCTCGCCCGTCAAGCGCGAGTACGGCGGAGGACCGCTTCGCCTCCCTGGTCGAGACCGGCGACGGTGTTCCGCTCGTCTTCGCCCTGCGCCATCGGCGCGATCTCGGCCTGACCCACGGCATGTTCACAGCCCTGCTCGGGCTGTTGACGCACTACCGCGTCCCCGGTCAGTGGCGATCATTCCCTCAGGAACTTCTCGCGCGTCAGCAGGGTATCGAGCGCGCCGGACTCAACGTCCAGGTCACCAGACTACGCGACATCGGGCACGTGGCCGCCCGAGCGGACCTCCGCTTCCGCCCGAAGCGCGGGCTCGACGCCACGCTGTTCTATTGCTGCGATCCGTACATCGCGTGTCTCGGGATGCGGGCCGCGCAGGACCTGGGCGAAGCAGACGCTGATCGCGCCCAGCGAATGAGGGCTGAGGCGGAAGAACGCCTCGGGACCTTCCTGGGCAACGTTGATGGGGGTCTGGGCTGGCGATGGCGATTCGGACCGCTCGACACCGCAAGGGGCGCGACCGCGGTCGACGTCGCGAACGCCTACACGAACCGCTTCGGGGTGTCGTTTGAGGCGACGCCGGGATGAGAGCGCAGCGACGCGAAGTGTTCGTGGGGCTTACACAAGAGCAACGAGTATCTGTCTATGGAGAAGGTCCTCTACGTACCCCGCCTACCTGTGTTGTCTGCTTGTGTAGGCGAGGCGAACATGTACTGACGCTGGCGCGCGGCCAACTCCGAAAACAGCGTCGATGGTCAACGTTGACCTGCGGACGTCGCTGGCCGTCGTCATGATGAGCAGGTCGGGCAGCGATCCGGGCGTGAACGCCACCGCCCCCCGATTGGTCGTGAGCGTGGAGGAGGCACCAGCCAAGGTTCCGGACACGAGCGTGCTGACGAACGTCACCGGCTCGCAGGCGACGAAGACCACAGCCAAGGCGACCTCGGAGACGACCGACATGGTCGGCAAGACCCCCAGCGACCGGCGCGATGCACGGGGGGCAGGATCTGTGAGCGCGCCGGGCAGCAGGAACGGACCGGTGGAGACGGCGGCGGTTCCCGGGCTGCCGCGCGTTGAGGCCGACGTCTTCTGCGCCGCTGCGCATGAATTGGAGCATTCTGCGGACACCGGCCTACGCATCCTCGCCGAAATGCTCGAGGAAGCCGTCGCGAGGCCGTTGATCGCCAATACCGACGCGAGTACTGTAGGCAGTGGTGACCTACCTGCCGCTGACCGAGGTAGCGAAGCGGCTGCGTCGCAATCGTCGCCTCGTAGGTCGCTGGGTGCAGGAGGGGCGCTTGGCCGCCGAGCGGGTCGGCCCGGTATGGGTGGTCAGCGAGGACGTGTTGTCACGCTTTACCCCGCCGCCCCGGAAATGGACAACACGACGCAAGACGAGGACGCGTAAGAGGTGAGCGGGATGAACCCCAAGGTCGCGCGGGGCTACGTCCGCGAGAGCACCGAGCGCCAGGGCGAGAAGTTCGGTCCAGACGCCCAGCGTGGATCGATCCGCCGCGCCGCGCGCGATCTGGGCCTGGGGCTGGACGAGTCACGCTGGTACGTCGATCTCGTGAGCGGCACTGGCCGCGCTGTCCGTGACGACCTGCGGACCGCCATGCGCGACGCTCGCAACCGCCAGTTCGAGGTGCTGATCTGCTACGACACCAGCAGATGGGCGCGGAACGAGCGCGATGCCTTCAATTTCGAGGCCGAGATGCACGCGGCCGGGGTGCGCGTCTACTACGTAGCGGAGCGCATCTGGTCCGACGATACGACCGAGGGCGCGGCGATTTCCAAGGGCGTGATGCACGTCCTGAACGCGCAGTTCAGCCGCACTCTCGGACGCAAGATTCGGGACGGGCTCGCCGCGAAGCGGGCGCGCGGCGGCTACGCAGGAGGCGTTCCCTGGGGATACCGCTTCAGCGGGGACAAGATGAGCCTTGAGCGCACCACCGACCATCCCCTGCGGCTGCGGATTTGGGAGGAGTACGCGACCGGCGCGTACACGCTCGCATCGCTCGCTGACCGCCTGAATGCAGAGGGTCGAACCTTCCGCCGCGGCCGACCGTTCACCAAGTTCACCCTGCATGAGGTCCTTCGCAGGGACGTTGACGTTCGTTTAGGCGGCCTCGCGCCTGAGGTCTACGAGCGCGTCCAGTCCATCCTTGCCTCGCGAAGGCGCGCGATGGCAAAGGTCGGACAGCGCCGCCGCGGATACCTGCTTGCGGACCTCGCCCGGTGCGCCAAGTGCGGCGAGCGGTTCATCGGGCGAGCCTTCTGGCGTCCCGGGGCGACCGCGGCGATCACGCAACTCAAGCACGCACCTCGGGGCTGCGGGCGAGGCATCCGGAGCGAGCGGGTACTTGCGAGCCGCATCGGCGAGTGGCTCGATGAGTGGCGTCTGCCTGGCGACGTGCGGACAAGGATCGCCCGCTACTTACGCCGTCGAGGGGCGCTCGATCCCAATGCAGGCCATCGCCGCCGTTTGGAGGCGGCTGTCGCCCGCCTGCGGAAGCAGCACGAATGGGGTGCCATTACGGACGCGGAATTCCTCCGTGAGCACGGGATATTGGCCAAGTCGCTCGCTGACCTAGGACCCGCGGCGGTGATCCCTCCGCCATCCGAGGACGCCCTGAAGTTGGCAGCGAGCGTCGGGAGGGCTTGGCGTTCCGTGTCCGACGAGCGGCGGAAGCAATTCCTGACCGAGTGGTTCGCCGAGGTGCGCCTTGCGCCAGATGGTCGCATCACAATGGTCCCCCGCGAGCAGTACAGGCCAATCGTCTACGCCGCTGTAGTCGGCACGGTGGGCTGTGCTGGATTCGAACCAGCGACCTCTGCGATGTGAACGCAGCGCTCTAACCGGCTGAGCCAACAGCCCGCGACGAGAACCTAAGGATAGGTCACCAGCTGCCGCCGCCGCCTCCGCCACC
>Ga0207646_10004337_pt1 | contig 15463 bp, 14 predicted proteins | sample KBSK5502metaG_FD_184343 | JGI IMG/M metagenome (GOLD analysis project Ga0207646, IMG submission 184343) | Corn, switchgrass and miscanthus rhizosphere microbial communities from Kellogg Biological Station, Michigan, USA - KBS K5-50-2 metaG... | ecosystem: Host-associated > Plants > Roots >... | reverse complement strand
GCCCCCCTGATCACCACCGATGGCCATCTCCACCTCGCCGGCGGCGACGACGGCGCCGCTGCCCGACGAGGAGCCGCCGGCCGAGTAGCCCATCTTGCGCGGGTTGTGCACGGGCCCGGCCGAGCTGGTGTGGCTGCCGCCCGAGAAGCAGAAGTACTCGCAGTGGACCTTGCCGAGGATCGTGCCACCCGCGTCCAGGATCCGCGTGACGATGGTGGCGTCGACGTCGGGAACGTAGCCCTCCAGGGACGAGGCGCCGTTCATCATCGGCACGCCGGCGAGACAGACGTTGTCCTTGAGCGCGATTCGCTTGCCCTTCAGCTTGCCGGAGGGCGCGCCCTGCACCTCGCTCTTGTAGTACCAGGCGTTGTACTTGTTCTCGGCGCCCTGGGGGCGATAGCCGGGTGTGCGCGGATACTTGACCGGCGGCATCGGATCCGCCATCGCCTCGATGGCGTGATACGCGGCGACGCTGCCACCCATCGTCTCGAGGAAGAATGTGACGTCGTCGTCGGACAGGGACATCCCCAGTTGCCGGCCGACGGCCTTGAGCTCGTCCGGAGTAGGAAGCTTTGCGCTGGCCACGAGACTCCTCCTTCTAACGTCCTTACGTTGCCCGCCCCACGCTCATGTCTTGACGTCGATGACGTACTGCTGGTTGTCGTTGGGGTTCTTCTTGAGGTTGCAGACGGCGGCGGTGTCGGCCGGCGGCTGCTGCGGGTAGCTTTCGAGAACCTTGAACGCGCGGTTCTGGGCCTCGGCGATGTAGACGTCGAGGCTGCAGTGGTGCGTCTGGGGATCGATGGCCGTCTTGCCGGCCGGACCGCTGAAGCTCAGGTTGCTCTCCAGCGCCTCGATCACTTTCATGCGGTCGATGCTGTTGGCCTTCTTCACGCCCGCCGCCCACAGGTGCATCCCGTGATAGGTCTGAATGGCCAGGGACGTGACGTACTTGGTGGACGTGCCGTACTTCGGCAGGAATTTTTTCAGGAACGCCTGGTTCGCCTCGGTGTTGATTTCTTGGAAGTAGCTCTGGGAGGCGATGTACCCCTTGTGCTCTTCGGGCGTGGTCACCTGCTGCTCGAGCCCGTTGCCAAAGGTCGTGGACGCCACCGGGATGGTCTTGTTCATGCCGGACGCCGCCCACTGCCGATAGAACGAGATGTGGTTGCCACCGACGAGCGCCGACATGACGAAGTTCGGCTTGGCCGCCTGGATCTTGGTGATGGCGGGACCGAAGTCGCTCACCTCGAGAGGGAAGTAGTCCGTCTGCAAGACTTCGCCGCCGTGCTCCTGGGTGTACTTCTTCACCCACTTCGCGGTGATCTGGCCGTAGTTGTAATCGGCAGCGACCGTGTACACTTTCTTGCCGAACTTTTTCAGGGTGAACGGGACCAGCTTGTCCACGTTCTGGGCCGGCGTGGAGCCGGTGCAGAAGCAATTGCGATCGCACACGCCGCCCTCGTACTGCGTGTTGTAGAAGTAGAGCGTGTTGAACCGCTTGAGCACCGGGCGGATGGCCTCGCGCGAGGCGGACGTGATGCCGGCGTGGACGACGGCCACGCGCTCCTTGGTGGCGGCCTCGGTGGCGAACTGCGTATAGAGCTGGATGTTGGACTGGGCGTCGTAACTGATGAGCTTGATCTGACGTCCCAGCAGTCCGCCGGCGCCGTTGATCTCCTCGACGGCGTAGTTCAAGCAGTCGACCATCGGTCGTCCGTAGATGTCGAGCCCGCCCGAGAGGTCGTGGATCGCCGCCACCTTGATGACGTTGGCCTGAGCGAGCGCATCGCGCACGATGGTCGGCGCGAGAGACACCGTGCCGAGCGTCGCGCCAACTGCCTTGAGAAATCTTCGTCGGTCGGCCCGCATCAGTACCTCCGCGCGAAGGGTTTGTGACGTTGTACGTGGGTGACGAGGCGCCAGGAGTCTAGTCCTCCTGGATTTGCAGTGTCAACAGCCGCGGTGCCTTGCCCTCGCTCGGGGCGCCGGTCTATAGTGCGCGCGCGATGGATCTCGCGGTCGTTCTGATGCTCGAAATCCTGAACGGTATCGCCACCCTCGTGCTCATCAGCGTCGGGCTCGCGATCATCTTCGGGATGATGCGCGTCATCAACCTGGCCCACGGCGAGTTCCTCATGCTCGGCGGATACGCCGCCATCGTGGCCACGAATCATGGCGTGAATATCTGGGTGGCGATGCTGGTGGTCGCCCCCCTCGTCGTCGGCGTCATCGGCGTGATCGCCGAGCGATTGATCATTCGCGTCCTCTATGGCCGGATGATCGACACGCTGCTCGCCACGTGGGGCTTGAGCCTCTTCTTCATCGGCATCGTCACGACGATCTTCGGCAACACGGTGGCGGGCATCGGCGCTCCGCTCGGAAGCGTCGGCGTCGGGCGCTACAGCATCAGTCTCTATCGCCTCGTCCTCGTCGGCATCGCCGCGGCGATCCTCGTCGTCATCTTCGTTGCGCTCCGATGGACGAGGCTGGGGCTCGTCGCGCGCGGCACGATGGAGAACCCGAACATGGCCGCCGCGCTCGGGGTGAGCCCGCCCCGCGTCTATGCGACGACGTTCGGCATCGGGGCCGCGCTCACCGGGCTGGCCGGCGGCCTTCTCGCGCCGGTGTCCGGCGTGCTGCCGACGGTGGGCGCAGCCTATGTGGCCAAGGCGTTCATCACCGTCATCAGCGGCGGCACGGCGATCCTGGCGGGGACGGCCGCCGCGTCCACCCTCTTCGGCTCCGTCAACCAGATGCTCACATACTTCACGACGCCGGTCATCGGCGAGGCCGGTCTCCTCGCCGCGGCCATTCTCCTCCTTCGCGTCTTACCCCATGGCATCACCGGCAAGCTGTTCAGGGGAAGCCTGTGAGCCGTCGCTGGCCCCCGGGCATCGTTCTCACCGTCGTGGCGATGCTGATGATCGCCGTCGGTGTTCCGCAGCTCGTCGACGAGTTCGGGCTGCTTCAACTCACGGTCTTCGGGGCCATGTGCATCCTGGCCCTCAGCCTGGGTTTCGTGTGGGGCTACGGCGGCATCCTCTGCTTCGGCCAATCGGCATTCTTCGGGCTGGGCGCGTACGCGTACGCGGTGGCCGCCATCAACGCGGGCGAAAGCACTCTCGCCGCAGTTCTCGCGGTCGTGGTGCCGGCCGTCTTCGCCGCCTTGCTCGGCTACTTCATGTTCTACGGCCGGCTGAGCGACGTCTACCTGGGTGTCATCACGCTGAGCGTGACGCTGATCTTTTTCAATCTGATGAATAGCACCGCGGGGGACACCTATCGTATCGGCAAGGCGCGGCTCAACGGGTTCAACGGCATGCCGTCGCTCCCGACGCTGAACGTGCCCGGGCTTCCCGGCCGTCTGCTCGATCCGACCGAGACGTTCTATCTCGTCATGGCCGTTCTCGTGATCGTGTACGTGGGACTGCACGTGTTGCTGGCCAGCCACTTCGGGCGCGTCGTGGTCGCCATCCGGGAGAACGAGGCGCGCTGCGAGCTGCTCGGCTACGACGTGAGGCTCTACAAGCTCCTGGTGTTCACGATCGGCGGCGGCATCGCCGGCCTGGCCGGCTGTCTCTTCGCCGACTGGGGCGCCTTCGTGAGCCCCAACGTGTTCAGCCTCACCATGACCTCGCAGATCATCATCTGGGTCATCGTCGGCGGCCTTGGCACGCTCGTCGGTCCCATCATCGGTTGCCTGATCATGCAATACCTTGCCACGACCCTCGGCACCCAGCAGCTGGCGAATACCAACCTGATCTTCGGGATCATCTTCCTCGCCTTCGTGCTCCTGGTGCCGCGCGGCATCGTGCCTTCGCTCCTGCGGCTCGGCGCCGGAGCCGTGGGCGGGGCCCGTGTCCGCAACTCGGCATGAGTGCCGCCGTGCTCCAGACCGTGGGGTTATCGATCCGCTTCGGCGGCGTCGAGGCGGTGCGCGGTGTGGATTTCACGCTGGCCGAGCGGGAGCTGCGCTGTCTGATCGGACCCAACGGCGCCGGCAAGAGCACGCTCTTCAAGCTGCTCACCGGGCAACTCAAGCCGACGGCCGGGCGCATTCTGTTCCAGGGGCACGACATCACCGGTCATCACACGCACGCCATCGCGCGCCGAGGCATCGGGATCAAGACACAGGTGCCCAGTCTCTTCGACGGCCTGACGGTTCGCGAGCACCTCTGGCTGTCGGCTCGCCGGACGAATGCGGCCGAACGGACCCGTGTGGTCGCCGACGAGATTCTGGAGCGGATCGGTCTCACGTCGCTGGCAAGCGAAGCGGTCGGCCGGCTGTCCCATGGTCTCCGACAGTGGGTCGAGCTCGGGACCGTCCTGGCGGGGAACCCCGAGCTCATCCTGCTCGACGAGCCTGCGGCGGGCATGACCCACGACGAGGTCGCGCGAACCGCCGAGCTCGTCCGCGAGATCAACCGCACCCACGCCCTGATCGTGGTCGAGCACGACATGCAGTTCGTCCGGATGATCGCCCGCACGGTCACCGTCATGCATCAGGGCGCGGTGCTGGTCGAGGACACGATGGATCAGATCATGAAGAACGCGACCGTGCGTGACGTCTACCTCGGCACGCGCGCAAGCCGTGAGCGCCCGTGCTGAGCGTCACCGATCTCCACGCGCGCTACGGACGGATCCCGATCCTCAATGGTGTCCGCCTCGAGGTCGCCGCCGGCGAGTTCGTCGGCGTCCTCGGCCACAACGGCATGGGAAAGACGACGCTGCTCAAGACACTGATGGGCTTCGTCCCCGCCCAGCGTGGTCGCATTCTCTTCGACGGCGTCGACGTCACCCACGAGCCCCCGTACGGCCGGGCCCGCCGCGGTCTCGGCTACGTGCCGCAGGGGCGTGAGATCTTTCCCGGACTCAGCGTTCGCGACAATCTCCGCATGGGATTCGTCGGCCGCGGCGCCGAGGAACGAATCGATGGGATCCTCCAGATGTTTCCGCGCCTGATCCCGCTGCTCAACCGGCGCGGGGGGGCTTTGAGCGGCGGCGAGCAGCAGCTGCTGGCGATCGCTCGCTGCCTGGCTGGCAATCCGAGGCTGATCCTCTTCGACGAGCCGACCGAAGGCATCCAGCCTTCCATCATCGAGGAGCTGGTCGGCGTGCTCCGGCGGCTTCATCACAGCCAGGCGCTGACCATCGTCCTCGTCGAGCAGAATCTCGAGTTCATCGCGGAGCTCGCCAAGCGCGTTCTTCTCATCCAGAAGGGGACGATCCTGCGCGAGCTCCAACCCGGCGAGCTCCGGCAGGCGGCCGTCCTCAGCGAATTCGTCGGCGTCGATCGGGCCTGACCCATCAGAGGCGTCGGCTGACCGAGACGATGAGGTCACGCAGCCAGCGATGGGCGGGGTAGCCATCGAGCCTTCGATGCCACAGCAGTGAGGTGTGGATCGTCGGCGACGCGAACGGCAGCTCGCGGACCTGCAGCGCGGCCCCCCGGACCAGCGTGTCCGCGACCCGCCGGCTCAGCGTGGCCACCATATCCGAGTGGGCCAGGACCGCCCCCGCCGCGAGATACGGCAGGCGCAGCGCGATTCGTCGTTTTGCCCCGCGGGTGGCCAGCGAACGATCGATGAACCCGGTGTCGTCACCGCTGGACGAGATCGCCACGTGCGGTTGGGCGCCGAACGTGTCCGCCGTGAGCTTTCCACGGCCGGCCGGGTGTCCGTGTCGCATCACCGCGACGAACTGATCCTTCAGCAACGCGGTGCTCCCGAAGCGCTCACCGAGGGCGTCGAACGTGCCGATCGCGACGTCGAGCTCGCCGCGATCGAGGTGATCGAAGACGTCGAGGGTCCCGCTCGGCCGCAGATCCAGCTGCACGCCGGGCGCCGCCGCGGACACGGCGGCCACCAGCGGCGCCGCCATGACGATGGCGGCGTAATTATTGATGGCGATCGAGAAACGTCGATTGGCCTGCGCCGCCACGAACGTCTCGGGTTCGAGCGCCCCTTGCATCTCCGCGAGGGCGTGGCGTATCGGCAGCGCGAGCTGCGCCGCCCGGGGCGTCGGCACCATCCCTTTGGGCGTGCGGACGAACAACTGATCGTTCAGCAGATACCGAAGGCGATTCAGGGCATGGCTCATCGCCGGCTGACTCATGCCGAGCCGTTTCGACGCCCGCGTCACGCTGCCGTCCTGGAGCACGGCATCGAACACGACGAGCAGGTTGAGGTCGAACGCCCGCCAATTCATTCAGAGCATCTCTACGTCATCACAATGAATGTGCCGCATTGTAGCGCGCCGCGCAGCGCCGGAGGGCGAGAAGGTCCTCAAGCGGCGGGCTCGTTATTCACTCGCCGAACTCACGAGCGAGGGGCCATCATGAGTGGCGTCGCTCAACCGACTTGTGAGCAGTGAACCGGGGTAGGGTGCCGTCCCGAAATGGGACCAGAAAGGCATCGCGATGAACAGGTACCGAGTCGCAACCGTCGTCCTCTTCGCACCAGTGCTGATGTACGGCTGCGCCAAACAACCCGCCACCATGGCGACCATGACGACCGCTGCACCCGCGCCCACCGGGGTGAGCGGGGTATCGCCGATGACGAGTGACTCCACGGCAATGCAGACCACAGCTCACCCGGAGAGTTCGTCGCGGACCACCGATCAACAGGGCCGCACCGGCCCCGGAGTCCGGCCCGCGCCGAGCGAATTCGTCGCGGTTCGAGATCTCGTCGACGTCCACTTCGATTTCGACAAGTATGCGATCCGTCCGCGCGACGCCGAAATTCTCGATGCGAACGTGCGATGGCTGCGAGCGAACAAGGACGCCCTCGTCCTGATCGAGGGGCACTGCGACGCGCGCGGAACAGAGGAGTACAACCTCTCCCTCGGCGATCGCCGCGCGAAGGCCACCGTCGACTACCTCGTGGCGCAGGGCATCGCGCCGGCACGGCTGGTGACGATCAGCTATGGGAAGGAGCGGCCGCAGTGCACCGAGCACAACGAGGCGTGCTGGGCGAAGAACCGCCGCGCACACTTCCTCGTGAAGCGCGGATAGCACCGTCCTCGTGACGCGCGGGCAGGCGAGGCCGTCATCGGCTCGCCTGCTGGTCGGATGGGCTCCACCCGCCGCCGAGGGCTTTGACCAGGTGGATGCTGGCGCCCATCTGGAAGTTGACAGCTTGCGCCAGTGACAGCTGGTTGCCGAGCAGCGTGCGCTCGGCATCGATGACGATGAGGTAATCGACGAGCCCCTGCCGGAATTGGACCTGGGCCAGGCGGAGATAGTTCCGGGACGCGCTGACCGCGTCGCGAAGGCTGGTCACCTGATCGCCGAACGAGTGCAGATCGGTGAGCGCGTCCTCCACGTCGCCATATGCGATGAGGACCTGCTCGACGTAGGCCGCGACCGTCTGCCGGTAGCCGGCCTTCGTCGCGGCGAGGTTGGCCCGGAGCCGACCGCCCTGAAAGAGCGGAATCGAGACGCTCGGCATGATCTGCGCGACGCGACTCTGCCAGGTGAAGAGCATGTCGGCATTGACGCTGTTGAATCCGGCGGAGGCCGTCAGCATGAAGCGAGGGTAGAACTCCGCGGTCGCCACGCCGATCTGGGCGTTGGCGGCCACGACGTTTTTCTCGGCCTCGGCCACGTCGGGCCGGCGGGTGAGCAGCTGCGCGGGCAATCCCGCGGGCACCACGGGCGGCGACACGTCCTGAAGCGGATTCGACGCCACGGCGAACGACGGCGCCGGGCGGCCGCACACGATCGCGAGCGCGTGCTCCGTGTCGGCTCGCGCGCGCTCCGTGTTCGAGAGCTGCGCCTGTGTGGCCTGAAGCTGCGCCTGGGCCTGGTTGACGACGATCACGCTCACGAGCCCGGTCCTGAACTGGACCGAGAGGAGCCGGACCTGCTCCTCGTACGCGACGACCGTGTCCTTCAGGATCTGGATCTGCGAGTCCAGCCCGCGAATCGTGTAGTAGTACTGCGCCACGTCGGTCTCGACGGTGAGCCGAACGACCCCGACGTCGTCGGCGGTGGCTGCCGCCGTGGCATTCGCCGCCTCCAGTGACCGGCGCACGCGGCCCCAGACGTCGACCTCGTACAAGAGATCGAGCGGGATCGTCCAGTTGTTGAGGTCGATTCCTCTGGTGATCGGCTCGCCCGTGTTCGTGCTGATCCGGTTCTTCGAGTAGCGGGTCCGCGAGTAGCTGGGATCGAGCGACACGGTGGGATACAAGAAGCTGCCGGCGACGCGTGCGAGGGCTCGAGCCTGATCCACACGGGCGACGGCTTGCCGGAGCGTCTGGTTCGCCGCCTGGGCGCTCACGATGAGCCGCTCGAGCTCCGGGTCGGCGTAGAGGCGCCACCAGTCGGCCGCGATGGGCGCTTCCGCCTCCGTCGAGGGCTGCGACTTGAAGCCGGTCGGCTGCTCGACGGCGGGCCGCACGTAGTCCGGCCCCACCATGCAGCCGCCCGCAAGCAGGCTCAGGCTCGAGAATGCGCCGAGGAGAACGAGGCGCCTCACGGTCGGTCAGCCCCCGTTGGTCGCCGGCGCCGCGATGGGATTGACGATCTGACCTTCCTGAAGCGAGACCGTCGGCAGCTTGACGACCGTTTCGTTGCCGTCGAGTCCGGACTGCACGTCGATCGCGGTCCCGAGGTCGCGGCCGACCACGACGTTTTGAAAGTGCAGCTTGTTGCCGGCTCTCACGAGGATGACGCGAGTGCCCTGGGCATTGAAGACGAGCGCGCTGGCGGGGATCCGCCAGTGCGTGCCCGCGGGACCGATCTGGAAATCGACGTAGACGAAACTTCCCGGCAGCATGCGATGCGACGGGTTGGGGATATCGACCTGGGTCAGGAGCGTACGGGTGCCGGTATCGATCGCACTACTGGTGCGGGTCACCGTGGCCTTCACCGGTTCCATGAGCTCGCCCCGAATCCTCACCTGAACCGGCATTCCAACCTCCACGTTCTTCGCGTAGGCCTGGGGGACATTGACGAAGACGCGGAGCGTGTCGATCTGGGCCACCTCGAACAGGCCACTCGCAGCGCCGGTGACGGTTGTCGGCGCCGCCGCGATGTTGTTCACCGGGCTGCCCGCGGTGATCAACGCGCCCACGTCGACGTTGCGCTGGATCACCGTGCCGGCGAACGGGGCGACGACGCGCTGAAACGAGGTCAGCGCCAGCAGGCGCTGGACGTTCGCCTTATAGGCCATCACGTTCGCCTCGGCCGCGGCCACGGACGCCTGGGCCGTGCGGAACATCGCCACGCTCTGATCGACGGCCTGCTTGGCGACCGCCCCCTCGGCGTCGGCCGCCTCGTAGCGGGCCATCGTGGCTCGCGCGAGGTCGAGATTGGCCCGCTGGAGATCCAGCGCCTTCTCGGTTTGCTGCAGCTCCGCGCGGGCCTGCCTCAGCTGCTCGTCGACTTCGGGCGAGTCGACCTCCGCCAGCAGCTGACCGGCGGTCACGCGATCGCCGATGTCGACGTACCGCCGGATCAGGTAGCCGCTGATGCGCGCGTAAATGACCGAGTCCTGAATGGCCTGGGTCGTGGCGGCCAGCGTCAGGCCCGCGACCGATGCCCGCTCCGGCCGGACGACGTAGACGTTCAGTGGTGTGGTCCGCAGTTGCTCGGCGGCCCCCGCGAGCTCGCGAGAATTGCGCAGACGCGGAACGACACCGACCGTGAGCAGAATGAGGAACACTGCCAGCGCGCCGACGCCCGCAAGCACCATCGTTCGCCCTCGAACAGGTCGCGCACTCATGGCGCGTCCTCCTCGCGCCGGTCCATCGGAGGTTTGCGGCGCAACACACTGTAGGTCACCGGCACGAAGAAGAGCGTGTAGAAGGTCGCGACCATCAGACCGCCGATCACGGCCCGGCCCAGCGGAGCGTTCTGCTCGCCGCCTTCGCCGAGGCCCAGGCTCATCGGCAGCATGCCGATCAGCATCGCGAGCGCGGTCATGAGGACGGGGCGAAGCCGTGTGCGGCCCGCCAGGAGGGCGGCCTCTCGCGCCTCGTGCGCGCCGAACTCCGGGTGACGCTGCTCGTTGGCGAACGTGATCATCAGGATGCTGTTCGACGTGGCCACGCCGATGGCCATGATGCAGCCCATCAGCGCGGGCACGCTGATCGTCGTGCCCGTGGTGAACAGCGCCCACAGGATGCCCGCCAGCGCGCCGGGAAGCGCCATCAGGATGATGAGGGGATCGAGCCAGGACTGGAAATTGACGACCATCAGGAAATAGACGAACAGCACCGCGAAGGCGATGCCGAGGGCCAGCGCCAGGAACGATTGGTTCATGCTCAGGACCTGACCGCGGACGACGATCGAGCTCCCCTTCGGGAGCTGTGTCTCGAACTTCGCGATGATCCGGTAGACCTCGCTCGCGACGGAGCCGAGGTCACGTCCCTGAACGCCGGCGTACACGTCGAACACGGGCTGCACGTTGTAGTGGTTGAGCGACAGCGGCGTGACCGTGCGACGAAAATCGGCCAGGTTGCGCAGCAGCTGCGGCGCCGCCTGCCCCGCGATCGCCACCGGCGTGCGATGCAGCGCATCGAGCGAGTTCACGCGGTCCTGTTGCGTTTGCACGACCACCTGGTAGCTCACGCCGTTCTGGTAGTTGAGCCAGAAGTTGGTCGTCGTCGCTCCGGTGCCGGACAGCGAGACCAGGACACTGTTCGCCACGTCACGCTGGGTCAGGCCGCCGGTCTCCAGCGCGAGGGCCCGATCGGCATCGATCCTGATGCGGGGCGCATCGAGGATTTGCTGCACGTGCACGTCCACCGCGCCCGGGACACCCCGCAGCTCCGCGGCGATCTGCGTGGCGATCGCGTAGTTCTTGTCCGAATCGGGCAGCGGACCGGTGACCTGGATGTCGATCGGCGCCGGCAGGCCGAAGTTCAGGATCTGACTGACGATGTCCGCCGGCTGAGCGAAGAATTGCATGTCCGGGAACTGCTTCGGCAGCTCGTCACGCAGCCGCTTCAAGTATCCCGCCGTCGGGCCGTGCGGCGTGTTCAGCGAGACCATAATCTCGCCGTCAGCCGTGCCGACCGTGACGCTGTCGCTAAGGGCCAGGTTGATCGGGTTTGGGATGCCGATGTTGTCGATGATCGCGGCGATCTCCCGCGCGGGGATCACCTGGCGGATATGGTCCTCGACCCGCTGGAAATACCGCTCCGTCTCCTCGATCCGGGTCCCCGCGGGCGCCCTGGCATGCAGGCGCAGCTGCCCGGCATCGACGGTCGGGAAGAAGTCGCGCCCGACGAACGGGTACAGGAACAGCGACGCCGCCGCGAATACGAGAAAGACGGTGATGACCGTCCGCGCGTGCGCCAGCGCCCAGTCGAGCACACCCTCGTAGCGCGCCGTGAGCGCGCCGAGCCCGGCCTCGAAGGCATCGGAGACGCGCCCGAACATCGAGCGCCGCGTCGCGGCCTCGTGGCCAGCTTTCGGCTGCTCGTGTGCGCGCGCCTCCGGCGCCAGGAGGTACAGCACCATGGTGGGCACGAGCGTGCGCGAGAGGAGATAGCTGGCGAGCATGGCGAAGACGACGGCCATCGCCAGCGGCGCGAACAGCGAGCCACCCACACCACCCAGGAAGAGGATCGGCACGAACACGATGCAGATCGATAGCGTGGCGACGAGCGCGGGCGTGGCCACCTCGGCCGCGCCGTCGAGGATGGCCCGCCGCAGCGGCTTGCCGAGCTCCATCTGACGGTGATTGTTCTCGATCTCGACGGTGGCGTCGTCCACGAGGATGCCGACGGCCAGCGCCATCCCGCCGAGCGTCATGACGTTCAGCGACTGGTGCAGGATCTTGAGGACGATGATCGAGGTGAGGATCGAGAGCGGGATCGACGTGACGACGATGAGCGTGCTCCGCCACGATCCCAGGAACAGCAGGATCATCACCGCCGTGAGGCCGGCCGCGATGCCGCCCTCGCGGACGACGCCCGTGATCGCCGCCCGGACGAACAGGCTCTGATCGAACAGGAAGTCGACCTTCAGGCTCGAGGGCAGGCCCGCCAGGATCTTCGGCATCAGGGCGCGCGCGCCGGCCACCACCGAGAGCGTCGATGCGGTGCCGCTGCTGAGGATGGGCAACAGCACGGAGTGGCGGCCGTCGCGGCGGACGAGATTCGTCTGGGGGATGAACCCGTCGTGGACGAAGGCGACGTCCGCCACGGACAGCAGCGACCCGTTCACGTAGCGGAGCGGGATCTTGTTTAAGTCATTCAGGACTTCGGGGCTGCTGTTGATGAAGACGTCGTACTCGATCGGTCCGATCTTCGACGTGCCGGCTGGCAGGATGACGTTCTGGGTGAAGATCGCATTCGCCACGTCCTGCGGCGACAAGCCCCGGGCATAGAGCGCGTCGGGGTCGATGTCGACGTTGACCACGCGCACCTTGCCGCCGTACGGCGCCGGGATGGCGGCGCCCGGAACGGTGACGAGCTGCGGGCGGATGAAGTTGTTGCCCAGGTCGTTGAGCTGCTGTTCGGTCAGGATCTCGCTGCTCAGGCTTGCCAGCACGACCGGCACGCTGGCCGCGTTGTACTGGATGATGAGCGGCGGAAAGATCCCGGGCGGCAGCTGGCGCACGACCTGGTTCGCCTGGGCGTTCACCTGGGCGATGGCCCCTGCGATCGGCACACCCGGCTGGAAGTAGAGCCGGGTGACGGCGATGCCGCGCAGCGACACGGACTCGATGTGCTCGAGCCCCTGGACCGTGGTGGTGAACGACCGCTCGCTGACGGTGACGATTCGATCCTGCATCTCGGTCGGCGACAGCCCCGAGTAGCTCCAGATGACGTTGACGACCGGGATGTTGATCTCCGGAAAGATGTCGATCGGCATGGAGGCGATCGAGACGACTCCCAGGACGGCGATCAACAGCGCCAGGACGACGAAGGTGTACGGCAGGCGCAGCGCGAGTCGGACGATCCACATGCGCTAGCTCTACATCGTGTTGGCGAGCAGGGGTGGCGTTCTGTCCATTGCTTGCTGTTGTGAGAGCGCGGACGGGGTGATCGTGACGGGGTCGGTCGTCGGGGCGCGATCGAGCCCGACACATGTAACCGGCGCCGCGAGGCCGGCGTCCCAAATTGGGTGCGGCGCGCGCGACCCTTCGATCCTTGTCGCGCCGTTGATAGCCGCGGTAACTCCTCTGCCCCCCGCCGCCCTCACAAGACCGGAAGCGAAAAGAACCAAGGAGATACCGCGATGACGACGATACGAACGGTCGCCCTGCTGTTGATCTGTAGTCTGCTCCTCGGCGCGTGCGCGACGGTGCCCGCCGGTCCGAGCGTGACCGCGCTGCCTGGTAGCGGCAAGTCGTTCGCCGCGTTCCAAGGCGACGACGTGGCGTGCCGACAATGGGCCGCGCAGCAGGCGGGGACGACTCCGCAGCGCGCCGGCGGCATGACGACGGCCGAGGACGCCGGGATCGGCACGCTCCTCGGCGCCGGCTTGGGCGCCGCGCTCGGTGCGATCGCTCACAATCCGGGCCTCGGTGCCGCCGTCGGAGCCGGTGCTGGTCTGGCGGCGGGAACAGCTTATGGCGCCGGCGCCGGTCAGAAAGCGGCCAATCAGGTCCAGCATCGGTACGACGCCGCTTACGAGCAGTGCATGTACTCGAAGGGCAATCAGGTGCCCGGCGCCGCTGCGGCACCCGCGGCGAGCGTTCCGCCGCCGCCACCGTCGGCGAGCATCCCGCCGCCACCGCCGCCGGCACGTTGAACCGGTGCACGGAAGTTAACGGTCATCTTCAACGAGAAGGTGTCCCGCACCGCCACCGTCGGAGCCCGACCCAACCAACGTTGGGTAGACGCGTCCCACGCGACCACCTAGCCTGGTAGTCGATGAACTCGACTCTGACGTTGACCGAGGGCGACCGAGAACTCATGGCCACGCGCGATACGCCGATGATTTCCGTCGTGGACGATGACGAATCGTCCCGTCGCTCGATCAGGAATTTTCTGCGGTCCGTCGGCTTCCGAGTCCAGGTCTTCGCGTCGGCGGAAGAGTTCTTGACGTCCCCTCGGCGCGGGACGACTGGGTGCCTCGTGCTCGATCTGCGGATGACCGGAATGAGCGGGCTCGATCTCCTCCGGTATCTCGCGGCCACGAAGGTCCACGTACCAACGGTCATTCTCACGGCTCATGGGGACGAGGAAGCTCGCCAGCAGTGTCTTCGAGCCGGCGCCGTCGCCTTCCTCGTCAAGCCCTTTCGCAGCGATGCGCTGCTGGATGCGGTCCACACGGCGCTGCGGCTGACAGGTGAATAGGTGAATCCGACCGTGATGGTCGACATGACCGCGACGCGCGGAGAGCTGCCGGCGTACAGACTGCGACGCGTGGTGCAGTACATCCAGGACAACGTGGAGCGCGAGCTGCCTCTCGCAGAGCTCAGCGCCGTCGTGCACATGAGTCCGTATCATTTCGCGCGGCTCTTCAAGAGCAGCACCGGCCTGTCTCCGCATCGATTCGTGGTCCGGCACAGGATCGACCAGGCGCAGGCATTGCTGGCGGACCAGACGGTACCGATCGTCGTGATCGCGCGGTCGGTGGGTTTTCGGACGGCGAGTCACTTCACGACGACGTTTCGGCGCTTCACTGGCGTAACGCCGAGCACCTACCGCAGTAGCGCGATCGACCGCGGATCCTCGGACGCGCCGGCGCTTCACTGAGCGCTGCGCTCGAGGCGCTCCTGCTCTGGTTCCTGCGACCCGTCTTTCGACGGGTAGGTGCCCGAGCAAAGACGATCAAAGGATTTTGCGCAAATCTTCGCCAACGGCCGCACACGCTCGATGGCGGTCGTCACAACAGAGAAGCGACTCGGCACATTGACAGCCGAGAGAAGAGGAGAAGTCGATGGGAGACGTCAGGATTCGATTTCGGGGCACCACAGTCATCATCGGACTCTGTGTCGCGCTGGCCGCCACTGCGGCGTGGGCAGAGAGCAGCCCGTTCGTCGGCCGGTGGCACTGGAACGGCGCGCAATCCACGCTGCCGCCCGGTGAGCCGGCACCGAAGGATCTCGTGAGTGACATCTCGCGGGCGGATGCGAATTCCGTGACGTGGTCGGTCACGATCATCACGCCGGACGATCAATCGCATGTCGTGACGTTAGAGGCTGGAGCTGACGGCGAGTCTCAGCGCATCAGCCCCGATACGACTGCAACGGCTCGTCTGGCCGGTGACACTCTGCAGGCCACGTTCACTGGCCCGACCGGCCGATCGGACGCCCAGACCTGCACGGTCTCGGCGGACCGCCAGAAGATGACGTGCAAAGGCGTCGTGACCGACGGAGCCGGCCACAAGGCGAGCTACGTCGACGTCTACGACCGGATGTAAAGGAGCGAGCAATGATGAATCGTGGTCGAATCGTGAAGACAACGATACTGGTGCTGCTGCTGCTCGGCGTCGGTCTGGGTCTATCGGCGTGCGCGGAGCCCGTTGGTTACGGCCCTGACGTGTACGGTTACT
>Ga0207646_10004336_pt1 | contig 15466 bp, 11 predicted proteins | sample KBSK5502metaG_FD_184343 | JGI IMG/M metagenome (GOLD analysis project Ga0207646, IMG submission 184343) | Corn, switchgrass and miscanthus rhizosphere microbial communities from Kellogg Biological Station, Michigan, USA - KBS K5-50-2 metaG... | ecosystem: Host-associated > Plants > Roots >... | reverse complement strand
CGGTACTCGACGCACACTTTTTCGTTAGCTTCTAAGCTGCGGCGATTGGCAGACATTCACTTTTCACTGAATTCTTGGTACGAGATTTGAAAACATCATTCCATATTTATGGCTCGACTGCATTAAGGGTTGAGTCCGGCATCGACTACTGAATGGTCAAAACCACACAAGAAGGAGCCCATGTTGACGAAATCCTTTCTAGTTCGGTAATCCTAGTCGCGCTCGCTTCTAAGACCTTCGCTCAAGGTTTGAGCTGCGCGTTGTTCTTGGCAGCACCACAAGACATGCGGTAATACCGTAGGAGAGAACTAATGAACAAGCTCATACTTATGAGTCTAATGTTGCTGGCAATCGCTGGAAGGGCTTCCGCGCAATGCAGCCCTGACCCCAGCGGTACTTGCAGCGGACACAAGCATGTTCTTGGAGGCGCCTACGCCTACACCGAGGACTTTGGCAGTGGCAATACTCAAGTCAACCAAGCTCCGTGTTGTGGGTCAGGTTACGTGACGGTCGTTGAAGGATGCCCGGCGCAAAATTACGTCAACATCACAAATACCGCCGCCTCCAATCTGGTCATGCGGGCATGGCTGCAGATCGGCGCAGCGACAGCTCCAGCCGGTTCAGAATACGCCGCCCGATTCAACGTCGACGGTGCAATCCGCGGCGAATACGTCCGGAAGCTGACTGGACAATATCCGCAAGGAGAAGATTTCAACGCGATTTACGTCAACCTTCCCGCAGGAAGCCACCAAGTACGCTTCCAAGTATGGCTGATCGATTCGCCAGGAACCTCGCTGACAGTCTCGCAATCGTTCATTGAAGTGCAAGGCGTGCCAGCCGCATTGCCAGCAGGCACGACGGCTACTGGCAACACGGCGACAGTCGATGGCACGTGGCGTCAAATTACCGACACGCTGACATTCACGAACACCGCGGCGGTCAATCTGATTACGCAAGGGTATCTGCAGTTTAATTCCGGCACGCCGGGACAACATATTTCTTTCGGCTTTTCCCTCGATGGCGCAAATTCACAGCACACAATCGACCTTGCGGTACCTCCAACGTTTCCGAGTGGCCTAAACGTGTTCGATCACTACGTCTACGAACCAGGCTATACCAACGTGCCAGCGGCAACCCATACGATAACGATGTGGGCCGTGAATCGTGACGGCGGTTCGTCGGAAGTGCAGTGGCGCCAGGTCGAGTTCCTCGCCCTTGACGCTACCAGTGGCGTGGAACCAATGCTGGAGACCATCAATACGACGCCACTGCTGGTAAGAATGACCGGCGACGGTTCGCGAGTCTTCGATCCAATGTTCACGTACAAAGCGGACACGAATCCATGGACGAAGCTCCTCGATTATCAATATCCAGCGACTGGTGCCTCCGTCAAACAGAACGGGACCGGCGAAGTCTACGTGGAGTTCCTCGGCACAAGCGACGGGCAGTGGCAAATGATCGAGATCGGTGTCGAGGTGCTGAATACCCCAACGTATGACGCGAACGGCAATCCTACGGGCGCAGCAAAAACTGCAGATTTCACGATCGAGTCACTCATGATTCCGCCAGGAAGGCACCAGAAGTTCATCTTCACCGACCCGTTGTGGTGGGACCTGTCTGCGAACCCAAACCTGATTCGGCTTTTTGTCCGCAAAAACCCCGATAGTCCATCGGGCGAGTTCAACGTAGGGCAGAGGTACATGTCGTTTCGCGGCGTGTCGACACCAGGATGGACGGCCTGCCAATTCGACTAGGCTTTCCAAACGTTTCAGTTTGGAAAACTTACGCCGCGAAGAATTCGCTGTTCCTGAAAGAAAGGACCTAATGCATGCTAACTATTCGAAAATTCACAATGCTGATTTCATTTAGCTGTGCGTCAGCGGTCTTCGGTCAGTGTCCTCCTCAGTGTCCGCCTCCAACGATCGACTATTGCAGCGGCACTGGTAACGTTTCTACCAATGGAGTTGGAACTGGTTGGGATCTACGTCCGTCCAACGACAAGCTCCCACTGCCGGTCGGACACTTTATCCCGATATCGCGGCTTGGGAATCACTATATGCCCGACATGCCCAATTTTGATGGTGACTCGATGACCGAGCCCACGTGGAAAGTGGGTGATTATGGGGAAGCGGTTGCTTACGCGCGGAAATTCGGCTCAGACGGCTTTCATGAAACTTGGTACATACCTAAGGAAGCTGCAACTGGTCGTGACGGATTCTACGAGCGTTGGGGCGGTTCTTACTGGGATCACATGGACACGGCCGACCCGAACGATGGCTCACAGTTCGGGTACATAACAGAAAAGACGCTCGGCTATCCCTGGACGTCGACGTCTTCCGGCTTGTCGGCAATTCCCCGCTACTTTAACAGCAGTATTTTCGATCACCGTACGTGGCTGCCAGGAGTCACGCCCGCCGGGTACTACCTGGAGACAACGTTCGATGCCACGAGCCCAACGCCCCGCTTTGGGTTCCCTCGTTTTGGTAATCGTCCTTGCAAGTCAGAAGTCTTCGCGCTAGATGGCGATACGATCGCCAACAGCAGGCTGACGGTCACCTTCAACAAGGTTTGGGGCAACGCAATTCGTGACATCACGTTTAACGACGGCTCAGGAGCGAAACAAATCGTGGTAGACGACGACATCGGATCTCTTGTCCAGGCTGAGGTCCTCGCAGGTGTCGGTTGGACGCAAGCACCGCGATATGTTTTCATCAACCCGACCGAGGCAGGTAGCGCTGACGGCGGGCTTAATTACGGCAACACGTATCGATGGCTCGGTAGTCCCGTTCTTTCTATCTCTCACACAGCGACGACCGAGCATACCGTCCTGCAACCCTTTAACTTTGATTCGAGTGACTTTACGTACTCTGAGCCGGATACGACGCACATTGAAGATATTCCCTTGCTCTGGAAGGGATATTTCACGAAGGATGTCACGGTAGGCTACACCGATCGGCAGGGCGTAACCCATGACGAGGTCATGCAAATCGGGTTCGACACAGTGTTGCAGGATCCAAGCGTGCCAACGGACACTTATGGCGGCGGCCCCAATAATAACGCGCCGGCCGGAATGGCCTACACATTTTGGCTGCATGGTCGGTATCTCGGCGACGACGGTACTACGATCCATAATTACCAGGGAGAGATCCTGCACCTCGATACCCAGGTCGACACTCTCATCCCGGTATTGCCGACGACGGTCAGTGACTCGACAGCGAACTATCCAAGTGACACTGCCATCATGACAGACGTGATGCCGGGCGCGACCTATAATACTGCGGCGATTGTATACAAGAACGACAGGACATTTGCGTACGGCTGGCTTTCACGACGCGCGATCCATGTGCCAGGCTGCACAACAGACGGCAGTATTGAGGGGTATTTCTTTAGCATCGGCGGTCCCGACGCCCAATCGCCAATCAATATCACACTCAAAGCAAGCGCTCACCACAACCTGACCTCGGCACAGCATTCATTGGACAACGTCTTTTTTGTTGTAGGCAATTACAACACTGTACGTGCCGATTTGCTGGCGATCTATGACAAAGAGGTCGCCTCTGGACAGTGTCTTGCTGGTCCCTAAGGATCCGGAGCGGCATGCGCTCACGACTGAGCGTAGTGATTGAATTTTGACATCGTCTTGACAATCGGATTGTTCCGACGGTCAAAGACTAACACAGCGGCAGGCCTAGCTGTCGCAGAAGAGTGAGACTTTCGGGGCGGGCCCACGTATCTCGGGGCTCGTCCCGTTTTCTTGAATTCAAACTGCCCGATGGTCAAGCAAACTCGTAGCTCGTGCTGTCAGCCCTGACCACGAAAGGCAGACGTCGGTCCCTTCTTCGCGTGAGTGCACAAATTCATTCACCAAATCGAGCTACGACCGCCTACGAGACCTATCGGCTTATTGGTGCTTGCTGCGTGAGTTCAAGAGGACAAGGGGCGTAAGCGGGTCCTTTGGGAAGCCCCTATCCTTGTCCATGCTTTGCGAGTAGGCTAGAACGACGGGGATGATGCATATTCCACTGCGATGGCTCGCAGCGCTGCTAATTGCAATCGCGTTGCTGCGGACCGCCGCAACATTCAGAGCGTTCTCGGCTACTAACGACGAGGCAACGCATGTGGCCGCTGGACTCGAGATCATCCAGTACCACCGGTACAGACTGCAGCCAATGAATCCGCCGTTGCCACGACTCGTTATCGCTGCAGCTCCGTACGTCAGTGGTATCCGTGTGGCGGAACGGGGCAACTTTTACGAACAGGTATACAGCGTTTTTTACAACGAGCGAAAATATGAGGATAACCTCGTTTCCGCTCGCGTCGGCAATCTTTTCTTTCTGACGATCGCGCTTGCCGCACTGTGGCTGTGGGCGCGCCACGAACTCGACGAGCGCGCCGCACTACTCGCACTCTGTATCTTTTCGATGCAGCCGATTATTCTCGGGTATTGCGGGCTTGCAACCCACGACGCGGCAGGAACAGCCGGATTTGCGCTTTGCCTGCTCGCCTTCGGCCACTGGCTACGTCGTCCTGATACGCGTCGTGCGCTGTTCTTTGGGTTGGCCTATGGTTTCGCAATCGCTTGTAAGTTCTCAAACATCGGTTATGTTTGCGCGGCATGTGCGAGCATTCTGATCTGGCGCTTATTTGATTCACCTCGCGGCCGAAAGCAGCTGCTGCTAGGCGGCGCACGGATGCTGCTCGTGGTTCTCATCACCAGTGCAGTGTTCGTGTGGGCGAGCTATGCCTTTACGTTGGGAACTATTGCCGATATCAGCGACCTGAAAAGTGCGCACGGTTTTTTTGGCGTGCTCGCTAGACAAGACCCGAGGCTCCCGCTGCCGGCGCCATTATTCTTCGACGGTATCGGCGAACTTCTAGAGCTCGATCGGCATGGGATGGAGTCCTACCTCTTTGGCAGATGGAGTACAACCGGGTGGTGGTGGTACTTTCCGATAGCACTTGCGCTAAAAACGACGCTGGCATCACTCGCGTTAGTGGGTGCGGGTGTCGTGTCTATGAATCGTAAACCAATACTGCGACGCGCATTTATCGAGTCTATACTAGCCGCACTCGCAGTTTTACTTGTCGCGATGCCAAGCCGCCTGGATTTGGGCGTCCGCTACATCCTGCCCGCATTTGTTCCTTTTAGCGTCGCCGCCACGGCCTCTGCCCGTTCGTTATTGGAAGACCGTCGATTCTGGGTTCGGGGAGCTACTGTTTTGCTAATAGCGGTTCATCTCATTGTGTCTGCGCTTGCCCACCCAGACTACTTTCCTTACTTCAATGCTTTGGCCGGTAAGGACCCTTCGCGATTGCTTGTCGATAGTAACCTCGATTGGGGACAGGATGTGCTACGGCTGCGAGATACGGTGCATCGGCTTGAAGTTGATCAACTGACAGCGAGCATGCCTGGTTTGGTTGATTACGATGCGCTCGGATTCCCGCCGACATACCAAGCCGATGCTCGCACGCCGGCCAGCGGATGGATTGCCGTTAGCGACCACATGTACCGCATGCCCCTTGGCGACCATGCGTGGTGGTGGCTCGAACGATACCCATTTGAGCGCGTCGGGAAAACGGTCCGACTTTTCCACATCCCTTGACCTTTGCCGGTCACGTTTTGGCGGCCTCTAAGCAACGGAAAAACGCGAATCTGATCGGCCGAGTTTACGATCATTCCGATAAGCCTCCCTTTGTAATTAGGATGCGATCCCACAAGAGATTCCGAAAGTGGAACCACAATGTGCCGGGCGGTTCCGGATTGTTGAATAGCGGTTCGATTTCATTGTGACCGGGAAAGATTTCGGTAACGCCGCGCAAAGTCCAGAAGATGTGAACTACATCATAAAGCGCTGACGGTACACGACGAAGTACGTTGACTGCTACGAAGCGCTGCAAAAAATCGGGCAGCAGCAGCAACCCATGAATGCCGAAGTGAGGGTCGGCTCGGAACAGATATTTTAAGCGTGCCGGAGTGGTGAGCATGCAGATCCCGCCCGGCCGGAGAACCCGGATGATTTCGGCACCAAGAGCACTGGTGTCAAGGACGTGCTCAAGTGTCTCAAGACAAAAAACGACGTCGAAAGTGTTGTCTTGATACGGAATGGCGTGCCCTCCGCCAATGACTTGGCGAATAGGCAGGCGTGTCCTGACCGTTAGCGAGCGCAAGGTCGAGTTAGGTACAAGGTCGAGAGCGTGAAGTTTGTGTCCCGAGATGTTCGCGGCACCGCTTGATACGCCGCCATTTCCCGCACCGACATCCAAGATACAAAGCGGCCGACCGAGTCTGATCGCAAAAAATTCGCCGACCTGGCGACCTTCAATCAGCCGCCCGATCGCAAACGCCACCGCTTCTTGATAATGTGTGGCTGTGCGGCCGATGGTGCGGTCGATGGCCGCAGTTGCTTCCTCGCGAAACATCGCCTCCAGCGATAGCCAATCCTGTCGGTAGTGGATGTCTCCCAACGATCCTCCTCCGCGACTTGCGGCAGCATTCTATGTATCAGCGGAACATGATCACCGCGCCCCGCGGCGAGAAAGTCTAGCAGCTGCCATCGATGTATGATCCGCCGCCGTGCTTAACGAGGCTTGGTTTTACATCTTGATGCTCTACGCGGCCGCCGTGTGGCTGGCGCGACGGTGGGGAAGCGATTTTCCATGGCGCATCGCCGGACTTTTCTACGCCCTGGTTCTGGTCTCCTTGTGGCTCCCGCTGACCGGCCCTTACGTCAATATTCCGGTCGACATCGTGCAGACGTATCCCCCATGGTCGATCACCACGCGCGATCATCGCGTCGCGAACCCCGAGATCAACGACATCGTCATGCAGATCGTTCCGTGGGCGCATCAGGTGCGCGAGTCGTGGAAGTCGTTGCAATTCCCGTTGTGGAACGCGTTGTCCGGGTCCGGCTATCCGCTGCTCGCGAACGGACAGAGCTCGGGTCTGTCACCCATTCGCTTTCTCGCATTTCCGATTTCGTTCGAATATTCGTTTGCAGGCGAAGCTGCGATGAAGATGCTGATCGCGATGTCGTTCATGTACGCGTTCTGCCGGCGCCGGTGGAGCGAGCTTGCGAGCGCGTTCGGCGCAATCTGCTTCGGCTACTGCACCTTCGTGCAGACGTGGCTGCATTTTCCGCTCGTCACGGTGGCAGTTTTTCTTCCGGCCGCCTTCCTGACACTCGATCTGATCTTCGAGCGTCCGACCTGGCTTCGGTTCATCGGCGCGATCTCCGTCTGGTCCGTGATGCTCCTCGGCGGCCATCCCGAGACGGTGGCACACATTTTTTTTCTGGCGGGCTTGTATCTTGTGTTTCTGGTGGCACAGGCACTCGCACAGAAAGGAGTGTCTGTACCACAACTATTGCGCCGCGTCGGCATCTTCATCGCCGTCCTCGGCCTGGCGGCGATCATCGCCTCACCGTTCCTGGCGCCGTTCGTCGAGGCGCTGCACAAATCGAAGCGCTATCAGGAGCTGCAGGTCTATCCCAATGCCATCGGCTATTACTCCGATTTCCCGTCGGCCATCATCCTTTTTCAGCCGCATTTCTTCGGACACGTTCCCTACGAAAAGCCGTGGGGGCCGGCAGTTGCGGAGTCGATTACAGGGTTTGCCGGCGTCCTCGGCGTGGCGGCGTGGTTCGGTCTGTTGATCCGCGCCATCGCGCGGCGACGCTGGCGCGATCGCGAGTTCTTCTTCGTCGTGGCCACTCCAATTGTTCTCGGCATCATTCTCGGATGGCCGGTCGTCAGTCAGCTCTTCCATCTCCTCTTCTCGCTGGCGGCGAATGCCCGGCTGCGCCTCCTGCTGTGCTGGCTGCTGGCCGCGATGACCGCCGCGATCATCGATGTCGCATTGCGCGAACGGCCGGCGTATCTGCTGGCCGGCCTGACGATTACGGCTGCAATGCTTCTCTACCTGATGATGACGGTCGCTTTCCCGGACGCGGTGAAAAAGGATGCGGCCATGATCGCGATTCTGCCGAGCCTCACCGTGATCGCGATCGGGATCTTCTTCGTTTTGCCGGCGCGGGCGCGTCCGGCTGTCGCGGCCATTCTGCTGGTCGCCGTCATCGCGGAATTGTGGGAAGCATCGAGCGGCTGGAATCCAGTGCTGCCGGCAAAGCGAAGTTATCCGACCACGCCCTTGATCGAACGCCTCAAGGATCTCGGCGATGTCTCGATAACGCCTTTTCGTATCGTTGGCCTGGCGTCCTGGCTTTTTCCTAACGCACAGGCAGTGTATGGGTTCGAAGACATTCGCGCGCACGATCCGATGGCCAATGGCCGCTACATAGGCGTGCTCCGTGTCGTGGGCGGCTACAACACGTCGGACTACTTCGCGAGGTGGGAGAATACAGACACTCGCTTTCTCGATTTTCTGAACGTCAAGTTCGTAATCACACCGAGCGGAGCCACGCTTAAAGATCGAGAGCGTTACGAGCTCGTGTATAACGGACCGGACGGCCGGATCTTTCAAAATCGCGATGTGCTGCCGCGCTTTTATCCGGCGCGCAACGTCGTCCTCGAATTCAAAGGCGACCTTTTCGTCAGGCGCCTCATGGCGCACACGGATTGGGCGAACACCGCGATTGTCAAGACGTTGCCGGTGGAGAGCGACCGCATGCGCCAGGATCTGCTGGCTCCCAGGCCGATGACTTCTCCCAATGCGACGCTAACGATCACCGAGGCGCTGCAAACAGAGTTTCGGATGCATGTGCACGCGCCGCGGTACACGCTCATCGCGAGCAGTCAGCCGATCTGGCCGGGATGGCAGGTGCGAAGAAACGGCCGGAGCATCGATGCGCTCTCCGTGAACGGCGCATTCCTCGGCTTCACAGTTCCGCCCGGCGACTGGGACATCCGGGTGTATTACTTTCCCGCTTCGTTTTACGGCGGCCTCGCGTCCTCGCTGCTCACGATCGCCGTTTTGATTGGGGTTTCGTTCCGGTTGCGGCCTGCTTCAAACGTTTGATGTCGAGCTTTTCCATTTGAAGCATCGCTTTCATGACCCTTTGCGACTTCGCGGGATCTTTGTCCGCAATCAGCTTGCTCAGAATCGTAGGAACGACCTGCCACGACAACCCGTACTTGTCATCGAGCCAGCCGCATTGGTTCGTTTTGCCGCCTTCGGAGAGCTTCTGCCAAAAATAGTCGACTTCTTTCTGCGTCTGGCAGTTGATCACGAACGATATGGCCGGCGAGAAGGTGAACTGCGGACCGCCGTTGAGTGCGACGAAGTCCTGCCCTTCGATTTGAAATGCGGCGGTCATCACCGAACCCTTCGGCCCCGGCCCGGCGTCTCCGTAGCGCGTGACCGTTACGACCTTCGAGTTTTTGAAGATCGATACATAAAACTTCATCGCTTCTTCGGCTTTGTCGTTGAACCACAGAAAAGGAGTGATCTTTTGCATAGGGCGCATATTAATGGGGTCAGAGCTTCGATTCGCCCATTTCTCTACAAGGCGAAGAAAACGATACACCCGGTAGAAGAAAGGGCGAATCGAAGCTCTGACCCCATTATTTGCGTGCTTTCCATCCGATCGCGAGGCAACCCGCGGCCAGCACCAGCGCGATCGGGATGAGCGACCGCGCGTCGCCGGCGCCGAAGGCAGGCTCGCCGAGGTTGAAGCTGGCCCATTCGGACGGGTAGGAGCCGGGGGGGTGGCGGGCGAAGACGATCGCTTCGTCGAATGTCATGCGATTGACCGAGGTGTGGCCGGTGAAGGTAGCCGCGCTCCAGGGTGGTGTGATCGGGACCGCCGGCGAGAATCGTCCGTGAATCAGAAGCGGGAAAATGTATTGCGTCAGCGGACGCGGAATCGTTCCCGACGGTTGCGGATCGACCGCCGTCGCGGCGAAGTTGATCGCGAACGAGATCGCTGCCAGCACGATCGTCATCGGCCGCAGCCATCCGCGGCATCGCAGAATCGCCAGCGCGAGCAGCGGAATGACGGGAACGAGATATCGCGCGCCGATTCCGAATCCACCTTCCCACCCGTTGAACGAAGAATTGATGATGAAAAAGATGACGAAAATCAGTACGATTGCGACGAGCTCCCGCCGATCCTCCCGCTGTCTAAACCACAGGATCGCGCCGCCGATGGCCATGATCAGAACCGGCGCGAAGTAAAACAGCCCTCGATACGCCGACACGCTGATGCCGAGGATCGCGTCGAGCGTCGGCAGGCGAAAAATGCCGAAGGCCGCTCCTTTGCTGAGAAAGCGTTGGTCTTCGTGCGCAAGGCTCAGCGTCAGGAAGCTGCCAAAGCAGATTTTCTGGTAGCTCGCGAGCAGGATCAGCGGTGGAATCGCTCCCAGCGTGAAGCGCAGTTTCCGTTCACGCGCCAAAGCGAGGATCGCGATTGCGGGAGCGCAGAGATAGTTCATCGCGGTTGCCAGCCCTGCCGAAAACCCAGCCGTCGCCGGCCGCCGGGAGGTCGCCGCGATCAAGAGCAGCGCCCCGCTCGGAACGTGCAACATGAAGATGGTCGAGTAGGGGAGGAGCTGCGTGGCGAGTGCGGTGGTCAGCGCGATGGAGGCCGACCACGGCGCGCTGAATCCTCGCCGGCGTGCGTGGCGGTAGAGCAGCGCCGGGATCAGCGCGCCCGGAAGCGCGACACACAAAATAGTGCAGAGATAGCTGTTGAAGATGATCGCTTCGATCGAATTCGGATCCAGACGTTCGAAGCTGTAAACGATCGCGTACGGAATCGCGGCCAGCCACGAGAGCGCCGGCGATTTGTTCGAGTAGATGTGGCCGCCGGCGCGCGAGACATCGCCGGTATTGCCGGCATAGGTGTCGATCGCGAACGTATGGCGCTCGACGATGGCGCGCGTGAGATCGAACTGCGAGTTCTGATTCCACCCGCCGCCCGCCTGAAAGTACGCATACGTGAAAAATGTCAATAGGAAGAGCCAGACGGCGACCTGGCGGTCGGAGACGCTCATCAGTTGCACAGTAGTTTAGGCTACGAAGGATGCGGCGCCGCGATTGGCTCGACCTCGCAATCATACTGGCTGTCTGGGCGGCGGCGATCGCGATCATCCAGCCGCGCGGCGAATTCCCCATTCTCGACGATTGGGATTTCACGATCGCGACCTGGAACTTCGCGCGGACCGGCCATTTTCACTTCACGCCGTTCACCGCGGTCAGCTTGCGCGCCATGGTGTTGTGGGGGGCGGCCTGGGCGCGCGCTTTCGGCGAATCGTTTTTCGTGCTGCGCCTCTCCACGCTGACTCTGGCTGCGGCCACGATCGCGATCGTTCACGAAATCCTCCGCCGCGCCGCCATTCCGCGCTTCGGTCGGATCGCGTCAACGTTCGCCTTCGCCTTCCATCCGCTGTTTCTCTGGTCGTCGTGCACGTACATGACCGAGGTGCCGTTCGTGTGCGCGTCGGCGGCGGCGTTTCTGCTGATTTGGCAGGGCCTCGAGAAACAAAGCATCGGGTGGGTGGTGGCGGGCTGCGCCGCGGCGTTGGTGTCGTGCTTCATCCGGCAGACCGGAATCATCAACATTGTCGCACCAATAATCGTGATTAGTTTCTATCGCGACCGGCGGAAATTCGCTCCCATCTTCGTCGCTGCGGCGGCCGCCATCGCCGCGATCTTTCTGTTGAAGCCGGAATGGCTGTCGGGGTCGCCGACTGAATTCGCATCGCATTACAAAGTCTGGCACGAGGCTTCGTTCCGGCTGCCGGACATGATCACGCTCGCCTACCACTATGTCGTTTTCAATATTCAGAACGCCGGTCTCTTTTTCCTCCCCCTCGTCGCGCCGTTGATTCTTCTGCGACGGAAATGGCAGGAGATCGCGGTCGCAATCGTGCTCCTCATCCGCGTGCAGCATCTCGTGAATCTCGGCATCGCGATGCCCTACTTCGCGTTCGCTTCACAGGAAGACATCCTCCAGGGAAACCTCTTCACCAACTTCGGCCTCGGACCACCGACGCTGATCGACGTCTGGTCGCTGAAGAATCCATATCCCTTTCATCTGACGCATGCCGGGGAACTGGTCGTCACGTATTTGAGCGTGATCTGCGGCGCGTTGCTGGTAGCCCATCTGTTCAGACGCGGCAACCTCTTGTTCGGGTTGTCGATTGCGCTGGCCGCGACCGGCACGGCGGCGCTGATCGGGTCCGGGTTTTACAGCGATCGCTATTCGCTCGATTCCGCGTGGAGCATCGCGATCGCTCTCGCGCTGATCGTGCCGTGGGACAACCGGTGGGCGCGCGTGCTGGTCGCGATTGCGCTCGCCAGCGTTGCGGTTTTCTCCACATTGTCGGTGCAGGAGTATTTCGCGTGGAACCGCGCGCGCTGGACGGCGTTCGATTCGCTTCGGGCGCGCGGCGCGGCCGTCACGCAGATCGATGGCGGGAGCGAGCCCACGAACTGGTACGAAGTCTCGAAGATGAACCGCGACGAAGCGCGTAAGCGGACGATGTTTCGTCCGGCGCGTCCGTACACCCTGACCTTCGGGCCGTTGCCGGGCTACACGGTGATCGCGCGCTTTCCGTACGAAGGATGGCTCGGGTGGCATCGCGGCGCGATCCACGCCTTGAAAAAATGACGATGCGCCGCGTTTTTATCGAGCTGGTGTCGATTCTGGCCGTGTTTGCCGCCGCCATCGCGCTCATCCATCCCCGCGGAGAGTTTCCCCTCGGCGATGACACCCTTCACGGCCGTCAGCCTTCGAGCGCAGGTGCTGTGGGGAGCGCTTTGGACCTGGATGTTCGGGCAATCGTTCGAGGTCCTCCGGACGTCGACGCTGGTCGTCGCGACGGAGGCGATTCTGATCATCAATCGAATTCTGGCGCGGGCGGGTGTGGCGGGAGGGGCGCGCGTCATCGCGACTCTGGCGTTCGCGCTGGCTGGCTCGGATTGCACCGCGGCGTGATCTATCTCTTGTCATCCCGAGCGTAGCGAGGGACCTGGGCGGAGGGGTGGCGCAGCAACGGGAGTTTCGTACCGCCCAGCCGCCCAGTTTCCTCGCTACGCTCGGAATGACACCCTAACGAAATTTCCGATTGAGGCGCTCGCGCGCCATGTTGTCGACGCGCGCCAGCACGGCCGAGAGAACCTCGCGCTGCTTTTCGATGAGCGCCGAAATTCCGCTTTTCGCGAGCGCCAGCATGGCGTTCATTTCGTCCTCGGTGAAGGTTGCCGTCTCGCCCGTTCCCTGCAATTCGACGAAACGCCCTTTGTCGGTCGCCACGACGTTCATGTCGACGCCGGCCTTCGAATCCTCTTCGTAATTGAGATCGAGCGTCGGCACGCCACCGAGCATTCCGACCGAAACGGCAGCCACGAATGCGCTGACCGGCCAGCTCACGATCTGCCCATCGAGATAGAGCCGCGACAGCGCCAGCGCCAACGCGACGAACGAGCCGGTGATGGACGCCGTGCGCGTGCCTCCGTCCGCCTGCAGGACATCGCAATCGATCCACACCGTTCGCTCGCCAAGAAATTCGGGGTTGATGGCGGCGCGCAGAGAGCGGCCGATCAGCCGCTGAATCTCCATCGTGCGGCCGCCCTGTTTTCCTTTCGATGCCTCGCGCTCCGTGCGCTCGCTCGTGGCGCGCGGCAACATGCCGTACTCCGCAGTCACCCAACCGCGTCCGGTCTTGTACAGAAACGGCGGAACTTTTTCCTGCACCGAGGCGGTGCAGATGACGCGGGTGTCGCCGACGTCGATCAACACCGACCCCTCGGCGTGCTTCGTGAAATTCGGCGTGATCGTCACCGGACGCATCTGATCCGGCGTGCGTCCGTCGGACCGCACCTTCGCCGGCGTCATGCCATCACCTTTTCTTCGATCTCGGCACCTTTTGGGACGACCACAATACCCGTTTCGGTGACGGTGAAGTGCTGCCGATCGGCCTCCACGTCATATCCGATGGTCGTTCCGGGCGGGATCTTCACGCCTTTGTCGATGATGGCGCGCCGGATTTTCGAATGACGGCCGACATCGACACCATCCATCAGGATCGACTCGTCGATGTCGGTGTACGAATGCACGCGCACGCGAGGGTGCAGCACGCAGCGATTGATCGTGCCGCCGGAGATGATCACGCCGTCGGACACCATCGAATCTGTCGCGATGCCGATGCGCTGCGTCTGTTGATCCGCAAACACGAACTTCGCCGGCGGGAGATTCATCGGCGCGGAGACGATCGGCCACTGCGGGTTGTACAGATTGAAGAGCGGCGTGACGGACACCAGATCGAGGCACGCGGCGTAGTACGACTCGATTGTACCGACGTCGCGCCAGTAGCCGCGGTTGTACTCCGCCTCGCCTGGAATGAAGTTCTTCGCGAAATCGTAGGCGTAGACCTTCATGCGGGGATACATCGCCGGGATGATTTCCTTTCCGAAATCGTGGGCCGCGTCGCGCAGTGCGTTGCGCTGCAGAACATCGATCATGCCGCTGGCCTTGAAGATGTAGTTGCCCATCGAGGCCAGCACCATGTCGGGACGATCGGGAATGGTCTTGGCGCCTTCTTTCGGCTTCTCAACAAATCCCATCACGCGCCAGTCGCTGTCGATCTCCACGATCCCGAAGTGATGGGCCTCGGCCAGCGGCACCGGAATGGTGGCGATGGTCAGATCGGCGTCGTTCGCGAGATGCTCCTGCAGCATCTGATTGACGTCCATCTTGTAGATGTGGTCGCCGCCGAAAACGCAGATGTACTCCGGCTGCTCGTCGAAGATCAGCTCGAGATTCTGAAAAACGGCGTCGGCGGTACCGCGGAACCAGAACGGCCCCTTGCGCATCTGCGCCGGCACGACGTCGACGTACTGGCCGATCTCGGGCACCAGCCTCCACGTTCGCGTGATGTGCTCGATCAGCGAATTCGATTTGAATTGTGTGAGCACTTTGAGTTTGAGAAAACCGGAATTGATGAAGTTGTTGATGACGAAGTCGATGATGCGGTAGCGCCCGCCAAACGGCACCGCCGGCTTCGCGCGATCGCGGGTCAGCGGGTAGAGCCGCTCGCCCATCCCGCCGGCCAGGATCATGGTCAAAACGTTTCTGCGCGCGAGTGAACCGTACATCGGGTTGTCGATTTTACACGTAGCGCCGGCTCTCCAGCCGGCGCGAGCCGACTGAGAGTCGGCTCTACGTATACTTGCGACGCCCATGGCTGAAAAGGACTATTACGAAATTCTCGGCGTGAAGAAGACCGCGAACGAAGAGGAGATCAAGAAGGCGTATCGGAATCTGGCGAAGAAATACCATCCCGATCGCAACAAGGGGAACAAGGAAGCCGAGAACAAGTTCAAGGAAATCTCGGAGGCCTACGCGGTGCTGAGCGACAAGGAGAAGCGCGAGCAGTACGATCGCCTGGGCCGCGAGGCGTTTTCCTTCGGCGCCGGCGGACAGAATCCTTTCGCCGGATTCGATTTCTCGCAGTTCATGCGCGACAGCGGGCGGCGGCCCCGAGGCGGGGGACGGCGCGCGGAGCC
>Ga0207646_10004335_pt1 | contig 15471 bp, 16 predicted proteins | sample KBSK5502metaG_FD_184343 | JGI IMG/M metagenome (GOLD analysis project Ga0207646, IMG submission 184343) | Corn, switchgrass and miscanthus rhizosphere microbial communities from Kellogg Biological Station, Michigan, USA - KBS K5-50-2 metaG... | ecosystem: Host-associated > Plants > Roots >... | reverse complement strand
GCCGATCACGTCGTCCAGCGTCCTGGCAGTCCGCCAGTGCGGGTTCACGCGCAGGCCGAGCTTTTGGAGCCGTTCGAGGAGCTCCTGCTGCGAGGCGACCTGCAAACCCGCGGCGCTGTAGGACCACATCGCGAGGTTGCGTTTCGCGGTGGCCTTCGGATCGAGCTGCCGCACGGCACCCGCGGCCGCGTTGCGCGGATTGGCGAATGTCGGCTCTCCGCGCTCGGCGCGCTCCCTGTTCGTTGCGTCGAAGGACGCCGTGGGGAGATACACCTCGCCGCGGACGTCGAGCCGGTCCTTCACCGGCTCGCGCAGTGAGAGCGGCACGGACTTGATCGTTCGCAGATTGGCGGTGACATCCTCGCCAACCAACCCATCTCCGCGAGTCGCTCCCTGCACGAACTTCCCGTCAACGTAGGTCAGGTTCATCGCGAGGCCATCGATCTTGAGCTCGCAGACGTAGCCGATGTCGTCGCGCCCGAGTAGCTTGCGCACGCGCTGGTCGAACGCGCGGAGCTCCTCCTCGTTGAATACGTTCGAGAGCGACAACATCGGCGCGGCGTGCTCCACTGGCGCGAACCTCGTCGAGGCTGGCGCACCCACGCGCTGCGTCGGCGAGTCAGGGGTCACGAGCTCTGGGTGGGCGGCCTCCAGCGACTGAAGCTCGCGCATCAGGGCGTCGTACGCCTCGTCGGCGATCGTCGGCTGATCGAGAACGTGATATTCGTAGTTCGCCTTCTCGATCTTCTCGCGTAACTCGGCAACGCGCTTCTCGATGGACGAAGCGACCATGTGGGAATTGTCCGCGATGGAGCGGTGTTAGCGAAGCGCGAGATGAACGCCGCTCCGCCGGTCCCGCCCGTGACCGAGATTGATCTCCTGCCCTTCTCCGAGGTCGTCGACAACGCGCGCATCGACCACGAACGCGCACTCACCACCGGTCTCGTGGCCACCGCGAACGACGGTCAGCCCGACGTGGCGCTGAAAGGCAGCCTCATGGTCTGGGACCGGGATCACCTCGCGTGGTGGGAGCGCGCAAAACGCGAGACTTACGCCGCCCTCGCCGGCAATCCGAAGGTTGCCGTGTTCGTTCGCAACCCGGCGCGCGACAAGCGCACCCTCCGCTTTTACGGCGAAGCACGGGTCGTCGAGGATCCCGATCTCACACAGCGGATCTGGGACCGCGTGCTGCAGCTCGAGAAGGACACCGACAAGGACCGCCAGGGCGTCGCCGTTCTGGTGCGTGTCGATCGCGTGCGCGCGGGCCCGCTTGACCTGCAGCGCAGATCGGCGACCTAACTCCGAGCGCCGGCCTAAGCGTTCCAGACACGACCAGCGCCAGGGTCAGCCGCCGAGCGTGCCCTCGGATCGCGTGAGTTTCGCGAAGCTTGCCATCAGCTTCTTCACGCCCTTGTCCGGAAACGCGACGGTGACCTCTTCGTCGTCGTCGCGTGCGACGCTCGACACCACCATGCCCTCGCCGAGCGATGGATGGAGAACCCGATCGCCTGCGCGGAAGCGCGTGTCCGACACAACCGCAGTGCGCTGTTTCGTGGCGCGCCCACTCCACGATGCCGGAAGGCCAGCGAGCATCGCGTCGCGTCGCGCCTGCTTGCGCTCTTCGTAGCGACCGCGATCGCGCTCCCAATCGAGCTCGGCCCACGAGTCGCGCTCCTCGGTTTCGACGTTGCCGCGAAGCTCGACGCCTTCGGTCGGCAGCTCCATGAGAAAGCGCGACGGCGGATTCATGTTCGTGTGACCGAAGAGCGATCGCCGCCGCGCGTAGGTCAGGTACGCGCGGTCCTTGGCACGGGTGATGCCGACGTAGCACAGCCTCCGCTCCTCCTCCAGCTCGGACTCCTTCCCGCTGTCGATCGCGCGGATGTGCGGAAAGACGCCCTCTTCCATGCCGGTCATGAACACGATCGGGAACTCGAGGCCCTTCACCGCGTGCATCGTGATGAGCGTCGCGGCCGGCTTGGCGTCCTGGTACTCGTCGACATCGGAGACCAGCGCGATCTCCTCGAGGAAGCGCGGCAGCTGCTCCTCCTGGGGCAGTGCGACGTAGTCCTCGGCGAGCGTGCGCAGCTCCTGCACGTTCGCCCAGCGCTCCTCGCCCTCCTCGGTCCCGTCCTTCAAATAGGTCTCGTACCCGCTGAGCGAGACGAGCTCGTCGATGAGGCGCGGCAGCGCGAGCTGCTCGCTGGACGCGCGCAGGCGCGTTAGCACCTTCCCGAACGAAATGAGCGCGTCCTGCTGCCGACGCTGAATGGTAGTGATGAGGTGAGCCTTCTCGAGCGCCTCGCCAACACTGATCTCGTGCTCGCGCGCGGTCGCGAGGAGGGCGGAGCGGGTCTTGTCGCCGAGGCCGCGCGGCGGCGTGTTGAGCACGCGCGCGAGCGCGAAGGCGTCCTGCGGATTTCCGATGAGGCGCAGGTACGCGAGCGTGTCCTTCACCTCGCGGCGCTGATAGAAGGAGACGCCCCCTACGATCTGGTACGCGAGGCCGAATGCGCGGAACGTGTCCTCGATCGCTCGCGACTGCGCGTTCGTGCGGTACAGGACGGCGACGTCGCGGGTGCCGTGGGCCTCGCCTTCGCGTTGGAGGCGCTCGATCTCGCGCGCGACGATCTCGGCCTCGTGCGACTCGTCGTACGCCTGCATCACGACGATGTCGCTGCCTCCCTGGCGATCGGTCCAGAGCTTCTTCTCCTTGCGGGCCGCGTTGTTGCGCACGACCGAGTGCGCCGCGTCGAGGATGCGCTGCGTCGAGCGATAGTTCTGCTCGAGCTTGACCACCTTGGCATTCGGGTAGTCGCGCTCGAAATCGAGGATGTTGCGGACGTCGGCGCCTCGCCAGCTGAAGACCGACTGGTCGTCGTCGCCGACGACCGCGAGGTTTTGCTTGAACCCGGCGAGGTATCGGAGGAGAACGTACTGGGCGCGGTTCGTGTCCTGGTACTCGTCGACGAGGATGTGCCGGTAGCGGTCCTGCCATTTCTCGAGCGCTCGGTCGCTTGTTTCGAACACGCGGCAGGCGAGAAGCAGGAGGTCGTCGAAGTCGACCGCGTTGTTCTCGCGAAGCAGCTCGTCGTACCGCTTCCAGACGATCGCCGCGATCCGGTCAAGCTGGCCCTTCGGGCTCGCCGCGAGATCGGCGGGCCCTTTGAGCTCGTTCTTGGCGCTCGAGATCACGTTGGCGAGCGCACCGGGCGCAAAGATCTTCTCGCTCGCGTTCGTGTCGGCCATCGCCTGCCGAAGCACTGCCCGCTGATCGGCCTCGTCGTAGATGGCGAACGAACGGTCGATCCCCGCCAGCGGCCCGTCGCGACGGAGCAGGCGCGCGCAGAACCCGTGGAACGTTCCGACGGTGAGCTCGGCAAGGCGCTCCTTCCCCACCAGGCGGTCGAGCCGCTCGCGCATCTCCTTCGCGGCCTTGTTAGTGAACGTCACCGCCAGGATGGCACTCGCGGGCACCCCGAGGTCGCGGATCAGGTACGCGACGCGGTGCGTCAGGACCCGGGTCTTCCCCGAGCCCGCGCCGGCGAGGATGAGCAACGGCCCGTCGCCGTGAGTCACCGCGGCGCGCTGCTCAAGATTCAGAGGGTCGAGGATCGGGTCAGGCATGACCTCCATCGTATGAAGGGAAGCGGAGTGTTGATTCGTCGTGGATAAGGTCCGAATTCCGTGGACAACGAGGTCTCGAATTGGTGGATAAGTTGGTTGCCCGGCAGGTGCCCCGACCCTATGGTTCCTCTCGTCCCGAGGGGTCTGCTAAAGGGAACAGGTCCGAGATTCCATCAAGGGCATTGTTCCCCGGGAGCGCAACCGGAGATAGCATCAAAGGCGGTCCGAGAGGATATCGAGGATCGGCTCCACGGCCAGGCCGCAGAGCTTTGAAGCTGCGGTCGGGCACGGAGGTAGGTCGCTCGGGACGCTTTTCTTTCCCTACCCGCATTGCATCCACCCCTGTCCGTCGACCGTACATTTTTGTAGTGCCTGACCCACAGCCGGCCGACGATGTCCTCCTAAGCTCCCTGGCGGCGCGGGATCTGAGCGCGCTAGCCGCGCTCTACGACCGCTACGGCCGCCTCGCGTACTCCCTGGCGTACCGGATCCTCGGGGAGAGCGAAGCCGCCGAGGACGTGGTCCAGGATGCGTTCCTGTCGGCCTGGCGTGGCGCCGGCAGCTACCGCCGCGAACGGGGGAACCCCCGCGCCTGGCTCCTTTCGATCGTCCACCACCGCGCGGTCGACATCCTCCGCCGCAAGACCACCTTCCGGCCGGCTCCACTCGAGATTGCGGAGTCACTGCCGAGCGACGAAGACACCGCCCTGGAAGCGGAGAAGAACGTCGAGCACCGTACCGTCCGCGAAGCGCTCGAAGCGCTGCCTCAGGCACAGCGGCGGACGATCGAGCTCGCCTATTTCGGCGGCTACACCCACGTGGAGCTGTCGGAGCTCATGGGCGTGCCGCTCGGGACGGTCAAAGGCCGAATGCGCATCGGCCTTCAGAAAATGCGTCGCGTGCTGGAGCGGACTCGATGAACGAACACGTCCTGGACGACCTTGAGGCGTACGCGCTCGGCGCCCTCGACCGGGCTGACGCCGAGCGGGTGGCGGCCCACCTCGCGCTGTGCCTTGCGTGCCGCGCTGAGGCGGCCTCGCTCGCCGAGGTGGTCGGGACGCTCCCAGACAGCGTGCCGCTCCGCGAGCCTCGACCCACCCTTCGCGAGCGCGTTCTCGCCGCCGCCCGCGCAGATGCGCGTCCGCCAGCGCCTGTTCGACGACGCCGGTCGCTCGGGCGGGTACGACTCGAGCGGGTCGTGCTGGCGGCCCTGGCGTCGACGGTCGTCGTGCTGGCCGCAGCCGACGTCGGAGCGTACCGCCAGCTCAGCACCCTGACCGCGGAACGCGACAGCTACTCGCTCGTCGTCGAGAGCCTTCGTCAAGGGGGCCGGGTCTGGTACATGGTCGGCAAGGACGAGTTCGCCGGCTCGGGCGGCACACTGTTCGATCCGCGCGCCGACGGCAAGCCGCCGTTCGTCCTCTTCCACGATCTGCCGCCCATCGCCTCCGGCAAAGTCTTGACGATCTGGCTCGTCAGTCCAGACAGCACCTGGGCACGGGCAGCCACGTTCGTGCCTGATGGACACGACGTGCAGGCGGTGCAGATCAACACTGCGGTCGCCGGCTTCGATCGGTGCGCGGTATCGCTCGACGACTCTCCGTGGGGCAAACACGGAACCGTCGTGATGGAGTCGCGCATCGCTCCACCCACGACGACTCCGTAGGCGCGGCGGTCCAAGTCCCGCCCGCCTCTGACATGGCTCGTCAGCGGCTTGGCGCTACCGCCATCGAACTCCGCGGCAGGAACGCCGCAGCGAGCGCCCAGATGCCGACGACGAGGTGAAGGATGTCGTCCGCGGGGCTTTCGAGATTCGAGATACCGAATGTGTTCGGCGGTGTGTTTCCCGCGACCATGAAGCCGTAGACGGCGAAGAACAGCGCGGTCACCCCGACGACTGCGACGAGCCACTTCTGCAGCATCGCATCGGTGAGGAGAAACGACGCCGCGATTGCGATGACGCCGAGGCCGGTGTGAGCGACGTTCTCACCCTGGTCGAGGTAGAACGCGCTCTTCGTGTCGCTGAAGACGCCGAGGAAGCCAACGATGCCGAGGACGAGCAGGATGATGCCGCCGACGAGCAGGAACTGCTTGGGATTCAAGATCGATCCTCCCGGATGGTTTTTCGGCGGGGGGTACGAAAGGAAGAGGCCCGCTGGTTCACAGCGGGCCCCTTCGTTCCGGCTTAGTACTCGCTTCGCTCGTCTGAGCGTCGTCGCCTCGCTCGCGCGAGCAAGCTCCCGCGGCTCAGCTCCTAGCTCAGTAGTCCATCCCGCCGCCACCGGGCATCGCGGGAGCCTTCTCCTTCTCGGGAAGGTCGGTGATGAGCGCCTCGGTCGTGAGGATCATCGCCGCGATCGACGCGCCGTTCTCGACGGCAGAGCGAACGACCTTGACCGGATCGATGATGCCGGCCTTCGGAAGGTCGACGATCTGGCCGCTCATGACCTCGTAACCCCAGTTCGTGGACTTCGTCTCGTCCTGCTTGCGGCGGATCTGTGCCAGGACGACCGACCCATCCTCGCCGGCATTCAGGACGAGCTGGCGGAAGGGCTCCTCGAGCGCACGGCGGAGGATGTTCACGCCGGTCTTCTCGTCGCCCTCGGCCTTGACCTTGTCGAGCGCCTTGATGGCGTTGATGAGCGTGATCTCACCGCCGGGGACCATGCCTTCCTCGATGCCCGCACGGGCGGCCGAGAGCGCGTCCTCGACACGGTGCTTCTTCTCCTTGAGCTCCACCTCGGTGGCCGCGCCGACCTTGATGACGGCGACGCCGCCGGCGAGCTTCGCGAGACGCTCCTGGAGCTTCTCCTTGTCGAAGTCGCTGGTGGTCTCTTCGATCTGTGCCTTGATCTGCTTGACGCGGGCCATGATCTGTTCCTGCTTGCCGTGACCTTCGACGAACGTCGTGTCGTCTTTGTTCGCCGTGACGCGGCGTGCGCGGCCGAGATCCTGGATCGTCGTCGCGTCGAGCTTCCGGCCGGCCTCTTCGGTAATGACTGCCCCGCCGGTGAGGGTCGCGATGTCCTCGAGCATGGCCTTGCGGCGGTCGCCGAAGCCAGGGGCCTTAACGCCGAGGATGTTCAGCGTGCCGCGGAGCTTGTTCACGACGAGCGTCGCGAGCGCCTCGCCGTCGATGTCCTCGGCAACGATCACGAGGTTCTTCGAGACCTGCACGAGCTTCTCGAGCACGGGCAGGATGTCGGTGATCGCCGAGATCTTCTTGTCGGTGATGAGGATGTACGGGTCCTCGATGATCGCTTCCATGCGATCGGCGTTGGTGACGAAGTAGGCCGAGATGTAGCCGCGATCGATCTGCATTCCTTCGACGAACTCGGTCTCGAACTGCAGACCCTTGGACTCCTCGACCGTGATCACGCCTTCCTTGCCGACCTTCTCCATCACGTCCGCGATGAGCGTGCCGATCTGCTTGTCGGCGGCGGAGATGGTCGCGATCTGCGCGATCTGCTCCTTCTGGTGCTCGCCCTCCACCTTGGTGGACTGCGCCTTCATCTCCTCGACGACTGCGATGACGCCGCGCTCAAGGCCACGCTTGAGGAGCATCGGGTTCGCGCCAGCGGCGATGTTCTTCAGGCCCTCGTGAACGATGGCCTGCGCGAGGACGACGGAGGTCGTGGTGCCGTCGCCGGCGATGTCGTTGGTCTTGGTCGCCGCTTCCTTGAGAAGCTGGGCACCCATGTTCTCGAAGGGATCCTCGAGCTCGACTTCGCGGGCGACCGTGACGCCGTCGTGGGTGACGGTCGGCGAGCCAAACTTCTTGTCGAGCGCGACGTTCCGGCCCTTGGGCCCGAGCGTCGTCTTCACGGCGTTCGCCATCGTGTCGATGCCGTTCTTGAGCTTCTTACGTGCTTCGTCAGTAAAGGCCAGCTGCTTTGCCATGCGTCCCTCCCTTATTCGGTGACGAGACCGAGGACGTCTTTCTCACTCAGGATGAGAAGCTCCTCGTCGTCGAGCTTGAATTCGGTCCCGGCGTATTTCTGGAACAGAACGCGGTCACCCTCTTTGAGGTCCACCGGGATGCGCTGGCCGGTGTCGGGGTGGCGGTCGCCGGGTCCGACGGCAAGGACGCGGCCCTCCTGGGGCTTCTCCTTGGCGGTGTCCGGCAGGACGATCCCGCTCTTCGTGATTTCCTCGCGCTCGAGGGCTTTGATAACGACGCGGGAGCCGAGCGGCTTGAGCTTGGTCTTCGACCTGGGCTTTGGTTTGGCTGCGGTTGCTACTGCCATGTCTCTCCCCTCCATTTGGAGTTGTTTTGGGCGCGGCGAACCGCCGCAGACCCACGGATACGGATTAGCACTCGCCGGGCTTGACTGCTAATGACTCTAGAAGACGAAGAGAAAGGCTGTCAAGCCGCGCCCTCGCCGTCGGCGGCCGTGACTAGGATGGTTTCGGCGAGAACGCGGCCTTTGCCGGCTCGCTTGGCCGCGTAGAGCATGGCGTCGGCGGCCTCCATGACCTGCTCGGAGCTGCGGCCGGGCCGCCAGGCGGCGACTCCTGCGCTCACCGTGATCGCGATCTCCGGATCCGCGCGGCCCTGGGCTTCGATCGCTTCACGGACGCGCTCGGCGGCAACGCGCGACTCCTCGAGCCCGGACTGGGACATGAGCACCAGGAATTCGTCGCCGCCGGTCCGCACGCCGACGTCCGAAGCGCGGAGGGTTTTCTTCATCGTGTTGGCCAGGCCGCGCAGCGCCAGGTCCCCCTGCTCGTGACCGAGCGTGTCGTTCACGTTCTTCAGGCCGTCGACATCGATGGCGATGACGCTGTACGGCTGGCCGTGCCGCACCGCGAGCGAGTGCATGAGCCGGAGCTGCTCGGCGAGGAAGTGGCGGTTGTGCAGACCGGTGAGTCCGTCGGTCGTCGCCTGCCGCTGCGCGGTCTCGAGCACGCGTCGTGTGGCAAGGCTGAGGGCCACGCGGTCTGCAGCCGCGCGCAGGACGGCCACATCGAGGATCGATTCCTTGTCGGGCTCGAGGAAGAGCGCGCCGACGGTGTCGCCTCCGGCGACGAGCGGGACGCACGCGTAGTGGGAGCGGAACGGCATGTATGGGCAGACCACCGGCTCTTCAGCCGAGGTGACCTCGAAGAAACGCCCGCTCCGGATCGCGGGGCAGCTCGTCGGACCGTTGACGACCGGGTGCGGCGTCGCGCGACCGGCGGTGCCGACGGGCTCCAGGATCGCGACCGACGGGTCCGTGAACAAGACCGTGGCCGCGGGCAGGTGGAAGCCCTGCTGGAGGCTTCGCGCCGCGGTCTGCGCGAGGCTCGCCTCATCGGTGGTCAAGGCGAGCGCGTCGACCAGGTTGTCCATGCTCTCGAGGACCTTCATTCGCGTCTCGAGCCGATCGCTCTGGCTGCGGACCTCCTCGAAGGCGAGGGATGACGCGACGGCTGCCGCGGACGCATCGGCGATGATCTCGGCGACGCGGATCTCGTGAGCGGTCCACTCCCGCTTTTCGTGGCTGGACACGGCGATCAGGCCGATGACCTCGCTCCGATGGACGAGGGGTACGAAAAGCCCGGCAGCAAAATGCCGGGGGTCGCCCGACTGGCCCGAGGTCTTGTCGTCACGCGCGTCGTTGACCGCGACCGTGCGCTTCTCACGAACGGCGCGCCGCCGCGGATTGTCCTCGGGAAGCGTCGGGTCTGCGTGGAACTCCTCGATCGCACCGTCTGGTCCGACGGTGTATCCGTCGGCGAACTCCGGCTTCGACGCGAAGAGATACAGGCGGTCGATCGCGAGCGCACTCTTCGCCGATTCGTAGACGACGCGTACGAGCTCGTCCAACTCGCTCACGCGCGCGAGTCCGAGCGCGGTGCTGCGCGCGACGGACAGCTCGGCGTTCTGGGTTGCGAGCTCCTCGGTGCGCTGCCGAAGTGTGAAGCGGGTCTCCTGGACCGTGCGCGAGATCAGTGCGGTCATCGCGATCACGGAGAGGAGCGCGAAGAGGCGGATGATGCCGATGTCGATCTGACCGCGCTCGCCGCCGAAGAAAACTTCCGCGACCATCGTCGCGACATATGCGACGACGGCGATCGTCCCGGTGAAGAGCGTGCCTGAGATGCGCATCCCGAAGACGGTCGCAAGGACTGGAAGGACGTAATACGGGAAGTACCGCGAGTCGATCCCGCCGGTGAGGACGAGGAGGATCGCCGCGATGACCTGGGTGATCGCTGCGCCGACCGCGAAGCGGCTCTTGCCAAGCCAGTTGTCGGGGAAGACGTGGAACCAGAGGGTGGCGAAGAGGAAGAGAAGGAGCGAGCTCGCCACCAGGCCGATCCGCGATGCCTGATCCGTGGTCGGCAGGGCCGCGGTACCAAGTAAGGCCGCGCCGATGGCCCAGCTTGCGACCTCGGACGCGATGCGTATGCGGCGCTCATAGGACGCCCGCGCGCGCGGGTCACCAACCACCAATTCGCGCCCATGGTGCGGCAAGTCAGCTAGCCTGTCGCCCCCTGAGGAGACAATGGAGCCTGAAGATAGACACGCTCGCTACCTGGGCCCTCGCTGGGACCGAAAACACCGTATGGCTGGTTAACGGTCAGCCAGCGATGCCGGAACGGCCTGGGCCTTGATGCGCCCGTGGCGCACGCTCGCCCGCCGCACCCTCCTTTCGCGACCCCCGTGGGTCGAGCTCGGCGAAGAGCGCGTGGGTTTGCCCGATGGGCGCGAGGTCGATGGCTTTCTTTGGATACGCACGCGGGATTTCGTTGGGATCGTCGCGATCACCGAGCGCGACGAGGTGATCCTCGTGCGCGCGTACAAACACGGTCCGCGAACAGTGGCGCTCGCCATTCCCGCGGGCTATCTCGAAGAGAGCGAGGAGCCCCTCGCCGCCGCCAAACGGGAGCTTCGCGAAGAGACCGGCTACGACTCCAACGATTGGGTATCGCTCGGGCGCTTCGTCGTCGACGGCAACTACGGCGTCGGAACGGCGCATTTCCTTCTGGCGCGGGGAGCGCGCAAGGTGGCCGAGCCAGCATCCGGCGACCTCGAGGAGATGGAGATCGTGATCGTTCCGCGCGCGGAGGTCAGCGACTACCTGCGGCGCGGCGAGGTCGTGCAGCTCGCGTCAGCGGCCGCGCTCGCCCTCGCCGAGTTGAAGCTCCGCTCGTGAGACGCTCGAGCTCGGTGAGGAGGATCGTCTGGAACCGCTCGGCCGGCGGCGAGGGCCGCCCTCGCTACGTCTCCTCGCCGACCTTGCCGGTCGCGCCGATCCGGTTCGTCGTGACCTCGCGCGCCTCGTGCTCCCGCAGGATCCGCTCGGCCTCGTCCTCTCGGTCAATCGCGGTCACGGTGACCATGAGACCCCCGGGGACGAATACGCCCTTGTCGTCGGTCGCAGCGCCGCGGGCCACGAGCGAGATCTGGTCGTCGGTGAAACCACGCGCGATGAGCGCGTCGACCGCTGATTCGGCCGTTTCGCGATCCGGGAACATCGCGACGACCGCCACGTGCTCGCTGGGAACATGGACTTCCTGGACTTCCGCAGGTTTTGCTTCCATCACTACCTCCGCATTAGGGGCCGCAGGGCGCGTGCCAGCTAAGACTCGGGCGCCATCTCGCCCGCTCGGATCGCCACCGCTAGACGATTCTCCGGCGGGGGCACCGGACAGTTGTAGTGGGGGGAGAACGCGCACGCAGGGTTGTAGGCGCGATTGAAGTCGACGAGGTAGCCGCCGTCGTCGAGAGCGTCGAGGTCGAGGTAGCGGCCGATGCGGTAGGACTCGCGGCCATTCGTTCGATCGGTGAAGAAGATCTGGAGCGAGTCCTCGGGAACACCGGGCTCGAGAAGGCGCGTCGCGGCGACGCGGTACTCGCGGCCGTCGAGGGAGAACCTGAACCATCCGACCCGTTCCGCGCTGCGGTCTTTTTCTCGCGTCGATTCGAGGGCGATCCTTTCCGGATCCCGTTCGAGCACGAGGACGAATCGATAGCGCGGCGAGTATGGGAACCATCGCGGAGACATCTGCTCGCGTTTGGCGTCGGGGTCGAGAACCACGACGGCGGGCGCGTTCTGGTGCGAGAGCCGCAACCGGTAGCGGCCGAGGCGTACGATCCCGGGGCCCCGTTTGAGCCCGTCGACACGGAAACCGTCATCGGTCGCCGCGACAGTGACCGCGGCGCCAGCCTCGGCCAGCTCGACGTCGCCTTTCGCGCCGAAGCGCACGGAATGGCCGATCGGAAGCTCGTGCCGCGATACCGCGGCCAGAAAAGACTCGGGGCCGCTCAGCCATTCGCGATAGCTTTCGCGGCTCTCCTCGACTTCCCTGGCAGCCTCATCCATCGGGGCCACGGCGGGAGTATCGCTAGCCAACGCGTGCCGGTCGAGGCGGGCAGATCGAGGCCGCCCGCCCAGCTCGGACGAGCGGCCTCACAGGAGATCTACGCGCGTGCGGTTTGCTGCTCGGTCTCCATCGTGACGCTCGGATCGTTCTGGAAGAGCGAGAACTTGTTCCCCTCGGTGTCGACGCATGCCGCGAACCAGCCCTGGCTCGGAATCGCCATCTTGTCGTCGGACTTGCCGCCCAGGTCGCGCACCTTAACGATCGAGGCGTCTATGTCGTCGGTGTCGAAGTACACGACCGGACCCGGCTCCTGCACGGACGGGTTGATGGCGCCGCCCGGATTCGCGCCTTCGATCAGGTAGTACTCGATCCCGGGTACGTCCGAGTCCTTGTACTTCCATCCGAAGAGCGAGGCGTAGAAGCGCTTCGCACGGCTCGCGTCCTTGGCGTTGATCTCGAAATGGACGATGTTTCCTGCCATGGCTTCCTCCCCGTGTTCGCTGACCTCAAGGGTAGACCCTTGACCGAGTCGCTATTCGACGGCGAAACGCACGCGTGTCAGTAACGGAGCCGTAACTGGCACAGCTTGCGCGACTATGGAATGACGATGGATGAGCTCATTCACGAATTCGCGAACGAGATCGCGGACGCCGATGGCCACGTATACACGGCGCGGGCCATGGGCCGACAGCGAAAAGGCCGGACGGTCTGGGAAAGCTGGCTTGAATTCACGCCGGTGGGCGGTCGCGGGATAGTCCGCCGAAGTCAGATCGAGACGACCCAGCCGAATCGCGAAGCGCTCGCGTATTGGGCGAGCGGGATCGAGCCGGTGTACCTCGAAGGCGCGCTCGAGCGCGCCATAGCCGCACGATCGGACCCGCGCGCGCGGTCCGGCTAGACGACCGCGGTGCTATGACCAATCGTGGCTGACCTGGGCGCGTCCGCGGTGCGATCGCGGGACGCTCTCAGCGCATCGTCACCTGACGAGCGAGGCATTCGGCGAAATCCCGGATCAGCTGATCAGCCTTGCGCTTGATGGAGGCTTGGCCAAACTCGCCGAGCCGGCCCATGACGGTGAGATCGGTCCCGATGCGCAGCTGCGTTTCGGCGCCCTTCTCCGCGAGGGTGAGATCCAGCGTGGCGCGAATGGCGCCACCGACGCGCGAGTCTTTCGCGTCCGCGCGGATTGACGCGGTGCCCGCGGCCTCGTCGCGCGCAGAGACGGCGAAGTCGCCGTCGAGCACGAGGCGCACGGGGCCGATCTGCACCGCGAGCGTGCCCTGGTACCGGTCCTTGCCGTTGGGACGGACCGACGCGACGCCCGGTACGCAGCGCGCTGCCGCGGGAATGTCCATGAGCCGAGCCCAGACCTTGTCTCTAGGCGCCGCGACCATCGCGGTGTGCGTGAACTTCACGCGCTAGACGTTAATCCGGCCGCGTGCGGCACGTCGACGCGTTAATTGGAGGCGGACTCCTGGACCCAGCGGACCGACTTCGCGCAGGGGCAGCCGCCGCCCATGCGCGCCAGGCGCGGCATCGAGTTGATCGCTTCTTTGAGGGCCATCTCACCGCGGCTGACTTTGCGCTGCAGATCGGCCCAGTGCTTCACATCGATCGACGCGCGGTACGCGTCGGGCAGATTCCCAAGCACATGCGCGATGTACCGCTCGACGTCGCTGAAGCTCTCGCCGTGCGTGCCCACCATCTGGTACGCGTACTCCCCGCGCCGGCGGAAGAAGCGACGATCGGGAAGGCGGAGCATGTCCTCCGGCCGGACGCCATCGATCGTCTCACCGGCCTTGATGCGGGCGAAGGCTTTCTCGGCCTCGTCGCGCGAAAACTTCGGCAGACGCGCGCGCACGTAGCGTTCGTTCAGATCGTCGTACATACGCTGGCATTCGTCGACATACATGTCCTGCGCTTCGCGGTTCGCCATGTCTTTGAGTCCGTATTTCACGTTCGTCTGGCCGCCGCGTTCGTCGCCAAACATCTCGAGGCCGCGCCCGAACCATTTGTGGGTCGCCTTCTGAATGTCCTGCATGGTGATGTACCCATCGCCACGCGCGGCAGCCTCGACCCAGCGGCGCAGCGGGATCACGCCCGCCGCGAGGTGGAATGCCTCCTCACGGAGCATCGGCGGCATGCTCGACGCGTACGGCTTGTACGCCGAGATCTTCTGCATGGTGAGCTGGTACTTCCCTACCCGATCGATGAACGCGGCGAACACGACGTTGTCGAGAAAGCTGTCGTACTCAAGGTTGAAGGCAGCGAGCACATGCGAGCCCGTCTGCATCGACAGGATCTCCTCGACCATGTCGGCGGCCTTCGTGTTCGTGACGGGCGACCAGTCGGCGCTCGTGAGGAGATGGACCATCTGGTAGCCGTGACGTAGCTCCTCCGCCATGACGCGGAGGGCCCACGCGTGATCCTGCGGCTCCTGCGCGCGCGCGAGCGTGCCCTGGTGTTGCTGGATGGAGCCGAACTCGGTCGACGCCTGTGCTTTGATCTGCATCAGAAGGTGCTGCGCGGCCTCGTCGGGCAGGTCCTTCGGCGCGAGCGCCTTCGCCTCGCCCTTGCGATCGCCGACCTCGATCTGGGTCGGGATGTCCTCCGCGATCTTGGCGCAGAGGCAAAAAGGCTCGTCCTTTGGGAAGAAGCGGTCCCACTCTTCGGCGAGCTTCGGATAGTCCGGGAAGTTGTGACGCTGCCAGTGCTCGATCGCGTCGTGGTACTGCTTCGGGAGCGTCCGGACTTCGTCTTTCACCCCACTAGCGTACCGAGTCTCGATCAGCGTTCGGTCCGGCGCACGTTAGCGCCACGGGTAAGGCCGCAGCTAAAGCCGCTTCTCCAAGGCGGTGAGCGGCGCAGGCGCGAAGCCCATGGCGGCGATGAACGCGGCGATGTCCTTGTCCTGCGCCGCGACCATCGTTCGCGCCACGTGCGCGCCCTTCGAACGGAAATGCCCGAGGAGCGCCTCGATCAAGCGCCGGCCGACGCCCTTCTCGCGCGAGGATGGATCGACGCCAAAGAACTCGACCCAGCCGGTCGGCTCCTCCAGACCGAATTCCCCGCCGCGCACCTCCCCGAGCATGAAGCCGACAACACGGCCATCGACCTCAGCGACCTGTGACGAGTCGGGGTCGCGCCGAAGGTAATATGCCGCGCGCTGCTCCCAGACCTCAGGTCGATATTTCCCGGTGATGCGCTCGTCGATGCGGCAGATGCCTTCGATGTCGAGCTCGGTCATCGGCCGCACGCGCACGTCGGGCATCGCGGCGAGTCTAGCGAGCGCAGTCGGGAGAGCGCGGGGCTTAGGTCGGTTGCGGCGATCTCGCGGCGCCGGCGGCGATGCGCAGACCGCTCACGACAGGAAGCGCTGCGACGACGTAGCACGCCGCCGCGAGAAAACCGACCCCGGTGAAGCCGAGCGACAGGGCAGCGATCACAGCGAGGATCGATCCGATGACCGAGGCCGCGCCGTTGACCGCCCAGGCCCACGCGACCATACCGTCGTCGTGTGCGCCCGCCGAGGCG
>Ga0207646_10004331_pt1 | contig 15481 bp, 13 predicted proteins | sample KBSK5502metaG_FD_184343 | JGI IMG/M metagenome (GOLD analysis project Ga0207646, IMG submission 184343) | Corn, switchgrass and miscanthus rhizosphere microbial communities from Kellogg Biological Station, Michigan, USA - KBS K5-50-2 metaG... | ecosystem: Host-associated > Plants > Roots >... | reverse complement strand
CCGAACCGTCAGAACCATGGTGCGTTCGGCGTCTTGGGCGAGAGGAAGATAATATTCAGGCTGCGGATCGACATCGAGACTGCGGTGCCTGATGCTTCGGACAATTCCGACAATCGTCAGCCACTTCGGATTTTTCCGCGGATCATCCAGGGTAATGCGCTTTCCGAGCGCGTCTTCGTTCGGCCAGTATTTTTTCGCCAGTGCGTCGTTAACGATTGTGACACCAGGCGCGTCAACGTTGTCCGATTCGGTGAAGAAGCGGCCCCGCAGCAGCGGCGTTTTCAGCGCCCCGAAATAATCCGGCGTGATGGTGCGAAGTTCCTCGTCCGGCGTTGGTTCCTTTCCACCGGTTGATCGGCCCTCGACCGCAAACGAGGAGTCGGTATTGGAGCCGCTTAGCGGGAGGACGATTGTGCAACCAGCCGCCTCCACTCCGGGCAATTGTCGAACGCGACGCAACGCTTCGTTCCAGAAATTCATGATCGCTTGGCCATGGTTGTAGTCAGAACTCCCGCGCGGCGGATATTTCGTGTCGGGGAGATCGATTTCGGCCGTCAGCACGTTATGTCGATCGAAGCCGGGATCGATGTTTTGCACCCGCGCGTAGCTCTTTAGTAAAAGGCCGGCGCCAACGAGAAGAACAAGTGCGAGCGCAATCTCTGCGACGACCAGTGAATTGCGCAATTGGTTCCGCCGCGCACCAGTTGTCGAAGAACGGCCGCCTTCCTTTAGTGCTTCCGTCAATTCCGGTTTTGCGCTCGCGAACGCTGGAATCAATCCAAACAAAATTCCGGTTCCGACGGCGACGGCCGCGGTAACAATTAGAACGACGAGATCTACATTTACTTCAGCAAGCCGCGGCACGGTGCGCGCGCCAATTTGTTTGAGCAGTTCAAGTGCCCAAATCGAAAGAACGATCCCCCCGGCTGCGCCGGCCAGAGCCAGCAATACACTTTCGGTCAGCATTTGCCGGAGCAACCGCCAGCGGCCGGCGCCAAGTGCGATTCGAATCGCCAGCTCGCGCTCGCGTGCGCTCGCGCGCGCGAGCAGCATAGTCGCCAGATTCGCACACGCAATCAGCAACACGAAGATCACCGCGCCCAGCAAGATCGCCAAGCCGGTCCGCATTCCACCGACGACCTGATTCTGCAGCGGGTAGATTCGAGCGCCGAAGCCGGAGTTTTGATAGTTGTCAGGATACGCACGGATCCAATCGGCCATGATTGTATCCAGTTCGGCTTGCGCTTTGGCCGGTGAAACATCGGACCGCAATCGCGTAATCAGGCCATAACTGCGATTGCCGCGATCTTTCAACTCCGTCGGCGTAAATGCGACTGGTTTCCAAATATCGACTCGCTCGGCGAACTGATTCCCTTGAACGCCGAACAGTGGAATCGGAAATTCAAATTTGGCCGGCATGATCCCGATCACGGTGTAATTGCGGCCATTCAAAAGAAGTGACTTGCCGATCAGTGACGGATCGGAATTGAAGCGGCGCTGCCAGAGCCGCTCGCTGATCACGATCATGTCATCGTGACCCTGACCTTGTTCTTCGCGGGCAAAGGTGCGGCCTTTGATCGGCTCGACGCCAAGCAGCGGAAATAATGTCGACGTCACGAGCGCACCGGAGATGCGTTCCGGAACATCGCCTGCACCGAGATTGAATGTTTGGTAAGTGAACGACGCGAGCTGGGAACCGCTTTTAAAGGCCTTTTCGAGGTCGAGATACTCCGGAGGAGAAACCGGAATTCGGTCGAGCCCCTGGGCCGCAAACCGTTCCCAAATCAGCGCGAGCTTCGCCGGTTGCTGATATGGCAACGGCCGGACCAGCAGCGCATTGATTAAACTGAAGACCGCGCTGTTTGCGCCAATCGCCAGTGCCAGCGTCGCAATCGCGATGATCGTGAACCCGGGGCTCTTCGCCAGCCCCCGCAGCGCCACTTTGATCTCGCTCAGCATAATCGCTGGTGATTGTCGATTTTACATTTCGTTAGGCCGCGATCCGGCTGTCTTCGACAACCCGACCGTCGAACAAGTGAACGGTCCGATCGGCGTGCTGGGCGAACCGCTCGTCGTGCGTGACCATGCAGATGGTTGCCCCACCGGCGTGCAGTTCCTTGAGCAAATTCATCACCGCTTCACCATTGCGGGAGTCGAGGTTTCCCGTCGGCTCGTCCGCGAGCAGGATTGCGGGTTTGCCGGCGAGAGCGCGCGCGACGGCCACGCGTTGCTGTTGACCGCCCGAAAGCTGGCTCGGCAAATGTTTTGCCCGATGCGCCATTCCCACGCGATCGAGCGCCTGCGTGACCAAAGTTTTTCGGTCACCTGCGCCCATTCCGCGATAGGTCAGCGGCAACTCTACGTTCTCGAAAACCGTCAGGTCGCCGATCAGATTGAAGCTTTGGAAGATGAAACCGATCTCGCGGTTCCGGATCCGGGCGCGGTCGGCAAACGAAAGATTCGCGACTTCGCCGCCTTTGAGCGCGTAACTGCCGTTCGAAGGCGTGTCGAGCAGGCCGAGGATCGACAATAACGTCGATTTGCCGCAGCCCGATGGCCCGGCGATCGAAACATATTCGCCGTCGCGGATATCTAAATGGATTCCGGAAAGCGCGTGTGTCTCGACTTCGTCGGTGAGAAACACTTTGGTGACGGCATCGAGGTGGATCAACGGAGTTGAGCCGTTCTTGCGTGATGATGTTTGAGGATTTGGTGAGGTGGATGTCATGATTGGTTTAGTTAAGTCGAATTCGTTCGTGTGAATCCCAGGCGCTGGTATCGGAAAGGATGACCTGATCGCCTGGATTCAGGCCGCTGAGAATTTCAATCGTGTTGACCGAGCTTTTGCCCAGCTTGACCGGCGTACGGACGGCTTCGTTGCTGCCGGCGACGAGTTTGAACATGCCAACGGTGTTGTTTTCCTGGCCAAACGCGGGCCGGCCAACAAAAACGACGTTGTCGAGGCGCTCGAGCTCGATCGTTCCATCGACACTCAAGTCCGGTCGCGCGCCTTTTGGCAATTCTTCATCAAACGCGACGTCCACTGTCACGGTGCCCTGCTCCACCGCTGGATCGACCCGTTTGACGTGGCCTTTGACCACACCGTTGCGGGTGTCGATCACTGCCTGCTGATTTGGCTGAATATCTTTCGCTTGCGTCTCCGCGATCTTGACCTGCGCTTTCAGTTTCGATGGATCGGCCACGCGCGCGAGATTGTCGCCCGGTTTCACCCGCTGACCAACCTGCACCGGCAGCGCTTGCAGGACGCCGGACATTCCAGCCTTTACGTGCAGCCCTTCGACTTGATCGAGTTTTAATTTGGCGAGCTGGTTCGCTTGATCGACTGCCGCCTGTTTCGACGCCAGCTGCGGCTCAATCGAATCGCGCGAGAAGTTCAATCGCTTCTGCTCGATATCATCGCTTTTCGCGCACTCCTCTTCTTTGATCTTCGAAGTCTTGTAAACCAGTTCAGCCACCAAGCCGTTCTTGGCCAGCTGATCGTTGGTTTGCCGCTCCATTTTCGCCTGCTCGTAGGCCGAATGCGCCACGGCAGCTTTGGATTCCTGATCGAGTAGTTCGCGCTGCAAAGTCGCCTTCTCGGTCGCAAGCTCCGCCTCCGCGGCCTTCGCTTTCGACTCGGCCTCATGCGCGCTTTGTTCCAATTCCGGACTGGTCAACTCTAGTATAACGTCACCGGCTTCAACTTTTGTTCCCGGCCAGATCAAAATTTTCTCGACGCTGGCCTCCGTGGTCGTCGGAAGCCAACGAAATTCTTCCGGAACGAGCGTGCCCAGACCGCGAACTTGGCGGACCATTGGGCCTTTTTTCACAGTATCGATCCAAACGCTCGATCGATCCACGCTCGGAGCCGCTGGTTTCAGGCGCGACAAGGCGAACGTCGCCAGGATCAAGCCGACCGCGCTCGCGGAAATAATTAAGATACGGCGTTTCCGTTTTTTCGCGGCCACGCCTTCGCGAGGAACATCCATCGAGGAAAGGCTCGGCGTGAAACCGCTTGGCCTGACGATTGTGGAATCCTCGTCTTTCTGTGGTTGTGGGGTCACGAGCTCCTTAAAACGGCAGCGCGCGGCAAAGTTCGACGACTGCGCTCACGCCGGCGATGATCGGCACCGCGGCGGTGGCGATTAACGTCCCGAAAACGGCGGCGTCGCTCAGGAAATCGTGGTTCGATTCCTTGTCGAAGTAGTCACGGCTGATGTCGCGCAACGATTTCGATGTCGATGTTTTTGCGCAGCGGGCCGTGAAATTTCCCAGGGTTGAAGTCTGGTAATGATAATCAGCGAACGGGAATTTCCGCGCGTTCTTGTTTGTGATGGTGGTTGGTTTCATAATTTTTCCCCTTTTCGTCTCTAGTGAGAAGCGTTTCGACCACTCACTGGATTCAAAAGTTTTTTCATTTCGAAATTCTCTATTGCAATGGTCATGCCACGGCCGAAAACAAAGTCGTAAGTCGCTGATGATCAGCGATTAAAAGTTTTCGGCGATTTTTCGATCAATCGTGAAGTGATTCGCTTCTGGGACAACACCGTCCCGAAATCGGGACGGCAGGGTGACGCTGCACCCATCTTTTTTTCTGTCATCCCGAACGAGAGTGAGGGACCTCACAGTCGGAGTTTGCGTCACGCAATGTACGAAGTGTGGTCCACATCGCGATGGTGAGGTCCTTCGCTTGCGCTCAGGATGACAATGCTATTTCGGCAAACGCAACATCGCTTCCGCACCGGTGCGATCGTTTCGATTCGTTAGGCTGAGCGTCCCGCCGTGCGCTTCCGCGATTTGCCGGCTGAGCGTTAATCCGATGCCGGAACCGCCGGGCTTCGTGGTGAAGAATGGCACAAACAAATTCGTGGGGTTCATGATCCCCTCGCCTTCATCACGAACGATCACTTCGACACAATCGCCGTCTTCGCGCCAGCGAATCGTCACCGCTCCCTTGGTTTCGAGCGCGGCGTCGACCGCATTGTGCACGAGATTAATCAGGACCTGTTCGATCTGGGCCGCGTCGGCGTGGATTTGCAGTTTCGGCCCGGGAACAACTTGAACTTTGAGTCGCGGCTCGAGATTCACCACCCGTTGAACCAGCTCGCCAAGATCGACATCTTCCTTTTGCGGCGGCGGCAGTTTGGCCAGTCGCGTGTACGCCTGCATGAATCGGCTTAATGAATCCGCGCGCGATGCAATCGATTTCAATCCACTTTCGGCGTCGTCTTTCCAATCGCGCGGCATCGGTTCGCGGCGAAGCAGCGTTTCCAAGCTTCCGGCCAGCGATTTGATCGGCGCGAGCGAATTGTTCATCTCGTGGCCGAGCACGCGGACAAGGCGTTGCCAGGCGCGGCGCTCTTCTTCGCGCAACGTGCGACTCAGATCGGTCAGCACCAGCAGCTCATGCGGCAAGCCGTGTTCGCGAAATGTGCTTCGCCGCACACCCCAGCGACCGGAACCGCCGGGAAATGATAACGTCAGCGGCTCGTCTTCATCGACATCGTAACAGGCGGCCAGCCCGAGGTCATCAGCGTTCCGGCCTAACAACTTGTCCATCGGTTGCCCAAGGAGGCTTTCGCCGGCGCGATTCACCAATCGGAGACGCCGACCGGGATCGAACGTGAAAACCGCCACGTCGATCTCGGCCATGATCGTGCGCAAGAGTGCGGTCGCTTCGAACGCACCGAGGCGTTGTACCCGCAATGTTTCACCGAGCGTGTTAACCTCGAGCAACACTTCACCGAGCGCGTCGTCTGCCCGCGCGCCGCGGGCGCGAATCGAGTAGTCACCTTCCCGCAACGCCGCCAGCAGATTGCTCATCGTTTGCAGCGGATGCACCACGTGATCGCGCGCGGCCGAAATGAAACCGGCGGCACAGGTAAGAATCACGATCGCGAGCGTCCATTGCACTTTGGCGCTGAAATCGCCGAACCATAAGATCAACATCACGATGATCACGGCCGGCGCGACCGCGCCAAGGATCAACCACGTCAATTTGCCCTGGTGCGAAAACCGATATCGATCTTTCGGCCCGCGTCTCACGGAAAGGAAAAAGTAGAAAGTAGAAGGTAGAAGACGTTACAGGCCATATTGTTGGAGGCGGCGATAAAACGCGCTTCGACTGAGACCGAGCGCTTCGGCCGCTTTCCTTGCGTTCCCGTTGTTGCGGGCGAGCGCTTTTTTGATCAAGAACGCTTCCACTTCTTCGAGACTCATGTCTTCCAGGGTTTTCGATTCGCCTCCGCCACTCGTTAGGCTAAGATCGGCCGCCTTGAGATGTGAACCTCGCGCCATCAGGACCGCGCGCTCAATCACGTGATCGAGCTCGCGCACGTTTCCGGGAAACGAATGTTGCAGCAAGCGGGCGCGCGCCGTTTCATCGAACCCGATCAATTCCTTGCGATAACGCTGCGCATGTTGAGATAGAAAATTGTTCGCCAGCGGAACGATGTCTTCGCGCCGATCGCGCAACGGCGGCAGCGCGATCTCGATCGTGTTCAGCCGAAAAAGCAAATCCTGCCGGAAACGTCCGGCCGCGACTTCGTCGGCCAGGTTCGCGTTCGTTGCGGAAATGATCCGCACATTCGCATGTAAAGTTTTCGACGAACCAACCCGCTCGAATTCGCCGGTTTCGATCACGCGCAACAACTTCGCCTGTTGGTTGAGCGGAATGTTCGCGATCTCGTCCATGAAGAGCGAGCTTTCGTCCGCCAACTCGAAGCGGCCGGCGCGATCGCTCTTCGCGTCGGTGAACGCGCCTTTGACGTGACCGAACAGTTCGCTCTCGAAAAGTGTTTCCGACAGCCCGCCCATGTTCACCGTAATCATGCTGTGCGACGCGCGCGGCGAGAGCGCGTGCAACGCTTGCGCGATTAAACTTTTGCCGGTGCCGTTCTCGCCGGTGATGAGCACGTTCGCGTCCGACGGCGCCACGCGGGGAATCATCTCGACTACCGGCCGCATCGACGGCGCGTCGGCAATCATGTTCGGAACATTTCCGCCGAGGAGTTTGTTCGCCGCTTCGAGTTTCCGGCCTTTTCGCAACGCGCTCCCCAGCTCGATCTGCGTCCGGACAATCGTGAGCAAGCGCTCGTTCTCCCACGGTTTCGGAACAAAATCACGCGCGCCGCGTTTCATCGCCTCGACTGCGAGATCGATCGTCGCCCACGCCGTCATCACCACGATCGGCAACGTGTTGTCGAGCGCCTGAATTTTTGGAATGACTTCGAGTCCTTCCTGCCCCGAAGTGGTGTCGCGAGTGTAATTCAGGTCCATCATCAGGAGCGCGTAATCGCGTTGCTGGAGTGCGTTGAAAATTCCGCTTACCGATGTGACCGATTCAGTCTGATGCCCCTCGCCTTTGAGCAAAATTCGGAGTGCTTCCAGCACATCGCGCTGATCATCGGCAATAAGAACCCGGCTCACCGGCTAACTCTCAACCGCGAATCCAGCGAACTGTCAATCCCGACAACTGTCCATTCCGGGGAGCGCACGCGCCTCGCGTGCTGTAATTCGGCGCCTCGCCGAATTTTAATAACCCCGAGCCATCCTGACGATCGCCACGATGCTCGAGAGAATCGGCCAAGCCGTGATCAGACCGAGCACGGTGAAGACTAAAAAGTTAGTCACATAATCCCGGTATGCTTCTGCGCCGAAGAACTCGCTGCTTAATCTGTGGAACCCGGGCGACTTCTTCGCCGGGTAAACGTTAGAGCAATTCGACTTGGCGTCGGCGGTCGGTTGATAATTGTAATCGGTTAAAGGAAAACCGGTGTGCCGGTTGTGACTGATTTGAGGTGTTAGTTTCATAAATTTCTAAATTGTTAATTGTAATTCCCGAATGCGGTTCGGGATACCGGCGCAAAAACCCGCGCGTGGTGAGATTCGACCACTGGGGTGCCGCGAAATTGCGGGCTCCAACTTGGCGAGATCGAACGAGCCTTTATGCGGCCTGCCCACCGTGGCGGTCGGCGCCAACTGGCGCGTTGATCATTTTCATCTTGACCAATTTACAGCGCCTTGCCTACCTGTCCAGAGCCAGAGCACGGATCTCGACATAAGTCCCTATCGTTGTAATAGAAGCGATTATGAATATTCTAGCAACTACACCATCGGCGCGGAAAAAGCCTTATAATCGGCTACCGCGCGATCGGTTCTGAGCGGGACCCGGCTGGAACGACTCGAAGCATCATGAATTCGGAATGCGCGTTCGACCACGCGTCCGCTTCTCGTTTCGTTTCAAAAAATCGGTCGACCACGATGGCCTTGAATTGGCTCGCGGTTCTTCCGCATAGGCGCGCGGCTTTGCGACTAACGACCGCCGTTCCGGTATCGACCGCGGTGCAGACCGCATCGGGAAAAACAACTTTGCTGCCGTACGGAATTCGTTTGGGGTCGACGGCGCAATGTCCGGGACGCAACCGTCGCCCGGTACTGGCGAATTTAGAGCCCTCACTCGCCCAATAACTAGTCACGCGGGCAAGGATCGACTCCTCGCGCGCGAAAGCGGTCGTCGCTAGCCATAACAAAAATATGAGTGTGTAGGATAGTTTCATGGTGTCCACGCGTTGCTCCGATGTTGTCGAGTCTTCGGGTGGAGCAAACCGTTCGCGATGCCGAAAACCGCAGGAATGCAGCTTTTAGTTCGGTTCGGAACAGCCCCGGCGCGCTAGTCTTTGGGGACACGCGGACTTCTGACGACCATTCGCCGCGGCGAACGGGCCCTCTTAATAGACGAGTTGAGCGACTTGTCAAACGATCACGCCATCGCATCGACGTCGCGGCAAGACCGACAACTCTGAAAGCTTTCGAAGGCGTGACAGCGCCTTTCTCGGTGATACCGTGCGCGAAATGGAAGCGGCCGGACAGAGGTTGAGCGGTTGATCCTCCTTCGTCCCGCAGTCGCGGGGCTTCGGCCTGACAGGGTTGTTGAGGGGTTGAGGCAAAAGGCCTAAGACTATTCCCGAATGGAAGCTCCCGATTGGGCAGCATTAACTGACGAGCAGTTGCTCGAGCGCCGGATTTCCAAGCTCGGGTTGCGGCTTGAGACGACGCCGCTCGAACCGCTGATCCAGCAGCTTTACACGGAGCTATCAGCCAACGGACTCGCGTTTCGTCCGCCAACGCACATCGGCGATGAGTGGTTTGTGCCGATCGGTGTTCCGGCGATTTTCGTTCCGTTCTTTCTTGTGCACGATCGTCTGCGAGCGCTGGAGCGGTCGATGATGCTCGAAGTCGAGGGCGAGACGCCGGAGTGGTTCATGAAATTGATGCGGCACGAGGCCGGTCACGCCTACATGTATGCCTATCGGTTAACCCGCAAAAAAAAGTGGCAGGAAATGTTCGGACAAACTTCGGACGAAGAGACGCCGAGTTTTTATCGGCCGCGTCCGTTCAGCCGCAGTTACGTGATGCATCTGGACGATTGGTACGCGCAGGCGCATCCGGATGAAGATTTCGCGGAGACGTTCGCGATCTGGCTGACGCCGGATTTCGATTGGCGGAAGCGTTACGCAGACTGGAAAGCGCTGCAAAAACTCGAATATGTCGATGAGCTGATGAAATCGCTCGCGGGCAAGCCGCCGGTGCACTCGCCGAAATTTCGCGTGGCCGACTACGATTTTCTCAACGTCAAGCTCAAGACCTATTACGCGCGCAAACGAAAAGTTTTCGAAGATACGTATCCCGGCTTCTACGATGTCGATCTTAAACAATTGTTTTCGGCGCCGACCGGAATCAAAGCGAGCAGCTATCTCCGTCAGCGGCGACGGCGGATCATGAATTCGGTGGCGCAGTGGACGAACGAGAAGAAATTTCGGGTGAACAAACTGCTCACTCGTTTGATCGACCGCAGCGACGAGCTTGGGTTGCGGGTGCAGAACGATGATCCGCAGCAGGATTTTCGCGTCGCCTCCTACATCACCACGCTGGTGATGAATTATCTTTTCACCGGCAAGTTCAAGCGCACCAAATAACGAGCGTGAAAAAGAAACTCAAAGTCCTGGTGCTATTCGACGGCAATCGTCCGACCAAGATCGACGAGGACTTGAGCAAGGAGATGAAGACGGAGGATTGGAAAACCGAAGCGAACGTGATGGCGGCGCTCGGCGAGCTGGGTCACACCGCTGAGCATCTCGCCATCTTCGACGATCTCGATCTTGTCCGGCAAAAAATGGAAAGCTTCGAACCGGACGTTCTTTTCAACCTGGTCGAGCAATTCAAGAACAATCCCGGATTCGATCAGAACATCGTTTCACTACTCGAGATGCAAGGCGTGCCCTTCACCGGTTGCGGCGCGACTGGTCTTACTCTTTGCAAACACAAGGGCATCTCGAAAAAAATCCTGGGACATCATGGAATCCCGACGCCGAATTTCGTGGTCATCCCGCGCGGACAACGGATCGGAGGGCCGCGGCAGTTGAAGTTCCCGATTCTGGTGAAGCCGGTGAAAGAAGAGGCGTCTTATGGAATTTCGCAGGCGTCGTTCGCCCAGAACGAGGAGCAATTCCGCGAACGGATCGCGTTCATTCACGAAAAACACAGCAGCGACGCGATCGCGGAGGAATACATCGACGGCCGCGAGCTTTACGTGAGTATTATGGGCAACACGCGGTTGGCCGTGTTTCCGATCCGCGAGTTGGTGTTTCGCGAAGTGCCGCCGAACGAACCGAAGATCGCCACTTACAAGGCGAAGTGGGACGAGGAATATCGGAAACGCTGGGGGTTGGACGGCCAGTTCGCGGAAGACCTCGATCTGGCGCTGGTCAAAGAGATCGAGCAGACGTGCAAAGATATTTATCGGTTGCTGACGATCGACGGTTACGCGCGGATCGATCTGCGGCTCGCGGCCGACAACAAAATTTATTTCATCGAAGCGAACCCGAACCCACATCTCGCGGCCGATGAAGATTTCGCGCAGTCAGCAGCGAAAGCGGGCCTGAAATACGCGCAATTGATCCAGGCGATCATCCGGCTCGGGATGAACATGGCGCGCGGCTAAGGTCCGAGCTCGCCACGGGACGAGTCCGTCCTCCGGCGGACCGGACTGGCGGTTAACAAGCGCCCCGGGCCAATTGTTCAGAGGAGTATTCACTTCACAAATGGGTAATCTCCCATTGCAAGTCGGTACAAAAAATTGGGCTTCGCTCTTACACGTCCGCCAATCGAGTGATGTCAGTGCAAGATACGATTGCCGCCGTGAACGTAGAATTCCACCGGCACTTCGACGGGCCCGCGAGTTCCCGGCTGAAACCGCCATTGCAAGAGAGCTTTCGCGGCCAACTCGTTTAACTCTTTGTAACCACAGCTTTGGACGATTTTGACTTCATCCACTTCGCCGCTCTTCGGGTTTATGGTAAGCCGAAAACGACCTTCACCCTTGGCCCCGTGCAACACGAATCCAACCGGATACTCGGGATCCACCTTTTTGACTAAACCGGCCGGGGTTCCGGTGAACACTCGTGCTTCCTCGCCGCGCCGCTGCGCATGTGTAGACGGCAAACCAGCTTGCAGCGCGATTAAGCTGATTGCGGCGACCTTCAACCAGTGACCGGTATGCATGCTTAAACATTAGCCAGCGCGCTTGGCTCTGTCTCGCAAATTATTTTAAGTCGGGTCGGGTTCGAATCTCGAAGAAAATTCTGGCGCAACTTCGACGCCGTCGCGATTGTTTAGTACACTGACGCTTGGGCCGTCAGCGGGTTGAGATTATGGAGCACACGACTTTTTTCGAGCATTACCGGATCTGCACGAGCGAAGATGAATCGGCCCAGGAAGTCAGCCGGACCGGCGCGGCGATTAATTACAAGGCGATCGACCCTCGCTCGCATGAACCGGTTCGTTTGCAGTTGATTCCGCTAGCAACGATCGATCCGGAAAAACTCGCTCAGTTAAAAGAACGCGCCGAAACCGCGGAGAAGCTCGATCACGTGAACATTGCCAAAACGTTCGCGGTTGGCGTAGAGCACGATTACTTCGCGTTGGTCTCGGAACACTTCGAAGGCGAAACGGCAGATTCCTGGATTGTCGAGAACGGACCGATGGCAGCGGACGCTGCTTTGCGAGTCGGACTGCAAGTTGTGCGAGCGATCGGTGCCGCGGCGTTTTTCAATTTGACGCATCGCGCCATTCAACCGTCGAACCTCATGATCGTGCCGGGAGAATCGCCCGACGGCGGCTGGCCGTTCGTGAAACTTTTGAATTTCGGGCTGGCCGGACTCGAGCTGCATTCGGACAGCGCCGAAGCGAGCGAGCTTGCGCCAACAATTTCGCCGCAGTTCGCCAGTCCGGAACAACGCGCGCATGGCGAAATCGATTTCCGATCGGAAATGTATTCACTCGGCGCGACGATGTGTTTTCTGCTGACCGGCGCGGCGCCGCTGGCAGTGAGCGGAATGAAAGCGCGCTTGCGGATCAAACGTTTGCCGGAACTGCGGCGGGCGCCCAAGCCGCTGCACAATTTGCTCGTCTATCTGTTGCGCGAAAATCCGGAGAACCGGCCGCAAGATCCGGTCGCGCTCGAGCATCAGATGCGCGATTGCCTCACGAAAATCGAGCGGCGCCAGGCCATCGGACGGAGATTGGGAATTCCATTGGCGGCAGTGATCCCGAGAAAAGCGAAACAGCCAAAGGAACCAGCGACGCCGCTTGCACAAGTCGCACGCGGATTCGTCGCAGTCGCAGTTCTCGTTCTGGCGGCGGCAGCGGCGGCTGAATATTTCTTCCCGGATAAGATTCCGTACTTCCGTCGCAGTGAAAAAATTGGAGTTCCTGTCGGCGTTCCCGATGCCGCGAAATTCGCAACGACGCCAAGCCAAGCGACCACCGCACCGGTTGCGGCGAATCGGCCGGCGCAAAATGCGTCGCCGGCGATTGCCGCAGCGAACGAAAGTTCGCCGAGCGTCGCTCAGCAAGATCAGTCATCGAACGCGACCGGCTCAAACACGGTTACAAGTCCGACCGAGATTTGGAAGCAAATCGCTTCCGCCGCAAAAGCATCGGAACCCGCGTCGCCGGGATTAGGACCAAGCGAGCCGCCATCGTCGTCCGCGCCGGAAAATTCCGACCAATCCTCAGCGACCGAATCAGATCAGTCGAGCGTCTCCAGCAAAGAGAAGACGGTGACGTCGCATCGAAGATCGACATCCGAGAATGCGCGGACAGATCGCGTATCGCCTTACCAAGAAAATTACGATCGGGGACCGATCTATCAGGGACGGCGTCACGCCCGAGTCATTGGCCGGACACCTGACGGCAGATTGATTGTGCGTATGTCTTCTGGCCGGGTCGTGATTCTGCGAACGCTAAATGACGACGACGTGTATAGGCCGCGTTTGCATCGGCGGAGTTACTTTGACCGCCCGGACGATTTTGCGCCACCGTCGCAGCCGTTTTCTCCTAACGACTAAGTCGCATCTCGGTCGTGGCGATAAAGCCGAGTCGTTCGTAAAGAACTCGGCCTTCGTCGGAAGCATGGAGCACCAGCGAATCGATCCCTTCCTCCTGGGTCCAATCGATGATCCTCTTTATTAAGAGCGCCGCCAACCCACGCCGCCGCCATTCCGGTTCGGTATAAACATTTTGGATGATCGCCTGCCGGCCTGAGACAATGTCGATCTTACCGTTCGCGTTGGTTTGCGGATGCGGGGGCACTTCGCGCAATTGTACTCGCGCGCCGGCGACGATCCGCGCGGGTTCATTTTCCGGACTGGCAAGCCAGCCGATGTAATCGCCGCGCTCAAACATGCCTTGAAGTTTGTCGCGGGATTGAACGCGAAAGGATTCAAACAATTCCGGCGGAAGCTCACCCATGTCTTTAAACATGCAGGCGCGATGGCAACTGATGAGCTCGCGATCTGCAGCAGTTGCCATTCGAATTTCAAAGGCGTTAGGCATTCAGCAAACGTCCAATGCTCAACCCGCCTTCGCAACATTACGGCGCCGCAAACGTCCAACATTCAAATAAGAATTAAGGCTGCGGTATCGGGCTGGTGTGAATGGTCTATAACGATATGGAAAAGAAACTTGCGGTTTTTGCGGTGGCTATCCTGTCTGTTTGCATGCTTGTCCGGCCAAGCGCCATGGCGATCGGGATCTCGATCGATGTGGGTGATCGGCCGTATTATAAAGGCCCGAGCTATTGGGACGACGGCTACGAATGGTTTTGGGTACCCGGGTATTGGGGCGACCATCATAGATGGATTCGTGGGCATTATGAGCGCCGCGGCGAGTGGCATCGCGAGCATGCCCGAGAGCATCATCACCACCATGACCATGACCACGATCACGATTCCGATCGCCATTAGAACACAATCGTAGTGGTGGCGTAAATAGAACGGGGGTTTTCCAGAGAATTCCAAACTCGCAATTCCGGGCCGCTGACTTAATTCTGGATTGATGCAGGATGCGCTCACTCCGATGATGCAGCAGTATCAGCGGCTGCGGAAAAGCATTCCGGCGGACACGCTGTTGCTTTTTCGACTGGGAGATTTTTACGAGCTGTTTTTTGAGGATGCGAAAGAAGCGTCAGTGTTGCTCAACGTCGCGCTGACCAAGCGCAACGAAGTGCCGATGTGCGGCGTCCCCTATCATGCGGCGCCAGGTTACATTGCCAAGTTGATCAAAGCCGGCCGGCGGGTGGCGATTTGCGATCAAACCAGCGAGCCGCAGCCAGGTAAAATTGTTTCGCGCGACATCACTCAGATCATCAGTGCGGGCACGGTAAGCGAATTGAATTTGCTCGATGCCAAGCGCGCGAACTATCTCGGCGCAGTTTATAGCGACAACGAAGGCTTCGGTTTCGCTTACGCCGATCTCACCACCGGCGAGTTTCGCCTCACCCAACTGCCAGATCGACAAGCACTGCTGGACGAGCTCGCGCGGGTGTCGCCGTCTGAATTGTTGGTCAGCGCGGAACAGAAGGATTTGCTAGGCCAAATCGATCACGCACTCGAGTACGACAGCTACGCGTTCTTGCCGGAGCACGCCAGCTTCACGCTGTGCGAACATTTTCAGGTCAAATCGCTCGATGGTTTTGGTTGTGCGCAGATGCCGCAGGCCGTCGCCGCCGCCGGTGCGATCGTCCATTACCTGAAGCACCAACTTCGGCGCAAAATCGATCATCTGAGTTCGCTGAAATGCGACGCACCGAGCGATTATATGCTGCTCGACGCGGCGACCCAAACCAACCTCGAGCTGGTTGGATCACGAAGCGCGCGCGACACGAGTTTGCTCGCCGTGCTCGATCGAACAATCACACCAATGGGCGCGCGCAAATTGCGCGCGTGGATTTTACAGCCGTTGCGCGATCTGACCGAACTCGGCTGCCGTCAGCAAATGATCGCTGATCTTTTGCAGGAGCCGGATCTTCTCAACTCGATTCGGAGCGAATCGAAATCGATTCGCGATATCGAGCGCGCGGTTGGAAGATTGAGCCAGGCGTCAGGAAACGCGCGCGATTTGGTTGCGCTAAAGGCGTCAC
>Ga0207646_10004329_pt1 | contig 15488 bp, 11 predicted proteins | sample KBSK5502metaG_FD_184343 | JGI IMG/M metagenome (GOLD analysis project Ga0207646, IMG submission 184343) | Corn, switchgrass and miscanthus rhizosphere microbial communities from Kellogg Biological Station, Michigan, USA - KBS K5-50-2 metaG... | ecosystem: Host-associated > Plants > Roots >... | reverse complement strand
CTTCACCTCGACCAGGGCCTCGGCGCCGCTCTGGACGGTGCGCACCTCCGCACCGGCCGACGCCAGCGCGCGCCGCACCATCTCCCGCGCCGAGCGCTCGTCGTCCACGCAGAGCACGTCCGCACCCTCCAGGCGGCCGATGGCGCCGCGGACGGCCTCCACCAGCTCGCGCTTGCGGATGGGCTTGGCCAAGAACGCCTTGGCGCCCATCTCGAGGGCGACCTCGCGCCCGTCCAGGATGCTGACCACGACCACCGGGATGTCCGCCGTCGAGGCGTCGCCCTTCAGCTCTGAGAGCACGCGCCAGCCGTCGGCGTCGGGCAGGATCACGTCCAGCGTGACGGCCGCGGGATGCAGCCTGCGCGCCAGCCGGAGCGCCGACTCGGCGTCGGCGGCCTCGGCGGTCCGGAACCCGCTCTCCTCGAGGCGGGTCACGATCACCCGCCGGGTCGCGTCCTCGTCCTCGACCACCAGCACCAGGTCGCGGGTCTGGGCCGGCAGCTCACCGCCGGCCGGTGCTGCGGCGGCCGCGGGCCTGGCCGCCTGACGCGGAAGTGAGAACCAGAAGGTGGTGCCCTTGCCGACGCTCGACTCGAGGCCGATGGCCCCGCCCTGCAGCTCGACCAGCTTCTTGGCGATGGCCAGGCCCAGGCCGGTGCCGCCGTACTTGCGGGTGGTGCCCGCCTCGGCCTGCCGGAACTCGTCGAACACGAACTTCTGTGCCGCGGGCGGGATCCCGATGCCGGTGTCGGCGACCAGGATCCGCACCTGGTGCCCGGCCTCTTCGACACGCACACTGACGCCGCCCCGCTGGGTGAACTTGACGGCGTTGGCAACCAGGTTGGTCAGCACCTGGCGCACGCGCAGGGGGTCGCCCGCCACGAGCAGCCCGGCGGGCACCTCGATGTCCAGTCCCAGGCCCTTGGCGTCCGCCAGCGGGCGCATGGCCGCCGCCACCGTGGCCACCAGGGCGGCCAGCTCGATCTCGGCGGTTTCGATCGCCATCTTGCCGGCTTCGATCTTGGAAAGGTCCAGAATCTCGTTGATCAGCTGCAGCAGCGAGTTGCCGCTGGTGTGGATCTGGGTCACGTCCTCGCGCTGCTCGGCGTTCAGCTCGCCGTCGATGCCGTCGAGCAGCAGGTCCGCAAACCCAATCACGGCCGAGAGCGGAGTCCGCAGCTCGTGGCTCATGCTGGCCAGAAACTCGGACTTGAGGCGGTTGGCCGCGTTCAGCTGCTCGTGCTGCTCGCGCAGTTCCGAGAGCAGGCCTTCGAGCTCGCGGTCGTGCCGCTCGCTCTGGAGGGCGGTGACCGCGTGCTGGGCCAGCTGCCGCAGCAGGGCCTCCTCCTCGGCGTCCAGCTTCCAGCCCACCTCGGCGCCGGCAACCGCCAGGGCGCCGAGCGCCTGGTCGCCGGCCAGCAGCGGCAGCACCACCTGGTCGTCGTGGATGACGAGCGCCTGGCGCTCGATGGCCTCGGCTACGGGAGCGTCCGCGACCGGGGTCGAGTCGCCGGACCTGACCAGCAGCCGGGGTTTGCCACCTCCCTCCGGCACCACCACCAGGCCGGCGGCCGTTGCGCCAGCCAGCTCCTGGGCCACCTCCACGATGGCCTGGAACGCGGCGCCGCCGTGGCCGGCATGCACCGTGCGCGCGGCTTCGTTGATCCGGCCAAGCCCGTGCGCGCGCCTGCCCAGGGACGCCTTTTCCCGCTCCTGGGCCATGGCGTGCCGGATTGCGCGCAGGCCCAGGAAGCCGCCGCCCACGATGAGCAGCAGGAGAGTCGCGGTCGTCAAAGCGACCGCCCAGCGGAGGGCGTCGATGCGCCGCGTGGCGTCGGCCTGGGGCTGGTCGGTGATCACCGTCCAGCCGAAGTCGCCGACCGGGGCGTAGGCGGAGAAAACCGGCTGGCCGTCGTTGACCGACGAGATGACCCCGGAGCGGCCCCGAGCGGCTTCCAACACACGTGAATCGGCCGTCATCTCCGCCTGCTCCGTTCCCGCTACAACCGCCTGTCCATAGCCGTCGACGACCGTCAGGTCCATGCCCAGCGCCCTGGTGAACTCGATCGCCGTGCTGAGGATCGCCTCCAGGTCGTAGGCACCGGCCAGCACGGCATCTAAACGCTGGCCGTTGAAAATGGGCACCGCCACCCAGATCGTCCAATGGCCGGCGAGGTCCTGGGTGGCGGTGGCCAGGTGAGGGTGGCCGTCCGCGGCGACGTCCACGTACCAGCCCAGGTAAGAGAGGTCGCGGCCGCTGTAGACGCCGAGCGCGCTGTCGCTGATCTCGATCCCCCGGGCATCGGTGAGGATCGCCTGCTGGAAGCCGTCGAAGTAGCGTGGGAGCTCGACCACCTCGTCGGTGACGCGCGCGGGGTCGGGCTGGTCGCCGTCCGCCAGATGGCTCGCGACCTGCGAGTTGGCGAATTCGCTGAGTGCGGTGAGGGTGGCCGATAGCTGGTCGTGAACGGTGACGGCGGTGAGCGTGGCCGTGTTACGCGCCCCGCGCTGCGCTTCGTGCTCGACCGCCAGGCTGGAAAGGGTGAGCGACAGGTAAGCCAGCAGCAGCAGCGGTGCCGCCGTGAGCGCAAAGACGCCACAAAGGAAGCCGATTCGGCGCAAACCCACCTCTCTGATTGATCAATCTGGCGGGCCACAGGATCGGGTCGCGGTCAGATCGACGTCAGGCCGCGATCAATGAGGTGCGCGCGGGTGAGCACCCCGCAAATGCAGGGGTGTCCCGCAGATTCCCAAGGACCTCGGCAAATCGCGGGCATTTCTTAACTGATTCTGAACAGACCGCCGAACTGGCTCCACGTACTCTCCCGCTCGGTATCCGGCACCGGCTGGGTCCGAAGAAGGGAGGGAGATTTCTTAAGTGAACAGGAAGTTCCTGATCGCCGGAGGCCTGGCCGGTGCCTTAGCCGCTGGTAGCGGCGCGAGCGTGGTCATCGCCGACTTTTGCGCCGATGACCCTGTGATCCAGGTCGGCCCCAACCAGGTGGCCTACCTCACCGACCAGGCGGACAGCTCGCATCTGCCCAGCCTGCAGGCCGTCAAGTACCGCGTGCTGCACACCGAGCAGGCCGCCGACGGCACCCACGTGACCCTGCTCTTATACATCCCCAACGATCCCAACGGCGACTCCTTCGTCGTGCAGTACACGATCTCGACTGGTCCCAACGGGTCGGGCACCTTGCTTGCCCAGGGTGAAACCGAGAGCGGAGAGATCCTGATCGTCCAGTTCGTCCTGCCGAACTGATCCCACAGCACGGATTGAGAAGAAACAGAGCGATGAAGCTCCCGTTCCGCCTGCGCGCGTTCGTCTGGCTGACCGCGGCGGCCGCCGCGGCCGCAGAGCTGGCATGGCTTCGGGCCTGGCACGGAAGCGAGACCCTCGACATCACCCTGGCGCTGATCCTGGTGGGCTTCGCGGCGGGCGCGGTGCAGTTCCAGCTCATGATCAGCCCCCGCGTCAAGTTCAACCTCACGATGGCCTTCTACTTCGCCATCGTCCTGCTCTTCCCGGCGCCGCAGGCGATCGCGATGGTGGTCGTCAGCCGGTTCCTGGGCGAGGCCGTGCTGAGCCTGCGCCGCAACCCGCTGACCGGGCGCGGCCGTCGGGATGTCACCAGCCTGGTCTTCAACAACGCCCTTTACACGCTGGCCACGGCAGCCGCCGCGGGCGCGGTCTACCTGGGCATTGCACAGCGGCCGGCCGCGCTCGGCCCGGCCGCCAGGCTGGCCTGGGCGGTGCCCGCCGGCACCCTCTCCATGTACCTGGTCTACTCGGCCGGCGTCTCCCTGGCTGCCGCTGTGCAGATGCGCCAGGACCCCTTCCGGATCTGGCTGGCCGGGCGCCGCAAGGCGCTGATGCCCGAGCTCGGCCTCTTCCTGGTGGGCGCGGCCATGGCCATCGGCGCCGAGGGCTTCGTCTGGACGCCCGTGCTGATGATCGTGCCCGCCTGCGTCGTCTACCTGACGCTGCGCCACAGCTTCCGCATCCAGCTGGTCAAGCAGACCGTCACCGCGGTCGAGCAGCTGGCCGACATCGTCGACATGCGCGACCACTACACGTTCGAGCACTCCCGGCGGGTGGCCGACTTCGCGGTCAGGATCGCCCGGGAGATGGCGCTGGCGCCGGAGCAGGTCGAGACCATCCGCCTGGCGGCCCGCGTGCACGACGTGGGCAAGATCGGCGTCGCGGACCACATCCTGCAGAAGCCGGGCAAGCTGACGCCCGAGGAGCGGGCGGCGGTCGAGCGGCACAGCCGCATCGGCTACCAGATGCTGACCGGGTTCCCCGAGTACCGCCACGGCGCCGATCTCGTCCTTCACCACCACGAGCGCCACGACGGCCTCGGCTACCCCAGCGGCCTGCAGGGCGACGAGATCCCCCTGGGCGCCCTGGTCATCGCCGTCGCCGACGCCGTCGATGCCATGACCTCCGACCGCAGCTACCGGGCCGCCCTGAGCCTGAGCCAGACCCTCGAGGAGCTGGCGCGGGGCCGGGGCAGCCACTGGTCGGCGCGGGTGGTGGACGCCTTCCTGCGCGTGGCCGAGCGCGAGCAGCAGTCGCTGGTCGCCGCCATCGAAGGCGCCCGGCTGGCCGGCCTGGAGCGCAGCGAGTTCGCGGCGCTGGACGCCAAGCGGCCGCTGCGCGATGAGCTGGCGCGCAAGCTGGAGCTGCTGCCGAACACCCTCCAGGGCATCGACACCGACGTCGCCAGCGCGATCCTGCACAGCCTGGAGCGCATGGACGAGCGGATCCAGAAGCTCGGCGCCGAGGCGACCCTCGACGAGCTCACCGGGGTGCTGCGGCGCCGGGCCGGCATGCTCAGCCTGGACCGTGAGGTGGCCCAGGCCCACCGCTCGATCAGCGGCGCCCTGGCACTGGCCTTCATCGACGTGGACGGGTTGAAGGCCATGAACGACAGCCACGGCCACGCGGCGGGCGACGAGCTGCTGCGAGATGTGGCCCGGGCCTTGCAGGGCGGCCTGCGCACGGGTGACCTGGTCTTCCGCTACGGCGGGGACGAGTTCGTGTGCGCGCTGCCCGAGACCGACGCCGCGACCGCCCAGCGCCGGCTGGAGCAGATCCAGTCCGGGCTCATGCAGAAGTACGGCCGCGACGTGCTCAGCATCGGCTTGGTCAACCTGCGCGACGGCGAGACCGCCGAGCAGCTGACCGCCCGCGCCGACGGGGCGCTGTACGCGGAGCGCCGGATCCGGCGGGCCGACCGCCGGGGCGAGATGGCCGACATCCTGACGGTGATCGAGGGCTCACTCGCCGCGTCGTCCTGACTAAGGGGGTGCGCCGGCCGGCAGGCGTCTGCTAGGGTGCCGGGAGCCTCCCGGCCGGGGTGGGCCGGGTCGTCCCTCCACCAGATGCGCACACTCCTGGCAACGGTCCTCGCCCTGGCATCCCTGGCGGCCGGCGCAGTGCCCGCGGCCGCGGACGAGCAGTCGGACGTGCGCGGCCGCCTGGCCACCGTCGCCGAGCAGCTGGCCGCGAACCAGCAGGCCATCGAGCGCCTCCAGGCCCAGATCACCGACCGCGAGCAGCGGATCCAGCGCGAGCGCGCCCAGCTGCGCGTGCTCGCCCGCGCCATCTACGCGCAGCCCGACAGTGCGGTCGTGCTGGTGGCCGAGGCGCCGACCCTGGGCGACGCCGTGACCATGATCAACGACCTGGTCAGCGCGGGCGACCGGGCGCGCGCCGCCAAGGCGGCCCTCGACCGCGACCTCTACCAACTGCAGAGCCAGCGCCTCGAGCTGCAGTTGCGAGAGGCGGACCTGGAGCGGCAGAAGGCGGAGCTGGACGCCGAGTACTCGCGCCTCGTGGCCCAGGCCGAGGCGGCTGCTGCCGCCCGGCGGGCCGCGCCCCCGCCGCCTCCCGCGCCCCCGCCGGCCCCGGCCGCCGGCGACATCCGCGGCATCATCCTCACGGCCTGGGCGCCGCTGGGCTCGGCGACCGCGCAGTGGGCGGTGCGCCTGGCACAGTGCGAGTCGGGGCTCAACCCGTACGCGGTCAACCGATACTCAGGCGCCGCCGGGCTGTTCCAGTTCCTGGCCACCACCTGGGCGGGAACGCCCTGGCGGGCGCAGTCGGTGTTCGACCCCACGGCCAACGCCCAGGCCGCCGCCTGGCTGTACGCCAAGTACGGTCCCGGCCAGTGGAGCTGCCACCCCGCCTGACGTTCCAGGCCTCAGGCCTGATTTGACGTCAAACCGCGAGGCGCTCCGGGGTTTGGGCCCTGATTCGACGTCGAATCAGGGCTGCCCAGCCCCCTAGCCGACCACCTTGTTTGTACGCAAGCGTTGGATCTCGGCGGGATCGAGCCCAAGAACCTCGCGGAGAACCTCGTCCGTGTGCTCACCGAGCTCCGGCGCCCGCCGCGGCGGCGGGGATCCGGCCGCACCGAATTGGACCGGCGACGGGATCGACATCGGGTCTCGTGCCACCCTCGCGTCCTCGGCTACCAGCTGCTTGAAGGTCCGGTACGGCCCCCAGAGGACCTGGTGACGGTCGAACACCTCCCCGACTTCGGCCAGCGTGCGCGTCCCGACCCAGGGCTCCAGCACGGCCCATACCTCCGCCCGCCGCTCGAAGCGCACCTCCTCGCGCGCGAACTCGGGCGGAAACTCCGCCCCCACCGCCGCGCACAGCGACCGCCACTGGCGGGGCGTGAGCGCGAGCGCCATCAGGTGGCGGCCGTCGCGCGTCCGGAAATCCCGCCCCAGGGTGCCGTAGGTGTCGTTGCCCAGGCGCGGACGTGGCTCGGGCTCGAGAGCGGCCTCGGCCACCGCCCCAAGGTGGGCGGTAACCGCCAGCGCCACGTCGGCCAGGCTGATGGCCACGGCCTGCCCGGCGCCGCTCAGCCGGCGGTGGCGGTCGGCGGCCAGCAGGGCGGCGGCCGCCAGGAACCCGGTCGCCACGTCCCAGGCCGGGAGCACGTGGTTGACCGGCCCGTCCAGGGCGGCCGGCCCGGTCACGAACGGCCAGCCCGCGGCGGCGTTGACCGTGTAGTCCACGGCCGCGGTGCCGTCGCGGTTGCCCGTGATGGCGACCAGCACCAGGTCCGGCCGGCGCTGGGCCAGCGCCTCCCAGGAGAGCGCGTCCCCGGGCAGGTTGGTGAGTACGGTGCCCACCGCCGCGGCCAGGCCGGCCAGCAGCTCGCGCCCCGTCTCGGAGCGTGCATCCAGCGTGACCGAGCGCTTGCCCTGGTTGAGCCCCGCCCAGTACAGCGAGCGCCCGTCGTGGAGGGGCCAGCGGTCGCGGTCGACGCCGCCGCCGATAGGGTCGACCCGGATCACGTCGGCGCCCATCCCGGCCAGGGTGGCGCCGCCGAGCGGCGCCGCCACGAAGGCCGAGACCTCGAGGACGCGCAGGCCGGAAAGGATGCTCACGGGGCGCCGAGAGCCTGGTAGCTGCCGCCTTCGCGGCAGGACTCCTGGCGCCCCTTACCCAGAGTTTGGCCCATACGGCCGGCCGAGCAGCTCCTCCAGGCGGTCGACGTAGCCGGCCATCACCGCGAACGCCTTGTTGACCGGCTCGGGCGAGGCCATGTCGACCCCGGCCGCGCGCAGCGCGTCCAGCGGGTAGGCCGACGAGCCAGCCGAAAGGAAGTCGATGTACGCCCCCACGGCGTCGCCATCCCCGCTGAGCACGCGTTCGGCCAGCGCGTTCGCGCCCGCGATGCCGGTCGCGTACTGGTAGACGTAGAAGTTGCTGTACAGGTGGGTGTGGAACTGCGCCCAGGTGATGCCTGTGCGCTGGCGGTCGAGGTCCGACCGGTGCTCGACCACGCCTCCGTAGACCTCGTCCAGGAGCGTGGCCATGAGGTCGGTCATGGCGTCGGCGGTGACGGCTTCGCCGCGCTCCACGCGCTGGTGCAGCTCCAGCTCGAAGCGCGCCAGCGAGGGCATGATGAAGAAATAGCGATGGAAGTTCGCCATCGCCTCCTCGATCAGGTTGACCTGGAAGTCGGGGTCGCCGTTGGTGCGCAGCAGGTGCGCGCGGACCATCGCCTGATGGAAGTTGGAAGCCACCTCGGCGATGAACAGGCCGTAGTTCGCGTACACGTACGGCTGCCGGTTCTTCGAATACCAGCTGTGCATCGAGTGCCCCAGCTCGTGGGCCAGGGTGCTCATGCTGAAGACGTTGTCGTTGTAGCTCATGAAGATGAACGGGTGAGTGCCCGGCACGCCCATCGAAAAGGCGCCCATGCGCTTGCCGCGATTGGGGTAGACGTCCACCCAGCGCTCCTCGAGCGCGCCTCGCCGCATGGCGTCCACGTACTCGGGCCCCATCGGCTGCAGGCCTTCTGAGATCCAGTCCACCGCCTGCCCATAGGGCACCGGGGTGCGGCCGCGACCCAGCGGCGCCCGGGTGTCGAAGACGTAAAGGTGATCGACGTCGAGCACCCGCTTGCGCAGCCGCCAGTAGCGATGCCAGGTGCCAACGTTGGCGCGGAAGGCGGCGATCACGTTGTGGAACACCTCGACCGGGATGTTGTTGGGGTCGAGCGCCGCCTCCAGCGAATCCCGATAGTGGCGGGCGCGGGCGAAGAACACGTCGCGGCGCACGCCCGTGTTCAGGCTGGCCGCCATGGTGCGGCGCAGCGCCAGGTGCGCGTCGGCGTAGTTCTCCCAGGCCGAGCGCCGCACGTCGCGGTCGGGGTTGGTGAGGAGGTCGGCGTAGGTGCCCTGGGCCAGCTCATAGTCGCCCGCGGCCCCGTTGGCCGGCTCGAACGCGAGCTCCGCGTTGGCCAGGATCCCGTGCACGGCGGCCGCCGACTGCAGCGGCTCGGCGGCGAGGCTCAAGACCTCTTCCACCTCGTCCGACCGGACGTGGGCCTGGCGGCGCCCGAGCCGGTCGAAGTGATGGTGGTAGACGCGCAGCCGCTCGTGCTCGCCGGCCCAGGTCTGCAGGCGTGGGATGCCGATGTTCAGCATCTCCGGTTCCGAGAAGGAGAGCGCCGCGTTGACGCGCGCGCCCAGGCTGCGCACCCGCTCGGCCCGGGCGCTGGCCGCCTGGTCCGAGCTGTCGACGGCGGTGAACATGGTGGCGTAGACCTGGATCCGGCCCAGGCTGCGCAGCACCCGCTCGGCGGCCTCGAAGAAGTCGGCGACAGCGTCCGGGCCGGAGCCGAGGTGGCCTTTGAACTCCTGGAGGTCGGGGAGGCTGGCGGCCACGCGGTCGAACTCCGCCTCCCACTCGGCTTCGGTGGCGAAGACGCTGGTGGCGTCCCAGGTGTCCTCGAGAGCGACCTCTGAGCGGGCCGGCAGTGTGCGCGCGATCAACCGTCCAGCTTAGACGTCGAGGCCCACCGCCAAGGGCAGCACCTCCTCGCCGGCGTCCTGGCAGGCGCGCGCGAAGCCTTCGAGGTCGTCACGCTGCAGCTCCTTGGCGAGCAGGCCGCTGATCTCCAGGATGCGCGTCTCGGGGTCGAGCGGAGGAAACCGGCGCTTGGGCGAGACGTGGGGGGTCCGCATCCGGCCCGCGATGTCGGGGCGCTCGGCCCGCAGCTGCTGGAGCACCGCGTGCTCGGGCGTCACCCGCTCCAGCGCCGCGGCGCAGGCCGCGCAGTCGTCGCGCCGGTTGAGGCGCCAGAAGCCGAGCAGGGCGAGCGCAAACAGCCACTCCGCCAGGCGGCCGTAGAAACGGGCCGCCAGCTCGCTGTCTCCGCCGGCCAGGTAGGCCTCCTCCGGCGCCCGGAAGTGAAGCCATTCGACGAAGGAGTCGATGGACCCCCATCGCCGCGCGTCCTCCAAGGTGTAGAAAAGGCTAGCCAATGTCGGCGGGGCAGGCGGTTCACGACAAGCACCTGGAGCTGAGCGACGGCACCAAGGTGCACGTCCGGCCCTTGCGGCCAGACGACGAGGAGGCGCTGCACGACGCCTTCTCCCGGATGTCCGAGCGCAGCGTCTACTTCCGCTTCTTCAGCCCGCTCAAGACGCTGCCCGAGGAGCTCGCCCACAAGCTGGCCCAGGTCGACGGCGACGCCCGCTTCGCGCTCTGCGCCACCCACCGCCTGGGGCACGAGCACCACGTCGAGCACATCGTCGGCGTGGCCCGCTACGACCGCATCGCCGGCACCGGCGTGGCCGAGGTCGCGGTGGCGGTGGTGGACGACTTCCAGCACCGCGGCCTGGGCTCCCAGCTGCTGACCATGCTGGCCCGGGTCGCCCTCGAGAACGGCATCGACACCTTCACCCTGATCGTGCTGCCCGAGAACCAGGCCATGCTCAAGCTGCTCCGGCGCCTGGGCTGGATCCACCAGGCCCGGCTGCACGGCGGCATGTACGAGATCACGTTCCACCTGCCGGCGGAGGCGTGAGCGCTTCGCTTCGCTTCGCTTCGGGGGAAGAACCTGCGGTTCCTCCCCCGGACCCTACCTCCCTTTTGGCCCCGCGCCGTGTCCCCAACGATTTGATCTGGGACTCACACGGCCCGGTCAAGCCGGGCCTTCCGGCCGCGTTTCTCCCATTTCTTGAGCCCACTTCTTGGTGAGCGCTGATCCCGAGCTCGAGGCGGCGCTGGCCCGCGCCTCCGAGTGGGTGCGGCACTACTTCGAGGACGCGCGCGCGTACCCGGTGCTTTCCCAGGTGGAGCCGGGGTCGATCCGGCGCGCGCTGCCGCCGTCCGCGCCTGAGCGCGGCGAGCCCCTGGACGCGCTCCTCGACGACTTCGAGCGCCTCGTCCTCCCGGGCATCACGCACTGGAACCACCCGCGCTTTTTCGCCTATTTCGGGATCACCTCTTCAGGACCGGGCGTGCTCGCCGAGCTGCTGATCGCCGCCCTCAACATCAACGGCATGCTCTGGCGCACCTCACCGGCGGCGACCGAGGTGGAGGAGGTGGCCACCGACTGGCTGCGCCAGGCCATCGGCCTGCCCGAAGGCTTCAGCGGGGTCATCAACGACACCGCCTCCAGCAGCACCCTCTACGCCCTGGTGGCGGCGCGCGAGGCGGCCGGGCTTGACGCGGGCCGGCGCGGCGTCGACAGCCGGCGGCTGCGCTACTACACCTCGGCCGAGGCGCACTCCAGCGTGGAGAAGGCGGGCCTGGTGATGGGCACCGGCTCCGCGGGCTGCGTGCGCATCCCGGTCGACGCCGAGTTCCGCATGCGGCCCGCGGAGCTGGCCGCGGCCATCGCCCGCGACCGGGCCGCCGGCCTGACGCCGTTCGCGGTGGTGGCGACCGTGGGCACCACCAGCACGACTTCCATCGACCCGGTGCCCGAGGTCGCCGAGATCGCCCGGGACCATGGGCTGTGGCTGCACGTCGACGCGGCCTACGGCGGGGCGGCCGCCATCCTGCCCTCGCACCGCCACGTCCTCGCGGGCTGCGAGCATGCGGACTCGCTGGTCGTCAACCCCCACAAGTGGCTTTTCACCCCGATCGACTGCAGCGTCCTCTACTGCCGGCGCGAGGACGTGCTCGGCAGGGCCTTCAGCCTGGTTCCCGACTACCTCAGCAACCCGGAAGCCGGCCGCGTCCGCAACCTGATGGACTACGGCACCTCGCTGGGGCGCCGCTTCCGCGGCCTCAAGCTCTGGTTCGTGCTGCGCGCCTTCGGCCTGGAGCGGGCGCGCGAGGTGCTGGCCGGCCACATCGAGATGGCGCAGAAGCTGAAGGCGTGGGTGGAGCGCGACCCTGACTTCGAGCTGCTGGCGCCGGTGCCCTTCAGCACCGTCGTGTTCCGGCACCGCGGCGGCGACGCCGCCAACCGCGGCATCGAGGAAACGGTCAACGGCTCGGGCGTGGCCTTCATCTCGCACACCACGGTCGGCGGCGCCTACGTGCTGCGGATGGCGATCGGGAACCTGCGCACCACCGAGGACGACGTGCGGGCGGCTTGGGAGGCCATCCGTGCCGCGGCCGGTCAGCTGAAGGTGAGCTCCCAGACCTCGTCTTCGAAGCCCACCTCGTAGCCCAGCCGCCGGTAAAGGTCGTAGGCGCGAGTCGCGTTCTGCGCGTCCACGTAGAGCGACGAGCTGCGCGCTCCGGCGGCGCGTAGCCGGCGCAGCGCCTCGGCCGTGAGCGCTGCCGCGAGGCCCTGGCGCCGGTGCTCGGGCAGAGTGCCCACAACCCCGACCAAGCCCACCGGCTGCGGCCGCCTGTCCTCCTCGTACTCCTCCAGGCCCGAGATCACGAGGGCGGCCGGCCGCCCATCCTCGGTCACGGCCATGAGCTCCAGCCCGGGCACGAAGCCCGGCGCCTGCCGGCGGCGGCTGACGGCATCCGCGTGGCTCGGGCTGAAGCGCCAGTGCTCGGCAAAGGCCGCGTTGTAGGTCGCCACCCACCGCTCGCCGCCGAGCTCTGGGCTGGTGTCGTCCAGGAGCCGGTAGCCGTCCGGTAGGGGCGGCGCGGGCACCGCCAGCAGGTTGGGACGGTCCATGCGCCAGAACCCGCGTGCCCGAGCGAGGCCGGTGCGTTCCAGACCATCGGCGTGGCCGCGGCCGCGCCAGACCTGCACGCACCAGGCGGCGGAGGCGCGGCTGAGGGCGATGCCCCAATCCGCCAGCGGGACGAGCAGCTCAGGGCCGGCCATTACCTCCGCCCTGGCCAGCGTTCCTTCGTTGACCGGCCGGTCGAAGACCAGGACGCCGCCCACGATCTCCCCGTCCTGCTCCACGATCCGGGAGCGCGCAGCCCAGTCGAAGTCGCCGAGCATGCGCTGGAACCAGCTCGCCGTGGGCACGCAGTTGGTGATGCCCTCGCGCACCAGGCGCTTGGTCACCTCCCGGAGCGCCTGCAGGTCGCTGGGCCGGCCCGGCCTCAAGTCGGGGCCCCCGCAAAATCGGAGATTTTGTGGGGTGACCTCAAGCTGTCACGCGCGCCACGACGTTCTCCAGGTCGGGCACTGCGGCGCGCAGCATGTCCTCGAGCTGGGTCTCAACCGCGTGCGCCGACTCCAGGCTGGTGCCGGGGGCCATCTCCGCCACCACGTGCGCGTAGATGGCGCCGTCGCGGGCCGACAGCTCCAGGTCGCGCAGGCTGACGACCTCGCGATGCCCCTCCACGACCTCCCGGACCCGGTCGGCGAGGTCGGCACGGTTGGCGGTCACGTCCTGGCCGCGCACCAGGGCCGGCTCCAAGGGCTCCAGGTGGATGTCGATCCTGGAGGCTTCCGGGAACTCCCCGCGCAGTGCGACCTCGAGGCCGGCGCTGATCTCGGTAGCCTCGCGCAGGGAGATGTGGCCGGGCAGCTTGGCGTGCATCGACAGGTGGAGACTGCCGTCGCGCTCCCGCTCAACGGTCACGTTGTGGAGGTCGCGGACCCGGCCATAGCGGGCGTCGGCGGCGTGGACCCGCTCCACCAGGTCGGCGGCGCGTACGTCGGACTCCACCTCGAGAGTCAGCGAGAGGTTGGGCAGGTCGCGGGCCACCGCCTCTCGGACATCCTCGCGCAGGGCCTCCGCGCCCTCGACCGAGAGCGTGCGGCGGGTGGAGAGCCGGACGTCCCCTAGCATCTGCGCGCCCGAGTGGCGGACGCGGACCATCTTCACGTCGCGCACGCCTTTGACGCCGCGCAGCGTCCTGGTCAGCCGGTCCTCCACGTCCTCTTCGGAGCGGTCGATCAGGATGTCCCCGGCGTTGCGAACCAACCGGATCGCGGCCCGGCCGATGATGGCGGACACCAGGAGGGCGGCGACGGCGTCCGTCCAGGCGTAGCCCAGGCGAACGCCCAGGAGGCCCGCCACCACTGCCAGCGAGGCGAGCATGTCGGCGCCGCGGTTGGCCGCGTCCGCCTCCAGCGCGGCGCTGTCCGCGCGCCTGCCCACGGTCCGCAGCACATAGGCCCTGCCGGCCTCCACCCCGATGCCGGCCAGCAGCAGCGCGATCGCGTAGGTCTCGGCCTCGACCCCGACCGAGCGGCTCAGCAACCGGGTGACCGCGGCGTAGGCGATGCCGAGCGCCGTGAAGAGCAGGATCATGCCCTCGGCGAAGGCGGCCAGGTTCTCCGCCCGGCCGTGGCCGAACGGGTGCTGGCGGTCAGCCGGCTTGGCCGCGGTGCGCACGGCCAGCAAGACAAAGCCCGACGCCACCACGTCCAGCGCCGAGTGGACGGCATCGCTGAGGATGCCCAGGCTGCCCGTCAGCAGGCCCACCACGAGCTTGGCTACCACCAGGACGAGGCCGATGACCAGCGATCCGAGCGCGACCAGCTGGGGCCGCCGGGCCAGCGCCGGGACCACCATTAGCGTCCTACCTGATCAGCGCGGCGGTCCGGCTCAGCTCCTCGGCCGAGCCGAATGCCACGATCAGGTCCCCCTCCTGCAGCTGCAGCTCGCCGTCCGGGTTGACCAGGAGGTCGCCCTCCTTGCGGCGGACGGCGAGCACGTGGGCCTGCTCCTTGCCGAACACGCCCAGCTGGCCGAGAGTTCTGCCGACCGCGCCGTACCCCTCGCGCACGATCAGCTCCTCGACGCCGACCGGCGTGTCGCCGTGCTGCAGGAAGTCCATGACCTCCGCCAGCGACGGCCGCAGCGCCAGCTCGGCCATCATGTGCCCGGCCATCCGGTAGGGCGAGATCACCCGGTCGGCGCCGGCCAGCTCCAGGCGTCGGATCGACTCCGGCCGGCCGGCGCGCGCCAGCACGTACAGGTCGCGGCGCACGGCCTTGGCCGCGAGGACGATGTAGACCGCCCGCTCGTCGGAGTCGACGGCGCAGATCAGGCCACGCGCGCGCTCGATGCCGGCCTGCTTGAGCACCTCTTCAGATGCCGCGTCGTCGGCCACGTGGAGGCGGCCCTCGTGCTCGAGGCGGGAGATCGCCTCCGGGTTGTTGTCGATGGCGATGCAGGGCACCTTGGCCGACTCCAGCTCGGTGATGACCTGGGTGCCGATGCGGCCGTACCCGCAGACGATGAAGTGGCTCTTCAGCGACTCCCGCTGCCGGTCCATTGAACGCTGCCTCCTGTAGCGGGCGATGTCACCCTCGAACACGATCTCGGCCAGCACGCCGAAGGCGTAGAAGATCGTACCCACGCCTCCCAGGATCAGGAAGATCGTGAAGATGCGGCCGGGGGTTCCCAGGCGGTGGATCTCGCCGAAGCCGACGGTGCTGATCGTGATCACCGTCATGTACAGCGCGTCCACGAACGTCCAGCGCTCGATCAGCATGTAGCCCGCGGTGCCCGCGAGCAGGACGCCGCCGAGCATCAGCGCCGGCAGCCGGAAGCGCGTCAGGGGGTGCGTCATACGCCCAGATAGGCTCTGCGCACTGCGGGGTCGTCCTGCAGCTCGCGCGCGGTTCCGCTGAGTGCGATGCGCCCGTTTTCCAGCACGTAGCCGCGATCCGCGGCTTCCAGGGCGACGACCACGTCCTGCTCCACCAGCAGCACCGAGACCCCGTCGGCGTTGATGGTCTTGCAGACCTCGACCACCGTCTCGACCACCTTGGGCGCCAGTCCGAGCGAGGGCTCGTCGATCATCAGGAGGCGCGGGCGTCCCATCAGCCCGCGACCGATCGCCA
>Ga0207646_10004327_pt1 | contig 15494 bp, 9 predicted proteins | sample KBSK5502metaG_FD_184343 | JGI IMG/M metagenome (GOLD analysis project Ga0207646, IMG submission 184343) | Corn, switchgrass and miscanthus rhizosphere microbial communities from Kellogg Biological Station, Michigan, USA - KBS K5-50-2 metaG... | ecosystem: Host-associated > Plants > Roots >... | reverse complement strand
AGTTCCCGCTCATCTCCCAGCGCGAGACCATCGGCCGGCTGCTCGTGGGCACCCGGGGGCCCGGCGAGCAGCTCGGCCCCGACGACAGGCGGCTGCTTGCCGACCTAGCCCGGCAGGCGGGGCCCGCCACCCACGCCATGGCGCTGCGCCAGGCGCTGGACACCTCCCGGGCGGGCCTGGTCACGGCGCGGGAAGAGGAGCGGCGCCGGCTACGCCGGGACCTGCACGACGGGCTGGGGCCGACGCTGGCCGGCCTGACCCTGGGCCTGGACACCGCCCGGGCGAGGTCGGCCGGGCAGCCGGGCCTGCCGGAGCTGCTGGGCAGGCTCAAGGCGGAAACGCAGCGGGCGGTCACCGACGTCCGGCGCATCGTCTACGGCCTGCGCCCACCCGCGCTCGACGAGCTCGGCTTGGCGGGGTCCCTGCAGGAGGAGATCAGGCGTCTGCAGTACGAGGTGCCCACGCTGGCCGTCGCCCTCGGCGTTCCGGGCGACGGCCTGGCCGAGCTGCCCGCGGCGGTCGAGGTGGCCTGCTACCGGATCGTGACCGAGGCCCTGACCAACGTCGCCAAACACGCGCACGCCAGCCACTGCTCGGTGCGGATCCAGCTCGATCAGGACATCTGCGTGGAGGTGTGCGACGACGGTGTGGGCCTGCCGGACGGCTGGCGGGCCGGCGTCGGCATCGCGTCCATGCGTGAGCGCGTTGCCGAACTGGGCGGAGACCTGACGATCGAGCCCGGTCTTCCGCGCGGGACCCGGGTCCGTGCCCGCCTGCCTATCCGGCGCCGGCCATGACTGAACCGATCCGGGTCCTGATCGCCGACGACCACCCGCTGTTCCGCGACGGGCTTACCGCGCTGCTGGCCGATGAGGCCGACACCGAGCTCACCGGTGCGGCCACCACCGGCACCGAAGCCGTTGACCTTGCCCGGGACACCCAGCCCGACGTCGTGGTCATGGACCTGCACATGCCCGGCCTGAACGGGATCGAGGCCACCCGCCGCATCGTGGCCGACAGTCCTCACATCGCCGTGCTGGTGCTGACCATGTTTGACGACGACGATTCGATCTTCGCGGCGCTGCGGGCCGGTGCCCGCGGCTACCTGCTGAAGGGCGCCGACCGCGAACAGATCCGCCGCGCCATCCAGGCCGCCGCCAGCGGCGAGATCGTCTTTGGCGCGGACCTGGCCGCGCGGATGCTCGGCTTCTTCACCGCCTCCCCCGCCCCACCGCCGGTCTTCCCGCAACTGACGGACCGGGAACGCCAGGTGCTGGAGCTGGTCGCCCAGGGCCGCGCCAACGCGGCGATCGCTGCCCGGCTGAGCCTGAGCCACAAGACCGTACGCAATCACGTGTCGAACATCTTGACCAAGCTGCAGGTCGCCGACCGGGCACAAGCCATCGTCCAGGCGCGGGACGCGGGGCTGGGACACCAGCCCCCGCACCTGAGGGCGAGCGGGCGCGGCTGGATGCGTGCCGGTAGCGCCCGGGCACTCAGGTGCAGGGGCGCCAGGCCTGGGCATGACATGCTCAGGTTCATGAGACCGACGCTGTATGAGTCCGCCGGCGGAGAGCGGGCGTTCCTCGCGCTGGCCGCCGCACACCATGCGCGGTGCCTGGCAGATCCCGAACTCAACCACCCGTTCTCGCACCCGGGCCAGCACCCGCAGCACATCGAGCGGCTCGCTGCGTACTGGGCCGAGGTCCTGGGAGGGCCGCCGAACTACTCGCGAGAGTGCGGCGACCAGTCCGGCCTCGTCCACATGCACTCCGGCAACGGTGACATGACCGGCCTGGGCCAGCGGTTCGTGGAGTGCTTCGTCCTGGCGGCCGACGACGCCGGGCTGCCAGACGACCCAGAGCTCCGCGCCGCGCTTCGCGCCTACATGGAGTGGGCGGTCACGGAGGTGGCGCTGTCCCACCCCGACGACTCGGACGTCCCGCCCGGCCTGCCGATTCCGCGCTGGTCCTGGGACGGCCTCCAGACTCCTTGATCGTCCTCAGCCAACAGGAATTCGCGTGTCCGACGCAGGCGCGGTACCGGCAGCGAAGCGGTACCCGGCCCGCCGACCGGTACCGGGGCGTGGGGGTCCGGGGGCTCGGGCCCCCGGGTATGGTCAGGACTGCGGGAAGTTGGCCGAAGGCCAACGAACAGCCTGCTCGTGGAGGTGGCGGGAATCGAACCCGCGTCCTTCAGTACCTCACCAGGGCTTCTCCGGGCGCAGCCTGCTGTGGTTTTCTCAGCCCCGGCGGTCTCGCAGGCCAGCCGCCGCCGGGCTCAGTCGCTGTTAGGTGTCCCGCTCATCCCCGCGACCGGGCTGAACGGTGGATCCTCCTTGCTGATGCCAGACACCGGGCCGGAGGCGCTCCCGGGCTGACAACCCCTAGCTCGCGTTATGCCGCGAGGGCGAGGTGAGTGCGCTGTGCATTGGCACTTATTGGTGTGCGGTCACAGTGTTAACGAGGTTATGTCCGCAGTCCTCGGCCCGCTTCCCCTGGATCAACTACCGAAGTCGAAGCCTGTCACCCCCATGTTGAGTTGTGTCGTGAGCCCTGCGGCCAGCTGACCGCAGCCTTCACACCTTTGACGCTACCGTCTCAACACCGGCGGGCCAACCCCGATTCCCGGCCCTCCGAGGGTACAAACCTTGGGCGGGGTGGTGGGGTGAGAAAAAGAGCCCAGGCAGCAGAATGCCCCCGTGGGCGCTGGCGGTGGCCGAAACGCACCCACGGGGGCTGACCGGCAGGGTCGGGGCCGGTCAACGCCCGGGCCTCCCCCGAGATGAGGCCCGGTTCTCATCACGACGACTGGGCCGCAACCCCCCAAGCGGCACTCAGTCACTAGGTAAGACGCGTTCAGTAATCGAATGGTTGCTCTGAGTAAGAAAAAATTGGACCGGGACCGGGGCCTAGCCTCCGGGAGCCGCTCGCAGGAAGGCGGCGGCCAGCGGCACCGCCGAAACGCGCCACGAGGAGCTGAACTCCAGCACCGCGAACGCCGTGGTACCCCGGAACCCGACGAACCAGGTCGCCCACCGCTGGTGGCGTCCATGGCCACCCAGCGATGTGGTTCCCACCTGCCCATACACCGGATTCCCTGGGACATCCGCCCGCTTGGCGGCACCCGACCGCACCGCCTCCCGCATAAGGGCGCGGAGGCTGGCCATGGTCGCGGTGCTGAACCGGATCTGCTGGGCCCGCTCCGGGTCCGGCTGGGTCACCAGCGACGGCTCGTGCCAGATGCCGGTGTCCACCTGGGCGGCCACCGCCGCCATGGTGAGCGGGCTCACCCGCACCGTGTCCTGGCCGATCGTGGCCGCCGCGAGCTGCGCCACGCCGTTCGGCAGCGCCACCCGCCCGGAGAAGCTCTTCAGCGGCAGCCGCCAGGGCGTACCCAGCCCGAACCCCCGGGCCGCGTTGGCAAGGTCCTGGCGCATACCCGGTCGCAGAGACAGGCCGATGAACGCGGTGCCGCAGGAGTGCGCGAAGTCGGTCGCGAAGCTCGGCATGACCAGCTTGGGCTCCACTGGCACGTTCTGGAAGTTCCGGCCGCCCACCGAGTTGAGCTTGAGACAGGGGAGGAACTTGTGGATTTTAAGACCGCTGGCCAGCAGCGCCTCCGTCGAGACTATGGTGAACGACCCGCCGGGCGGGTAGCGCCCAGCCAGCGGTTCGATCGTGGGCATCCCCGCCGCCGAGTGGTCGGCGACGGCGAGAATGTGCCCGGTGGTGCCGTCCATGGCGACGATCGCCGCGGGGCCGGGAGCCGACGCCACGGCTATGTTGGCCGCGCCCTGGACGGCCGCGTCGATCGTGGTGTGCACGGCGGTGGGCGGGTGGCCGGGCCACTTCTTCAACACCGACACCCGGTGCCCGGCGGCGGTCTCCGTGACCACCTCCGTCGCGGGGGTTCCGGCCAGCAGGCCCTGGTAGTACTTCTGCAGGCCGGACAGGCCCACCGTGGCTCCGGGCCGGTAGGCGATGCCCTGGTTGCGCAGGGCCGCGGAGGTCTCGGTGCCGACCGAGCCCACCACGGCGGGGGCGATGCTCGTGAACAACTGCACCATCGTGGGCCGGATAACCAGCCCGTGCACCTTCCGCAGATCCCGCGCCCGGCGGTGGTAATAGCCGGGCCGCATGGTCACCAGTTTGAGGAACCGGTCCCGGGGCGCCGCCTGGATCCAGCCCAGGATCTCGGTGGGATCGATCCTCGTGGCGCGGCCGAGCGCGTCGGCCGTGGCCGCCGGGTGCTTGAGGAGGCGCGGATACACCCCGGCCACGAACGCCTTGCTCGCGGTCTGCAGCGAGTGGCCCGCGGCGTCGAGCAGCGGCATCCGGGACGGCGTAGTGGACACCATCGCCAGCCGGAGCCCTTTCCTCAGGGCCGGGTTGATCACGCTGGGGCTCCAGAGGATCTTCCAGCCCGACGCGGTCAGTCGCAGCTGGAATCGGCCCTGGTAGGTCCAGGGCGCCCCGTTCTGGCCCAGGTCGACGGAAGCGGTGAAGCTGGCCGTCGCGGTTTTTCCGTGCTGGTGGATATAGCCCATGCTGAGGTAGAAGTTCGCCGCGTCGAGCCCGCTGTAGGCGCTTTGCAGCGCGGCCGTCACCGCGGCCGGCTGCCCCGTGGTCTGGACGGCGGCACTAGCATAGGAATGTTCCTGCCAGTCCAGCAGGAAGTTCTGCACCGCAGGTTCGGCTGATTCCGTGGACCACCAGCCGTCCCCGATGCCGGCCACCACGAACCCCACCAGCAGAGCAGCGACGACCACCCGCACGAGTGTTATCCGGGAGCGAACGCCGTCCACGAGCCTTCCCCCGATGCCAGCGGTGCCGGGCGCGTGCCCGCCTGGGGCAGGCTGTGGTACGCGCTTGGGCGCGGCGGAGGGCGGGGTCCTGGGCCGGGCCGCGGCATGAGCCCCGCGTTTGCGCGTGGCCGCCATGCCTGCGGAGCTACCCTCGCCGCCGGTGCGCACGCTCAACCTCCCTGGCCGCGTCCCGCTTTGCCAGGTCCTGACGCTTATCGTAGGTCCGCTTGCCGCGGGCCAAAGCCAGTTCGACCTTGACTCTCCCGCCGGAGAAGTACAGCGAGAGCGGCACGAGGGTCAAGCCGCGCTCTGCGATTTGGCTTGCGAGCCTGTCGATCTCCTTCCGGTGCAGCAGGAGCTTACGGGGCCGCCTGGGTTCGTGGTTGGTCCACGTCCCCTGCGCGTACTGGGGGATGTGCACTCCCAGGAGCCACATTTCCCCGTCGGTGATTTGGGCGAAGCCGTCGGCGAGAGAGGCCCGGCCAGCCCGCAGCGATTTCACCTCGGTGCCGGTGAGGACGAGCCCAGCCTCGACGACGTCCTCGATGTGATAATCGTGCCTCGCGCGGCGGTTGCGGGCAATGACCTTGCGCTCCTGCGCGCCGGCCGCGGTGGGGCGTCCGCGCGCCTTCACGTCCGCAGATAGCGCCTGAGGGTGAGGAAGGAGGTGGCGCCGCACAGGAGCACCCCCGTCACCATGGCCAGCACGATGACCTCGACGAGGTCAGCGGCGCTGAGCTGCACGCTGTTGGTGAAGTACTGCTGCAGCGTGTCCAGCCCGAGGTTCTTGACCGCGATGAGCAGGCCGGCCGCGATCAGCCAGCCGGTCAGCCCGGCGATGATCCCCTCCACCAGGAACGGCAACTGCACGTAGAAGTTCGAGGCGCCGACCAGGCGCATGATGGACGTCTCCCGGCGGCGGTTGAAGGCGGACAGCCGAATGGTGTTCGCAACCAGGAGCACGGCGGCGATGAGCAGGATGACCGCGATGATCACGACCGCGTTCCGCGCCGCGTCCAGGAGCCGGTAGAACTTCGACAGGATCGCGGCGTCGTTGACCACCTGGTCCACGCCCGGGCTGCCCGCCACCGTGCCCGCCACGATGCTGTAGTCGGCCTGGGCGTTGACGAGCTTCACCTGGTACGAGTCAGGGATCTCGGACGGGGTGACCAGGTTCGTGAACGAGGGGTCGCGGGAGAAGTCCTGCTTGAAGTGCAGGTACGCCTGTTGCTGCGATTCGTAGAAGACCGCCTGGACCTGGGGCAGCGCCTTCAGGTCATGGAAGATCTGCGTCTTCTGCGCCTGGGTCGCCGGGCCGTTGGACCGGCACTGCGGGCTCACGCTGGTCGCTGTGCACAGATAGACCGAGAGCTGCACCTTGCCCTGCCAGTACGTGCGGGTGTTGTCCACCTGCTTGACGAAGAGCAACCCGGTACCGAGCAGCGAGAGGCTGATGGCGACCACCACGACCAGCGCGATGGTCATGGTGAGGTTGCGGCGGAGGCCGGTCCAGACCTCCTGCAGGACGAACTGTGCTCGCATAGTCGATGATCCTTCGGCAATCCTCGCCTGTTCTCGTGCCACGGGGCCAGGGGCCGCCGGAGCAGGTCAGTAGGCCTGGCCGTATACCCCGCGCGACTGGTCCCGCACCACCTTGCCGTATTCCAGCTCGATGACCCGCTTGCGCATGGAGTCCACGATCGCGGCGTCGTGGGTGGCCATGACAACCGTCGTGCCGGTCCGGTTTATCCGGTCGAGAACCTTCATGATCCCGATTGAGGTCGCTGGGTCGATGTTCCCAGTAGGCTCGTCCGCCAGCAAGATCATGGGCCGGTTGACGAACGCCCGGGCAACCGCCACCCGCTGCTGCTCCCCGCCGGACAGCTCGTCGGGCATCCGCTCGTGCTTGCCCTCGAGGCCCACCAGGTCGATCACCTCGGGAACGACCTTGCGGATGAACCGGCGCGGTTTGCCGATCACCTGCAGGGCGAAGGCGACGTTGCCGTACACGTTCTTGTTCGGCAGCAGGCGGAAGTCCTGGAAAACGCAGCCGATGCGCCGACGGAGGTACGGAACCTTCCAGTTGGTGAGCCTGGCCAGGTCCTTTCCCGCCACGTGAACCCGCCCCTCGGAGGGCCGTTCCTCCCTCAGGATCAGCCGCAGGAAGGTCGACTTGCCCGAGCCCGACGGGCCGACAAGGAAGACGAACTCAGCCTTCTCGACGTCGAGGGTGACGTTCTCCAGGGCCGGGCGGCTCTGATTCGGGTACGTCTTCGTGACGTTGTCGAAGTGGATCACAGGCCTATCACGCGCTCCGGCAGAATATGGACGATACGGACCCGGGACACCAGCCGACCGCTGCTACCTGGCCTTCCCGGCAGTCCGCCCGGTTTGGCCACAGGCCAGTCTAGGGGGGAAACTGGCCTCAGACGTGCAACACTGGCTAAGAAGCCTGTTTGGGAGGCCCGGGTGCGCGGACGCGCGAGCCCGGCCGGATTCTCAAATAAGCTATAGCTGAGCCGACCTGCGACCGGCCAGAGGAGACCGCAATGAGTTGCGAACACCTGATCTGCGCGCACTGCGCGTCGCCGGTCGTCGAAGCCCGCTGCCCCGCCTGTAGCGCCGCCCGGGCACAGGTGCACCACCATTCGCCGGGGCTGAGCCTGCCCCTCACCGCCGCCGCTCTGCTTGCCCTGGTGCTGGTGCTGCTGATCCTGCAGCTCACGCACTAAGCGGCCCGGGCTCTAGCCACCCCGGCCTGAGCCGTTGCTGCTGTACGAGCTTTCTTGGGTGCGCAGCCAGCGGATCTCCGCCTCGATGAAGTCATCGATCTCCCCGTCGAGCACCCCGCTCGTGTTGCCCGTCTCCAGCCCGGTCCTGACATCCTTGACGTTCTGGTAGGGGTGCAGAACGTAGTTGCGGATCTGCGTCCCCCAGCTGCTCGTGGTCTCGCCGCGCAGGTTGGCCATCTTGGCCTGCTGCTCCTCCCGCTTGCGCTCGAGCAGCTTGGCCTTGAGCACGGCCATGGCAGTGGCCTTGTTCTGCATCTGGCTGCGCTCGTTCTGGCAGGAGACCACGATCCCGGTTGGCAGGTGGGTGAGGCGCACCGCCGAGTCGGTGGTGTTGACCCCCTGGCCACCCGGCCCGCTCGACCGGTACACATCGACCCTGATCTCGTCCTCGGGGATGTCGATGTCGTCGTCCCGCTCGACCACGGGGATCACGTCCACGCCCGCGAACGAGGTCTGGCGGCGGCCCTGGTTGTCGTACTTCGAGATGCGCACCATCCGGTGCGTGCCGTGCTCGCCACGCAGGGTGCCGTACGCGTAGGGCGCGTGCACCGCGAACGTGGTGGACTTGATCCCCGCCTCCTCGGCGTAGGAGGTGTAGTAGACCTCGGTGGGGTAGCCGTGGCGTTCCGCCCAGCGCAGGTACATGCGCTGCAGGTTCTGCGCGAAGTCGGCGGCGTCGGCGCCCCCTGCCTGCGCGTTGATCGAGATCAGCGCCTCCCGCGCGTCGTACTCGCCGGACAGCAGGGTGCGCACCTCAAGCTGGTCTATCTCCTTGCGCAGCGCGGCCAGCTCACGTGCCGCCTCCTCGCGCGTGGGCTCGTCGTTCTCGCTGTCCGCCAGCTCAAACATGACCCGGGTGTCGTCCAGGCGGCGGTGCAGCCGGTCGAGCCTGCCCATCTCGCCTTCGAGATAGGACAGCCGCCGCGTCACCGCCTGGGCCTTGTCCTGGTCTCCCCACAGCCCCGGATCGGCGGCCTGCTCCCTGAGCCCCTCCGCCTCGCGCCCCATGGCCTCCGGGTTCAAGACGGCTTCCACGTTTCCCAGCTTGGACGACAGTTCCGAGATTTCAGTTGCCGGGTCGGTTCCTGCCATGGCGGCCAGCCTACGCGAGGTCACGAGGCGCGCTGGACGATCGGCACCCGACGCGCCCAGCTCACGGCAGTGAGGGCGGCGTGCCCGCGGCCACCAGGGTACGAATGGCCCGAACCGCCACGGAAAGGGCGGCGAGGGTGAACCGGTCCATCTCCCAGATCTCGCCGAGCGTCTGGGTGGCCCGGCCCACGGCGGCCGCGTTCTGCTCGGCCCAGTCGGCGAGGCGCTCCTCCGGGGTCCCTGGGCTGGTCACCATCAGCACATCCCGGATGAGCGCGGCATGCGCGGCGTACAGGTCGTCCCGCAGGGCCGCGCGCGCAACCGTGTTCCACCGGTCGTCCCTGGGCAGCGCGACGATCTGGTCCCGCAACCTGGCGATCTGGAGCCGGCCGGCCAGGTCGAAGTAGACCTCGGCGGCCTCGGTCACGTCACGCCCGGTGCTCGCGGCGACCTCCACGATGTCAAACGCCGAGTAGGCGGGCACCATCGCGGCCACCCGTTCGGCCAGGTCGGCGGGCACCCCGCGGGCGACGGCGGCCTGCTGCCGCTCGGTGAACGTGACCGTTTCCGGGCCGGTCAGCAGCTTGGGCAGGCCAGCACCCACGGCCTGCACCCCATCGGCGAAGAAGTCCACGGTCGCCTGGATGTCGAGCGGCGACCGCCGGTTCTGCACCAGCCACCGGACCGCACGCTCGGTCAGCTTGCGGGCCTCCAGCAGCAGGGTGATCTGGGTGGCCACGTCCACCCGGCCGTCCAGCGCCTCGACCCGGGCCCAGAAGCTGTCCATGCCGAAGACCTCGCGGGCGACCAGCCAGGCCCGGCCGATGTCCGGCACCGAGGCACCGGTCTCCTCGTTCATGCGGAACAGGAATGTGGTCCCCGACCGGTTCACCATGTCGTTGACGACCATCGTGGTGATGATCTCCCGGTGCAGCGGGTGGAGGCCCATCTCGCCCGCGTAGGCGGCCCGCAGCGGCTCGGGGAAGTAGGAGGTCAGCACCGACCGCAGGAACGGGTCGTCGGACAGGGTGGAATGGAGCACCTCCTGCACGGCGGAGATCTTCGCCTGGGCCAGCAGGACGGCGAACTCCGGGATGGTCAGGCCCAGGCCCGCCGACCGGCGTTCGGCGATCTCCTTCTCGCCGGGCAGCGAGTCGAGCCGGCGGCCGATGCGGCGCTCCCGCTCGAGCTTGCGCAGGTACCGGGCGTGCACGTGGAGCATCTGCGCCGACTGCGCGCCCGCCGCGGCCAGCGCCCGGTTCTGGTCGTAGTTCTGGCGCAGCACCAGCGCGGCGACCTCGTCGGTCATCGCGTGCAGCAACTCGCCCCGGGCGGCGGGCGTCAGCTCGCCGCGGCTGAGCCTGGGCTGCAGCAAGATCTTGATGTTGACCTCGTGGTCGGAGGTGTCCACGCCGGCCGAGTTGTCGATGAAGTCGGTGTTGATCAGCCCGCCCGCCAGGGCGTACTCGATCCGCCCGGCCTGGGTGACGCCGAGGTTGCCGCCCTCGGCGACCACCTTGGCGCGCAGGGCGGTGGCGTCGATGCGCACCGCGTCATTCGCCCGGTCCCCCGCGTCGGCATGGGTTTCGTTGCTCGCCTTGACGTAGGTGCCGATGCCCCCGTTCCAGAGGAGGTCCACCGGCGCCGCCAGGATGGCCGAGATGAGCTGGTCCGGGGCGAGCGCGTGCACGCCCTCGGCGAGCCCGAGGGCGCGGGTCGCCTGCGGCGCCAGCGGCACCGACTTGGCGGTTCGCGGCCATACCCCGCCGCCCGGTGAGATCAGCGCCGGGTCATAGTCGGCCCACGAGGAGCGGGGCAGGGCGAACAGCCGCCGCCGCTCGGCGAAGCTCACGGCCGGGTCGGGATTGGGGTCGAGGAACACATGCCGGTGGTCGAACGCGGCGACAAGCAGGATGTGCGGAGAGCACAGCATGCCGTTGCCGAACACGTCGCCGGACATGTCGCCGATCCCGGCCGCCGTGAACTCGGTGCTGGCCGGGTCCTTGCCGAGCGTGGCGAAGTGGAACTTGACCGACTCCCAGGCGCCGCGGGCGGTGATCCCCATCTTCTTGTGGTCGTAGCCCTCGGAGCCGCCGGAGGCGAAGGCGTCGCCGAGCCAGTACCCGTACGCCTTGGCGATCTCGTTCGCCGTATCCGAGAACGTGGCGGTGCCCTTGTCGGCGGCCACCACCAGGTAGGTGTCGTCGCCGTCGTGCCTGACCACGCCCGGCGGCGGCACGGCCTGGCCGTCGCGCCGGTTGTCGGTCACGTCCAGCATGGCGCCGATGAACGTCTTGTAGCAGCCGAGCACCTCGCGCTGGTACGCCTCGCGGTCCGAGGGATCCGGCAGGTTCTTGCAGACGAAGCCGCCCTTCGCCCCCGACGGCACGATGACCGAGTTCTTGACCTCCTGGGCCTTGGCCAGGCCGAGGATCTCGGTGCGGAAATCCTCCCGCCGGTCCGACCAGCGCAGCCCGCCGCGGGCCACGGGCGCGAACCGCAGATGCACGGCTTCGAACCGCGGCGAGTACACGAACAGCTCGAACTTGGGCCGCGGGTCGGGCAGTTCCGGCACCGCGGCCGCGTCCAGCTTGACCACCAGGTACGGGGGGCCGCCCGCGGCCGCCGGCTGCCCAGGGGACGGCGCCGTGTGGAAGTAGTTGGTCCGCTGGGTAGCCAGGACCAGGCCCAGGTAGCTGCGCAGGATCCGGTCGTGGTCGAGGATGGCAACCTCGTCGAGCAGGCCGCGGATCTCCTCCGCGATGGCCTCGCCGCGCTCCGCGGAGCCCTGCTGCCGCGCCGGGTCGAACCTGGACTCGAACAGCCGGACGAGCAGCCTGGTGACGGGCACGTTGAACGCGAGCACGCGCTCGATGTAGCGCTGGCTGAAGGTGATCCCCGCCTGCCGCAGGTACTTGGCGTAGGTGCGGAATATCACGATCTGGCGCCAGGTCAGGTTTGCGTCGAGGACCAGGGCGTTGAAGCCGTCGTCCTCGATGTCGCCGCGCCACAGAGCGCTCAGCGCATCCTCGAACAACGCCTTGGCCGGCCCGGACGGCGGCATAGCGCCGGGCGCGACCACGGGGAACTGGCCGGTCACCGCCTCGGGTCCCGCCGCGCCGACGCCGGTCCGCCGCAGCCCGAAATCATAGATCCAGAACGGATCCGCCCGTGGTCCCGCGAATTCGTAAGGATGCTCGTCGACCACGTCAACACCCATGTGCTGCAACCGTGGCAGCACGTCGGTGAGCGTGATGGGGGTGCCGAGGCGGATGATCGTGAGGCGCCACACGCCGTGCCCGTCGCCCTCGGCGGGCTTGCCGCCCACATAGCTATCGGCTTCCCAGAGCTCGAACGCGATGGTTTCGCCGGAGGCCATCAGCTTCTGCGTCCGCTCCAGGTCGTCCACCGCGTACGCGGCGGGCACGTCGGCCTTGTAGGTCTCCGGGATCGCCCCCGCGTAGGACGCGATCAGCTCGCGGCCCGCGGCGTCGCCCAGCCTGCGCGCCGCCTCGGCGGCGAGATCCTCGTCCCACGACCGGGCCGCCGCCACGATCTTGGCCTCCAGGTCGGCGGTGTCCACGTCGGGCAGTGAGGTATCCGGCTTGGCGCGGACCACAACGAGCAGCCGGGCCAGCGGGGACTCCCCCACAGTGGCGCCGTATTCGACCGTTTCCCCGCCCAGCGCCTCACGCAGGATCTCCTGCGTGCGCAGCCTGACCGTGGTGGTGTACCGGTCCCGTGGCAGGTACACCACGCAGGACATGAACCGCCCGTACACGTCCTTGCGCAGGAACAGCCTGGTCCGCGGGTGGGACCGCAGGTGCAGCACCCCGAGCGCGATGGGGATCAGGTCATCGGTGGAGATCTGGAACAGTTCCTCCCTCGGGTAGGCCTCGAGGATCTCGGTCAGGTCCTTGCCGTCGTGGCTTTCAGGGTCCACGCCGGTCCGCTCGAGCACCTCGGCCAGCTTGCGGCGCAGCACCGGGATCCGGGCGACGCTCTCGTGGTAGGCCTCGTGGGTGTACAGACCGAGGAAGCGGTACTCGCCGACGACCTCCCCGGCGTCGCTGACCCGCTTGATCGCGATGTAGTCGAGGTAGCTGCGCCGGTGCACGGTGGAGCGCGAGTTGGCCTTGGTGAGGATGAGCCGCTGCGGGTCCTTGGCCCGGGCCCGCACCTCGGGCGGAAGCGCCGCGAACGAGGCCGAGCCGCGCTTGTCGTGCCGTAGGATGCCGAGCCCGGTGCCGGGCACCGCCACGAGCGTCATCCCCTGCGGCCCTTCGACCAGGTCGTACTCGCGGTAACCGAGGAACGTGAAGTGGTTGTGGGCGAGCCACCGCAGCAGCGCCTGGGTCTCGGCCGGCGGCTTGGGACCCTCGGTCTCCAGCTTGTCCGCGAGGCGCACCGCCGTCTCTCTCATCTTCGGGTAGTCCTCCACAGCCGCCCGCACGTCGAGCAGGACCCGCTGCAGGTCCTTCTCGAGTCCGGCCAGATCCAGGCGCGACGAGGTGTCGATCTCGGTGTGCGTCCACGACTCGGCGATCTCGTCGTGCCCGTGCCTGGCCGCCGGCATCGGGCCGACCACCTCCCACAGCTTGCCGGTGAGGTCCCGGCGGACCATCAGCTGCGGGTGGATGACGTGGAAGCTGTCCAGCCCGTGCCGGGTGAGCTCCATCGTGATCGAATCGACGAGGAACGGCATGTCGTCGGTGACGATGTTGACAGTCCCTCGCGACTCCTCCAGCGCCGAGCACATGCCGCGCGCGCTCACCTGGACGATCGCCCTGCCCTGCGGCCGGTTGGCCGCCAGCCGCGCATGCTCAGCGGCGACCTCGGCCATCCGGGCCGGCCCGGCGGCCACCAGTTCCTCGGTCGGCATGTGCTGGTAGTAGGCGCCCAGGAAGTTGCGCACGTCGCCGACCCCGGCGATGGTCGCGCCGTTGGCCTGTGCCAGGCCGGCGGCCTGGTCGAGCAGGCTGGCCGACTCCGCGTCCGCCACGTCCACCATGTCGATCCCCAATCACCGGCGCACCGCCCGGTCCCGGGCGGCCGGACCCGTTACAGGTGGTCCCGCAACTCCCAGAGCAGCGGGTAGTACCGCAACGGCACCCTCTTACGCAGGTAGGGTGCCCCGGTCGAGCCACCCGTACCCGACTTTGTGCCGATCTGCCGCTCCACCATTTGCACGTGCCGGGCCCGCCATAGCCCGGCCAGCTCGTCGTGGGTCAGCAAGTCCTCCGCCAGCTGCCACAGGTCGTCGTAGGTGGCCCGGTCCCCGGCGATCACCCGCAGCGACGCGAGGATCTCCTCGTCGGTGGCCACGCCGAGCCCACGCGAGGCGACGAGGCCCAGGTAGGCGTCCCAGAGCGAGGGCTCGGCCAGGCGGCGCACGAGCCGGTCCCGCTCGCCGCTGGTCAGCGACCGGAACCGGGCGAGGAACGCGCGGTCCTTGACCCCGGACAAGAACTCCAGCTCGCGGTACTGCGCCGACTGGAAGCCGCTGGCCGGCGCCAGCCCCGACCGGAACTCCAGGAAGTCCTGCGGGGTCATCGTCTCCAGGATCTCGATCTGGGACACCAGCAGCCGCTCGATCGCGTGCACCCGCCCCAGCAGGTGCCGTGCCCGCCAGGTCTCGGCGGCCGTCATCGCATCGCGGACGGACTCGAGCTCGTAGAGCATCTGCTGGAACCACAGCTCGTAGACCTGGTGCACGGTGATGAACAGCAGTTCGTCGTGGGCGGGCGGGTCGGACTGCGGCACCTGCAGGGCCAGCAGCTCCGGCAGGCGCAGGTAGCCGCCGTAGGTGAGCCGCCCGCCCTCTTCACCGAAGCTGCGACCCGTGCCCGGCCGCCGCCCCACGGCCTTCACCGGGCGAACCACGCGAGCACCTCGGGATTGGCCAGGGCATCGGGGTCGGCCGCGTCGGCCACCGGGGTGCCGAGGAGAATCTTCCGCACCGGGACCTCCAGCTTCTTGCCCGACAGCGTCCGCGGGATGCCCGGCACCTGGTGGATCTCGTCCGGCACGTGCCGGGGAGACAGGGCGGACCGCAGAGCCGCGCGGATCCGGGCCGTCAGGCCGTCATCCAGCGTATGGTCCCCGGTGAGCACCAGGTACAGGATCAGCCGGCCGTCGGCGCCAAGCTGCCCGGTGTCCACCACCAGGCTGTCGGCCACCTCCGGCATCTGCTCCACCACCCGGTAGAACTCGCTGGTGCCCATCCGCACGCCGCCGCGGTTCAAGGTGGCGTCCGACCGGCCGTAGATGACGCATCCGCCGTCCGGGAGCACCATGATCCAGTCGCCGTGCCGCCACACCCCGGGGTAGTCGGCGAAGTAGCTGGCCCGGTACCGCTCGCCCGCCGGGTCGTTCCAGAACCCGACCGGCATCGAGGGCATGGGCGCGGTGATCACCAGCTCACCCACCTCGCCGACGACCGGCTTGCCGTCGGCGTTGTACGCCTCGACGCTGGTGCCCAGGCACGCACCCGCGATCACGCCCGCCCGCACCGGCAGCAGCGGGCAGGGCCCGACGAAGCCCGTGCACACGTCCGTGCCGCCGGAGAACGAGCCGAGCAGCAGGTCGCTGCCCACGTGCTGGTAGACCCAGCGGAACCCCTCGGGGGGCAGCGGGGAGCCGGTGGACCCGATCCCCCGCACCGCCGAGAGGTCCAGCTCCCGCCCCGGGGTCAGCCCGGCCTTGGCGCAGGCCAGCAGGTAGGGGGCGCCGGTGCCGAAGTAGGTGATCCCGGTCTCCGCCGCGAGCCGCCACAGCGCGCCGGTCTCGGGATAGGTGGCGCT
>Ga0207646_10004324_pt1 | contig 15496 bp, 12 predicted proteins | sample KBSK5502metaG_FD_184343 | JGI IMG/M metagenome (GOLD analysis project Ga0207646, IMG submission 184343) | Corn, switchgrass and miscanthus rhizosphere microbial communities from Kellogg Biological Station, Michigan, USA - KBS K5-50-2 metaG... | ecosystem: Host-associated > Plants > Roots >... | reverse complement strand
AACCGCCGACCCGAATAATCGCAACGCCGCCCGCCAGTTTCGCCAGCCGCTCCTGCAATTTCTCCTTGTCGTAATCAGAGGTGGTTTCCTCGATCTGCGCTCGCAGCTGAGTGCAGCGACCCGCGATGTCCGACTTCTTGCCGGCGCCGTCGATGATCGTCGTGCTGTCCTTGTCGATACGGACCTTCTTGGCCGTGCCGAGCATATCGATCGTGACGTTCTCGAGCTTGATGCCAAGATCCTCGCTGATCACCTGGCCACCGGTCAGGACCGCGAGGTCATCGAGCATCGCCTTGCGCCGGTCGCCGAAGCCGGGCGCCTTCACCGCCGCGACCTTGAGGCCGCCGCGCAATTTGTTGACCACCAAGGTGGCGAGCGCCTCGCCCTCAATGTCCTCGGCCACGATCAGCAGCGGATTGCCGCTCTGGACAACTGCTTCGAGAACCGGCAACAGCGTCTGCAGGCTCGACAGCTTCTTTTCGTGCAGCAGGATGTTTGGGCTCTCGAGCTCGGCCACCATTTTCTCGGCGTTGGTGACGAAATATGCGCTCAAATAGCCGCGATCGAACTGCATGCCCTCGACGATGTCGAGTTCGGTCTCAAGGCTCTTGGCCTCCTCGACCGTGATGACGCCCTCATTGCCGACCTTCTGCATCGCTTGCGCGATCATCTCGCCGATCTCACGATCGTCATTGGCCGAGATCGTCCCGACCTGCGCGATTTCGGCATTGGTCGAAATCGATTTCGACCCCTTCTTGAGATCGTTGACGACCGATGCGACGGCCATGTCGATGCCGCGCCGCAAATCCATCGGGTTCATGCCGGCCGCCACTGCCTTGACCCCCTCGCGCACGATGGCCTGGGCCAGCACCGTAGCGGTGGTGGTGCCATCGCCGGCCTGGTCGCTGGTGCGGGTCGCAACCTCCTTCACCATCTGCGCGCCCATATTCTCGAACTTGTCGGAGAGCTCGATCTCCTTCGCGACTGTCACACCATCCTTGGTGATGCGCGGCGCGCCGTAGGATTTGTTGAGAAGGACGTTGCGGCCCTTGGGACCGAGCGTCACCTTGACCGCATTGGCGAGAATGTCGATGCCGCGCAACATGCGGTCGCGCGCATCGCCGTTAAATCTGAGTTCCTTGGCAGCCATGATCGGCTCCTCCTGGTTAGGCGGCTTTCTTCTGTGCGGCGGGCCGATCGAGCACGCCCATGATGTCCGATTCCTTCATGATCATCAGGTCCACGCCGTCGAGCTTGACCTCGGTGCCGGACCACTTCGCGAACAGCACGCGATCGCCGCTCTTGACGTCGAGCGGATGCAGCTTGCCAGCCTCATCGCGGGTGCCGGGACCGACGGCGAGCACTTCGCCTTCCATCGGTTTTTCCTGTGCCGTGTCGGGGATGAAAATGCCGCCGGCAGTCTTCGCTTCCGCATCGACGCGGCGAATCAGGACGCGGTCCTGCAATGGACGCAGTTTCATTTGATGGTCTCCTCGGACCAAATTTGTCGGAATAGGTTTGGCACTGTGAAATCGCGAGTGCCAGCGCGCCACCCAGGACATGGGCCCGAGGCCGCTAAATACAATGGCAATAGGTTTATTTAGTTTTATTCAGCCACGCATGGTGATCACGATCCAAATTATTGCCAAATTTCTTACCGCCGGAATGCCGATTAATCATTCGGAAGGGAGATCCGGCGGCACCTCTCGCCCGCTTTTCACCCGGACATCAGCGTTTGCCGCGGCTCCAGTACTCGGGCGCCGCAGGAAAGACGGTATCGCACCGGGTTGCCTGCGGCGCGCCGTCCAGCGTGTCCGCAGCCGCGCGCCAGACTGCGTAATGCGGCGCGGCGCGATGCGCCTCGATCGCCGCCTCGTCGCGGTAGACCTCGTAGAAGTAGTAGACGTCCGGGTCCTGCTGGTCGTGCAGCACGTTGAACCGCATGCAGCCCGGCTCGTCCCCCTCGGAGCCGAGGGCATCGACCTCGATCGCCTTCAGGAAGCGTTCGCGCCCCTCCGGCTTGACCCGCACCTTCACCCACAGCGCTATCATCTGGCCTCCCTTCCGGCGATTGCGCGCACCCGATCGGCGCTCGGCAACCGCGCGTGAATCGTACCCGGAGCACAGTTTACGCAGAGCGCGCCACCGGCGTCATCCGCATACGGCTGAACGCGAGGCGGGAGCGGCGCAACTCAACCCGGCAAGAGCAACGGCTTCAGGGCCGGCTGGCGGCGGTGGCGCTGGCGCCGAACAGACCGGCGAGACTGCGCTTGCGGCCGATATCGATCGTCACCGTCGCGGTCATGCCGGCGCGCAGCGGCGGCTCGCCGGAGCGCGGCAAGAGCCGCACCCTGACCGGCAGCCGCTGCACCACCTTGACCCAGTTTCCCGAGGCGTTCTGCGGCGGCAGGATCGCGAATTCGGCGCCGGTCGCCGGGCTGATGCTGTCGACCTCCGCCTCCCACGCGACGTCCGGATAGATGTCGAGCACCACGCTGGCCTTCTGCCCGGGGACGACATGCGTCAGGTCGGTTTCCTTCATATTGGCCTCGACCCATGGCCGGGTCGCCGCGACGATGACGAAGATCGGGGTCGCCGGCTTCAGCTGATCGCCGGGCTGCAGGCGGACATTGACCGCGGTGCCGCCGATCGGCGCGGTAATCGTCGTGCGCCGCAGATCGAGCGCGGCGCGGTCGCGCTCGGCGAGCTTTTCCCGCACTAGCGCGTGGTCGTCGGTCGCCACTTCGGGATTTCCGCCGAGCGCCGCCAGCATCCGGTTGAGCCGCCGTTTGACGACGGTGACCCGGTCGCGCGCCACGGCAGCGGCGTTCATCGCCTCTTCGAGCTTGGTCTGCGAGGTGACCCCGCTGACCGCCAGCGCCTGCTGTCGCGTTGCCTGGCGGTTCAGGTAATCGGACTGGCTTTCTACCTCGCCCAGCTCGCTGCGGGTTTCGAGCCATTGCGCGCGGGCGGTCTCGACCGTCGTGCGCGCCGCATCGAGCTCGGCCTCGGCCTTGGCGAGGGCAAGGCGGAACGGCTCGGCATCGAGCTTGACCAGGACGTCGCCGGCGCCGACTTGGGCGTGATCGCGCACCAGGACCTCGGCGACCCGGCCGGCGATCTCGGGCGCGACCTGGGCGATGTCGTTCTTGACGTAAGCATCCTCGGTGCCGACGGAGCCGCCGCCCCGCAGCCACAACACGCCGCCGACCAGCACCGCCATCACCGGTATGACGATCAGCAGAAGCACGCGGATCACCTTCGGATGCGGCCGCACCATCAGACCAGCTCCTCGACCGGCTCGGCCGCGACCACGCGTTGGGGCGACGCCGGGTCGAGCATCGCCTGCAGCTGCCGCTTCACTCGCGCCGTGAGCTCGGAAAACTGCTCGCGCTCCCCCGGCGACAGCGGCGACAGCGCATCGTCGATCGTGCGGTCTGAGATCTGTGCCAGCCGCCGCTGGATCAGATCGGCCTCCGTTGTGAGGTAGAGCCGGTTGACGCGGCGGTCGGCGCCGTCGGCGCGGCGCTCGACCCAGCCCTTCGCCTCCATCCGGTCGACCATGCGGCCGGCGGTCGGCTTCTCGACTTCGAGCATCTCGGCGAGTTCGGATTGCGTCGCGCCGGGCCGCCGGTGCAGGCGGTTGATCACCAGCCATTGCGACCGGGTCAGGCCGAGCTTGCGCACCCTGCGGTCGAACGCCGTCCGCATCAGCCGCGCGACATCCGAGATCAGAAAACCGATATGGCGCTCGTCGTCACTGGTCATCGCGCTTTTCCGAATCGGATGCGTAGCTTATAGTTGCATAGCATACTATTGGCTAGCTAATAAACCTTCGCGATGGCCGAAGCCGATCCCGACGCCCCGGCAGACCCGACGACGCCGACCCGCCGGATCATGATCATGATCTCGGTCGTGCTCGGCTCGACGCTCTATTCGACGACGCTGCTGATCGCTTCGACGCTGCTGCCGCAGATGCAGGGAGCGATGTCCGCGACCCAGGACGAGATTGCCTGGGCGATGACCTTCAACATCCTTGCGACGGCGGTGGTGACGCCGATGACCGGCTGGCTGGTGGCGCGGTTCGGCCGCCGCAACGTCATGGTCGGCTCGATGCTGTGCTTCTCGCTGTTCACCTACTTGTGCGGCGAGGCCCAGTCGCTGGAAACGCTGGTGTTGTGGCGGATCCTGCAGGGCGCCGCCGGCGCGCCTGTCGTGCCGCTGTCGCAGACCATCCTGTTCGACAGCTTCCCGCGCCGGCAGCACCGCATGATCACCTCGGTCTACGGCATGGCGGTGGTGATCGGGCCGGTGATCGGGCCGGCGCTCGGCGGCTATCTGTCCGACATGTACAGCTGGCGCTGGGCCTTCTTTCTGCTGGTGCCGGTCGGGCTGGTCTCGTCGGTCGGGCTGCGGCTCAGCATGCTGCCGGACCCGCCGCTCGGCCGGGCGCGGCTCGATTGGATCGGTTTCCTCAGCCTCGCGGCGGCGATTTCCTGCGTGCAGTTGGTGCTGTCGCGCGGTCAGCGGCTCGACTGGTATGAATCGCCTGAGATCGTGCTGGAGACAATCGGCGCCGGGCTCGCCTTCTATGTCTTCGTGGCGCACAGCCTGACCGCCGAGCGGCCATTCCTGAACCCGCGGCTGCTGCTCGACCGCAATTACGCGCTCGGCCTCGCTCTGGTCTGCGTCTTCGGCATGCTCAACGTGACGCCGATGGTGCTGCTGCCGCCCCTGTTGCAGCAGCATGCAGGCTTTCCGGATTCGCTGATCGGCGACGTCCTGGCGGCGCGCGGTCTCGGCGCGACGATCGGGTTTTTCGCGGCGCTGTTCATCGGCAAGCTGGATCCGCGCATCGGCATGGCGATCGGCTTCGGCCTGCAGGTGATCTCAGGGCTCTGGCTGATGAGCATCAACCTCGATGTCGACATGCACGTGCTGGCCATCAACAGCATCCTCCAAGGCAGTGCGATCGGCATCATCTGGGTGCCGCTGACGATTGCCACCTTCCGCACCCTCGACAACCGCTATTGGGCCGAGGCGATGGCGGTGTTCCATCTGCTGCGCAACATCGGCTCGAGCTTCTTCATCTCGATGTGCGTCGCCGAGATCGTACGTACGACCGCGCGCAACTACAGCCAGCTCGGCGAGATGATCTCGCCCTACAACCCGCGGCTCTCCCTGCCTTGGGTGATGGGCGGATGGACGACCGAGACGCTCCCGGGGCTGGCGCGGTTGGCCAAGGAGATCAACCGCCAGGCGGCGATGATCGGCTATATCGAGGCCTTCGCTATGTACACCGCCGCCTCCGCCGCCGCGATGGTGCTGGTCATGCTGGTGACGACGCGCCGTCGCCCGGCGGTCGCGGCAGCCGGCTGAGCTACGCTGACGGCGTCGCGCGCATATCCCCCGGCTGCCGAACCAAGGGCGCCCGCTTATTGGAAATCGATCCCGATGGCGGGCATGCCGCAAAAGCCGACCGTCCGGCGGGCGTGGACGCGACTTTTTGACGCTTTGCGGGCTTTGATTTTGATTTCTTCACCCGTCACGAGATTACGCCCGCTGCGCGGTTTCTACGCGACGACCGTACTGCTTAGCGTTAACCTAGTTCGCAACGCTACCGAGATACTGCCTTAGGCCTGCTCGGGTCCATGGGGAGACTGCCGGTGCGAAGGTTCGGGTTGCCGCTTTTGCTCGCCGGGACTTTAGTGGTGGGTCCCGCTCTGCCCATTTACTTTCTTTTCTTCCAATCCGGGCCCGCAAGAAATTCGCCTGTGCATTCCCCGGTTGACGGGGATCGCCAAGCGGCCCCGGACGGTTCTGCCTCAGTCGTTATGAATCGGGTGGGCCGGCCTGAAGCTCAGCTGAAGCAGGCACCGAACCGGGATGAGCTGACCTCGGCGCGGCGGCAGGCGGATGAACTGCGCTGGCAGCTCCGGCAGGCGACGGAGCAGCTCAAGGCTTCGCAGGATCGGGTGGGCCGGCTCGAAGCTCAGCTGAAGCAGGCGCCGAACCGGGATGAGCTGACCTCGACGCGGCAGCAAGCGGATGAACTGCGCAGACAGCTCACGCAGGCGACGGAGCAACTGACGGCTTCGCAGGATCGGGTGAGCCAGCTCGAAGCGCAGCTGAAGCAGGCGCCGAACCGGGATGAGCTGACTTCGGATGAACTGCTCGCGCAAGCGACAGAACAAGTCAAAGCTTCGCATGAGCGGCTCGACCAAGCGATGGAGCAACTTAGGGCTTGGCATGCGGTGCTCGCGCAGGCAACGGAGCAACTCACGGCTGCGCAGGATGAGCTGACCTCGACGCGGCAGCAAACCGATGAGCTGCGCGGGCAGCTCGGGCAGGCGACGGAACAACTCACGGCTTCGCAAGATCGAGTGGGCCAGCTCGAAACTCAGCTGAAGCAGGCGCCGAACCAGAATGAGCTGACCTCGACGCGCGAGCAAGCCGATGAGCTGCGCGAGCAGCTCCGGCGGGCGACGGAGCAACTCACGGCTGCGCAGGATCGGGTGAGCCGGCTCGAAGCGCAGCTGAAACAGGCGCCGAACCGGGATGAGCTGACCTCGACGCGGCAGCAAACCGATGAGCTGCGCGGGCAGCTCACGCAGGCAACGGAGCAGCTCACGGCTGCGCAGGATCGGGTGAGCCAGCTCGACGCTCAGCTGAAGCAGGCGCCGAACCGGGATGAACTGACCTCGACGCAGCAGCAAGCCGGTGAGCTGCGCGAGCAGCTCGGGCGGGCGACGGAACAACTCACGGCTTCGCAGGATCGGGTGGGCCAGCTCGAAGCTCAGCTGAAGCAGGCGCCGAACCGGGATGAACTGACCGCGACGCAGCAGCAAGCCGATGAGCTGCGAGGGCAGCTCGCGCAGGCGATGGGACAGCTCACCGCCGCGCAGGATCGGGTGAGCCAGCTCGAAGCGCAGCTGAAACAGGCGCCGAACCGGGATGAGCTGACCTCGACGCGGCAGCAAACCGATGAGCTGCGCGGGCAGCTCGGGCGGGCGACGGAACAACACACGGCTTCGCAGGATCGGGTGGACCAGCTCGAAGCGCAGCTGAAGCAGGCGCCGAACCAGGATGAGCTGACCGCGACGCGGCAGCAAACCGATGAGCTGCGCGGGCAGCTCGCGCAGGCGACGGAACAACTCACGGCTTCGCAGGATCGGGTGAGCCAGCTCGAAGCGCAGCTGAAACAGGCGCCGAACCGGAATGAACTGACCTCGACGCGGCAGCAAGCCGATGAGCTGCGCAGGCAGCTCACGCAGGCAACGGAGCAGCTAAAGATCTCACAGGATCGGGTGGGTGGGCTCGAAGCGCAGCTGAAACAGGCGCCGAACCGGGATGAGCTGACCTCGACGCGCGAGCAAGCCGATGCACTGCGCGAGCAGCTTCGGCACGCGACAGAGCAGCTCAAGACTGCGCGGGATCGGGTGGGTGGGCTCGACGCGCAGCTGAAGCAGGCGCCGAACCGGGATGAGCTGACCTCGACGCGGCAGCAAGCCGATGCGCAGCGCGGGCAGCTCCGGCAGGCGACGGAGCAACTCAAGACCTCACAGGATCGGGTGGGCCGGCTCGAAGCGCAGCTGAAGCAGGCGCCGAGCCGGGATGAGCTGACCTCGACGCGGCAGCAAGCCGATGCGCTGCGCGGGCAGCTCCGACAGGCGACGGAGCAACTCAAGACTGCGCAGGACCGGGTGGGCCGGCTCGAAGCGCAGCTGAAGCAGGCGCCGACCCGGAATGAACTGACCTCGACGCGGCAGCAAGCCGATGAGCTGCGCGGACAGCTTCGGCAGGCGACGGAGCAACTGAAGACCTCACAGGATCGGGTGGGCCGGCTCGAAGCGCAGCTGAAGCAGGCGCCGGGCCGGAATGAACTGACCGCGACGCGGCAGCAAACGGATAAGCCGCGCGAACAGCTCCGGCAGGCGCCGAGCCTTACCTACCAAGAAGCCAAGGACATTTCCCCACCGACAAACACCACTCCATCATGCGAAGCCCTGAGTTGCTCCGTCGCTTTATCACCGCGGGCTGACCCGGGCGCAGCTCGACGCTGACTCGGTCGAAGCTCGACTGGGTTGACGAGAGCACCCGCCGGCCGCCCGACCAGCCAGGAAGACAGGAAAATCGGTTGATGATCGATTTCCCTCATGCGCAGTGCCACGATCGTTGCTGCTTTGCATGACAAGGCGACTGTCCCGGTGCGAAATGAATCCTGGCGTCCGAATCTCACTCGGCGTAATGGCCGCTATCGGGGCAAACCAGAAGCACGCGAGCACGCAACCGAACTTCCGCTAAGCGCCCGATTTCGGACCTTCCGAAGGATACTGCTGCCCGCGTACTTCCTCCTGAGCGGCCATTCGCGACCTCGACCGGGAGCTTTGCCGAGAACGGCGTGAAGGAGAGTGCCGGCCGGAGTATGATCGGGCGGCTTGACTGTCCCGAGAGGTTCGCAGATGAGCGCGCCGCCTGACAGCACGTTGGCCGATCCGAAGGAGGTTATAGCCGATCTCCAACGGGAGCTCGCGCAACGCACGGCTGAACGGGACGAGGCTTTGGCCCAGTAGAGGGCCCACCGCCGAGGTGCTAGGGGTCATCAATTCCTCGCCTGGCGATCTAGCGCCGGTGTTTGAGACGATGCACGACAAGGCTATGCGGCTGTGCGAGGCCGATGTCGGCAATTTTTGGACCTACGACGGCGAAGGTTTCGCGCCGGCGGTTATGCACGACGCTCGGAAAGAGCACGTCGAATGCGCGATGCAGCGCCCTCGCAGAGGCGGTCCAGGATCGATCAGCGCTCAACTCATCAAAGGCGACAATCTGATCCATATCCCTGATGCCGCCGATACCGATGCCTAGCGCGCCGGCGACCCCACACAGCGCGCTATGGTCGATATCAATGGCGGTCGTACCCTCCTCGCAGTGGCGCTGCGCAAAAACGAACAATTGCTGGGATACATTATCGTCTAGCGTCGCGAGGTGCGGCCGTTCACCGACAGCAGATTGCCCTTTTCCAGAATTTCGTGGCGCAAGCGGTCATCGCGATGGAGAACGCGCGGCTTCTCGGCGAATTGCGCCAGCTTACGAAAGGGAGATTATCCAGTGAAAAGCCTTTATGTACTCGGCGGAATACTCATGATTGGTGCGGCCAGTGCCTGTACCCAGTCGCAGCCAATTGGTCCGGCACCTCCGCCCCCGCTCGCTATCGCGGCGCCAGCACCGCCCGCCGTCAATCCGGCGACGTTCGATGGAATCTATGCAGGCTCACTGACAAGCGCGACGGGCCCCGTCCTTACAGGTCCATCCGGAGCGGGTAACGCCTCAAAATGTTGGGAATACAGGCGCGCTAAGATGACGGTCCGTAAGGGCAGGATGGTCATGTCGTACCCCAACTGGAAGGGGCACATCCTGCACTATCGCGGCACGGTCGATGCCGCTGGCGCGGTGAACCTACGCCACACGAACAGCGACGGCAGCATTGCTATCTTGACTGCCGAGATCAGCAACAATCAGCTGATTGGCAGCATGAGGCGCGGGCCGTGCATCTGGGACGTCAAGCTCGCGAAGCAATAGCCCCGGGGCAGGCGGCGTCTGCTAGCACTAGCTAACGCCAAGGCTCAAGCTACCGCAGCGTTTCACACGAACCGCCGGCCACGTGGTTGAGCGATGATGCCTACAACGTCGAACGCAACATAAGAACGGGCAATCCCTACAAGGCGGCCGTGGCGGACCGGATGAAACGCGGGGTGCACATCGAGCTGTGTGGCGCAACCGCGAAAGTCCACAAGTGGGGGAACAGAGACGTGTTGCCCCGGTATCAAGGTCAACACGAATGCCATGGCGAGAACGACGCAGCTCGTCCAGGAAGGGTTCGTAAAAATCACGGAGTGCAGGCCGGACAGCCGCTTCCGGCGCGAAGCCGTCATCAGGCAGACCGCCGGCGATAGTCGGCTCATCACCCGGATCAGCCATTGCCCGAGACGCCGGCCCCCGTTGCGTTGTGGCTACCGCAGGCGCGGGCCGGGGTCGATACCGAGATACACCCGGCCGCCGATCGGGTACCACTCGGGCGCGATCGTGACGGTCTGACCAACCGTATGCAGGTCGCGCCAGCACTCGGCGAGACGGCTCTCGCGCTTGAACGACGTGCTGCCGCCGTGACGGTACACCAGATCCATCGCCTGGCGCGCGCTGTCGCCGGCATAGGTCGAAGCCAGCCGGCAGCGAGCGCGCTGCTCGAGAGTAGTCGCCTGCCCGGAAGCGACCGTGTTCCACAGCTCGGTGATCATCGCGGTGCGGTAGGCCCGCCCGGCATTGAGGATCGCGTCGGCGCGGCCGACGGCGTCCTGGACCTGCGGGTTGTCGCACAACAGTCCGGTGCGGCCGCGCGGCGTCTTGCCGCCGGCAAGGTCGATCAGCGCATCGATGCCGACCCGCGCGATACCGGTGATGACGGCGCTGTGGTGCGGCCCGACCCAGCACACGGCGGGCAAGGCATAGGTGGTCCCCGGCCAGCGCGACCACTGGTTGTCGAGCGGCATGCCGACATGCGGCGTCGTCCGCCGCTCCGGCAGGAAAACATCCGCCACCGTCCAGTCGAAGCTGCCGGTGCCGCGCAGCCCCGCGACATCCCAGCTTCCCGGGACGATCTCCGCCTCGGCGCGCGGAAACACCCCGCGCCAGAAGAGCGGCCTGCCCTCGGGACTGAGGCGCGGTTGGCCATTCTCGAGGATCTGAAAGCTTCCCAGCATCCAGCTGCTCTCCTGGCATCCGCTGCCAAAGCTCCACCGCCCGCTGACGCGATAGCCACCCTCAACCGGTACCCCCTGCCCGCCGCCCTGCACGGCGGTGCCGGCGATCGTGGCGGGTCCCTGCGCATGGATTTCGCGGGTGCCGTCGTCCGGCAAGCCGAGGGTGACGAGCTGGCCGATGCTGTTGTTGGCGAGGTTCCAGCCGACCGAGCCGCAGCCTTCGGCCAAGAGCTCGACGACGCGCAGATAGGTCAGCGGGTCGACCTCCAGTCCGCCCAGCGCGCGCGGGATCACCATCCGGTAGAAGCCGGCGGCGCGCAGCTGCTCGACCAAGCCTTTCGGCAGGCGCTGCTCGCGCTCGATCTCGTCATGGTAGTCGCGGAGCATCGGCCGCAGGGCCGTGGCCGCCTGCACGACGGGCTGCGCATCGATCTCTGCCGGCAAGCGCGTCTCATCGGCCATGATCGTATCCATTGGCTCCTCCGCCGGCATCTTGTCCTCAACGTTTAGCGCGCTCTGCTGCCACCCGTCACGTCCCTCGTTCGCCGCTCCTCGCACCAGGGGGCCTACGGCCCCTTCCGGCGATACCGGGCTTTCGGTGGCGGCTGCGAGCCACATCCTTTTCCACTTCACCGCGCCATGATTTCGAGTTCCGAAGCCAAGGAGGTGAGAATTTCCGGGAGAGGAACAGCGCGCGGCGCTTCACGGGCAGGACGCGCCTGGAGTGGGCTATGCAACCAGTGCAGTTAAACCGCGAGTTATGTCCACAGGGTCGCGTGAGACCCCCTTCGCCTTCTCGGGAGAGGGAAGCAGTGTCAGCCGCGGCGCGGTGCCCCGGCCCGGGCCGCCAGCTGCTCCAGAACCTCGTAGGGTTGCGCACCGACCACGCCATAGCCGCCCGCGACAAAGGTCGGCACCCCGGTCACGCCGAATTGCGCCGATTTCGCCCAATCGGCGTCGATCGCGTCCTTGAAACGGCGCTCGGCCAAGACCGCCCGCGCCTCCTCGGCCGGCAAGCCGACCGATGCCGCCAGCTCGACCAAAAGCTCGGAGTCGCCGATGTTGCGGGCCTCGACGAAATAGGCCTTGTACAAGACATCGTGCAGCGCCGCGCCGCCCGGCTGGGTGTCGGCCCATTTTCCGAGCTCCTGGGCGAGCCGGCTGTTGTAGGTGTGAGTGCGCCTTCCATAGGGCAGCCCCTCGGCGTCCATCAGCGCCTTCATGCGGGCATAGGCGGCCTCCGGGTCGATATTGCGCGATGCGTAGAACTCGGCCATCGACCGGCCTTCGAGCGGCGTGTCCGGGTGCAACGGGAAATGCACCAGAACCGTCCCGACCTCGAATTCCCGTTTCAGTTTTTCAACACGCACGGTGCTGAGGTAACACCAGGGTCAGACGTAGTCGGAGAAGATCTCCAGCTTGACCGGGTCGCTCATCGGCGGCTCTCCCGCTGCGGCATATTGCGGGCCATTGTAGAGCGCACGGCCGGCGGGGCCAATCGCAATACTGGAGCCCCCCTAGACCCCGAGATGGCGATGCTGCACCTCCGGCGCCGCGGCGAGTTCGGCGGAGGTGCCAGACCATATGGTACGACCTTTTTCGAGAATGTAGTGGCGGTCGGCCAGGCGCAGCAGCGGGGCTATATTCTTGTCGACGATCAGGATCGCCTGGCCGGCGCCCTTCAACGTTGCGAGTACCCGCCAAATTTCGGTGCGGATGCGCGGCGCCAAGCCTTCGGTCGCCTCGTCGAGCAGCAACAGTCGCGGGTTGGTCATCAGGGCGCGGCCGATCGCCAGCATCTGCTGCTCGCCGCCCGACAGCAGCGCGCCGAGGCTGCCGAGTCGCTCGCGCAAACCCGGGAACAGGTCGAGCACCCCGTCGAGCCGCCACCGGCCCGGCGTTCTGCCGCGCTCGGCCGCCGTCGCCACCAGGTTTTCCCGCACCGTCAGGTTCGGGAAGATCTGCCTGCCCTCCGGCACCAGGCCGAGACCGAGTCGGGCGATCCGATAGGCGGGCAGATCCCGGATCGGCTGGCCGTCGAACCGCACCGTCCCGCCCTGCGCCCGCAGAATGCCCATGATTGTGGAGAGCGTCGTGGTCTTGCCCATGCCGTTACGACCGAGCAGTGTCACCACCTCCCCCGCCTCAACCGTCAGATCGACCCCGAACAGCACCCGGCTGTCGCCATAGCCGGCTTCGAGACCCCTAACCTCCAGCATCACGCCTGTTCCTCACCGAGATAGGCGCGGCGCACCTCGGCATCGGCGCGGATCGCCGCCGGCGCTCCACTGGCGATGACCCGGCCGTACACCATGACGCTGATGCGATCGGCGAGCGCGAAGACCGCGTCCATGTCGTGCTCGACCAGCACGATCGCGAGCTTCCCCTTCAACGCCCCGAGCAGGCGCACCATGCCGGCCGACTCTTCCGGCCCCATCCCTGCCATCGGCTCATCGAGCAGCAGCAGGCGCGGCCGGGTCGCCAGTACCATCGCCAGTTCGAGGACGCGCCTCTCGCCATGCGACAGCGCACCGGCCGGCACATCGCTGCGCCCGCGGAGCCCGACCTCGTCCAGCGCGGCGCGGGCCGGCTCGCGGAGATGTGGATCGCGCCGCGCCGCGCCCCAGAACCGGAAGCTGTGGCCGGCACGCGCCTGCACCGCCAGGGCGACATTGTCGAGGGCGGTGAACTCGCGGAAGATGCTGGTGATCTGAAACGAGCGGGCGATGCCAAGCGCGGCGCGGCGCGCCGTCCCCAGCCGCGAAATATCGGCGCCGGCGAAGCTGATCGTGCCGGCATCGGGGGTCAGCTCGCCGGCGAGCTGTGCGACCAGCGTCGTCTTGCCGGCGCCGTTCGGCCCGATTACCGCATGCACCTCGCCCGGCTCGACTTCGAGCGAAACCTCGTTGGTCGCGACGAGCCCGCCGAAGCGTTTGGTCAGCCCGCTCGTCGCGAGCAGCGGTTCAGCCACGGCGCCGCGGCCGCGCGGCAAACGCGCCGAGCAGCCCGCCTTTCGAGAACAGCACAACCAGGATCAGCAAGGGCCCGAGCACCGCCTGCCAATGCTCGGTCAGGCGCGACAGCACGCTTTCGAGAATGAGATAAGCCGCGGCGCCGAACACCGGCCCGATCAGCGAGGCGATGCCGCCGAGGATCACCATCATCATGATGTCGCCCGAGCGCGTCCAATGCATGATCGAGGGCGATACGAACAATGTCAGGTTCGCGAACAGCGCGCCGGCGACGCCGCATATCGCGCCGGCCATCACGAATGCCGCAAGCTTGTAGCGGAAGGTCGGAAAACCGAGCGCGATCATGCGCCTCTCGTTCGAGCGGACCCCTTGCAGCAGGACCCCGAAGCGCGATTGCACGATGCGGTTGCCGAGAAACAGGAACAGCAGCAAAGACGCAAAGACGAAATAGTAGAGGACGACGGGATCATCGAGATCGAGAGCGCCGCCGAAATTGCTGTGCCGGTTGATGTTCAAGCCATCGTCGCCGCCATACTGGTTCAGGCTGACCCCGAGAAAATAAACCATCTGGCTGAACGCCAGCGTGATCATGATGAAATAGACGCCCGTCGTGCGCAGCGACACAAGGCCGATCACCAGCGCCGCAAGGGCGGCGGCAAGGAACGCAACGGCGAAATGGACGAAACCGTTGCCAATCCCGTGATGGCTCAGGATGCCGACGGCATAGGCGCCGATGCCGAGATAGGCGGCATGGCCAAAGCTGATCAGGCCGCCATAGCCGAGGATCAGATCGAGACTGACCGCCGCGAGCGCGAAAATCATGATGCGGGCGAACAGACCGGTATAGAACGGCGCATCGGCCGCTGCCGCCACCACCGGAACCAATGCCAAGCCAGCGAGCGCGGCGACCGCGGCGAGGCTTCTGCCGTTGAGCCGCATCAGCCGCCGCGTGCCGGGAACAGCCCCTGTGGCCGCACAAACAGCACTGCTGCCATCAGCATATAAATCGACATCGAGGCGAGCGCCGGGCCGGCATTCGCCGCCGCGGAACTCTGCATGAACAGGCCGAGCAACGGGCGCAGATAGGCGCGGCCCATGGCATCGACGAGTCCGACCAGCAAGGCCGCGATAAAGGCGCCGCGGATCGAGCCGATGCCGCCGATCACGATGACGACAAAGGCGAGAATCAGGACGCTCTCGCCCATCCCGGACTCGACGGTGAAGATCGGCCCTGCCATGACCCCGGCGAGCGCCGCCAGCGCCGCGCCCAGCGCGAATACCAGCGTGTAGAGGACTCTCACATTGACGCCGAGCGCGCCGAGCATAACCCGATTGGCGGCACCCGCGCGGATCAGCATGCCGATGCGGGTGCGCGCGATCAGCAGGTACAGCAGCAGCGCAACTACCAGGCCGACCGCGATGATGGCCAGGCGGTACACCGGATAGGGGCTGCCCGGCAGGAGCTCGATCCGGCCGTCGAGGAATGCGGGAACCCGCATATAGAGCGCCGTCGACCCCCACAGAATCCGCACGATCTCGTTGAAGAACAGGATGAGCCCGAAGGTCGCCAGCACCTGGTCGAGATGGTCGCGGGCATACAGCGTCCGGAACACGACGATCTCGATCGCGACGCCGACCACGATCGCGGCAAGGAGCGCGCCGCCAAGCCCCAACAGGAACGAGCCGGTGGCGGCGAAGGTCGCAGCGGCAACATAGGCGCCGACCATGTAGAGCGAGCCGTGCGCCAGGTTGATCAGGTTCATGATG
>Ga0207646_10004323_pt1 | contig 15501 bp, 13 predicted proteins | sample KBSK5502metaG_FD_184343 | JGI IMG/M metagenome (GOLD analysis project Ga0207646, IMG submission 184343) | Corn, switchgrass and miscanthus rhizosphere microbial communities from Kellogg Biological Station, Michigan, USA - KBS K5-50-2 metaG... | ecosystem: Host-associated > Plants > Roots >... | reverse complement strand
CCTCTCCGGCCATTCGCTGGGCAATCTTCTTCTGGCCGCACTCACCGACATCACCGGCGGATTCGACAACGCCATTCTGGCCGCATCGGAAGTTCTCGCGATTCAGGGCGACATCTATCCCTCCACGCTCGAGGACGTCCGCCTGCGCGCGACTCTCGCGGACGGAAAAGAATTGATCGGTGAAGTCGCCATCAGCGGCTCGCTCCTCGGCGACCGCCGCAAGGCGCCCCGCCCGCACGCCCGCATCGTCCATCTCAGCATCGATCCGCCCGATGCCAAGCCGACCGAGGGAGCGCTGGCAGCGCTCGCGGCGGCGGATCTGATCCTCATCGGTCCCGGCTCGCTCTACACATCTGTCATTCCGAACCTGCTCATCAAGCCGATAGCGGACGCGCTGCGCGAGGCCAGGGCGTTGCGGGTCTACGTCTGCAACGTGATGACGCAGCCCGGCGAGACCGAAGGCTACTCGGCCGAGGACCACCTGAGCGCGATCATCGAGCACGCGGGAAGTGTCATCGATGTTGTAATTCTCAACGGGAGGAAACCGTCCGAGAATCTGCTCGACTCTTATCAGAAGGAGAATCAGTTTCCGGTGCAGTTCGACATCAACGCCATCCGCGAGCTCGGCGTCACGCCCTTTTTCGGCGACATCATCTCGGAAGGGAATTATGTCCGGCACGACGCCGCAGCGCTGGCCGAGACAGTCTTCCGGCTTTACGACCGCTATGGCCGGACTCTTGAACGGATGCGCAAAGAGCCATGAGCGACAACGTCGAAGTCATCATCATGGCCGCCGGCCTCGGCACGCGCATGAAGTCGCGGACTGTCAAAGTCCTCCACCGCGCCGCCGGCCGTCCGCTGATCGATTACGTTCTCGATCTCGCCTCGGAGGTCGCGAGCAAGCCGCCGGTGATCGTGGTCGGGCATCAGCGGGAGGCAGTGCAGCAGCACATCGGCGACCGCGCGCGATATGCCGTTCAGGAAAAGCAGCTCGGGACCGGCCACGCCGTGCAGCAAGCGTTGGAGAAACTGGACACCAAAGGGAAGAAGGTTCTGATTCTCTCGGGCGATGTCCCGCTCACCCGGCCCGAAACATTGAAGCAACTGATCGAGGAACATCAGCGATCGGGAAACGCGCTGACGCTCATCACGATGAGTCTCGATGATCCGGCGCTCTACGGACGCATCGTGCGCGACGACAAGGGTGGAGTCACGAAAATCGTCGAGGCGAAGGATGCCACCGAAGAACAGCGAAAGATTCAAGAGGTCAACGCCGGAATCTATCTGTTCGAGGGCCAGCATCTCGCCGACAACCTCCGCCGGCTTTCGACGAACAACGCGCAACGGGAGTACTACCTCACGGATCTCGTCGCGATGTTGAACGGCAGCGGCAATCGCGTCGGCGCTCTTCTCATCGACGATCCCGTCGAAGCCCTCGGCGTCAACTCGCGCGCCGAGCTGGCGACCGTCGAGCAGGAGATCCAACGCCGCGTCATCGATCGCCTGATGAGCGAGGGCGTCACGTTTCGGAACCCGTCGACGGTCGTGATCGATTCGATGGTCACGATCGGACCGGACACGGTCATCTATCCCTTCGCGACGCTGGAAGGAAACACACGCATCGGCACTGGCTGTGTCATCGAGCCGGGCGTGCACCTGCACAACGTCACGATTGGAAATGACGTGCACGTCAAAACCGGAACGGTCGCCGAGGATGCAGTGATCGAGGATGAGGCCACAGTGGGTCCGTACGCGCATCTCCGGCCCGGGACGCAGCTCGGCAAGCACGTCAAGGTCGGGAATTTCGTCGAGACCAAGAAGGCGATCCTGGGCGAAGGAACGAAGGCATCGCATCTCTCGTACATCGGTGACGCGGAGATCGGAGCAGACGTCAACATCGGCGCCGGAACGATCACCTGCAACTACGACGGCGTGAACAAGCACAAGACCACCATCGAGGATGGCGTCTTCATCGGATCGGATACGCAGCTCGTCGCTCCGGTGCGCGTCGGTCGGGGAGCGTACGTCGGCGCCGGATCGACGATCACGAAAGATGTCCCGCCCGACTCTCTGGCGCTGAGCCGCGTTCCGCAAAAAAATATCGCCGGCTGGGCCACGCGGCGGCGGGAAAAGAAAAAGTAGCGGGGTTCCGGGGTTGCGCGGTCTCGTAGCGGAGCCCGCAAAACCTCGCAACCTCGCAACCTCGCAACCCCGCAACCCCGCTACGGCGGCGGCAACCGGTCGTCCGCCGGCAGCGGCTCCATCGTCACCAACGGCATAAAGGTGGTGGGAGAGAGATCGACGCGCATGCGGCCGAAGTCGATCACGACGTCGAAATTCTTCAGATAGTTTTCGCCCACGATTCCAGTCGTGCGCTCGTGTTCGCCGGCGTCGTACATCGGAATGGTGTGGAATGTTCCGGCCCAGCGGTCGACGCCGATCTCCACATTCTCGACCTTCTCCCCATGCTTTTTCGCGCCGCCGAGGCCCTGCAGCGTCGCGTTGTGGACTTTTGGCGCGAACACCTGAATCGGCAGGGAGCCGATCTGCCGCTCGTTGAGAAATGTCACTTCCGATCCGGTGTCGAGGATGAACGCGTACCAGCCATGCCGGTTGATGGTGCCGCGAACGGCGGGGCGGAATTGCTCGATGAACAGATTCTGATCCGCCACCGGGTGGCGGGCGGCGGCCGGGATCCGCGTGAAGGTCACGCTGTTGCGGCGAAAATCGAGCTCGATTCGAAACTCCTTCAACAAATGCGCGCCGAGGAGAAAATCGATCTTGAATTCCTTTTTGCCGGTCACCAGAAACCTCATCTTGTCGTCCGGCATGATGGCCACCGGCACGTTGGCAATATTCATCCGGCCGATCTCGAGCGTGTCGATGATCGCGAAATGCACCGGGATCGGCTCGCCCAGAAGGCCGGAGAATGTTCCTTCAAAAGTTCCAAGCCTGCGAACCGGCAGCAATGCCGCCAGGCTCTCCGAGATGATGGACAGGACCGCTCCGGAATCGATGATGGCCGAAATGTTCTTTCGGCCGTTGACGGTGACATCGATCCGAGGAACATCCGGCCGCGACACTCGCATCGACACACGCTCGTTGTTTGCGCCGCTGAAACGATAGACGTTGATGTTGACGAGCGAGGTCAGATAGTCCATGTGCCACTGGCGGACGTTGATGCCGCGCTCGCTGGCCAGCTTGGCCCAGTCGAGGCTCGAATCGAAGTTGTTGGACATGTACTCGAGCTGGGACAGGTCCCATGCGGCCGAGGCATACGTGGTCCGGAACGGCTGCAGATCGATGGCGGCCCGCAGATGGCGTCGCGCGTCGTCGTAACGTCCGGCGGCCAGCTCGGCGGATCCCAGCGCCGCAAACTCCTGCGCGCTCTTTCTCGGCTTCGACTCGATGGTCTTTGCGAGCGCGATGGCATTCGTGAAATCGAGCTTGCGGACCATCGACTGCACATCGCTGCCCCGTTCGATGTTGGACGGGTCGTAGATGAGAGGCGAGATCACGACGTCGGAGTAGAGCGCGCAGCCGGCGACGACAATGAGGGCGGGGAGGGTTCTGGGGAGCCGGGTTTTCATCGGGACTTCCGGAATTGTACCGGGGTTGGTCAGGGAGTCGGTCGTTTCGATGGGGTTACAAGAATGCCCAGCTCCCGGATCTGATAGGCGAGCGCCTGCCTCGAGATCTTGAGCATCGAGGCCGCTTTGTTCTGATTGCCCTGCGCCTGCGCCAGCGATTTCTCGATCAGCTCCCGGCGGAACCGGGCGACCGCGTCATGATAGGAACCGAGAGGCGTTCGCACGATCTTGATTCCCCGGAGGCGCCCGGGAAGATGCTCGAGATCGATCTCCCGCGCGTCGCCGGCCAGGGCATGCGCGCCGCGGATCGTGTTCTGCAGCTCGCGGACGTTGCCCGGCCAGTGGTAGGACGCGAAAGCAGCCTCTGCTTCAGTGGAGAGCCGCATCGGTCCGCCGCGATGCTTCTGCCGCTCGACAGCCAGAAAATGGGCACCGAGCAGCGCGATGTCGCTTCCGCGATCGCGCAGCGGCGGCATGACGATCTCTACGCCGCGGATGCGATAGTAAAGATCTTCACGGAATCGCCCATCTTCCACTGCCGCTTCCAGCTTGCGATTGGTGGCGGCCACCACCCGCACATCCGCCAATCGATTGACAGTCTCGCCGACGCGGCGAAATTCGCCTTCCTGCAGAAAGCGAAGCAGCTTAGCCTGCGCCGGCAACGGCATCTCGCCGATTTCGTCGAGAAACAGCGTGCCGCCGTCGGTAGTCTCGATCAGCCCCGGCCGATCGCGATCGGCGCCCGTAAACGCGCCACGAACATGTCCGAACAGCTCGCTCTCGATCAGATTCTCGGGGAGAGCAGCGCAGTTGATCGGCGTGAACGGTTTCTGGCGTCGCGTCGATTGCCGATGGATCGAGCGTGCGATCAGTTCCTTCCCGGTTCCAGATTCACCCAGAACGCAGATGGCCACGTCGCGCTTTGCCACGCGTCCCACGAGGTCGTAGACATCGCGCATGGCTGCCGATTGACCGACGACGCCCTCGATGGTTGCGGTCGATTCAGTTGTCTCTTCGTCCATCAGCCGGCGCAGACGGTGGTGCTCGGCCCGAACCCGGAAGAGCGCTGCGATGGCATCGCGCGATTCGCTCGTCCAGTCAGTCACGTCCTCGATCTGCAACAGCTCCCGGTCGCTGCAGGCAATCCAGTCTCCGGATGGCTCGGCGAGAACGGCGTCGAGCTCCCTCGAGCTCAACTGCGGCAGCGATCCGATCTCATGCCACTGTCCGAGCCGGTTGCGCGTTGCGTAGCGCCATCCGGTAGGCACGAAATCCTGCGGCGAAAACGGGAACGGAAGCGCGGAGGCCGCGCGTAGAACGCGCAGCTCGGATTCCGTCGCCCACTCGGACGGCGAATCGACCGTGATCTTCAACTCGGCAGCAATCGAGCTCGCGACTTCATCGCATCCACACCCGAGGGCAGCTCGGAAGAGCATCAACTTCTGCGAACCGTTGGCGGCGGTTGGTGGCGGCCCGCCATGTTTTTCCCATTCGAGCAGAGCAGCGGCGAAAGGACTTCGCACATGGACGCGATCCCCACGGCGGGCTCGAAGCAGTTTGTGCCGATCGGTGAGCTCGACGTTTGCGGTTGCTCCCGTCGAGCGGAGGGGTGACTGACGGTCTTCAATCCAATCGATTTCATCGAGAATCAATGCGGCCTCCTCGCGAATCTGGTCCGATGTCGAAACAGCCAAAGCGGCTTTGGCCGCCCGCTCCGCGGAACGGAACCGCCCGCGGGAGAGGTCGATCATCGCGGCGATCAGTTCCAGCTCGACCAGCCGCTTCCGATCGTGGACATCCGAATAGAAGCGGCGCAGCCGTTCGAGCAAATGCGTCGCGTGCGTCCACTGCCCGTCATCCGCCAGCAGACAAGCCAGCAGAAAGAGAATTCCACCCGCCGCTCGGTCGCCCTGGGTCTCCTCCACAAGCAGAAGCGCGTCGAGCGCCGCCGAACGGGCAGCCGGCCAATCGCCGCAGCAAAAGAGGGTGAACAACAGATCGAGAGTTGCGTCGACTCGATCGGCGATCGAGCCCGCGAGAATCACCGCGCTCCTGGCATTGGAAACGGCGGCATCCAGGTCGCGCGCCTTGATGGCGCGATAGACCCCGATGCGGGCGGCGTAGTAATCGCGACACGGCGCCTCGATGATGAGCCACGAGTCGTCGGCGGTCGTGTCGGTCTCATTTGCAAGCACGGCGCTCTGATAGCCATGACGCACGCGCTCCTGATCATTGACAGGTTCGCAGCCGGCAAGCGCCGTCGCGGCTTCCTCATGACGATCGAGCAACCGCAGAAGCTCGGCGCGGAGCAGCTCCGATTCGAAGTCTTTCGCGCCCAGCCGCTCCAGCCGGTCGAGGGCTGCCCCGTATTCGCCGGTGCGGCGTTCGATCTGCGCCAGCAGCCGACCGGACGCGATCGGGCGCCCGTCGCGATAACGACCCGAAGCCACCAGCGCCTCAGCGAGGATGGCCGCCAATTTCTCTGAAAGCGCGGCGCGTGGGAAGGAGCGCAACGTGGCGATGACCTCATCCGCAGATCTCCACTTCACGGCTTCGAAAATCGCAGCGGCCCGGGGCAGATCGCCTGCCTCGGTAAACAGCACTGCCGCCGACCGCAGCTCCCCGTGTGCCTCAGCAACCTCCGCAGCTACCCGACATAGAGAGGAATGCGACGATGATGGAATCGAGCGCATGGCCTCTTGCCGGACATCATCGGAGACAAACATCAACTGACCGTCTTGGATCGCGCTCACTCCTTCGATGACCAGATCCGCGGCCTTGGCAGTCGAAAGGAGTCGCCTGAGGAAATCGTTGACCAGGGATTCTGAAACTCTTCTGCCAAGGAGAGAGACCGCCGCCGTGTAGGAGCGGAAGGGCTCGCGCAGTCGCCGCATGACGTTTTCGTTGTTGACCACCGGAAGCTCGCCGTGATCGAGATAGCGGTCGAGAGCAGGCGACTGGGCAATCTTCTCGATCCAGCCGCGGCGTGAGGCGGCGGGAATCGAAGCCAGGCGAACGTCCAGATCACGTCTCGCTTCCAGCCTCGGGGAAATCAGAAACCAACTCGTTTCGGGAAGATCCAGACCTTCGTCGCCGATCCACAGGCCGAGCCCTGACGCCACCAGAAGATCGAGAACGCGGCGCGATGCGTCGTCAAACGCATCGGGATTCGTGATCACAAAAACCCGACGCGACCCGCCAACAACCGAGACAACGCGCTCGACGATGCCGGTCTCATTGAGCGCGTCCAGCGCTCCGATCAGTTTCGCGAAAGGCCGAATCGCGGAGAATCGGACCAACGGCGAGGCGTCATCTCCCAGAATGACGACAGCCGTGTCGATGGTCGCCAGTGCGCGAAAGGCCGTCAGATCGGCCGGCAGCAGAAAGCGGGTTGCAAGATGCGTCGGCAATGCGCGAAGCCATTCGCCGCCCGGGGCAGCGATCGAGCCCGAGCTCGCGCAGCGCAGCCATCGCAGATCGGCTGCCACGTCAGCGCGCAGTTGCGAATGCACCTCGTGATAAACATTCTCTGCCCGTCCCCACGACTGCCGCAGAACTTCGAGCTTCGGAGCGCCTACCCTGGAAGCGAATTGCTGGATGGAGGTCAAGACCGGCGGCGGTTCATCCGCGCAGCGGGCCGAAATGCGCACCAGACGACAATCGACACCACGCTTGCGCGCCACAACCCACGCGCCCGGGTCGAAGTCGGCATCGCGTATGCCGGCGAATTGAAGGAAGGACAAATGAGCGGCGTACTGACCGGTTAGCGAAAGCCGATCCCGGCTTCCGAGGTCGTCGAGAGCGGACAGCGGCGTCGCATCCAGGCAGACCACCGGCGCAAACTCCTCGTGCCACGGCAGAGTCGAGTGCCGCAGAGTGGCAACGGCTGCGCGGTCCCATCCGAACCCCTGAACATCAACTCGGAACGCGCGGCGGGCATGTCCGCGCATGGTCATATATGTGGATCTGTCTGATAAGAGGTGACGGCCGTGTGCCGATCGTTACCCTCAAGCAACAAACTTGCAGCGAGAGGTTAGGCGTCTGGTGGCTGACGTCTACTCGAGGATGCTGTGACCTTTCCGGCAACGATGCATGCGATCGCGGGGCCGGCGAGTAGAACCAGGGCGAAGAAGACAAGAAGACCGCCTTCATCGTTAAGACCGAATGGCCTCGGAACGGTCATTTCGAGAACGGCGAGAACCGCAGGGAAGACGAGCGCCGCGATTCCGGCTGCAATCAGAATGAAGGAGGCTCGGCGGCGGCTGCGAGGCGTACGGATGGCGGTCAGCCCTATGGTAAGCAGACCAATGGTCAGAACTGTCGGGCCGAGAAAAATGAGAGGCATGTCCGCGGCCTCAAGGAGCTGCCCGGGCCACCCGGCGCCCGGCGCTGAGTTCAGGAGCCGGCGGTCGGGATCTACAAAGAAGTCGTGGACACCCACTCCTCCGAGCGCGGAGATCGCAAGGCCGATGGCGAGAACCACACTTGATGGCGCGGAGCCACGTGGTTTACGCAGGGACCATTTACGTTGCTCGCTCAGAGCGTTCTCCCATATTTCACTCTATCGATGTGGTCGGATTGTATTTGAATCCGCCGGAGCGTACGTGCAAAGGCAGCGCTGATAAGTCGGCAACAGCGTGGACCACTACACTAGAATCCCGCGCCGTGCATGATGTCGAAGCCGCCGTCGAAGCGGCCACCCTGGGAGCGAAGATCCTCCTCCAGTATTGGCAGCAGCTCGACAAGAGCGACGCCGACATGAAGGCCCGCAACGACTGGGTCTCCCGCGCCGATCGTGAGAGTGAAACCGCCATCGTGGCGCACCTCGAGCACGTCTTCCCGAACGACGCCATCCTGGGCGAGGAAGGAACGAAGAGCAGCGGTTCCAGCGGGCGCACCTGGATCATCGATCCGCTCGACGGCACCTCGAACTACCTTCAGCATTTCCCGGTCTGGTCGATTTCGATCGGACTGATGGCGAACGACCAGATCATCGCCGGCGTGATCTTCGAGCCGCTGCGCGATCTCTTCTTCACCGCGGTGCGTGGCGGGGGCGCGTTCCGCAACGGAGAGCGCATCCACGTCTCCGATCAGCAGACCGTCGAGGGGGCCTTTCTGGCCACCGGCTTCCCATTTCGTGCACAACAATTTGTAACGATATATTGTTCTATTTTTCAGGACGTGATCTCGCACGCGAAGGGCGTGCGGCGGGCGGGGTCCGCGGCGCTCGATCTGGCCTACACCGCCGCCGGCATCTTCGACGGCTTCTTCGAACTGCACCTGTCGCCCTGGGACGTGGCGGCCGGCTCGCTGATGGTCACCGAAGCGGGCGGAGTGGTCACCGATTTCTCGGGCGGCGACCGCTGGTTCGAGCGCGGCAACATCGTCGGCGCACCGCCGGGCATTCACGCCGACCTGCTGGCGCTAATCGCGCGCCACGTCCGCGAAGAACAGCTCGGCCGATGACCGAGAAGCTGCCGCCCGATTTCTATCTGCAGGACACGGTGACCGTCGCGCGGGCGCTGCTGGGGTGCGTTTTGTGGCGTCGGCGCGGAAGGGAGCTCCTGGGCGCCCGCCTCGTCGAGACCGAGGCCTACCTGGGCGCGAACGATCAGGCGAGCCACGCCCGCCGCGGATTGCGCTCGGCGCGCAACGCATCGATGTACCTCGAGGGCGGCCACGCATACGTCTACTTCACGTACGGCATGCACTGGTGCCTGAACGTGGTCACGCAGGAAGCCGACGTCGCCGAGGCGGTGCTGCTGCGGGCGGCCGAGCCGGTGCGCGGAATCGAATCGATGCGCACACGCAGGCCGAAAGCGAAGCGCGATTTCGACCTGATGAACGGCCCGGGAAAGCTCACAACGGCACTCGATATCGACGGCAAACTCGACGGCGAGCCGCTCGACGGGAAGCGCCTCTTTCTCACCGCACGCGAGACTACGATCGAAGAGTCGCAGATTGCGATCAGCCGGCGCGTGGGTGTCGACGGCGCGGCCGAGGCCGCATTCTGGCCATTGCGGTTTTACCTGCGCGGCAACCGCTACGTGAGCGCCTATCGAAGTTAGGCCGCCGCCAGCTTCTTCTTGAGCGCCGATGCCCGCCGCAGCCACGGCCGCTCGCGGCGCTTCTGATACGCCGGCATCGTCGCACGCCGGGAGAGGATGCGGTCGACCAGCACCCTCGCTTCGCCGGTCTGCTTCTGGGCCGCGAAGAATTCGGCGGCCGCGCAGAGCGTCTCGGTGGAGCTGGAGCTCTCCAGCGCGCGATGGAACGCCGCCGCCGCCTCGTCGTTGCGCCCCACACCGGCCAGCGCGCGGGCGTAGAAGACCTGCACGCGCGAGAAGTCGTACTTCGGCTCGCTCTTGATCACCCGCTCGAAATCGCTCAGAGCGGCCGGGAAATCACCGAGCTCGAAAGCCGCGATGCCGCGGCGATAGAACGGATCGACATGATCTGTGCGCTGGGCAAGCGCCTGATCGAAACACTCGCGAGCGCGGGCGTAATTTTTCTCCTCCAGCAACAGATCGCCCAGCTCTTCGTAATTTCCGGCCGACGGATTCTCGAGGACGGTGACTTCCAGGATCCGGATGCGCTTGCGGCGCGACAGACCTTTCACCGATTGGCTCATCAGGCCGAGGTCGGGTACGACTTCCATCGCGATGTAGACCGCCGCGCCGAGCGGACCGAAGAAAATGATGATCCAGAGCCAATAGGTATCCGGTCGCCGCCGTATGAAGTGCACGAGGGCGATGACCTGCAGGATGGAGCCGTAGCCGAAGAAGCGCCCCAAGCCGGTTGATTATACGGTCGGCCTAATCCTTGAGAAACTCCATCAGATAGTCGGCCCCCTCCTTGGAATTCATCAGCGAGATCTTGCTGATGATGGCCTTCTTCAGCTCCGGATTTTTCTCCTGCCGCGCGAGGCTGATCAGTCCTCTGACGTTGCCCTGAATGAACAAGGAGTTGATGACCGACTTGCGCACCTCGACGCGCGTATCGGAGTTGTAGAGCGATACCAGGAACTGGCCGGTGCGCTCGCCGCCAAGTAGACCGAGGTTCCGAATGGCGCTCAACTTCAGCTCCAGATTGGGCTCGTTTTTGGCGATGTCGAACAGCTTTTCCGAGCTTCCGCCGAGGAACATCGCCTGGATGATCTTCTTGCGAACTTCGACCGTTGTCTCGGTGCCGTAGAGCTCCGAAAGCTCATCGCGCGCGCCGAGCAGCCCGAGCTGATTGATCGCTTCGCCGCGCAGCTCCGGATTCGGTTCGGCCTTCGCCAGCGTGAACAGATGCTGTCGATCGCCGGCAACCATGTACGACTTGAGGATCGACTTCTTGATGTCGATGTCGTTGCTCGAGGTGTACAGGTCGGCCAGCAGCTTGCGATTGCGTTCGCCGCCCATGATGCCGAGGTAGCGGACGGCGCGCCGCTGCAGATCGGGATCGTTGTTGTTCTTCGCGACGCGCGACAGGATGTCGTAAGCCTGTTCCGAAGAGGACTGGCTGAGGATGAAAAGCGCCTTGTCCTTGAGCTTCGGCTCTTTGCTGGTCCTGAGGAGATTCTCGAGGATCGGGATGGCGCGCTCGGGATCGGAGTTCATCAGACCGTTGAGGGCCATCAGCTTCAACTCGAGGTCAGTGACCTGTGCTGCGTCGATCTGCTGGCCGGAGGCCTGCCGGATTTCCAGATCGAGTTTCTTGGCCTCTTCGTTCCACTTGCTCTTCGGATAGTCGCTCTTGAGCTTTAGCAGAGTGGAGATCGCCTCAGAACGCATGCCCATCTTTCCCTGCGCGGCGGCCAGCCAATAAAGGGCGGCGTCGGCGTGCGACAGCTTCATCTCGGCGACTCTCTGGAATGCGCGGGCGGCGCGCTTCCAGTCATGCTCGTCGTAGGCGTCGTTGCCTTCGTCGTACAGGTCCTGCTCTCTTTCAACTTTCGCCTGCTGCTTCTCGTCGTTATCGGACACAACGTCCGCGCGAATGGCGGGGGCGCTGATGGCCAAAGCGAGAAAGGCGGCGGCACAAATCAATTTCGTTTTCATAATGTGGTTGTCCCCTTCTGTGCGGCCGGAACTTGGTGGCCGCTGGTCTGTGCGCTGATGACGCGCACTTTGAATAGCAATCCTTTGGAGTCGATGCGCTTCTGGAGCGAGGTGGCTTCGGCGGGCGACAGCTTGCCGTCCGAATGTGCGATCTCGAGCAGTACCGGCTCGAGGTCCGACAACACCATGGCAAGGCGATCGTCGCCGTGCTGCGTGGCGGTCAGGCGATAGATGCGATTGGACGCTACCAGCGCGGCCGCTCGATCGCGCTCGCTGGTCAGATCGAGTCCGCGGGTGGCGTCGGAGTTCACCACCTGCGACAACATCCTCTCGGAGCTGTCGAGATGATCGGTGACCACGACGAACAGGATGCGGTCCTGCACGCCGGGTGTAGAGGCCGGAGCCCCCGCCGGCCTTGCGGCGGACGAGTCGCCCGCCGCCACAGTGACTGCCGATGTTGCACGCTGCGCCTGCCACCACTGCCCGGTGAAAAATGCGATTGCCAGCACTGCGGCTGCCGCAAGCCCATAGACCCAGGTTCGCCGCTGGTTTCGGCTTCCAAGACGCCAGCGGAGGCGCGACCATACCTGCGAGCCGTAGCTTTCGCCGCGCTCCGGAACCGGCATTTCATCGACCAGCGCCAGCACGCGGCGAATGGAGTTGTATTCGGCGCGGCAGACTTCGCAGGACGCCAGATGCTCTTCGATCGCCGGCGATTCGTCGTCGTGATAGTGATGCAGGACCAGTTCTTGTTCCGTCAGATGTCGCATGTCGAGGACCTCACGAATGGTTCCAGAGACTGGCGCAGCTTGCGGACCGCGCGAAAAATCGTGTGCTTGGCGGCATTGACCTGGATGCCTAACGTCTTGCCGATCTCTTCGACCGGCATGCCTTCGAAATGCCGCAGCACGAAAGCGGTGCGCTCGTTTCCACTGAGCTGTTCCATCGCTGCGGCCACCTGCTGGCGCAGCTCGGAGCTGAGAAGAAGTCGATCCTGTTGCGGATCCGAGCTGGCTGCGCCGGTCATCTCCGCCTCCTCGGGATCTCCGCCGTAATGACGATCGAGCCGGCCGCGGGCGCGCAGAAGATCGAGCGCGCAATTGACCGCGATCCGATGCAGCCAGGTGCCGAAATTCGCGCGCTCTTCGAAACGGTCGAGCTGTTTGTACGCGCGCAGAAACGTCTCTTGAACCACATCGTCGGCGTCATGTTCATTTCCTGTCATCCGGTATGCGACCCGAAAAATGGGGCGGCTGTGTTGCTCGACGAGCAACCGGAAGGCGTCGGAATCACCGCCCCGCGCCCGGCTCACGGTCGCTGCGTCGGTCATCTCCATCCCAGTCGCATTAGACTCAAAATATGTAAAGTGGTTAGCCCGTGAACCGAGATCTCGGAAGGCTGCTCATCTTACTGGGCGCAGTGACGTTGCTGGCTGGATTGGCCCTGACTTTCTTCGGTCGCATCGGCCTCGGACGCCTGCCGGGCGATCTCGTCTATCGGCGCGGCAACCTCACCTTCTATTTCCCCTTGATGACTTCCATTCTGCTCTCGATCGCGCTGTCGCTGCTGCTCTGGCTGTTTCGTCGCTAGAATCGGTCGATGCATCGCCTCGTCCACTTGGTCGTTGTTTACGGCGTACCGCTCATCTTTCTGAATGTCTTTCTCGAGCAGCTGGGCGTGCCGATCCCCGCTGTTCCAACGTTGATCGTCGCTGGCGCGCTCTCGCGCGACCACCGGATGTCGTCGACACACGTGCTGATGGCGTCCGTCTTCGCATCGCTCATCGCCGACTGGATCTGGTTCGCCCTCGGCCGTGTCTATGGATATCGGATGTTGCGCCTGCTCTGCAGGATCTCGCTCTCGCCTGATTCCTGCGTCCGCGAGACTGAATCGCGCTTCGAGCGCTGGGGATTGAAATCGCTGCTCGTCGCGAAATTCATCCCCGGATTCTCGACCGTCGCTCCGCCGCTCGCCGGCGCCGCGCGACGCTCCACCGCGGCGTTCCTGATCTACGACGGAATCGGCGCCCTCGTGTGGGCCGGCAGCGCCGTCGCCCTCGGCCGCGCGTTTCATCACGCCATCGGAAGGGTGATTCAGGCGCTGCAGAACCTGGGCGGGTGGGCGGTGGCGGTGGTGGCCTTTGTCGTGGCCCTCGTCATCCTCGTCAAATGGGCCCAGCGCAGGAACTTTTACAAACAACTCCGCATGGCGCGTGTTTCTATCGATGAGCTGAAGGCGATGATGGACGAAGGAGCGATGCCTTTGATCGTCGATGCGCGAAGCGAAGGCGCTCGGCAGCGCGATCCGCGCCGGATTCCGACAGCCATCACGGTCGAAGGCTTCAAAGAGATCGAAGGCGGAAAGGAAATTGTCGTCTACTGCACGTGACCCAACGAGGCCACAGCCGCCCGTGTGGCGCGCATGCTGATCGACAAAGGCTTCCATCCCGTGCGTCCCCTCGCGGGCGGATTCGAAGCGTGGGTGGAGGCGGGATTTCCAGTGGAACCCTGATGAGCGAATCGGTCTACATCCACGGCACCGCAGCCGAGGAGCAGCGCCGGCTCTCACTGTTGAACGACGTGTTGCTCAATCACGCTTCGCTGCGCGAGATGTCGCTTAGCGGCGACGAGCAGATCCTCGATTTCGGCGCCGGCCTCGGACAGTTCACGCGGGCGATGGCGCGGGCGGTGCCTCGCGGGCGGGTGGTGGGCGTCGAGCGGAACGAGGAGCAGCTCGCCGGCGCGCAACGCCTGGCGGCTTCGGAAAATGAATCGAATCTCGCCGAGTTTCGCCGAGGGGATGTGCTGAATCTGGAGCTGCCGCGCGAGGAATGGAAATCGTACGATCTCGCGCACGCGCGCTTCATCCTCGAGCACGTGCCTGATCCGCTGCGCGTCGTGCAAACGATGGTGCGTGTGGTGAAGCCCGGCGGGCGAATCATTCTTGCCGACGACGATCACGGCGTGTTGCGCCTCTGGCCCGAGCCGCCGGGGTTCAACGATCTCTGGAACGCGTACATCCGAACGTATGACCGCATCGGCAACGATCCGTACGTCGGACGCCGCCTCGTTTCGCTACTGCATCAGGCGGGAGCGGCTCCGAGGCGTAACACGTGGATTTTCTTCGGGGGCTGCGCAGGAATGGAGATCTTCGACGTGCTGACCGCGAACATGGCCGGCGTCGTCCGCAGCGCGAAGGACGCGATCCTCGGCATGTCCCTCTTCGATCGCGCCGCGTTCGACCGCGTGATGGAAGAGTACGAAAAGTGGTCGCGAAGGCCGGATGCCGCGATCTGGTTTGCGGTGGCCTGGGCCGAGGGAGCTCGTCCGTAAGCGGCACGAGCCGTGCAATTTCCGAGGGGAATGTCACCCCTCGCCGGCGCTCCTGTGACGGTTCTCGATGACGAGAGCCGCGACTTTTACCGCCACGCTCTCGGCCTGCTCGACGACGCGAAGCTGGCCTATCTCGTTGGAGGCGCTTACGCCTTTGCGCGCTACACCGGCATCGAGCGGCATACGAAGGACTTCGACATTTTTATCCGCCGCTCCGACTTTCAGCGGGCCCGCAAGATTCTGGATCGCGCCGGATACGAGACTGACCTTTCGTTTCCGCACTGGCTCGGCAAGGCCTTCAAGGGCGAGCTCTTTATCGATTTGATCTTCAGCGCCGGAAACGGAGTGGCGGCGGTCGACGAATTGTGGTTCCGATATGCGGTGCCCGCCCGCGTCCTCGACATCGAGGTCAATCTGATCCCGGCCGAAGAGATGATCTGGTCCAAGGGCCTGATCATGGAGCGCGAGCGGTACGACGGCGCCGATGTCGCGCATGTCCTGCATGCGCTCGCGGAAAAACTCGATTGGGAGAGG
>Ga0207646_10004322_pt1 | contig 15502 bp, 18 predicted proteins | sample KBSK5502metaG_FD_184343 | JGI IMG/M metagenome (GOLD analysis project Ga0207646, IMG submission 184343) | Corn, switchgrass and miscanthus rhizosphere microbial communities from Kellogg Biological Station, Michigan, USA - KBS K5-50-2 metaG... | ecosystem: Host-associated > Plants > Roots >... | reverse complement strand
TGTTGCGCATGGTCCACCACGTCCTCGCTGACGGAACGGTCTATCGCGAAGCCGGTGCCGACTACTACGACCGTCAGCATAGCCAGCGCGTCACCCGGCGGGCCCTCCAGGCGCTTGAACGCCAGGGCTACCGCGTGACACTCGAACCCGCGGCCTGATGCCCGTGGTCACGCGACCGCGGATTTTCTGAGCAGTAGTCCACCCAACGGGGGAGGCACTCTATGAGGCTTAGCTTCGTACTGCGGGTGATTGCCGTGATCCTCTTCCTAGTGGCGGCGTTCCAGGGTCACCTGATGCCCGTGCTTCCAGTACCGCTCGGGCTCGCCCTCTGGTGCGCGTCAACGCTGGTGCCGTGAGTGTGCGGCGGGCGCCCTGGCTCGTAACCTGCTCCTGCGGCTGGGATCGGCGAGTGTTCCTCCCGCTGGGCCGCGGAGAGCCTGTTACAGCTCCATCCGAGGCTGAGTCCTCCCGGCACCGAGCATACCCTCAAGATCGAGGGGCCACCAGATCAGGCGCGGGCGCAGCCGGAGCTGCCGCTGTCCTAGCTGGTGGCTGGGGTGCTGTGCAGACGGCGCGACGTTCACCGCGTGGGTCTTTGACCGTCTTCGCACCTTGCCGCATACTGGCGCCGCTCGGTGTGCGAGCAGCGCCGCAGACCCACACCCTGGAGAGCTCATGGATTTCATGCTGCGGTATCGTGGACCACTCGGGGCCGCTGGGAGTGTCAAGGAGAAACACGAGATCCGGCGCGCGATTCACCCGCAGCTTCTGAAGCTCTGCACGGACGTGCCGCAGTTCACGCAGGCCACAACCGATGATCTCCCGCGAGGCGTTCTGAAGGGGCGGGAGGTCGAGGTGCAACGCCCACTGAAGGCTCTTTTCTTTATCGTGGAGCTAGCCGGATTTCACTTCGTCCCGCTCATCCATAGGCCCCACGAGCTCGCTTGCACGCTCGATATACTGTTTCTCCGTCGTGAACGGCCGGGCGCGATCGTACAAGGAGGCGACATCGACAATCGGCTCAAGACACTCTTCGATGCCCTTCGCATGCCCCACGACGCCCGGGAACTGAAAGGCGTGATGCCCGTCGCGCCGGACGAGCGGGTCTACTGCCTCCTTGAGGACGACAGCCTGATCACCCGTGTCACGGTCTCGACACATCAACTTCTAGAGCCTCTGACGCCCGGTGAGTCGCCGGCCACAGTCGAGCTGCTTATTCATGTGGCGGTACAGGCGACACAACCTATGTGGGGGAATTTGGGGTTCTGAGGCCTCGGTACAGCCCAGGGGCGGTACTCGGTGCGGGGTCAATTCTCGAACGCCAGCAGCGCCGACTTCAGCAAGTCCTCGTCCGCGTCGTCCAGCGTCACCCGGCGCTTGAACTCAGCCCCGCAGCCACATACGACGGATACCCGATAGCCGTCTACGGTGGGTGGCCCGGCGTTCGCATGGCGGGAACCGGCGCACGTCCGATGGGCCAAGACGAAGTTTCGGAGGTCAGCGTAGACACCCATCGCCTCGTCTCCTTTCGCGCAATCCGAAGGGGCTAGAGCTCGAGCGCCTCGAGCTGGGCTGGCGTCAGGGCGATGCGCAGAATGGAGTGAACCCGGCGCCTCACGAGGGTCTGCCAGGCTCGTTCGATCTCCGGAATCGGGACACCGGCTCGCCTGAGGAAATCGGTGAGCGCGTCGAGCCCCAGGCAGCTGACGCGACGGCCACGAAGCCGGCCGCCCAGCGGCGCAAAGACGATCCGGTACTCGGCATTGACGGGATCCAGACGGGCGGGAACCCGCATGACGTGCAGGAATCCGGTAATCTCGCCAGCCATCGACGCAGATCATCGGATCGCAGCGGTCCCGGCCGTGATGATTTTGAGCACCCCGCGCACGCGGGCCTGGACGAAGCCCCGGGGCTCGGCGTAGGCGCCCATCGCTTATCCCGCCCCGCCCCCACCGCGCGAGTGCCGTACTTGTTCCACCAGGTCCGCCATCCGGCGGAAGGCCGCCAGCAGATCATCTCGCTCGGCCCGCAGCCGGTCGTTGTCTTGGTTGACGCGCGCGATGACCGCCTGGAGCTCGTCTAGACGCCCGAGTTCGGCGCGGAGCCGCTCGTTCTCCTCGGTCCGTTCGGTCAACAGGCGGTCAACCTGCTCGTGATAGAGGCCGAAGAGCCGACCGACCTCCGCGGCCAAGTGCTGGACGTCCTCTGGGCCCTTTGGGGTACTCATCTCCGGTCACTCCCTTCGCGACGTCGCCTCCCCCAGCACCGGCACGAACCGCACCGAGCCGTCGGGCAGCGGAAACGGGATCACCTCCTGGCCGTGCCCGCACACCAGTAGGTCTCGCGGCGGGCTTCGCCGCAGCATCGGCTGGAGCTGCACGCCTCGTCATGGTGTCCTCACTTGAAGTAGAAGGACACGCCGATCACGCCGGAGTCGGAGTTGAATCCCCGGTTGGGGGTTGACGTGTCCCCGTTCGAGATATGCTGGAAACGGTAGCCGGCGCTGAGGGCGACCTCGTCGGTGAGGAAGTAGGACAGCCCGGCCCCGGCCTCGGCCACGAAGGTGAACCGCGACCTGATCTCCGGCACCTTCAGGTTCGTCCCTCCCGCGCCGCCCGTGACCTCGACGTAGGGGACGAGCCGTCCGAAGGCAATGAAGTGGTAGCGCAGGGCGAGCTTGAGCCCGCCGGCGTTCGTGGACGCCGGGGACACGTAGTGCTGGAACCAGCCCTCCAAGCCCGGCTCGACGGCGCTCCGAAGCCAGCCGGCGCCGAATGGTTTGAAGAGCAGGTACGAGATGCGCGGAGTGACGTTCACGAACGCGATGTCGCTGACGGTCGCCTGCTCCTCCACGTTATTCACCGCGCCGCCCCCGATCTGCAGCCCGAAGATCTTGGTGCCCTGGGCGAACCTGGCGTCGGCGTCGAAGGCCATCGCCGGCGGACCTGGGGCCGCGGCGACCACCACGGCTGCCACCACGATAGCCACCAGCATCCGCAATCCGCCACGCCATCTCCCCATCGTCATCGTTCTCATCCCCGTGGCTCCTCGAGTCCCTTCATCACCTCGTGGTTCCTTGGCGCTGAACCGCACCCGCACCGCCCCGGCCGCACCGCGGGCAGGGATACGTCGGCAGCGGTCGGCCCTGCTCGTGAGCCCAGATCGGTGGGGCCTTGGCGGGAGGATAGCGCAGGAAGGGCACGCTCGCCCCCCCAAGCCCGGTTGCGCTGGTAGACTCGCGGCCAGGCAGAGGAGTTGGCGATGGTCGCGCGGGAGTACCACTGTGTAGCCATGACCACCACTGGGGCTTGCATCGTCGTGATCACTCTGCTCGGCTGCGTCCTCGCGGTCACCACCGCATCTCATGCCGAATCCGCATGGATGTTGTGGCAGCAGGCCACTGTCTTCACGGAGCGCTGGTGGATTCCCAACGGCTGGCCGGCTCACTGGAGGACTACCGAGATGCCACCGGTTGCACTGTCGGAGTTTCAGGCGCTCGCTGACTGCCAACTGGCGCAGACGCAGGCCATGAGTCGCGACGCCGATCTAGCAAGAGAAGTGGAGGCGAAGGAGACATCAGGCACGTCCGTCGCCAGGTCCGTCGGCAGATTCGCCTGCGTGCCATTCGGCTGGCAACCACGGAGGATCGAGCCTGGAGGGGCGACGCGCGAACCGAAGGGGAAGGCTCACGCCATAAGTTTCGGTCCTCCGGGCACGTCCGCGCCAGGGGCTTGATAGCGTAAAGCGAGCGCGGATCTGCATCCGGGACCAACGCGAAGGGGCTGAAACGCGACTTTCAGTCCCCGGGATTTCTCGCGGCCCTCGCGCTCGCGGTAGCACTCTTCGTGAACGTCACCCTCCTTCGTGCGGTATCGTCCGCTGCCTGGCGGAATGGGCCGCTTGCAGATTGCGCAGATAACGGGATCATGCTCCTCATCCGCCATCGCACGCTCGGATTCCACAACGAGCTCGTCCCGCGTATATGCCGTCATCATGATGACGGACATGTGAGGGTCGAGCGCGCGCAGAGCGTGGAGGGTCTGAACGCCATTGAGGCCGGGCATCTGGACATCCATGACGATGAGGTCGAACCTGCTGGCCTGAGCCTTCTCGATAGCCGCGCGCCTCGACGGGGCCATCGACGTCTCGTATCCGGTGGCGGCGAGCCTCTCGAGGCCGTTCGGGAGCGGCCGGGTCCGTACGCTCAGAGTGCCGCCCTCAGGCATGGCCTGGATGGCATTGGAGATGACATTCCAGGATAGTCCCAGCCTCGTTTCATTGGGAACGTCTCGTATTTGGATCGATGCACCGGCGTGAATTTTGCTAGCAACGACCCTGATCCCGCTATTCGTACACGTACGGAGGCAACAGACGGTCCTTGACACAGGCATGCATCGATGCAGGCCCCAGGTCCGACACCGCAGTCGAATCCGCGAGAGACCTACCGCAAGCCGACGGCAAGGACTGCCCGAGGCTTCAGGGGTATTCCCGGCATTTCCGTAGCCGTATGGAGAAACGAGGATGGGCCATGGGCGGGAAAGAGCGCGAATCTCTTCCGGCGAGCGACACGCAGGTGTCGCTGTGTGTGTCCGCTCCTAGTGTTTCCCAGAGGTAGACGCCCGCGCTGGAGCGCATAGCGGACCTGCTTTTGCCTCTGTCAGCGGCCCGTGGATGACCCATGCGCACAGTTCTTTGGGCTTCCGGCCTGCCCTTGAAATAGGAGACCAGTCGTGTCCAGCAGATTTTGTTGCGTCTTGTACAAATGACACAGGTGGTTCCCCACGGCAGCTGGGTCGCGACTGCAACCTGGCGGGAGCGAGCTCGAATAACGGTGAATTTCAGTTGCCCATCCCTGCTGCACTGAGACAGACCGTGTATAGGGCAAAGCGGACGGACCAAACTCTCTTAGGGGAGATGACTCGCACTCGTCTGTATCTCAGTCGCCCGTCGGTCTCTACTCTCTCCTGTTTCCGCGGCCACAAGCCCCCGCCCGAGCGCATACCGGACCAATCCGGTCTGATTGCGCAAGCCAAGTTTGCGCATGAGGTTCGCCCGATGGCTCTCGGCAGTGCGGACGCTGATGGATAGCCGATGGGCGATCTCAGGATTCGAGAAGCCCTCGGCTGCCAGAAGAAGCACTTCTCGCTCTCGCCTCGTCAGGGTTTCGTAGCGATCCGGCGAGGCGGACGGAGTCCTCCGTTCGAGAACCTCCCACTTTCCATGGCGCCTGGCGATTGCAAACCCGTGTGTGCGCGCCACATCGAACACCTCAGCCGCGCCCCACGTAGGGGCGAAATAGCTGCAGAGAATGATCACAGCCTTCCCTGCGAAAGACTTGGTGAGCGCTCGTTCGTATGCCCCAAATCGCTTCCAGTCCTTCCGCCTGAGCCATTCGGGGTTCCCAGCCACTCTCATCCCCGCGTACCCTCGAGCTAGTGCTTGCTCGAGCTTCTGGTTCCATCGGCGGAGCGCTCGCTTGGGCGAAAATGCGCCTCCAGCGAAATACCACTTCTGGGCCGGCACAATTTCTATGCTCCGGTCAGCCAGGTATTGATCACTGTGAGGGATAGCCTGTCGTAACAACCTCCTGGCTTGGAATTCCGTGAGCGGCTGGTCGACTATCCATAGGCAGAACTCTTTGCCTTCCAACCCGGCCCTGAAATAGGGGATCAGTGTTTCCAGTAGATCCTTTTGCGTCTGGTAAAAGTGACCACAGTGGGTTCCCCAAGGCATGTCGCGCAGGACGCCGAGTCCTGTCTTCCTCAACTGCGGTGTCGTCCCCCCGCTCCACGATTCAGCCTGCCCGATCCTGCGCGCACCACACCCTCCACGGTCGGTGTGCTTCATTGCCCATCCCTTTCATCGTCCGAGCCCGGTTGCTGGCCTCGACACATCCCCCCTGATCTCTCGATGGCTCGCGCGGGCCGGAGGGTTCCCGCCGATTTATTTTCGCAAGATCACAACAGCCGGCGGGGGCGATGGGACAACGGTGGAGCGTCACCACGGCGAACCAGAGGGATCTGGACCGGTAGGCGCGGACGTGCGACGCCATCAAGTCGGCGCCGCCAAGACAGGATTCGAAATGCAGCGAATCGTTCGCACGTCGGCATGACCGCGTGTCCATCATTCTCATGGCGTCTACTGCTGATTACCCAGTCGAGGTCCGAACAGAAGGACTGCGCAAGCGAGAATGGTGCCCGAGGTCTAGCACCTCTTATTCGACCAACGAAATGTATCCCAAGTCCTTCAGGGGAAATGTATGATGGTATGTCTTGCCTGACATCACTCCTCCCGCATCATAAGGATTTGTTTTTGATCCAAAGGTCCCCGCCCGCGATAGAGCTTGGGGAATCATACTTATAGCAGTGGCAGATTCCGTGAGCTTTCTGGGCACCACTGTTGTGGGGGGCTGGAGCTGAGGGCCATGTCGAGTCCAGCCTCCACAACAAGGCCTCGACGATCGATTAGATCAAGCCGATGTCGGTCGGGCGCGTGCGAGGGAACACACGGTCCAGCCCGGAGTCGTCGAGCCCGTAGATGCGCTTGAACAGGCCGCCGAGCATCGCGCGGTATTCGGTGAGCACCGGCCAGTCGCGATCTTGGTTCAGCGTCCGTCGCTCGACCGCCACCTGGCTCCCGGCCATGCGGCCGCCACGGATGCCTCCGCCGAGCACCCAGTAGACCGTGCCGTGGCCGTGATCGGTGCCGCGCGTACCGTTCTCGCGGAAGGTTCGGCCGAACTCCGAGATGACCACAACCACGGTGCTGGACCACGCCGGGCCCATCTGCTGCGCGAAGCCAGAGAGGCCCTGGCCAAGATTGCCGAGCAGATTGGCGAGCTGGCCCTGGGCGTTGCCCTCGTTGACGTGGGTGTCCCAGCCGCCCACGTCGATGAACGCGAGATTGAACTTGTCCCGCATGAGCCCGGCCATGCGGCGCGCCTCGACCTTGAACCCGCGCGCGCTGATCGCGCTGCGGCTGGCCGCCTGCATCTCGCTGCTCATGTTGCCGGACGCCATCATCTCGGCCTGCTGGGCCACGGTCCGGCGCAGCTCGAAACCCTCGCTGATGAGCGGCTCGAACCGGGTCCCCGCGTACATGGACGCGAGCAGGGCCGTCTGCCGGTCGTCGAACGGTGCGAGGCCGGTGCCCTTCAGCGAGACATTGGGCACGATGACGTCCCCCGTCATCGTGACGGGCAGGCCGTAAGGCGACGGGCGCCGCCGCGCCGCCGAGCACCGCGGCCAGCCGGTTCATGAAGCCGGACCCGTAGGATCGAGGCCCTCCGCCCTCACCGGGCAGGGGCAGGCCTTCCTCGACGCTGTCTTGCGTCTCGAAATGGCTCCGGGTCATGTCGGGGCTTCCCGCGAACGGGACGAACGCCGCCTGGCCCTGCTGCCAGAGCGGATAGAGGCTGTCCTTCAGCACGGGGTGGAGGCCCCACGCGGCCGTCTCGCCGGGTTTCGCGAGCGGGAGGGCGGCCTGCGGGTTGCCCGGGTCCGGTCTCGGGATGGCGAGCGTCGGCCGGGCCTCGTAGTAGAAGGGGCTCCCGACCGGGATGACCACGTTGGCCGCGTCGTAGCCGCCGCGGAGGAAAATGAGCAGGAACTTGGTGTCGGCCGCCCCCGGCGCGGTGAACACGCGGGATATCATGCGCGACGGACCCATCAGCGCGTGGGCCGCGCCAACTAGGGCGAGCGTGAGCACGGTCCGTCGGTCCATGACGACCTCCGTCAGCGCTGCATCCAGGCAGGCGAGGCGAGCAGCACCGTGTTCCATTCCTGCTGGGACGCCGTCCGCCCGAGCGCCTCGCGCGTCCGCGCGCTCAGGGTCGGCTCGATGGCCTCGTAGAACAGCCGGTTGTTCAGCATCGGAAACGCGACGCGCGGGCCCGGCTGATTGTCCTCCGTATTGAAGAGGCCCGCGCTCCCCGCGCCGATCGCCCGGGCGATCTCGAATGGCTTCACGAGCTGCCCCGAACTGGTCCAGGCCGGCTCGACCAGGGCACAGCCGTCCGGCGTGACGCGCCCGTACAGGGGCTCCCCGAGTTGATTGAGCCAGCCGACCACGGGCCGGTAGTTACTGATGACCTTCCCGTCGTAGGCCAGCCGCAGGGACGAGACGACGAACTGCAGCGGGTCCTTGACCTTGCCGGTTCCGGCCGGCGACTGCGCCAGGAGGGTGGCGAGCTCCGGGGACAGGAACAGGACGCGGAGCACCGCGGCGATGTCACCGTCGCTCCGACGAAAGGTCTCGGCCATGGTCTCCACCCAGCCTGGGCGGCGGGTCGTCGGCGACGAAGTAGGTGGCGAGCTTCCGGCTGATGAAGCGCGCCGTCGCCGGGTCCCGGCTCAGAAGCGTGACCGCTTCCTCGATCTCCGGGAAGCCGGCGCCGCCGATGTGCCGCCCGAGTAGCGTCTTGGCGCCGAAGTCGTGGCGTGCCGGGTTGAACTCGAACAGCCCGTCGCGCACGTAGAGAGCCTGGCGCGGGGGCGGGAGCCGCGGCACGCTGTCGGTCGCATTGATGCCGACGCCGGTCAGGACTCGCGCGAGCTCCTGCACGTCCTGCTGCGAGTAGCGCGACCCGCTCGCCCCCCCGTTGACGCCCAGGGTATGCAGCTCCATCAGCTCGCGCGCGTAGTTCTCGTTGAGGCGCCCTGCCGCGCTCTGCGCGTTGTCGAGGTAGTCGAGCATCGTGGGCGATCTCACGGTGGCGAGCACGAGAGCACGAAACTTACCGAGGGCGTGCGCGCGCACCGCGCGCTCCTCGTACTCGCCGAGCGTCCAGCGCACCGAGGCCTTGCCCGCATACACCCTGAAGTGGTTAATCCAGAACCACTTCATCCGCTCTCGCAGCTGCGCCGGCGAGTAGAGCGCGCGCAACAGGTGCCGCTTGGCAGTCTCGTAGGCGAGCTGGTTCCCGCTCTGGTTCAGCGCGGTGCGCGCCCGCTGCTTGTCGTCCTCGCCGGCGAGCGTGTTGATCCGCTGCTGCTCGGCCCGGACCTCACGCAAGAGCCGCTCCGCGCTCTGCTGCGTGATCGTCAGGGTACCGATGGCGGTGGCCAAGTCCGGGGGGTCTGGCTGCGGGGCCTGGAGCTGCTCGTCGAGGAGGCTGGCGCGCCCCACCTCCCGGTAGCGGGCCACCATGGCGCTGTCGAGGCCGAAGGTCACCCGGTTGAGCCAGCGGAGGTCGCTCTGGGCGAGGGGCTGCCTGACCGGCTGGGGCAGTCGAGCGGGGTGCTCCGCGGCGGTGGAGCACCCGGTGAGCACGAGGCCGACCACCAGGACCCAGGCCCAAGTGCGCCGGGCCCCCCACCGCCAAGGCCAGGCGTAGCGAGCAGGCGGAGCGTCATTCGTTCACGAGCGCCGGGTTGCTTCCGGCGCTCGTGGCGCCTTAACGGTCAGCCGTCATGCCTTGAATCCCCTCCCTCCCCCACGACGTCTCTACCGTGTAGGAGAAAAGGTGGGAGCCGTCACCGGGTCCGCAAACTCGAGGAGAGGAGCAATCGCCATGAAGAGGCTCGAAGGAAAGGTCGCTGTCGTAACCGGAGGCAACAGCGGGATCGGTCTCGCCACGGCCCGACGCTTTGCCGAGGAGGGCGCCCACGTGTTCATCACGGGCCGCCGGCAAGCCGAGCTCGATGCGGCCGTGAAGCAGATAGGGAGACAGGCCACCGGCGTTCAGGGCGACGTCGCGAAACTCACGGATCTCGATCGCCTGTACGCGGCGGTGAAGCAGCAGCAAGGCCGCATCGATATTCTCTTCGCCAATGCCGGCGGCGGGGCGCTCGCGCCGCTTGGGGCGATTACCGAAGAGCACTTCGACAAGACCTTCGGCGTCAACGTCAAGGGCCTCCTCTTCACCGTGCAAAAGGCGCTCCCCCTGTTCCGGGACGGCGGCTCGATCATCCTGAACGCTTCCATCACGGCGTCCAAGGGCATGGAAGCGTTCAGCGTCTACAGTGCTACCAAGGCTGCCGTGCGGTCGTTTGCCCGTTGCTGGACGGTCGATTTGAAGAACCGCAGGATCCGGGTCAACGCGATCAGCCCTGGTCCGATCGACACGCCGGGCTACAAGAACCTGGGGCTGACCGAGGAGCAAATGGAGGAGTTCAAGAAGAACGTCGTCACCACGGTGCCGATGGGCCGCATGGGCGATCCGGACGAGATCGCGAAAGCCGCCCTGTTCCTCGCCTCGGATGACAGCAGCTATGTCACCGGCATCGAGCTGTTCGTCGACGGTGGGATGGCCCAGATCTGAGTTCTGGACCAAGCCGACTGTGGCAGGCTCCTGGGCCGGCCGGTGTCTGAGTCTGGGAGGTTATGTCCCGGGAACGGGGGCCACAAGTGGGGCGATCGCCTCCGGAGCTCGTTCATGTTGACTATCCTTGCCTGATGGCTATAGAGCGCGGACTGCCAATCGTCTGCGATCAAAATCCGCGCTTCCTGCCGTAGCGGAAGCTCATGATTCTGCGCGAGCTGAGCTCGTTCGCTGGCGACTGCTCAAAAAGAAATCATTCCGCACCTCGGTGCCGCTTCTCATCCGGTCCAACTAGAATCGCTCCAATTATCGCACTCGATCTTCTCTGAATTGGATTTGGGCGAGTAGTCCGACGGGCCGGGCCGTAGTTGAGGCGATTGGTGTCCTTGGGTGGCCCAGACTCGACTTTTGACCCGGAACGATGCTATACAGAAGCACCGAAAGGAGTCTTCACGATGGATGCAAAAGGCTTTGTCGTGCCGCCCGGGGGCGGGCCGGTGTTGAGCATGGCGCCCGGCCGATCGGCCGCGCTTAAGCTGTTGAGCAGCGAAACCGGCGAGAGCCTGGTAGCGTTCGAGGAAACCGCGCCGCCCGGCACGGAGACGATGTTCCATCTTCACCACGACAGCGACGAGGTCGCCTACGTGTTGAGCGGTGAGGTCACCTTCAAGATCGACAACGCGGTCACGATCGGCGGGCCTGGCGCCTGCGCCTTCCTGCCGCGCGGCGTGGCTCATGCGTGGAAGAACACCGGCGCCGAAACCTGCCGGGTGCTCTTCCTCTATACCCCGGCCCCCGCTGGGAAGTTTTTCGAGGAGCTGTTGACGCATCCGATTGGGGCGATCAACGGAGACGAGGCCAACGAGATCCGCCGGCGCCATCGCTGGGAGGTGGTCGGCCCGCCACCGTTTTAGCCGGGATTTGCGATTTGGACGAGGACCTCAATCCCGGGTAGGGTCGTTTTCCCCATTCTGAACGAACGGGTTCAGGACTACTTCCCCCTTGGACACCGAACCCTGTAGGGCCTGCCGTATAAGCCAGACCTATATTGACAGCCCGATGGAGGAGTGGTCATACTCCTCCCGTTTTTCGGTTCTCTGTCCGGGAAGAGGAGGCCCTTGGTGCGGGTTCGGCTCCGCCCGGATACATCGAATGCCACCGCCACGCCAGGTTCCAAATGTCATCGGCGCCGACTGATCGGTGAGACATGCGGCACGATCAGACAGGGAAGGCACGGACATGGACGAGCATGTGATCTGGGAATTGATTGGCGAGGTCCGACGCGGACGACTCTCGCGCCGCCGCTTCTTTCACACGATGGTGGGCGTGGGACTCACGGCCCCGATGGCGGCGAAACTCCTGAGCGTAGCTGGCGTGGCCGAGGCCCAGCCGAAGACCTCTAGTGCCGCTCCCGCGCGCCGCGGCGGCGGCGGCCAGGTTCGCATGCTGTACTGGGCGGCGCCCACCCTCCTCAATCCTCACTTGGCTGTCGCGCCAAAGGATTTTGAGTCATCGCAGCTCTTCTACGAGCCGCTGGCGGACATCGACACGAACGGCAACATCGTGCCGGTCCTCGCCGCCGAAACGCCCAGCGTGACCAACGGCGGCGTCGCGCCCGACGGCACCTGGGTGCAATGGCGCCTGAAGCGCGGGGTAACGTGGCACGATGGACGGCCGTTCACGGCCGACGACGTGATCTTCACCTGGCAATACGCCGCCGATGAGGCCACGGCGGCAACGAGCGCCGGATCCTACCAGGGAATCGACCGCATCGAGCGGATCGACGACTACACGGTGAAGCTGGCCTTTAAGCGTCCAACCCCCTATTGGGCCGACGCGTTCTGTAGCGCAGCTGGCATGGTGTTGCCTCGACACGTGTTCGAATCGTTTCGGGGCGGTAAATCACGGGAAGCGCCGGCAAACGTCAAGCCCGTGGGCACGGGCCCGTATCGCTATGTCGATTTCAAGCCTGGCGACATCCTGCATGCGGAGATCAATCCGGCCTACCACGTATCGAACCGCCCGTTCTTCGACACCGTCGAGATGAAAGGCGGGGGCGATCCGGTATCGGCAGCGCGCGCGGTGCTGCAGACCGGGCAGTACGACTATGGGTGGGGCCTTAACATGGAAGATGAGATCCTGCGCCGACTGGAGGAACGCGCCAAAGGACGTGTTGTCATTGGGCGAACGGCGAATATGGAATACATTCAGGTCAACCAGACTGACCCTTGGCGCGAGGTCGATGGCGAACGCGCCAGCATCAAAACTGTTCACCCCTTCCTGACGGATGCGGTGATTCGGTCGGCGCTCGCGCTGCTGGTCGATCGCGCGGGGATTCAACGGGAGATCTGGGGTCGTCAGGCGGACACGACGGCGAACTTCATGAACCGCCGGCCCTTCGCGTCGTCGAATACGCGCTGGGAGTTCAACGTCGAGAAGGCCAACGCACTACTCGATGCTGGCGGCTGGAAGCGAGGTCCCGATGGGATCCGCACGAAGGACGGCACGCGGCTCAAGGTGCTGTTCCAAGCCGTCAATCAGCCGATTCGTCAGAAGGTCCAGTCGATCGTCAAGCAGGCCTGCGGCCGGGCGGGCATCGAGTGCGAACTGAAGTCGGTGGTGGGGTCGGTCTACTTCTCGTCAGATCCGGCCAACGTCGACACGGAGAGCCACTTCTACGCCGATCTGGAGTTGTCGGGCAAGATCCTCCGACAGCCGGATCCGCAGGCGTTCATGCGCGCCTTCTGCTCCTGGGAGGTGGCGCAGAAGGCGAACAAATGGGCCGGTGCCAATCTGGCCCGCTGGCGGAACGACGAGTATGACCGGCTCTGGCGCGCCGCCGAGACCGAGATGGATCCGGTCAAGCGCGCGGCGCTCTTCATCCGGATGAACGACCTCGTCATTCAGAACGTCGTCGTGGTCCCGATGATTATCCGGCACGCGGTCTTTGCCGTGGCCAACTCGATCCGTGGGTTCGATTTTAGCCCGTTCAGCGGCCCATTGTGGCGGCTCGTGTATTGGACACGTGAAGCCTGAAACTGTCCCTGTTTCTAACCGGCGGGTTGGTAGCGTTGCGATTGCCCTTGGTCAGATCCGGCACAGAAGTCTAGCGGGTGGTGGCGACTGGTGCCAGGACATTGGCTACGCCACTGTTCGGCAGATCTCGACTAGACAAAGGCGGTCAAAACCCGCCGGGGTCTTGAACCCGCGGTGATCGATGAGGAAGGATCGAAGGCCGGGTCCTGGGTCTGAATCTCGAAGCGGAAGTCGATCGACCTGTAGTTCACCTGCAAGTAGTTGCGGGCCCCCGCAGCAACCGAAAGTGCGCTTGCCGTTGGAATCATAGCGAAGGGTAGATCGGCGAGATCGCGTACACGGCCCTCAGTTGCGCAGGAGGTGCTGCTCGCCAATCCTCGGGGTCCCCCGGGATGGCGACTTTGCGTTCACGCGCCTTCGCCGGCGTGAGCTTGGCCACCCGGACGTACTCGACTCCCTTGACGGTAAAGCCGGCCTCCACGGGAGGCCCCACAACCGTCATCGCGGCCACCTACGCCTACGCCCGGTTTTCATACCGGGGTGGAGGGTGACGGGGTCGTCGTCCGTCTTCGCCGGCGCCGCGGTTGACCCTCCTGCGAGCCACCTGTGCGGCCGCGTGAGGCCCCCCCTGGGAGCCACCTGGTAGGCTCCTGGGAGCCCCCTGGGAGCCCCTTGGCGCCCGACCTGGTGAACCGCCGAGCTGGTCAACAACTGATCAACCGGTACCTGTTCGCCACGGCTCGCCCCTCGCCCGGAGACCCCGGGCAAGCTCGAGCACGTTTCACGAGACGCGCAAGGTGCGGCTGACCCGCATCGTCGATCGGGATTGGAAGTCCTCTGCCCCCTTCCCGCAAGTCACCGTTTCGAGGTTAGACCGGCGCTGCTAGGAGCTACTCGGGCGCCGAGGACGTCGTGTTACTTCGGGAAGCTGGCCGCTTTGGCCTGCTGGTGGACGAGTTTATAGACGTCCTCCCATGTGTTCGCGCGCGGCGCAGCGATCGTCTTGTTCGTGCTGTTCGCGAAGCAGATCGCGTAGAGGGTCTTGGCTCGCAGGCTCTCCACGTTGCCCGGGGAGTCGTCGACGTAGATGTCGGCGCCGACCTGCTCCTTCTGTTTCATGAAGCAGAGGTCCCAGTAGGGGATGCCGTGGTGGTCGAGCCACTCGGTCGTCTGCGTGACGGCGGCGTTGTGGAAGTAGCGGATGGCGAGCCGGTGCGTGATGATCCGGATCCTCGCGCCCTCCTCGGAGAGTTGCCGCAGGTACCTCCGTGCGCCCGGGATCATCGCGGCCGTCTCGAACAGGCCGCGCTCCGTGACGGCAAACCGGTGGAGGCTGTTGTACTGCTCTTCGGTGGCGATGCCCCACTCCGCGAGACCGTAGGATACGTCCTCCGTCAGCTCGTGAAGTGGCCGCTCGAACCACTCCGCTGCAACCTCTCGCATCCGCGCGTAGAAGTCTGCGCAGACGCCGTCGAGGTCGACGCCGAGAATCAACCCTTGAAGCGGGGTTGGCTCGCGTGCCCTATCGCGAACGTTGACCGCTATGCCCATGGTGCCTACGTATCCCCCGCGCTCGGTAGCGAACTCTACTCGGACCGAAGCAGCCGTCGGTATCCGGCCTGATCCGGCAATAGAGGAGCGCGCGACATATCCGAGGCCACGGATTTTAACAGATACCAACAGATCATCCATCCGGACTTGGGGATGGAGACGGCTCTGAAAACCTCGCGTCTGGTCTCGCTCCAAGATTGCTAAGCTCGACCAGGTGGGGGCCCTGGGGAAAAACCCGGTCCGATTCTCACTTTCCCAGGTCCATTCCCACGCAACTCCCATGCGAAGACGTCACTAGGGCCCAGAGGCGAGGAAGCTAGTCAATCAGACGACGTTCGCCTCGAAGGTGAGGCGAGTTGATTTCGATGGTTGCGGGCCCCCGCAACCATTGACGACGAGGGGTTCGCGGACGCAGTAACCGCTAACCCCTTTCCTTTACCCAGACTTCACCCAGGAATCGGTCCGTTGGCCTGGCGAATGCCGGCTTCTCCTGTCTCGGCCTTGGTGACGACAGAGCCCTTGAACGTCAGCACGCCCCGGACAAGCTTCCGGTTCCTGTCGTTGTCCTCGATGGCCTGGATCAGCCCGACCGCCATCAGCGCAGGGGGCACCGGCTCACCAATCTCCCGGTCCAGCGCGCCTACACATGCACCC
>Ga0207646_10004319_pt1 | contig 15507 bp, 14 predicted proteins | sample KBSK5502metaG_FD_184343 | JGI IMG/M metagenome (GOLD analysis project Ga0207646, IMG submission 184343) | Corn, switchgrass and miscanthus rhizosphere microbial communities from Kellogg Biological Station, Michigan, USA - KBS K5-50-2 metaG... | ecosystem: Host-associated > Plants > Roots >... | reverse complement strand
TAACATTACTTCAATCAGCGGCATCATGGGCATGGCCGGACAATCCAACTATTCCGCGTCAAAGGCGGGCATGATTGGTTTGACCAAGGCGCTGGCGCGCGAGGTCGCCAGCCGCAAGGTTACCGTAAACGCGCTCGCGTTGGGCATGGTGGCAACCGATATGGCAACGGCCCTTGACGAAAGTTATCGAGCGAAGATCCTGGAGCAGATTCCGTTAGGCCGGTTTGCGGAAAGTGAAGAGGTCGCCCGCATCGCATGCTTTATCTTGTCAGACGATGCCCGCTATATTACCGGACAGGTGATCCAGGTTGATGGCGGATTGGCGATGTGAGTTAGGGAAGAACTTAGTACTTTGATCTTAGTGCTTTGCAATTCTGTGTCGCATAGGATTCTGTCAACGGAAAGAGACTAAGTTCAAAGCTCCTAAGCTCCAAAAACCAGGAATCTCAGATTTGAAATTCAAGATCTCAGAAAGAGATGCGCCCCGCCAATTCTTGCGAACTGGCGGGGCGAAAACTTCAGGGTAGGTTCGGGATAACAAGGGTGGCTGGCACAGACTTGAGAATCGTCACATATGGCCGATCCCGTACTTCAAAGGTGGTGCTGCTGTTGACTGGCGAGATAAAGTCCGCGGCTAATAATGAAATAAGCTGCCGCATTCGCTCTTTAAACAGCGCCGCCTCGAAGGAGCTTTGCGTGCGAAAGTCCCTCACTATCAAACACCTGAAAGTCCTAGCAAGCCTGAAAGTATACCTATCTCCATATCCCCGTCAAGCTAAACTTGAGACAATTGTAACAGCTCTGTGACAAACGGGCTTTGGTCCGTGCCTGTAAGGCCTGTCTTTTGGCTGGGACGGGGCGCAGAAACTTAGGAGTGGATGTTTTGTCAGCCCACTTATTTCACCTTCGGCTCGCGCATTTCTGAAAGTCGATAGGCCTGTCGTCGGACCGCTTCTGAGACGTTGCGATTCAGCGCAATCGACTTCAGATCCTTAGTCCGAATTCGCGGGAGAATATGAATGGCGGTAGCCATGGGCGTGCGCGGGTTACGCGCGAGGTTGTGAATAATCGGATAGGAACGGGCCCATTGTCGATTCATGCCGATCAACCGCAGGACTTCTTCGGCGACGGTGCGCATCGCGGCAATGTTTTCAACTTCGTGATCAGTAAGGCGCGGATTGTGAATCACTGCCGTAGCGACAATCTTGTTCGCGTCGCGAATGAGAATACCGCGGGCCTCACGGTCGCCTTTGACGCCCAGCTTGACGCGATCCTTGACCGTCATGAACATAATGCGGCGAATCAACGAGATTCGTTCGGGTGAAGCCTCGCCTTCCAGGCGCTCGGCATTGATGACTGCTTGCGCGTTGGCCGCCGTTTGCTCGGGGGTTTCAACCAGCAGCTCCTCGATGAATTCGCGGGCCAGCCATGAGTCGTCGATGTCCTCATCAGAAACTTCTATGTGCTGAGCAATCACCCAGGCGTCGTCAACGGACATCTCTCCGCTGACGGGCCTCAGTTCGGCGCTCTCAAAGAACTCAGCGGCGGCGCTGTTTCCGCGGGCGCGCAATTCCTGGGCGATCTGACGCGCGCCGCGCTCTTTCTCGAAAAACTCACGCCGCGTTTCCTTCACCCGGCGCTCAGCCTCAGCGGTGCGGGCCGGATTCAGCAGAATCGCATCGATGATTTCGGGAGCGCGAATCAGACGCTGTTGATTAAGCGTCATGAACTCCAGCAGCGCGGGGTCAGACGTGAGCTGAGCCAGCAGCGCAATCGCCTGGTCAGGGGTGCTGTTATTATTGGCGACGGCTTCATGAGTTTCGGGGGCCGCGCTACCCAGCGATGCCAAATACCCTAATACCGACGGTGCGGTTTCGCTAGCTCTGGCAACATTCAACAGGTCGTCAGGTTGCTGCGCATCCAGGGTTGCCTGCGCGGCGCGGGCTATCTCGGCATCGCTGTCCGAACGCAGATGCACCAGGGCCTCAAGCAGATCGGCCTGGGGTAGCGGCAGCAGTCCACGCGCCGCGGCCGAACGCGCCGCCGGTGGGGCATTCCCGGAGATGATCGATTTAACGACTGGATTCGTCGAGGTAGGGCCGTCAGCCATCAGATATTCAACTAATCAGAGAAAATAGCGGCTGTATTCAAGTTGCAGAATCATCGAAACGGCATGGCCGTCCTTAATAGCCGGCGTGAACTTTATTTTGCGGGCAGCTTCGATGCAAGCTAGATCGAAATCGGGCGCGACTCTCTTGAGCACGAGCACGTGTTTGACACTCCCGTCGGCAGAGAACACGGCGCGGAGGACGGAATTGCCTGAAGGGGTCGTGCGGGAAAAGTCCGGCGGAGGTTTACTCAGAATGCGAAGTCTGGTGTTCGTTTCCTTCGTTGTCACAATTGTTTCGTCGCTGCGCGCACCGGCGTAATATTCGCGATAAAAACGAAGCGCCTCGAGCTTGACCCGCCAGTCCTCGGTCGGGTTCTGGGTCACCGCCAGATATTGTTCGACACTTTCAAAAGCAGCCTGATAGCGATCGTGAGACTCCACTGCCGCTGAACCCGGCCCCGCTTTCCCCGCGAGTGACCGCGGCGAAATCGCGATCAAGTTAAGAACGCGAATTGTCGCCGCTCTTTCAAAGGCTTTTCGAGCCTCGTCTTTGTTTCCCGTGGCTAATAGGGCCAGGCCCAGGTAATGCCACGCATCTCCATCGTCACGGTTCTTGTCAGTGGCAGCGCGCAGAGCAGCAATCGCGCCCCTGGTATCACCTTTTTGATAGAGCTGAATGCCGCGGTTTCGATCTTCTGACGCGATGACCTGCTGCGACCTGGCGAAAGGCGAGAAAAAGGTGACGGCCGCGAGTGCAAGAAGCGAAAACGCAATACACGAAAGTGTTGACTTGGTCCTCATTTCAGAGCCGCTGGAGGGGCGAGACAACTGCTAGATTGCCCCGTGGCACTTCTTGTATTTCTTTCCAGAACCGCAGGGGCACGGATCGTTGCGCCCGACCTTTGGCTGGCTGCGGACGACGGTTTTGACTTTGCCGGCCTCTTCACCGCCGGCTGCGGCGCCCTGATTCGGCCCGGTAAAATTCATCGAAGACCTGCGCGCCGCACGGCGCCTCTGCAATTCGTCCGGCGCCTGTTCCGAAACAATCTGTAAGTTAAAGAGCGACCGAATCGTCGTCGTATCGATGCGATCCAGCATCGCCTGGAAAAGATCGAAGCTCTCTTTCTTGTATTCGACCAGCGGATCTTTCTGGCCATAGCCGACCAGGCCGATGCCTTGCTTCAAATGATCCAGGGCCAGCAGGTGATCTTTCCACTGCGCGTCAATGATGTTGAGCATGATGATGCGCTCATAGGTGCGCATCGCTTCTTCGCCGATCTGCTTTTCCTTGTCGGCGTATCTTGCTTTCAGCTTCTCCCAGATGAAGTCTTCGATCTCTTCGGAACTGAGCCGCGCAAAATCGATCCCTTCGGCGTCGCAATCAATTCCATAGATCGAATGAACCTGAACCTTGTAGTTGTCAAAGTCCCATTCGTCTTCGGATAGGTTGGGATTCAGATACTGCTTGGTGAGATCGGCGAGCAGGTCGCGTGCGACTCCCGTTTCGCCCACCAGGTATTCGCGCTGGTCGGGTTCCTCCATCAACTGGCGGCGCAGACCATAGATGGTCTCGCGCTGCTTGTTCATGACGTCGTCATATTCCAGCAAGTGTTTGCGCGTTTCAAAGTTGCGCCCCTCGACCGATTTTTGCGCCGCCGCGATGCGTTTCGAAACCATCTTTGATTCGATGGCCACGCCCTTTTCCATGCCCAGCCGCTGCATTAGCGCCTTAACTTTGTCACCGGCAAAGATGCGCATCAGATCGTCTTCGAGGGAAAGAAAGAAGCGCGACGATCCGGGATCGCCCTGCCGACCGGCGCGGCCGCGAAGTTGGTTATCGATGCGGCGTGATTCGTGACGTTCAGTGCCGAGAATGTGCAGCCCGCCCCGCGCTACTACTTCCTTGTGCTCTGCTTCGACGATGCGCTTAGCTCGCTCGAAAGCTTCCTTCCACTGTGCGTCGGTGGCCTCGTCCGGATCGATCTCGTTCTCTTTCAGAAATTCGCGCGCCATGAAATCAGGATTGCCGCCCAGCAGAATGTCCGTGCCGCGGCCGGCCATGTTGGTCGCGATCGTGATGGCGCCTTTGCGGCCGGCCTGGGCCACAATCTCGGCTTCGCGTTCGTGATACTTTGCGTTCAGCACGTTATGCGGGACGCCCACGCGCTGCAAACGGCGGGCGATCAGCTCCGAGTTTTCCACCGACACCGTGCCCACCAGCACTGGCTGGCCACTCTCGTATCGCCCCTGGATTTCTTCGACGACGGCGTCCCATTTCTCCGGCAGCGTGCGATAGATCATGTCCGGATTGTCCTTGCGGACCATCGGCATGTGCGTCGGGATCACGATTACTTCGAGCTTGTAAGTCGAGTGGAACTCGCCGGCCTCAGTTTCCGCGGTACCGGTCATGCCCGATAACTTCTCGTAAAGCCGGAAATAATTCTGCAGGGTAATGGTCGCGAGGGTTTGGTTCTCACGTTCGATCTTTACCTCTTCCTTGGCTTCGACGGCCTGATGCAATCCATCCGACCAGCGGCGGCCCTTCATCAAGCGGCCGGTAAAGTCGTCGACGATGATCACTTCGCCGTTCTGCACCACGTACTGATGGTCGAGTTTGTACAGGGTGTGCGCTTTCAGGGCCTGCTCGACGCAGTGCAGCAATTCCATGTTTCCCGGATCGTAAAGATTGCCGACGCCCAAAAGCCGCTCGGCTTTGTCCACGCCTTCTTCCGTCAGCACGGCCGAATGGTTTTTCTCGTCGACGATGTAATCCCCGGTCTTCTTGCCTTCTTCGAGTTCTTCACCGCGCTGAAGTTGAGGGATGATCGCGTTAGCCTGATAGTACTTGTCGGTGGATTCTTCCGAAGGGCCGGAGATGATCAGCGGCGTGCGGGCTTCGTCGATCAGGATCGAGTCAACCTCGTCTACGATCGCGTGATAGTGTCCGTGCTGCACACAAGTCGCGAGATCGAACTTCATGTTGTCGCGCAGGTAATCGAAACCAAACTCGTTGTTCGTGCCGTAGGTAATGTCGGCGTTATAAGCATTCTGCCGCTCAAAGTCATCCATGTCATTCTGGATACAGCCAACCGTCAAGCCCAGGAAGCGATAAATCTGGCCCATCCATTCCGCGTCGCGCGCAGCCAGGTAATCGTTCACTGTGATCACGTGGACGCCGCGACCGGTCAACGCATTGAGGTAAGCGGGCAGCGTGGCCACCAGCGTTTTGCCTTCGCCGGTGCGCATCTCGGCAATTTTGCCCTGATGCAGAACGATGCCACCGATCAATTGCACGTCAAAGTGGCGCATGCCCGTCGTGCGCACGCTCGCCTCGCGCACCATGGCAAAGGCTTCCGGCAGGATTTCATTCAGGATCTCCTGTTCGCGACGTTTGCGTTCGTCCTTGTCGCGGATGTCTTTGACGGCATCGGCGATTTGGGCCTGAAAGGAAGCCGTCCGCTCGCCCAACTGCTCGTTGGACAGTTTTTGAATTTGCGGTTCGAACTCGTTGATCTCAGCTATCGTCGGACGAATACTTTTCAGAAAGCGCTCGTTGCTGCTGCCGAAAACTTTGGTTAGTACTTTATCGAAACTCATGGTGACTCTTCGTTTTCCGTTTGTTAATCCCGTCTGCGGTCAAATACCCTGCCAGTGCAATTTGAGATTGTACGAGAGCGCAGAGTTGCCAATCAAGCCGAGCGCGATTGAGCTTGACAAAGCATAGGCGGGCCGCTAAGTTCGAGCCTTCCGGCATTGCAGATCTTTGCCAGCAAAGTAGAGGCGCGGCCTTCAAGAGTAGCCGAGTCCGAAGAACGTGAAGAGTTCGACGACGACTCGGTCCGAAAGGGACAGGCCGCCGAAGCTTGCCCCCCGCTCTCTTCAGGCGTGGCGAGTTGGTTACTGTGGCTAAATCCGCAGGACTGTCACCGAGGTAGTGTTTCAGAAGCCCGACCGTCAGGGAGGGCTGGCTGAGGAGCCCTTGCTTACGCGCGGGCTTCTGACACCAATCGGTGGAGAGCTACGACAATCGCGCTGATGTTTTATGGCGCGAAAAGTTTCTCGAGTTTCGAGGGCCAGTCGTATGCTTTGCGACTGGCCTTTTTTGTTGTTGGAGTGCGGCGGCAAGCGTAGCGCGACGCCGCTTTAGATTAGAGTTTGGAAGGAATCCCAAGCGCCGCCAGAGTCGGCGCACTCCAGATTGAGATGAAACCAACAATCATGAAATTCGGCGGCACGTCCGTCGAAAATGCCGCCGCCTTTCGTCAGGTCGCCGGCATCGTGCGGTCGGCCGAGGGGCGCACGGTGTCGGTGGTGTCCGCGATCGGCGGATTCACCAACGCTTTGCTGGCCAGCGTTGAGAGGGCGATCCGTGGCGATGCGCGGGGAGCTACGAGATCGCTATCCGGTGATTTAGAACGGCACGTGACCATCGCCAGGGGATTGCTCAGCGATGCCTCGCGGGCAGCCTTTGAATCGGCCGTAGCCGCCGTGCGCAGTGAGATTCGCCAGCTACACAAGATCATCGCCTCGCATCCTGTGACCAGTCCCTCGCTCCAGGATGAGATTCTCGCATTTGGTGAACAACTTTCTTCACAGCTGCTGGCCGCGGTCTTGCGCGAGCACAACCTGGCCGCCCGATATGTCGATGCGCGTCGATGCATCAGGACCGACGATCATTACGGCTGTGCAACCCCGCTCGCCGAAACCACGCAAGCTACACAGGTCGAACTGTCAAAGGTAATTAGATCCGGCGAGATACCAGTCCTGGGCGGTTTTATTGGGAGCACTGAAAACGGCGTGACGACTACGCTCGGCCGCGGCGGCTCGGATTATTCGGCGGCGATAATTGGAGCGGCTCTGGGTGCTCGCGAGATACAGATATGGACCGACGTCAGCGGTGTGCTGACGGTCGATCCGCGAGTAGTGACCAAAGCCAGGACAATTCCTGTGCTCTCGTATCAGGAGGCAGCGGAACTGGCTTACTTTGGCGCGAAGGTGCTGCATCCCAAAACGATTCAGCCGGCCATCGACCAGAACATTCCGGTGCGCGTTTGCAACTCGCGCGCGCCGGCGGAAGGCGGGACGTTAATCGTCGCCGAGGCTGAGGCTGCGCCGCAAACTGTCAAAGCGATCGCTCATAAGAACGGGATTACGACCGTGCAGGTAACGTCGGCGCGTATGCTCGGCGCCTATGGTTTTTTGCGCGCGCTGTTCGAAGTCTTTGAGCGGCACCGCACGGCCGTCGACGTCGTGACGACTTCAGAGGTCAGCGTGTCACTTTCTATTGATAATCCAACTACCCTGCCTCAGATAATTCCGGAGCTGGAAGAACTTGGCACAGTTGAGGTGGAAGAGAGCCGCACCATAATTTCGGTTATCGGCGAAGGCTTGCGGAACACGCCGGGAATTGCCGCCCGCGTGTTTTCAAGCATTAACGAGATCAATGTGTCGATGATTTCCGTGGGCGCTTCAACTATTAATCTGACCTTCATGGTGGATGAGGATCAGGCTCGCGAGGCGATCATCCGACTGCATCGAGTCTGCTTTGAAGCCGAAGACAAGCACCATGCCGAACTTCTCGCGGAGGAGGTTGGGGTCTGAGTGCCGATAGACGTTTTCAAACTCACGCGCGAGTTGGTGGATATTCCCTCGGTCACCGGGGAAGAGTTCGAGATCGGGAACTCGCTGGCAGAGTTGTTGAGCCGGCTTGGCTTTCAGGTCGTCCTTCAGGAGCTCAGCAAAGATCGAGACAACATCATCGCCACGACGGAAGCGCCGCCGAGCGTCGTGCTTTCGACGCACATGGACACTGTCCCGCCGCCTATCCTCTCGCGCGAGGATGACGAGTTCATTTACGGGCGCGGCGCCTGCGATGCGAAGGGAATCATCGCCGCGCAAATTGCCGCCGCGGAAAAGTTGCGTGCGGAAGGTGTTAACCAGATCGGTCTGCTCTTTACGGTTGACGAAGAGGTGACCAGCGCGGGCGCAAAGATTGCCAATCAGCATCCGATCGCGTCTTCGTCCCGTTATCTGATTAATGGCGAGCCGACCGACAATCGGCTGGCAGTAGGCACCAAAGGATCTTTGCAAGTTACGATCAGCAGCGAAGGTCGCGCAGCGCATTCGGCTTATCCTGAGCAAGGTGAGTCGGCGATCGAGAAGTTGCTCGACGTGCTTAATGATGTCAGAAAGGTTGAATGGCCAGGCGATGAATCGTTGGGCGAAACGACCTGCAACATCGGAGTTATTTCCGGGGGCACGCGGGCGAATGTGATCCCGGACGAGGCGCACACTACATTGCAGATTCGTCTGGCCACGGGCTCGGATTCCGTGAAGCAGTTGCTGGAAACCGCCGTGGCCGGGCGCGCGACGCTGGACTACAAGTCCGTTCACGACTCCGTGCGGCTGATGGCCGTGGATGGAATTGAGCAAACAATTGTGCGCTTTACCACCGACATTCCTTACCTGACGAACTGGGGCACGCCTTTGCTGATTGGGCCCGGTTCGATCCTCGATGCGCATACTGAGCACGAGCGGGTGGAGAAGAAGGAACTTTTGCGAGCGGTTGATATTTACGTAGACCTTGTGAGAACGCTTCTGAAGAGTGGAGTAGATTAAAGTAAGTCGAATTAGCGTCGACGTGCGAAGAATCGTGCAACGAGTCCGCGAAGCGGACGGCAGAGTTTCGGTTGTACTAGCCCGCGCGTAAGCAAGGGCTCCGTTTTATGAGCCCTCCCTAACGGTCGGGCTAATGCCCCGCTCTTCCTGCGGATGCATTTCGGTAAAGGACATTGAATTGAAACTAGCAATCATCGGATATGGCGCCATGGGCCAACTGGTGGCCAAACTGGCGGCTGAGCAAGGCCACGAAGTGGTCGCGACGCTTATTTCGGCTGACACGAATCAAAGCGTCGATGAACTTTCTGAAAAATTGCGTGGTTGCGATATCGCCATCGATTTCTCTGTCGCTGCCGCTGTCCCGAAGAACACTGAAATTTGCGTGCGCGCCGGTGTGCCCTTGGTCGAAGGTACGACCGGTTGGAAGAACCACCTCGATGAAGTGAAGCGCGTTGTGGCGCAACATGACGGCGCGCTGATTCACGGCGCGAACTTCTCTGCAGGCGTCCAGGTCTTTTATCGCATCGCGGCGCGCGCGGCCGAATTGTTTCGCGCGCTGGATTCGTACGACGCGTTTATTGAGGAAGCTCATCACAAACGAAAGCGCGACGCACCATCCGGCACGGCGATACAACTCCAGGAAATTGTAACCGAGGCTTTGGGCCGCGAAGTTCCCGTCGCGTCGACGCGGGCGGGTTACATTCCCGGGACGCATCGCGTCGGTTTTGATTCCGCGGCGGATCAAATAACGCTAACGCACACGGCTCGGTCGCGTGAAGGTTTCGCTGCTGGGGCCTTGCTCGCGGCACGCTGGATTATGGGGCGCAAAGGGGTCTATGAATTCTCAGAGGTGTTTGAAGAAATAGTGAAGCCACACGGTGACGGGGAGACGGAGAAATGATGCGCAAGTCCGGATTTTCAGGATTTTCTCGGTGCCTCCGTGTCTCTGTGGCTGCTTGAAAGGAGACTGAAGATTATGACGATGAAAGTTGACTGGATGCGCGGTTGCGCCACGGCCCTCGTAACTCCATTCAAAGCCGACGGTACAGTTGATGAACCACGTATGCGCGCGCTTATCGAGCGGCAAATTAGCGGCGGCGTACGCCTTCTGGTTCCCTGCGGCACGACCGGCGAAAGCGCCACCATGTCAGAAGCCGAAGACGCGACGGTGATCGGACTGACGGTTGAGGTCGCGCGTGGGCGCGCCAGGGTAATCGCCGGCACGGGAAGTAATTCAACCACCGTAGCGATTGAATACTCACAACGCGCGCGCGACCTGGGCGCGGACGCCATGCTACAGGTCGCTCCCTACTACAACAAACCCACACAGGAAGGTCTGTACGTGCACTTTCGCGCCGTGGCCGAAGCGATTCCTGACACTCCCATCGTGCTCTACAACGTGCCGGGCCGCACCTCATCGAACATTGCGGCGCAAACCGTGCTGCGTCTGGCGCGCGACTGCGAGAACATCGTGGCGATCAAAGAAGCTTCAGGAAACCTGTCGCAGATCATGGAAATTCTGCGGGAGCGGCCGGCGAACTTCTGCCTGCTCTCGGGCGATGATGCAGTGACGCTGCCATTGATCGCGTTGGGGGGTGAAGGAATTGTTTCGGTGGCTTCGAATGAAATTCCGGATCTCATGTCGCGGATGACGGAGTTGGCGCTGGCGGGGAACTGGAGCGATGCGCGGGCTCTCCATTATCGCCTGCTGCCGCTGATGGAAATTAACTTCATCGAATCCAGTCCCGGGCCGGTAAAGGCGGCGATGGCGTTGATGGGACTGCTGGAAGAGAACTTCCGTCTGCCGCTGGTGCCGATTCAGGAGAAGAGCCGGAATCGCATTCGCGAAGTGATCGCTGAACTTGGGCTGCTGGAGAGTGAGGGTGCCACGGCATGACGAGTCGGAACCGCCTGCGGTAGCGGGCGGTTGGACTCTGATGTTGAATTAACTTTCCATGAGCCAAGGATCAACCGCCCGCTACCGCAGGCGGTTCTGACATATGTCATTGCGTGAACAAACCGAAGAACTCGCGGCGCGGAAACCAGGCGACTACTCGAATGAAGACCTCGCACTCTTCGCTGAATTCAAGACGGCCCTGAACCGTGGCGAGATTCGCGCGGCTGAGCGTGACGCGCACGGACAGTGGTGCACGAACGCCTGGGTCAAACGCGGCATACTGCTGGGCTTTCGCATGGGGTCAATTGTTGAAATGACTCCATCCGGCGCTAGCCTGCAGTTTCTCGACAAGGACACTTATCCGATCCGGAAGTTTTCAGTTGACGATCGCGTGCGAATTGTTCCAGGCGGTTCGAGCATTCGCGACGGCGCCTACATCGCGCCCGGGGTTGTCTGTATGCCGCCAATGTTCGTCAATGCCGGCGCCTACGTCGATGAAGGGACGATGATTGACAGCCATGCCCTGGTCGGCTCGTGCGCGCAAATTGGGAAGCGCGTACATCTCTCAGCCGCAGCGCAAATTGGCGGCGTGCTGGAACCTGCCGGCGCCATGCCGGTGGTCATCGAAGACGACGTGATCGTCGGCGGCAACTGTGGCGTCTACGAAGGCACGATTGTGCGCGAGCGCGCCGTGCTGGCCTCCGGCGTGATCATTACCGGATCGACTCCGGTTTTTGATTTGGTCCGCGAACAGATTTATCGGCGGAGCCAAAATGCGCCGCTGGAAATACCTGCCGGAGCAGTCGTAGTCCCCGGTGCGCGCGCGGTGAATAGCGACAAAGGTCGCGAATGGAATCTTTCGTTGTACGCTCCGGTAATCGTAAAGTATCGCGATGAGAAGACGGACGCGGGCGACGCAGTTGGAGGACTTGCTGCGTTGAGTTGCAAAATTCATTACTTGACACGTTTAGCTAACGATCCTAATGTTCCGTCAAGAGGTTTTCAATGATCTACATTCAAATTCCAGAGCAACACAGGGCAGATGCTTTCCTGCTGCTGGTAAAGAGCGGCTTTTCCGTTGTGTGTCTAGCTGGGAAAATCTATGGGGTCCGCGAAGAACATCTCAAGTTTCTCAAACGCAAGCGAATTCCTTTCAAGAAACTGGACGCCAGTAAGATTCGGATACCAGAGCCCAGCCTCGCTGTATGAGAAAATACGAGATCTACTTACCTCTGAACTACAACGACGGCAAGCGGATTGAATCAACGAAAATCACCGGAATCTGTGATGAGTTGGCTGCAACTTTTGGTGCGATCACCGTGAGCGGATTGACAACGCCATATCAGGGCAGGTGGAAGTATCGTGGCGTTGAGTATGTCGATGCAATCGTGAAGGTCGAGATCATCACTTCTGGCGACAGGGTCACAAAGAAGTTCCTCAAAGACTTCAAAGAGCGTCTCAAGAAATCTCTCCGGCAAGTTGATATCCTGATCACGACTCACGGCATACAGGTGCTTTGAGTTAGATCCTGAAGCAAGTGCGAGTGCGTTAAGCATGATCGTTAAACTGAAGAAAAAGAATGCGCGCTACCGAGACCTGACATTTGGCGAGGCGTACGTCGTGATTGGCATCGAAGGCGATGACCTCCGTCTTTTGAACGACGCCGGCCGTCCTTTCCTATATCCTCCTGGCCTTTTTAGGTTGGTCGATGCGCGAAAGCCATCTGATTGGGTCACACAACTAGGTGAAGATGAGGAGCGATACTCGTATCCGCCACCGCTTAACAGATCCGGTTTCTTCGAGGACTTCTTCGACGAGAAGGCCAAAGCCGTCGCCACATTCTGGCGTGTTGTGAATCAGCGGCTGGAAGGCAACCAGCGGCGAGTCGCGTAGGCACACCAGCCAACACAATTTTGCAAACCGACAAACGCCTGATATCCCACGGCATTGAGATCGGTGATAAGCTTGCGGAATGCTTCAGAGATCCTACCTCAACTTTTGCTGGTTTGCCCTTAAGGAACGGGTGACGAGTAGGGGGCGCAAGCTAATTAAAATAACCTTATCCATCCTCGGGCTTCTCATTACTTGGGTACTTAGCACTCTCCTCGGCGTGCCGCTCACACAACCGCTTAAATGGATCTATCACCTGTTGCCTGGACTTCTTTGGCTGGTCGTAGCACTTTTAGTCCTCATTCTCTTTCTGTTGCAGCTCATGGAAGGCGGGCGCCGCTTGTATGAGAGAACGCTCCGGGAATTAGACAAAGCTATGAAGTTTGCCGAAAAGTTAGGCCGGATCCATGGTGTCGGCGAGACTATTTATTTGCGGTGCTCGCCGGATTCAACTCAGCCGTTGCCCAAGAAAGAACTTCAGATGTGGGTTAATTCAATTGAGAACACCCTAAGAGACGAGTTCGGCGAAGCTGGGATAGCTGGATTCTACAAAGGCGCTGGTGACAACCGCTCCGCCCCAGGTGAATTGGCGGAGCAAGAACAGTGGGTCGGGGACTACCTGAAAAGGCTCCACAACTTTATTTGTCAGCAACGGGCGAGCTTGATCATTCACCGGTCAACCGAGCGAACGCTAGAAAGGAGTCAGTCATGAGTTTTCTGACGCAGCGAGCTCTGATCGTACCAATCTTTTCCCTATTTTGTGCGCTTACTTTACCCCCTCTGACACTGGCGCAGGGCACGCGGCCCAAGGTCACCCAGACCTATGACAACTCTGAAGACGTCACGCGACTTGAGATCAGCCATTGCCTCCTGTCGGGCGACGATGTATTTAGCCAGTATCCTTCTGGGGTACCAAAACAAGCGGCTGCCCAAGTAGATGCATTGTACATTCTCATTGTGTCCAAATACGCCGGCAAGGTTTCTCCGGTGCCTCAGTCGGTGAGATTGATTCTTCAATCGTTGTTTTCCACAATGCGCTTTGGAAAAGACCCTGAACTCTCATTCATAATCGATGGCAAGCAGTTGCAGATCGGCAAGATGGAAAGAGGGGCAGAGAATACCGACTTTAATCGCGATTACGGAATTGTCCTCGAGTCCCTCGGTGTGACAGTCTCATTTGAAGATCTGAATAGAATTGCTAGCGGATCAGCGGTTAGCGGCAAGATTGGCTCGCGCGAATTTGTAGTCAAACCCGATTATCTATCCGCGCTTCGCAGTTTTATTGGTCAGATGCGAGCTACGAAGGTTGACGCCGCCGCATTCGCCACTGCCGCGGGCTGTTTTCACAAACTGGTCAATGCCATCGACCTCGGCGTCAGCCTTGTCGAGTATCGCCGTCTCCTGCTTGATACGAAGACAGACTTCGATGACGCAGTTACTTTGCTGCCAATCAGCGCTCAACGCACTTACCTCGAGGAAGCGATGCGTGACTACATCATCGCAGCCGACGTTTGGCAGGTCGGTGTTGAGAGTCGATACGGGATTATTGCCACTAAGAGCTCATTAATATACTCGGTGGACAAACGATACGAACTTGGGCTGGCTAAACTTAAGCAGTCGAGTATTCCCTACGAGCCTCTGCTCCACATGATCTGGGAATTTGCGGCCCAGCGAATTCAACATGCGACTTCGCTTCAAAAGTGAAATAAGGGGCCTGCACGGGCATTCTGTCATCCTTGAGTACAAAGCTGCACATCGGAACACCCTCGTTGAAACCATTCCAACCACCACCATTTCTCCGCGGAATCGAAAAGAGCATGATCCGAAAGATCTCGGATCGCGCAAAGCCGGGCAGCATCAGCCTCGGGCTTGGCGAACCGGATCTGCCCACGCCGGAAGTGATTCGCCGTGAGGCGGTGCGCGTAATTCAAGAAGAACAGAACGGATACACTTTGCAGGCCGGCCTGCTTGCCCTGCGCGAAAGGATTGCCGGCGACTATCCGCATCTGGACCTTTCTCCCGATCAGATTATGGTGACAGCGGGTTCGCAGGAATCGCTCTACGTGATCTTAAGAACCCTGGTTGAAGAGGGCGATGAAGTCCTGATGCCGAACCCGGGATTCATAGCCTATTCGATGATTACCCGAATGGTTGGCGGGCGCGCCGTGACCTATCAACTGCCGGCAAGGAATGACTTTGGATTTGATCTGGAGGACTTCAAGAAACGAATCACGCCGCTCACAAAGGTTGTGATTTGCATCAGTCCTTCGAATCCGACCGGACGCGCGTTTTCGAACGACGATCTACGCGGATTGGCTGAGGCCGTCGCTGCCAGCGGGTCGAATGCTTTCATCGTCAGCGATGAAATCTATCGCGAGCTTTACTACACGCCGGAACGGCCGGCTTCGGTCTCGGAATTCTATCCGCGCACGATCATCATCAGCGGGCTGTCAAAGTCGATGCGCATGACCGGCTGGCGAATTGGTTGGCTGGCCGGAGACGTAGCCGTTATTCGCGCGGCGCTGGTGCTGCATGGATACGTCGTGACCTGTTCGTCCAGCATTTCACAAAAGGCAGCGCTGGCAGCGTGGACTGATGAAGCTGCCCAGTCTCGGGCAGAAATGCGTGCGATCTTTCATCACCGACGCGATCATTTGCTTGGCTTATTGCGGAGCGAACTTGGTTTGCGCTGCGTGACACCCGAGGGCGCGTTCTACATTATGGTGGACGTCAGCGCTTTCGGAGATTCTTTGAGAGTTGCCGAAGCGGGGCTTGAACAAGGCGTGGTTACGATCCCGGCGGCGGCATTCGGCAGCGAGAGCGAAGGGTTTTTGCGTATTTCGTTTTGCGCTGATGAGGCGAAGTTATCGGAAGGCGTACGGCGTCTGGGTGAAGCGTTGAAGTCGCTGCGTTGAAGTGTTTCTTTGCGACTTGGCGCCTTTGCGAGATTATTTTCATGCCCAGGCGCAAAGACGCAAAGAGCGCAAAGGAT
>Ga0207646_10004318_pt1 | contig 15507 bp, 14 predicted proteins | sample KBSK5502metaG_FD_184343 | JGI IMG/M metagenome (GOLD analysis project Ga0207646, IMG submission 184343) | Corn, switchgrass and miscanthus rhizosphere microbial communities from Kellogg Biological Station, Michigan, USA - KBS K5-50-2 metaG... | ecosystem: Host-associated > Plants > Roots >... | reverse complement strand
CTACTTCGTGCACCAGTCACTGGACGGCAACGGCAGCATCACCGCCCGGGTCGCCTCGCTGGACACCGAGCTTGCGAACGCCGGCTCGCCCCCGCCGCACATTGCCGTGCCCTGGGCCAAGGCCGGGATCATCATCAAGGCGAGCACCAGGCCGGGATCGGCGTATGCCGCTGTCCTGGCCACCCCCGCCCACGGGGTGCGGATGCAGTACGACTACACCCACGACCTCGCCGGCCTGCCCGGTGCCGTCTCCGCGGCGTCGCCTCGCTGGCTGCGGCTGGCCCGTTCCGGCGACACGATCACCGGATATGACTCCGCCGACGGCACGCACTGGACGAAGATCGGCACGGCCAGCCTGGCCGGGCTGCCGCCGACCGTGCAGGCCGGGCTCTTCGTGACCTCGCCGCGGCTCCTGGCGCCAACCTGCCCGCCAGCAGCGATCTGCCCGCCTGGCAGCCCTCCCGGCCAGTCGTTCGCCAGCAACTCCTCCCTCGTCTCCTATACCACCCAGGCCACTGCCGCCTTCGACCGCGTCAGCCTCCGGGGCGGGCGGCCAGCGAAGGGGGATGGGGAGGCGGGTGGGGCGTGGCGCGGCGGCCAGATAGGGTTCCCGACCGGCATCGCGTTCATCTGCGGTCCCGGACAGAAATGTCCGGCACCGCCGGCGGGCGGCTTCAAGAAATCCGGCGGCACGTTCACCCTGGCTGGAAGCGGCGACATCGCGCCGTACGTGACCGACGTCGACCCGCTCGGGACGGTCCTGAAGGGCTCGCTGGTCGGCCTGCTCGCCGTGATCGCCCTGGGGGCGCTGTTCATCACCGCCGAGTACCGGCGGGGCCTGATCCGCACCACGTTCGCGGCGAGCCCGCGGCGGGGCCGGGTGCTGGCCGCCAAGGCCATCGTGATCGGGCTGGTCACGTTCGCCGCCGGGCTGGCCGGGGCCGCGGTCGCGGTGCCGATCGCCGAGAACAAGCTGCACTCGGCCGGGTGGGCGTCGTCGGTGTACCCGGTCTGGTCACTCACCAGCGGCCACGGGCTGCAGATCGTCGTGGGCACCGCAGGGCTGCTGGCGGTGGCCGCCATCCTCGCCCTGTCCGCCGGCGCCGTGCTGCGGCGCAGCGCCGGGGCCATCGCCGCCGTGGTCTTGCTGCTGATCGTCCCGCTGATCCTCGGGGTCATCCTGCCCCAAGGGCCCGCGGACTGGCTGCTGCGGCTCACCCCGGCCGCCGCGTTCGGGCTGCAGCAGGGCACACCGCACTACTCGCAGGTGACCAACGTCTGTCAGCCGATCAACGGCTGTTTTCCGCTGGCACCGTGGGAAGGGTTTGCCGTGCTGTGCGTCTGGGCCGCGGCCGCCCTGGGGATCGCCGCGTTCCTGCTGCGCCGCAGAGACGCATGAGCGCGGGACACGGCATGAGCCGGGCCCTGCGCGCCGAAGGCGCGACCCTGCGGGAGGCCGTGCACGCGGAGTGGACCAAGCTGCGGACGATGCCGAGCACCGGCTGGCTGCTGCTTACCGCGATCGCGCTGACCGCCGGCGTCAGCGTCCTGGCGACCGTGGTGGTCAAGTGCCCGGCCTCGTGCGGCGAGGACACCGCCAAGCTCAGCCTCACCGGGATCCTGCCCGGCCAGGCGGCCGTCGCGGTCCTGGCCGTCCTGGTGATGACCAGCGAGTACAGCAGCAGCATGATCCGGATGACGCTGGCCGCCGTGCCGCGGCGGGCCACCGCCCTGGCCGCCAAGGCGATCATCCTCACCGGCGCAGTGGCGGCCGCCGGGACCGTCTCCGTGCTCGGATCGGTGCTGGCCGGCCGCTTCATCCTGCGCGCCAACGGCTTCACCGGGGCACACGGCTCCCTGCTGCTGCCCCTGGGCGACGGGCCGGCGCTGCGCGCCGCAGCCGGCTCGGTCCTGTACCTGGCCCTGATCGCGCTGCTCAGCCTCGGCCTGGCCACCGCCCTGCGGGATTCCGCCGCGTCCATCACGGTCATGCTCGGCCTGCTCTACATCGTGCCACTGCTTACCGATCTGGGGACGCTGGCCCCGCGCTGGGAGCGCCGACTCCAGCAGTGGGGGCCGATGACCGCCGGGCTGGCCATCCAGGCCACCAAGAACCTCAACAAGCTGCCGATCGGGCCCTGGCCGGGCCTCGGCGTGCTCGCCGCGTGGGCCGCCGCGGCCCTGCTGACCGGCGGACTGGTGCTCCGCCTCCGCGACGCCTGACCTGCGCGGCGCACCCGCCGCGCTCTATGCCGCCACCGGAAACAAATCCGCCATCCAAACGGAAGGAAACGCTATGCACACGAACTGGAACGCATCGCAGCTACTGCACGCCGTAACACGGCCCGCGCACAGGCCGCACCGGCTGTCGCTGGCGGTGAGCCTGGCCGCCGCGGCGGCCGTCGTAGCGTGCCTGGCTGCGGGGTCTGCGTCGGCTGCGCCCGCCCGCCCGGCACGGCTCGGAACGGCCGGCAGCGCCGGTACGGCGGCGGTGCATCGCGCGCTGTCGTGCGGACCGCCGGACTTATTCATCCAGTGCTACACCCCCGGCCAGTACCAGGTGGCCTACGGCGTGGCGCCGCTGCTACGCAGCGGGATCACCGGCAAAGGCGAGACCGTCGTGATGCCCGAGCTTGCCAACCGCCCGGGGCCCAATTACACCGACATCCGCAAGGACCTGGCCGCGTTCGACCGCATGTTCGGCCTGCCCGCGGCGAAGCTCAAGGTCACGACCACCCTCGCCGGGGCCAGCGCGCCCTACGTGGCGGGGACCGAGGAGGTCGAGGACACCGAGATCGTGCACGCGATCGCGCCCGCTGCCACCCTCGACGTGGTCCTGGTTCCAGCCAATGCCGTGGCCAGCCCGGCGAACTTTACCGCGGCCGTGACCGGGCTGATCCGCGTTGCCATCACCCAGAACGCAGCAGTGGTCTCGATCAGCGGCAGCAAGGGTGAGCACTTCTTCACCCCGGCCGAGGTGGCCCGTATCCACGCAGCGCTGCGCCAGGCCGCGCACCGCCATGTCACGGTCGTCGCCTCCTCCGGGGACGCCGGCGTGATCAGCGACAACGGCCCGCCCGTCCAGGCCAGCCTGCCCGCCTCCGACCCGCTGGTGCTCGGTGCCGGCGGCACCGCCCTGAACGCCAGTACTTTCACCGGTGCCTACCACGGTGAGATGGCGTGGAACGCCGACACCAGCGCCTCCGCCGGCGGCTACAGCGCCCTGTTCGGCAGGCCGTCCTACCAGGCCGGCGTCCCGCGCGTCGGCCGGATGCGCGGCGTCCCCGACGTGGCCGCCGACGCCGACTCCTCCACCGCCATGACGCTGACGTTCGCCGGCGGCGTCCTGTACCCAGCCCAGGGCACCAGCGCCGCCACCCCGCTGTGGGCGGCCGTGATCGCCCTGGCCGACCAAGACGCCGGGCACCACCTCGGCTTCGTCAACCCCGCCATCTACGCCATCGCCCGCAGCCCCGCCTACCACCGGGCCTTCCACGACGTGACCACCGGCGACAACTCCGTGTTCTGGCCAACCCACCTCTTCACCGGCTACACGGCCGGACCCGGCTGGGACCCGGTCACCGGCTGGGGGAGCCCCAACGCCCAGGTCCTTGTCCCGCTGCTGGCACATAAGACCCACCCCGGCGGCATCGCTCATTCCTGACCAGGCACCCCGCCAACCGCCGGCCGCGCCGACACCAGCGCGCGGCCGGCGGGTAATCGGACTTCACCGGAGGCGAGGCGAACCCGAGGTCTTCGACTGGCGGGCATCAAGACCTTGTCGACATGGCCGCGGGCGCCGCACCTGAACGGATAATGTGCGCGCTTTAAGCGTAATAAGCGCAGCAGTCCCGCGGAATTGCCTTACGCTCGTAATCGGCAGCAGATCCGCAGCGCAGTGTCCCGAGAAACCGGTCGCTCTCTGTGATTGGCCACGGCGCCTCATCGTGGGCTGCCAGCGGGACCCTGGTAGCCGCTCACTCCGGACGAGGGCGAGGACCGGCGCACGATCGAGCGGCCGGGGAGAGCGAGATGCTCACGGAGCCTTGCCGAAGCGTCTTCATGCAGTTCGGCCGCTGGATCGCCATATAGCGACGTCGCTAAGGTCGCTAACAACTATCCCACACCCAGAGCTGCCGAACTGATGAGAGAGGCCAGTGAAACAGGCCGGATCGTCGCGATCGTCAACAACAACTCCGGCGCAGCCATCCGCGCTTACTTGCAACTGCATGACCTCAGAGCAGACGTGACAATGTGAATTCACGATTCGCCTGGAGCGCCGGACGAAACTACCCATCACCACGAGCCTCTTCCAGCCGTATCGCAGTGCTGGCTCGGATCTGATGGACGAAGCGGCCAAGAGCCTTGGCGACGGCCTTGTCGCGCCCGCGCCACCCTAGACCCCGCGTCCACTCAGCTGGGTTTGGCGCCTGCGATGAGGTCGGCGCGGAGCGGGCGCCGAGATGCCGAAGTCCTCCCGGCAGGGCAAGATCAAACCATGGACGAGAGCACCGAAGGGCAACCGGGTGTTATCCGTAAGGTCGTAGCGGCCACGCAGGCGGCCGGTATCTCAGCGTGGCTGTTCGGAGGCTGGGGCCTCGATGCGAGGATCGGCCGGATCACACGCGAGCACGGCGACGTCGAGTTCTGGCTTGAGCGCATTCACGCCGAGCGATCGAAGGCAGTGCTCGTTGGAGTTGGCGCCATGGCGCTGACGACTCAGCCGCCAGCGGAGGCCTGCGAGTTCACGTGGGACGACGTTCCGTTTAGCACCGCTTACTTTGATCGGCAGCCAGACGGATCGTTCAGTCAGCCCCTCGGGCGATTGTCCGACTGGATGTTCCCGCCAGGATCCTTCGGCGACGATCCCGGGACGCTCGATGGCACGCCGGTACTGGCCATGAGCGTCTCCGGCATGCTCGCCATGAAGGAGCAGTTCCCGCACCTGCGCAACGGCCGACCATGGCGTCAGAAGGACATCGACGATATCGAGATACTCCGAGGGCTGGCCGGCGAGGGGAGGGCCGACGGCCACACCAGAGCAACCTGAGCGGCCCAGACACGGCCGCGCCGAGCGTGGCGTCGGACATCAGGACAACGCAAGAGCCGATCATCGCAGCAGCGCTAGCCCGATAGTGCGTGGTTGCAGTTTCGGTTGCAGTTCACCACCGTGCAGCGCCGTCCAATGAGCACCGACCGAGGATGTTGGTCCAGGCTGAACCGATCCGAACACGGCGACCCGGGCTGCCACCACGACTCGTGCGACCCGATACGCGGGACGAGGAGATTCAGCTCCTGACCAAGCGCCTCACGCCGGGCCTCGGCGCGTACCTAGCCCTGATCGTCGCCCGCCTGTTCGTTCCGTCGTCGCGGTCGGCAGTTATCTGGCGGTCGCGCTGTACTTCATCTTCCCGTTCAAGCACCGCTCGATCATCGTGCTCCGGCGCCAGCGCCACCGCCAACCGAGGCCGTGAAGGCAAAGGCTGCTAGCACGACGCGCCCCTAAGGTAGCTCGCTGCCGGAAATAGGAAATGCTCCCGATCCGCCGCGAGCGTCTTAGGGCGAGCCTGGGTGGTGTGGACCTGACCAGGTCCGCCAAGGAGGACGCACGATGCATCCGTACATCACGCAGGCGCTGATGAACGAGCGGGTCGCCGACATGCACGCCGCGGCGGCCGCAGCGCGGCGCACCCGGGAGGCACGCCGGTTGACCAGGCTCGCCGCCAAGGCAAGGGCGGCGGCGAGTCGATCCTGGACGCCGATCAACGAGGTGCCCAGGCAGGCTCGTCTGGCCTCCGACGACCGCCCAGCTCAGGCTGCGCGCGGTTGGCGTTCGGAGGCGGGCGGCGGGCAGCGCGCCAGCGCGGCCGGCCGCCATGAGCACCGCGGGGCCGCCGGAGTTGCCGTAACCACCCGCGTGCAGACCGAGGCCGGGGACACCGGGGCCGACAGCCAGGCGCTGTGCGGAACCGGTCGTGGCCGCTGACGCCCCGAGCTGGGCGGCGACGACCGCCGCGGCGGCCGGTCGGCCCCGGCTGTCGGCTGCAGTTGGCATGCTGGAAGACGCGGACAGATGCGCTGTCAGCCCGCTTATGATCGGCCGGGCCGACCAGCTCGCGGTGCTCAAGGAGGCATATGGCGCCGCCAGCGGCGGCGAGCCGGCTGTCATGCTCGTCGGCGGCGAGGCCGGCATCGGCAAGTCGCGGCCGGTCGAGGAGTTCGCCGCCGAGGTAACAGGGAGCGGCGGCACGGTGCTCAGCGGTGGCTGCCTCGAGCTTGGCGCCTCCGGGCTGCCGTTCGCGCCGTTCACCGCGACCAGGGACCTGCTGACGTTCCTATCAGTTGCGGCACGCGATGATCGCCGAGGCTTCGCACGATGACCTGCTTCCTGGCGAGCACAGCAGGCTGCACGCGCGTTGCGCCGAGGCGATCGCCGGCGACGCCGGCTTCGTCCCGCCGGGCCGCGCCGCGATCGAGCAGGCGCACCACTGGTACGCAGCACACGAACTGACCTGGGCGCTTGTCAGCGCGTGGCAGGCGGCAGCCGTGGCCGGTCACGCCGTGGCGTACGCGGAACAGTTCGCGATGTTGTCGCGGGTGACTCGAGCTCTGGGAAAAGGTGCCTGACGCGGCCGAGCGCATTGGGGCTCAGCAACGCGGCGATCGCCAGCCAGCTGTTCATCTCCGCGAAAACCGTCAGCGTGCACGTGTCGAACATCCTGGCCAAGCTCGGCACCGCCAGCCGGGGGGAGGCCGCCGCGCTGGCACACAGGCTCGGGCTCCTGAGCGCCCCGCCGGCGGAGTAGCGGGTAAAGCCTGCGGCGGTGATGGCCGGGTTCGGCGGCGTCGCCGTGGAGTCCGCCCGCCGAAGTGGCAGGCGACGAGGATGAGGTCGGAGCGTGCGTCGCCAAGCTGAGGGCCGGTCCTATGCTGGGTTGAGCCAGCCAACCCGGAGGAGCCATGTCGCAGCCGGCCGCGAGCCCGGAGATGAACCTGCTGAGGGAAACCCTGAACGAAGGTCGCAAGCACGTACTCGGCATCCTCGACGGACTCTCCGACGAGGACCTGCGCCGGCCGGTGCTGCCGTCGGGATGGACCTGCCTAGGGCTGGTGAATCACCTCGCGCTCGACGTCGAGCGGTTCTGGTTCGTTCATGTCGCGGCCGGCCAGCCGGAGGAGCCGAGCGAGCCAGGCGAGGACGCCTGGAAGGTCGGTCCTGACATTCCCGCCGCGGCCGTTCTCGACTTGTACCGGCGGGAGATCGAGCGCGCGAACACGGTCATCTCGGCTACCGACCTCGAGGCGGCGCCGGGCTGGTGGCCAGAGGATCTCTTCGGCAGCTGGCGGCTCAACGACATGCGGGAGATCATGCTGCACGCGATCACCGAGACCGCGTGTCACGCCGGCCATCTCGACGCCGCCAGGGAACTCATCGACGGCCGTCAGTGGCTGGTCCTCACCGGCTGACCCTGCTCGGTTTCAGCCAGGGCGCGCCTCAGCCGAGGCCGAACATCTGCAGGCAACGCTCGAGTCCCTCGATCTCGGCCTTGCCGATCCGCTCCTCCCTGGCGCTCCTGAGCTCTTCCCAGCGTGCCCGGTCGATCCTGAGCCGCTGGCTGTCCACGGGCAAGCTGCGAACCACCCGCCTGGCCACTCCGTCGTGGAGGTAGCCGAGCCTGCGCGACACGCCGAGCGACGCGGCGTTGCCGGTGAACGCGTCAGAGGTGGCGAACTCGGCGCCCAGGCCGTCGAAGGCCAGCGCGAGCGCCGCGGCGCGCATCGCCGTGCCGATCCCCTGCCCTTGGTACCGCTGGCCGAGCCACGACCCGGTGCCGACCTCCCTGAGGACCGCGAAGTTGGTTGCGCTCAGGCCCTGAGTTCCGACCACGTCGCCGTCGCGCAGAACAACTAGGTTCAGCGCCCAGTCGTCCGGGCTCCACGACCCGAGGCAGGACCAGTGGTACTGCAAAACCGACCGCGCCCGTCCGGCCGGATCGGTATCGGTCCATGCCACCGCGAACGGCTGCACGGCGGGGTCGTGCACACCGGCCTCAGCAAGCGCCGCGAGGTCGTCGAGATCGGCGGGGTCGGGCAGCCGCAGCTCAAGTTCGCCGGCCACGCCCCTGATCCGGACCCTGAGCCCGGCGAGCGGCCAGTGCCTCGCGCCGTCGTTGGTCATGTCGTCGATTATCAGACAGCGGCAGCCCCTCCCGGACCAGGTCCGGGAGGGGCTGCCGCCAACCAGCTTCCTACCGCGGTTCTTTAGACAGGACCGAAGTAGAAGGCGAACAGCTGGTTGGTCCTGACGAGACCGCCAACGTGGCTCTCAGGCTGGAGCTGGATCTGGTTGGTCGGCTTCTGCGTGCCGGTATTGAGCGTCATGACCAGCGGCTGGCTGAACTTGGTGTCGCCGCCGTTGAGCCACGGGCAGTAGTTGACCGACGGGTCCACACCAGGGCCGACCGGCGGCGTGGTGGCGACACGGCAGTCGGTGCCGAGCGTGGCGTTGTTGCGGTCAAGCACCCAGACCGTGTTCGCGCTCACGCCACAGTTCTGCAGCGTCACGTTCTCGCCGGCTACGCCCGCCTGGGCCACGCCCGCGCACAGCGCGGATTCGTTGCCGAACGGAGCCCAGTTCAGCTCGAACACATCGAAGAACGGGTAATGGGTGCAGATGTACGACGTCGGCGAGAAGAAGTCGTTCGCGAAGAAGCCGCAGAACTGGAACACGAACCCGTCGATCGAGGGCTCCCAGTCGCCGTTCGGCCGGAAGTTCCCCGCCACGTGCATGTTGACTTTCTTCCCGACCGTGCCGCCGGTCCCGGTGTCACCCTTAATGTAGGCGTTCAGCGTCGTCGCGGATCCGAGCTGCGCGCTGAACAGGCTGATGCAGAGAGAGCCGCACGCGACCGTGTCCTTCTTCACGTGAGTGACCGCGCTCGCAGTGCCGACGCTCAGGCTGAGGCTAGCCGTCACCACCGCCGCCGCCGACACCGCGTAGAACGCCCTGGTAAAGCGCTTGCGCATTGTCTAGTTCCTTCCTGTCGTCTGCCGCTGCTGCATTCCGGTGCCATGGGCGGTCAAGGCCGGCCGGTCTGCGGCGAAGAACACGGGCTGGCAAAGGTAGCGCTCAGTAACTCCCGCCCTGCCAGTTCGCTACGTGACGTTACCATCAGCTCGCTTTCTGTAATCAAGCCCCGCCGCGATTCGTTGCCGAATTGTTTCTCTGCGCCGTCACCAATCGGGTGAGAATACCCACCGAACACCGGCCATGTGCTGGGACAACATTGGAAAAGGAGTCTCCAATGCGCGTGTTAGCCGTTCTTGACAGCGAAATTCCTTCGCCATATTTTGTCGGCAGAGGTAGTCACAAAGAGTGATCGCTTCTGAACATTGGAAGCGCGACGCAGTTCCCTGCCGACTCCCGGCTCCGCAGGCCAGCCACAGGCTCGCCTACTGTTGAAGGTCGGCCGCACAAGTCGGCGGCACGCCAACGGAAGGATGGTCGGACCAGTGAGCGAGCCGAAGGGGTGCGACGTCGCCTGGACCGAGGAGCGAGGGACGAGCGACGAGCGAAGGCGGCGTCCCGAAGCAGCCAGCAGGCGAGCGGGAGACACCGCGTGAGCGACGCCCTGCCGCAATCGGTCCGCATGCAGCTCGAAGACCCGTTCGCGCAGCTGACGGGCCCGCTCGCCGCGAGCAGGCGGCTGTCCTTCGAGGTCGTCCAGTCTGACCTGATGTCACCGATCATGCAGCGGATCCTGCTGACGGCGCCCGAGCTCGCCGGGTTCAGGTACGAGCCTGGCCAGGACGTGATGCTCTTGGTCGGCGCGGACGGGACGCGGCCGATCCGGCGGCGCTACACGATCCGGGCCGTGGACCGGGCGGCGCTGACGCTCACGCTGAACGTGGTCAGGCACGGCGAAGGCCCCGGCGAGCGCTGGGTGCGCGCGGCGCGGCCGGGCGACACGATCGAGGGAATCGGCCCGCGTGGCAAGATCACTACGTCGCCCGAGGCCCCCTGGCACCTGTTCATGGGCGACGAGTCGGCGATGCCCGCCATCCTGGCGATGACCGAGTCCCTCCCCGGCGACGCGGTCGCGACCCTCGCCATCGAGATCCCTGAGCCCCGCGACGAGCAGGAGCTCCTGGCGCCGGCCAGGACCAGGCTGAGCTGGCTGCACAGGCTCGGCAAGCCGGCCGGCGACCCGGCGCTACTCAGCGCCGAGGCCGCGGAGGTCGAGTTCGGCGACGCGGAAGGGCACGCGTACCTGTTCGGAGAGGCCACGGTCGTCTCGGCGCTGCGGGAGATCCTGGCCGGCCGGGGCTTGCGCCAGGACCAGATCTCCCCCAAGGCGTACTGGGGCCGTGGCCGCGGGAACGCTGGCCACGGCGAGCCTTTGCGGCAAGGCTAGGGCGCCGGCCGCGCTCTGACCCAGGCCATCGCAGCCGGTGATCAGCCTTTCCCGCTCATGAGACGCCGCCATGTTTCATACTGGTTTCGGTGGGGTGCACGCCCAACAAGGAGGACCGGACGAGGTGGCGTCGGCAATGGCGGCCGAGATGTCTGCCGTCCTGTCCAGCACCTCGGCGCAGACGCTGACGCTCGGCATCGACCGCGAGGGCAGGATCCTCCAGCATGACCGCGGCGCGGGCGAACTGCTCGCAGACCGTCCCGGCGCGCTGCTCGGCACCGACCTTCGCGCGCTGATCGCCGGACCTGGCGATGCCGCCGAGGCGCTCGGCGGCCTGATTGACGCGATCAGGGCCGACCGCGAAAGCACGACCGTCCTCACGATCCGCACGGCAAGCAGGTCCGACGTCGACGCGGTGGTATCGGCCGAGCCGATCCGGTCGACCGACCCGGAGTTGTTCGCGCAGGTGATCCTGCGCATACCGCCGCCGGCCGCCGAGCGGTTCATCGATCCGGCCCTGATGCGCCACGCGCTGCTCGACGGCGCCGTGCGGCGGATCGGCGGCGCGCTCGATATCGAGCAGATGGCGCCGGAGCTCGTGAACATCCTGGTCCCGCACTTCTGCAACTCAGCCGGGCTGCTGATGCTCGAGAGCGTGTTGGGCGACGCCGAGTATCCCGACGCGGGCCGCGACGGGCTCAACCTGGTCCGCCGGCTGGCCATCGCACACGATGACAGCGATGCGGGCTGGGACGCCGCGTTCCCCGTGGGCGAGATCCTGCGCTACCCGGCCGACACGCCGTACGCCCGCTGCCTCGCCAGCCGCGAGCCAGTGTGCGTCGTGATGACCGACGACGCCGCCGCGAAGCTCGCCAAGGCGTGGTTCCGGACTCCGGTCGCCCGGCTGGTCGCCGGGACGTCCATGCTGCTGCTCCCGCTGCTCGCGGGGGACGCGATGCTCGGCTTCTTCGTCTGCGTCCGGCGGATCGGATTCCATCGCTTCGACGCCTACGACACCGAGATCGGGATGGAGTTCGCCAGCCGCGCGGCCCTGTTCATGGACAGCGCGCGGCGGTACAGCAGGGAGCGCGCGACCGCGCTCACCCTGCAGCGCAGCATGCTGCCGACCGGCCTGTCCCATCCCGCCTCAGTGGAGGTCAGCCACAGGTACCTGCCGGGGAGCAAGCTGATCGAGGTGGGCGGCGACTGGTACGAGTCGATCGCGCTGCCCGGCGGCCGGGTTGCGCTGGTCGTCGGCGATGTCGCCGGGCACGGCGTGCGCGCGGCGGTGACGATGGGCAGGCTGCGCACCGCGATCAAGACGCTGACCATGCTCGAGCTGACGCCCTCCGAGACGCTGCAGCGGCTCGATGACCTCATGCAGGAACTCGGGGAGTTCGAGCCGCACTTCGCGACCTGCGTCTACGCAATCTTCGACACCGTCGAGGGGACCTGCGAGCTGGCGTCGGCCGGGCACCTTCCGCCGCTGCTCGTGCGGCCGGACGGAACCAGCGAGTTCCTCGACGTCTCGCCGGCCCCGCCGCTGGGCATCGGCGCCAGCCCGATCGCCAGCCGGACCCTGCGCATCGACGACGGCAGCCTGCTGGTCATGTACACCGACGGGCTCGTCGAGAAGCGGACCGAGGACATCGACCAGGGCCTGGCCGGGCTCAGGAAGATCTTCGGGCCCGGATCGCCTGCCGAGCCGCTCGATGACCTGTGCCGCCGCATGCTGGCCGGCGTCTACGACGATCACCAGCGCGACGACATCGCGATCCTGATCGCCAGGCTGCGGCGGATCGGATCTGACCGGCACATCTCGTGGAATCTCGCGCCCAAGCTCACCGCGGCGAGGCGGGCCAGGTCACTGATCAAGCGCCCGCTCAGGCAGTGGGGCCTGACCGAGCTGACACCGCTGGCCGAACTGGTCGTCTCGGAGCTGGTGACCAACGCGGTGCGCTACGCGCAAAGCAAGATCAGCCTGCGGCTGGTCCTGGAGGGCGGGCTGTTCTGCGAGGTGGTCGATGACTCCGCGGCGCTGCCGAGGCTGCGCCAGGCCGCGGACGATGACGAACGCGGCCGGGGCCTTCAGGTAGTGAGCCAGATCGCCCAGCGCTGGGGAACCCGCAGGACGAGCGCCGGCAAGGTGGTCTGGTGCGAGCTGGCCGTGCCGCACGCGCGTCTGGGCCAACCGCCCGGCCCAGGCGAGATCAAGCGCTCCCGCGTCAAGCCAGGCCGGCCTGATCCGGCCGAACCGGTCGCGCGCCATGCCGACCACGCTGGCGCGCTGGAACCCGCCTGACCTCGCTCCCGGCCGAGCCGGTCAGCGCCCGCAGCAGGCGCGGCCTGCCTGGCGCCCGGCCCGAGCATGAACCGGACGGATCAGCCGGACGTGTCATGTCTTCAGGTACTAGAAAACGACACGTACTCATAACCCCTTCTCATCCCTGCCCTGTTTATGCTTTAATAGTCACGATTATGATCGTTCGCAGGCTCTTGCCTAGTCCGTGAGCGATCGTGGGGAGGAATCGTCAATATGAGCACTAGTCGACAGGCTCCGGAGTTCACCAGGCTGCTGACTCCCGCGGAGGTCGCCGCCATGTTCCGGGTCGATCCGAAGACCGTAACCCGGTGGGCCAAGGACGGGAAGCTCACGTCGGTCAGGACCCTTGGCGGTCACCGCCGGTACCCCGAGGCCGAGGTCCGCGCGCTGCTGGACCAGATCAGCGGCTCGTCGCGCCCCTAACGCGCCGGACTGTCGGCGCGCACTTCCCTGACCGTGACCGGGTGCGCCGTTAGCTGCGCGTGAACAGGATCAGGTAGTCGCCGCGCTCGTGCCAGTAGGCGCGGAACGCGAGTCGCGTGTCGTCCATGATCGGGGTCTGCGAGACCGGCAGGCCGTTCAGCCCGAGCAGCTCGGGGTCGGTGACCAGGCTGTTGATCTCGACCACCCATACCCGCTTCGCGTGCGCCAGCCTGGATCTGATCTGCGCGAGCGGGGCGATCGTGCCGCCCAGCGTGGCCGAGGGGATCGGCCCCTGACGCAACGCGATGTTCGGCAGCTTGTCGAGCCCGAACGGGTAGGCGGCCCCGAAGCTCAGCGCGTTGGGGTTGGTGTAGAGGACGTAGTCGCCCTGGCGGGCGTTCGCGGCCACGATCTGGTCGAGCGCCAGGATGTCGTCGTAATGCCCGGCCAGGGTGCGCTGGCCAATCTGCGTGGTCGCTCCCGCGATCAGCACGACGGCCAGCCCGATCGCGCCGACGAACCGCCCGTACGAGGCGACCGCGGCGCCGCCGAGCAGTGCGAGCGCCGGCACGCAGATAAGGATGTATCGCGATGTGTACACCGGCTGCACGTGCGATGCGATCAGCAGCAGCAGCGGCGGCACGACCAGCCACGGCAGGCTGATCTCCCACAGCCGCGATGGCCACATGGCCGTGCGGCGCTGCCTGCCCAGCTCGGTGCTGAGCACCAGCGCCACGGCGATCACGGCCAGCGCGGCGGTGGTCACCAGGAACGAGCCGCTCAGCGAGTACAGCGTGCTAAGCCCGGACGACGAGGTGTTGACCGACAGCCACGCGATCTGCCCGCGCTGCTGCCAGCCGAGCACCAGCAGCGGGCTGGACACGAGCACGCCGGCGGCGACCGCCGCCAGCCAGCCCACGACGAGTCGCCTGGTGGCCGGGTCGCGCAGGTCGCGGCGGCAGGCCAGGGCGACGGCGACCGCGTGCGCCGGGATCATCAGCAGCCCGAAGATGTTGAGCACGCCGAGCGCCGCCATGCTCGCGGCATATCCGGCAATCCAGCGGCTTCTGGCGGCGGGCTCGGCCGCGAGCACCCGTACCAGCAGGTACGTCGCGATCGTGGCGGCCGCGACGACCAGCTGGTACGACCTCGCCTCCTCGCCGTACCTGCTGGTCACCGGGAGTATCGCCAGGAACAGCCCGGCCGCCAGCCCGGCCCAAGGCGAGATCAGCCTGCGGCCGATCGCCGCGATCGCGGCCGCGGCGACCGCGGCGGCGACCGCCGACGGCAGCCGCATGACCAGCGCGCCGGACCCGAAAAGGTGCTCGATCGGCCAGATCATCAGGTAGTAGGCGCCGTGCACGGCGTCGACGTGGGCGAGCATCTTGACCAAGTCGCCGAGCGGCCGCCGGACCGCCGCGATGGTCGCTGCCTCGTCGCGCCAGTAGGACGGGGTCTCGATGTGCAGCAACGAGATCAGCAGCGCGACCGCAGGCGCCAGCCAGCGAGCCCAAACCGGCCCGGCGTCGTATGACCTTAGCTCGGCCGCGGGCGCAGCAGCGGGCGGCGCCTCGGCGGCGGCCAGGCCGGTCGCGCTCACTGCCTCAGCGCGGGCCGCGCCGCCGGTTGCCAGCGCGGTCGCGGCCTCCTGACCGCCGCCGGGCGGTCCGACGGCCCAGGAGCCGCGGGATGATGTCATCTCCGTACCTATCCTCGCGAAGTCTCAGATCTCGGAAGTCTCAGCCATGACCACACGGCTCGCGGACCACAGGTCGCGGCAAGCCAGCGTCCCCAATCGTAGCCACGGCGGCGCACGTTCATGCCACCCAGGCGCGATCCCGCCGCCGACGGCAACTCGGCGCCGGGGAGCGCCGGCCGGCTGCTCCGCAAAAGAATGGATGATGAAAACATAGGGCAGGCATGCCGGATGCCGCTGTAACGCCGTTAATTGCCGAGTAAGCTCACATATCTCTGCTCAACCCCGGGGCTGCAACGTCGGCCTGGCACGCCGGCACGATCCTGAGGACCACAGCTATGATGCGTCGCCGGTCGATCCGGATCCGGATCGTCGTGCTCGTGCTGGTCCCGGCGCTCGCGTTGCTCGGCTTGTACGCCGAGGTTCTCGGCCTCACCCTGAGTCATCTGCTGACGCTCAGGCAAGAGGCGGCCATCAGGCAGCTGATCGTCCCGCACGTGACGAACGTCCAGACCCAGCTCGGCGCGGAGCGCACGGTCGCACTTGACTTCCTCGCCAGGCCGAGCAGCGGTGCCCTCGCCCAGCTGGAGGCGCAAGAGAAGAAGACCGACGCCTCCATCGAGCGGTTCCGCGCCGCGGTTCAGGCCGCG
>Ga0207646_10004315_pt1 | contig 15514 bp, 15 predicted proteins | sample KBSK5502metaG_FD_184343 | JGI IMG/M metagenome (GOLD analysis project Ga0207646, IMG submission 184343) | Corn, switchgrass and miscanthus rhizosphere microbial communities from Kellogg Biological Station, Michigan, USA - KBS K5-50-2 metaG... | ecosystem: Host-associated > Plants > Roots >... | reverse complement strand
CATCAGTCCACCCCCCTGATTGACGGTCTATTCCATTGCTTGACTTAAGCAAGGGTGATGCCGAAAAGACCAGGACCGTTAAAAAACGATCTATCCCCTAATTTCTACAGAGGTTTCGCACGTGTTCGTCTGCATGCCCAAAAACGAAGTTTGCAGGGAGTAGCCTTCAGTGTTTATACGAGGCATACCCAGATGTCGTTGATTTCCAATAACCTGGAAGTGTAGGGATTATCCTGCGCCGGCAGGCCACTCCGCCCTGAGCACACACCAAGGGCTCCGGTCTCCTCCGAAGCCCTTGGCTCCCGCAGGATGGGGATGAGAAGGCTAAAGGCCGTCCCCGTCTCCGTTGTCAAACCCACCTGTGTCACTGCCACGATCCTCGCGTTGATGCTGAGACACATCATGGTATTTGGCCGGCGCCACGAGATTGCAGTAATCGAAGAGCGCGGTGGCGGTCTTGGCTGGGATGCCATACTCCCGATTTTCGAGCATGACCATCAGCGTGTTCATCGCGTTACGGGTTGCGCTCTCATTCCCGATTCTGTATGCCGCTCGGACCTGATCGACCTGAGCCACATAGGCTTTGATCGTCGGCTCGGGAGCAGCAGCAAACAGCATCTCGTGTGTGATCCCCTCGATCCACAGGCCATCAGCCTGCAAATTCACACTGTATTCCGTGCCCCAATAATCCTCGCTCGTGTCCCACTCTGCACTGGCTACAGTCGACAGTGGTACAAGGTACAGCGCGGCGATTATCGCGGCTACGGCGACCCTATGTCTGTTCTTTATGCCCATTGCTGTCTCACCTCCTTTCGGCTGGGCGGTTACTGTTCCCCAATGCTATGAGGGAGAATGAGCAAGCTTCATACCGAATGTGACGAATGGAAAAGAGGCTGTCTTTACGGGATGTTGCAGTATGGGTGCTGGAAAAGACCGGCAGAAGTTCAGAGCCGCATTTTATCGAGAACGATACAATCGTTTATCTAATCTGATAACTAACCTGCCCCGGTGGTTGGGCCACTTCCGAGAATAATCGAGTCATTATCCCCGTCCTTTGCAATCAGGATGCTCGCAACCACATTTCGCACTACTGGTCTGACCGGTTGAGCATTTTGGGCTGCAAAAGGTTTCCCCTTCTGGGACTTCACAGCTACATGCTGGATGCGCGCATTTATTCGTCCAAAGCGTCTGCTTCTCTCTCGGCGATGTAATCGGCAAGGTACGGGGTCTTCTTCGCGGCAAGAGAATTGGCGAGGATTGGGCGCTCGAATTTAAAGCCAACTGCCTCGCCCGACTGCCAGATAACCGTGGCAGTAGCAGTCTCGTTTGCCTCCCAACCGTCTTCTTTACAGAAATGGAACGTCAAGGTTACCTTTGCGTTGAGCTTGAGCGGTTGCCGGATGTAGAGCGTGACTCCGGTCCGGCTGACGTTGGCGACGCCCCCCCAAATAGGATCGAAGCTATCGCGAACGAGGACATCCGCCCGTGACACCAGATAGTATCGAGCCATCTGGCGCCGTTCCCTGTCATCCATAGGACCTCCATATCAGCCACACAGACCGAATAAGCTCACCAAGTGGCCTGAGCCTAACATTGTTTCCAAGATATTGAGGTGTATCCGAACAAATCCGCCCTGAACATCTTTGAGCTGGCTGACCTGAACCCTGGTTCGAACGTGCGTCAAGGGTGGCTCCCCGAACCGTACGCTTTGCGAACCTTGAAATTCGAGTTCCCAAGAACCAAACAGCCTATTTATGGCCCTGTCAAAATCTGAAGCAGGGCATTAACAACACAGACCCTGTAAGTCAGTCGCTCTGTCCCTGCAACCGTTGCAGCGCGTGCAGGATTTCGGCCGGTCGCGGGGGACAGCCACGAACCTTCACGTCCACGGGCACATGACGCTCCACCGGCCCGGTGACCGCGTAGCTCCCTTTGAACATCCCGCAGTCGCAGGCACAATCCCCGAGTGCAATGACCAGCTTCGGATCGGGAGTTGAGCGGTACGCATCCTTCAGCGCCTTTTCCATGTTGACCGTCACCGGACCTGTGACCACCAGCGCGTCAGCGTGCCGGGGCGAGGCGGCGATGTGGATCCCGAACCGCTCCGCGTCGTAGATGGGGTTCATGAGCGCATTCATCTCCATTTCGCAGGCGTTGCAGGAGCCTGTATCCACTTCGCGAATGGTCAGCGACCGGCGAAAGGGCTTTGCCTTCAGAGAGGCCGTCGGCGAGACACCGGCTTCATCTTTCGGTGCTACTGGATGACGCCCCGTCACGATCCCGGTCTTCAGGCTTTTTTTCAGGATACGAAACATCGTGGGCCTCCCTACAGATCGTTCCCCGCGTATGACAGGTTGAAGCTCTTATTGATCAGCGGGAAATCCGGAATGATGTTCCCCAAGACCGCGAACTGAATGGCCGGCCAGTTCACAAACGACGGATCGCGAACCTTGCACCGGTGGATCGTGCCGTCCGGTCCGGCCATGACGAAGTAGAGGATCTCTCCGCGCCACCCTTCGACCGCCGAGAGCGCCCACTCTCCAGCGGCCGGGACGCGAGCCGGTGCGGCCAGGACGGGGCCCTGCGGGATGCGCGTGCGAACGTCCCGGATGAGCCGTATGGACTCGTGGATCTCGTCCATGCGGACGCGCATCCGTGCCCGCACATCGCCGTAACGGTAACGGGCCACGTTGACCGGGAGCTCGTCGTAAGCCGCGAACGGACGGTCACGGCGCACATCCCGATCGATGTTCGACGCCCGCCCGACTACGCCCATGACACCATGGTCGATCGCCGTGCGCTCATCGAGGACGCCGGTGGTCTCCAACCGGTCCGCCAGGGACGCATTGGCGAAGATGATCGATTCCAGCTCCGAGAAATCCCGCTCAATCCGATCAAGTTCGGCAACCACCTGGTCCAGTTGGGCCGTGTCAAGATCAACCGCCGTGCCGCCGACGCGGTTGACGTCTCGCAGGAAGCGCGATCCGGTCAGGCGGTCATTGAGCTGCATCATTTGCTCTTTGAGGCGGCTGCCGTGCGCATGCGCCAGGGCATAGGCGGTGTCGTTGCAGATGGCACCGACGTCCCCGAGATGGTTGTGCAGCCGTTCCAACTCCAAAAAGAGCGCGCGCAGATAGCCGGCGCGCCGGGGGACCGTGATGCCCAGCAGCATCTCGATCGTTTGGCAGTAGCACAGGCTATGGCCGAAGGAGGTATCCCCTGAGACTCTCTCGGCAAGCGAGACCCCGGCGTGAAGAGACAGGTTTTCAAACAGCTTCTCCACGCCCCGATGTTTCCAGAAATGCCGGATCTCCAGTTGCAGGACCGGCTCCCCGGCCACCGAGAAGCGGAAATGCCCGGGTTCGATGATGCCTGCATGGATCGGTCCGACCGGGATCTCGAATACCCCTTCTCCTTCGATGCGCCGGAAGGCGTACTGTCCTTGCTGTTGCCCCATCACCGTATTCCAGGGAAACTCCTTTTTCAGGGGATGGGTGCCTTTGGGCCAGTGCTCATGGCGAACCAGTCGGCGCAAGTCCGGATGGCCCTGGGCAATGAGGCCGAACATGTCCCGGATTTCCCGCTCGTACCATTTCGCCGCATGGATGTGCGGCGTGATGGAGGGAAACAGCCGCTCCTCATTCAGGAGATCCGTCGTCAGCAGCAACCACGCCCGTGGATCCGCCAGCGTGAACAGGTACCAAAGCTCGTATCGCTGCTCACGGGGTCGATGATCGACCGCCCACAGCAGGGAGAGCGTCCCTTGCAGGTCAGGATGGGTGTGGATGTAATGGGCGACGAGCGGCACCTCGGCTTTCCCCACCCGTAGAAGCGGGATGCCATGATGGATCGTGGCGTCAGCAATGGTCTGCCCGAAGGCGGCACGCAGTTTCTCGATGACGTCCGTCATCAGGGAATCCCCACTCGCGTGTCAAAGAGGCGGACGATGGCCTCCAACATCCTGGCGAGATCCAGCGGTATCTGGAGCCCGATCGCGCCCAGCGCCGACAGGTTGATTACGATCGCTGCGGACAGCAGCACACGGCTTCTGGCACCGACCGCCCGACCGGCTTCCGTCGGTTCGCCCAGCGCCATCCGGAGCACGTGATACAGGAGCGTGGCGAACGCCAGCGTGAGCAGCGATAAAAAGAGGTACGCCACTCCGGGCCTTGCCGCATACGTTCCGACGGTGATCAACACCTCACTCGCAAACAGCCCAAACGGGGGCAGGCCGGCCAGCGCCACGCCGGCGATCACAATGGCCGAACCCGCAAGCGGCATCTGCCGAAGAAGCCCCGTCACACGGTCCAGCATTTTGTGCTCGTGCCGCAGCAGTACCCACCCTGCTCCGTAGAAGGCGGTCGACTTGGCGAGCGCATGATTCAGCAGATGCCACGCCCCGGCGAAGACGCCTGCCCCGCCGATGCCGAAACCGATCAACGCGATCCCGATATGCTCAATGCTTGAGTACGCGAACAGGCGTTTGTAGTCGCGCTGCACCAGGAGGAGTATGGCCGCGATGGCTACGGACAGCAGCCCCAGCCCGATCATGAGATTTCCGGTAAAGGCCGTCCCGACGGTCCGATCGGCCACCACTTTAAAGCGCAGGATGGCATAGACGGCCACCGTGAGCATATTCGCCGACAGCATCGCGCTCACAGGGGTGGGCGCCTCGGCATGCGCGTCAGGCAGCCAGGAATGCATCGGGGCCACGCCGGCCTTCGTGCCGTACCCGATCAGCACGAACACAAAGGCGACTTTGATCGCAGTCGGGTCCAGGGAACTCGCGATCCGGTACAACTCGGGCCAACGCAGCGCGTCACTCGTCACGCCCAGGACATGCTCGGACGTGAAATACAGAATGATCGTCCCGAACAACGCCAGCGCGATGCCCACCGAACCCAGAATCATGAACTTCCACCCCGCCTCAAGCGCCGCCTTATTGCGCTCGAAGGCGATCAGCAGGGCCGCCGCAAGCGTCGACCCTTCGATCGCGATCCACATGATGGCGACATCCGCGACGTTGACCGCGACGAGCATGGCGGCGAGAAAGAGATCGAATAGACAAAAGAATTGACGGAACCGTCTGACCGACAGCAGCCCGCGATCGAGGTGCTCGCCCAGAAAGCCCACGGCGAACAGGGTTCCGGTCGCCCCAACGACGGCGAGGACAAGATCCAGCCACGCACTGAGCGCATCGGTGTAGAGGAGCAGGCCGAATGTCACGGGTGCGCCCGTCCCGACTTCCCTCACCACGAGCGCACCCGCAGCCAGCAGAATCGCGGCCTGACCATACTGCAGCGCCTCCACCACACGCCGATCGCGCAGCATGAGGCTGCCCAGCCCTGACAGAATGGGTGTGCCAAGCAACAGTACGAGAGACAACGTCATGGCGGCCTATTCTTTCAGCACTGACAGCTTGCTCGTATCCACGCTGTCGAACGCATCCTGGATCCGGTGGCTGTAGATCCCGATGATCAGGACCGCCACCAGCACGTCGAAAAAGACCCCCAACTCCACGATCAGCGGCATCCCATACGCGGCGACGGTGGCGCCCAGAAACAGCCCGTTCTCCATCACAAGAAAGCCGATCACTTGGGTGACCGCCTTCTTGCGGGCGATCATGGTGAAAAAGCCGATCAGCAGGATCGCCAGCGCAATCGACAGAGAATCCCGCGTCAAGAAAAATCCCAGGGGAATGATGGGCCGTATGATGAAGAAGGCCAGGATGACGAGGGCGCCGCAGATCAGCAGCCCGGCGGGTATATTGACGTTCATCTCCAGTTCCCTCTTCACGTTCAGCCGCTCGACCACCTTCTTGAGAATCCGGGGAATCACGATAACCTTGATCCCTACGGTGAGCACGGCCGCGAAATAGATATGGTGAATGCCCGTCAAAAGTGCCACCAAGGCGGCCGTGGCGGCCAGGAATGCGGACTGCAGCGCGAACATATCCACGCAGGCCGAGAGTCTCCGCTGCGCCACGATGGCAAAGCAGGACACGAGCAGAAGGGCGGCGCACAGGTCTACCATCTGGGAACCGATGTCTGGCCGGACCATGCCCATCTCATCCCCTCAAGGTATAGAAAAAGACCAGCGCCAGGAGCGACAGAATGAACGCCACGCCCAACAGATCCGTCACGCGGAAGAGCCGCAGCTTGGCGAACATGGACTCGATCACGCCCACGAACACCGCAAGACCGGACACCTTGACGAGCCAGACCGCACCTCCCAGGGCCATCCAGAGCGGATCCGGCTCTGTCGCGATGCCCCACGGGGCGAACACGTTACTGAGCAGTGTCAGGAAGAGCAGCAACTTCAGCGCGGAGGCCCATTCGATGAGGGCCAGGTACCGGCCCGAATACTCGAGGACCATCGCCTCGTGGATCATCGTCAGTTCCAGATGCGTCGCGGGATTGTCCACGGGAACGCGCCCGGTTTCGGCGAGGGTGACGATGAACAGCGCGGCGAGCGCCATGAGGTGCGGCGGCGGATCGGTCACGATACCCTCCAGCAAGGCTGTCTTGTGAACGATCGTGCTCAGGTTCGTGGAGCCGGCGGTCAGGCCGACCGCGAAAATGGAGAGAATCATCGCCGGTTCGGTCAGCGACGCGACGATCGCTACGCGACTGCTCCCCATCCCCCCGAACGCAGATCCGGCATCCAAACCGGCGAGAATGAGGAAGAACGTCCCGAGGGCTAGCAAATACACCACCGTGATGATGTCGCCGGCGAAACCGAGCGGGACCTTCGACACAAACAGCGGCACGAGCAGGCCGGCCGTCAGTGTCGAGGCGAACAGGATGTAGGGCGTCGCCGTAAAAATCCATGAGGCATTCGAGGAGACCACCACGTCCTTTCGAAACAGCTTGCGCAGATCGTAGTATGGCTGGACCACGCTGGCTCCCAGCCGGCATTGCAGCCGTGCCTTCACTTTGCGGATCAGTCCCACGATGAAGGGCGAGACGGCCAGCAGGACGACGGCCTGAAGAACGACGAGAGCAATGTTCCGTGCCATCATGGGTGTCGCTAACCCGCCATGAGCAGCAGGAGAATCAGCGTGATAAAGATGTAGGTCAAGTAAAGATGCAGGCTTCCGGCCTGGATGACCCGGAGCCGGTCGGCTGCGGCTGAGACGAACATGACGACCGGGTCATAGAAATAGCGCTGGAACACCGGCTCGATGCGGACTTCGAAGTGCCGCTGCTTGGCAAAATAGCGCGACTCCTCAAGGAATTCCGTTTCCAGTTTGACCGTCGGTTGGTAAATCGTGCTGAACACGCGCTTGACCGGTTGGACGAACCCAGTGGCCGTATATTCCATCCGCGGCGTCAGATTGAGCCCGCAGCCCCAGGTCTTGTAGTACCGTTTGCGCAGCGTTCCGCCCAGGACGACCGCGCCCAGCAGCGCAACGGGCACAATCACAGCCAGGACCATACCGAGGGCCGGCGTGGAAACGCTGGCGAACTCTTCCCCCATCACCGGCGTGAGCGACAGCCCCCCCCTCGAGAGAAGGTCGCCGGCGATGGAAGCGCCGGTCAATGGCGTAGTGATTCGGTCGAGCGCGGGAACGACCAGCATCGGCGCCAGCCCAAGCGCCACGCATACGAACGCCAGCACGCCCATTCCAGTCCGCATGGTCAGCGAGACCTCTCGCGCCTGTCTGGCGTGGCTGCTTCTGGGCATGGCAAGGAAGCTGATTCCGAACGCTTTGGCGAAACAGGCCAACGCCAGGACGCCGGTCAGCGCCAGCATGGACGCGCCGATCGGCAGCATGATCTTCATCAGGAGGTCCGGGATCTGAAAACTCAGAAACAGGCTCTGGAAGATCAGCCATTCGCTCACGAACCCGTTGCTCGGGGGAAGCGCCGAAATCGAGACCGCCCCAATCAGAAAGAACATGGCCGTCCACGGCATCGTTCGGATCAGCCCGCCGTACTCTTCCATGTTGCGCGTGTGCGTCTGCGACAGCAGCGCCCCGGCACCAAGGAACAGCAGCCCCTTGAACACGGCGTGGTTGATCGTGTGATAGAGCCCCGCCAAAAGTCCCAAGGCGGCAAGGGATGCCAGTCCGTAAGACTGAAAAATCATCCCGGCGCCGATCCCCAGCAGGATAATGCCGATGTTCTCGACGCTGTGATACGCGAGAAGGCTTTTGAGGTCGTGCTCCATTAGTGCGTACATGACTCCCAGCAGCGCTGAGATCGCCCCAACTGCCAGAACCACGAAGCCCCACCACCATGGAAACGGCGGGCCCAGGAAATCGAAATACACGCGCACCAGGCCATAGATGGCGGTCTTGATCATGACTCCGGATAACAAGGACGACACGTGCGAAGGTGCGGCCGGATGCGCGTACGGAAGCCAGACATGGAGAGGGACGATGCCGGCCTTGGCGCCGAATCCGATCAAGGCCGCCAGAAAGACCAGCGTGCTCAGTCCTTCTGGCATGGGCTGTGCCGAGTGCCGGAAGGCCTCGAAGGAGAACGAGCCGGTTTCCTGAAAGAACATCAGAAACGTCAGGAAAATGAAGGCCGTGCCGACATGCGTCATGATCAGATAGAAGAATCCAGCGTAGCGAACGTCGGCCTTATCATGCTCGGTCACAACCAGGAAATAGGACACCAGGGACATGAGCTCCCAGGCCAGCAGAAAAAAGAATCCATCATCGGCCAGGACCACCAGCGTCATCGAGAGCAGGAATGCGTTGAAAAGCGAACCCAGGGCCCCGATCGAGTAGCGTCCGTAGAACTCACGGACGTAGCCAAGGGCGTAGACGGCGACCGCCGCACCACACACTGAGATAAGCAAGACGAATAGGGAAGAGAGAGGATCGAGACGAATGGAATAGGTTAACAGCGGCAGGGAGGAAGGAATGCTGACATGATACGGGACCTCGGCGGTCAATCCTCCTACGCCTACCCCGATCCCGCCCATGGCCCCCAAAAAGGCCGCCCCGTGGGCCGATATATTCTGAATGGTAGGACAGCGGCGGGTTAGCAGCGGGAGGAGAATACCCAGACTGTATCCGGTGAGGCCGATCAGGAACGCAAGCTGGATCACGAACCGTGTTGCTCCACGAACGTAGACTGCACGGATGTTCTATTATGTCGCCCGATCTTCGAAACCGGAGGCCCCGATCAAAGCATATGCTGTCTGCGGGTTCGTGTCGAATCAGCCGTGGTACAACAGTTATTTAACATCTTCGCCTAATACTTGCAAATATTTTATGGATGTTCACAGTGATCGAAAGGAAATTGGATTGGCGGTGGCTCCCCGGGCAGGACTCGAACCTGCGACCATTCGGTTAACAGCCGAACGCTCTACCAACTGAGCTACCGGGGAATCACGGCTGAATGGCGGATTTTATAGCATAGCCGGGAGGGGAAGCGCAATTCCGGAAGGCTGCTCCAGGGCCTAGAATCCGCCGATCCGCCCTTCGTCCTCGTCAATGTCCTCGGTCGAATCCTCATCGCCGCCTATGCCCGCATAATGGCGCGCCCAGGACATGTAAATATGCCCGCTGTCCTTCAAGGCATCAGCGCTTTTGGCCATCTGGATAATTTCAGAGGGATCGCTCCCTTTTTTCTTGAGTTCGGTCAAATAGTCTTCGAAAGCTTGGTTCACCCTCGCCAAGGCTTCTTGCGCCCCTTGGACCGACCGTCTGATGTCGTCATTCATGATAAACTCCTCCCGGGTCGCTCCAACAAAAAGCCCCACGACGCTGTCGCCATGGGGCTCTTCGCAATCCTTCTGAACAGAGCGGACTACCCCGCGTACGCCTGGCCCAACCCCGCCGATTCTCCGTGTTTGGCCAACAGCTTGCCGTCGGCGCCCATGGCCAGCATCTCGACGGCTTGATGCTTGGCGGCATCGCAGACTACCTTGCAGAGCTCGCATCCCTTGCAGACATCCGTCACGACTTTGGCGACCATCTTGGTGGTATCCAAGAGAATGCAGTCCGCCTCGGGGCAGTACATGATGCAGAGACGGCATCCCTTTTTCGCCACACACTTTTCATCCGTCACCACCGCTACGTTATACATGCGTCCGCCCTTTCCTTCCGTTACGCCGCCGCGACTAGCAATTCGACGTGATTCTTCTCGGCCCATTCCACTCCCAGATCATAGGCTTTCTTCACGACCGCCAGGTTCTTGGCGAGCAACTGCTCCTTCTTCGCGAATTTCTTCGTGATCGCCTGATCGAGAGTCGCGGTACCGCCCGATGCGACATATTTCTTGCCGAACCGATCCTGGAGCGCCAAGTCCAATGCTTGCATTGACACGCACTGGGTAATTCCGGCGACAGACCCGATCATGCCCATGTTCGTGGACAATTCAGTACTCGCAATCTCGAGCGCGATCTCGGTGGCATTCACGTAATACACGGCCACTTCCAGATCGGCCAGACGCTGTTTATCTTCGTCGGTCAACAATTCCATGTTGGAGTTGATGATCACCAGCCCGCCCCGCTTGATGCCGGAATAGAACGGCATGGTGTAGCTCTTGCCCTGGTTGATGACCTGCGGATGGAACACCTCGATGACCTCGGGGTACACCAACTCGCCCCGGTCGTAAATCCGCTCCACCCCGATCCGGACATAGGCTTCGGCCGGCGCCATCCGTTTCTCGGCTCCGAAGAACGGATTGGAGATTGCCTGCCTGCCGTCTTTCGACGCCGCCATCGCCATGACATGGGCTGAGGTCACCACGCCCTGGCCTCCCAACCCGGACATTCGAATATTGATCCGTCGCTTAATCATGCGCCGTTTCCTCCCTCAAGCAATTAGGCCTGCGCCAACGCTTCCTTCTCAGCCGATTTCCGGGTCTTTTCTTTCTCGGCACGATCAGCGAGGAAAGCCTTCGCCTCATCCGAGATGTACTCCTTGAAAGCGAACCGCTCGCCCGGCTTCTCCGAGTCACGCATCTCCTGCAAGCCTTCCATGCTGTTCTTGCCGATCTCCAGGATGCACGGGGTATAGAGCTGGAGGTACGTCGGCCCGATTTCGCGGGCGATATACACGGCGTTTTTGATCACCCTCTCGACAAGAGAGGGCTTGCTGACCGTGCAGTTCACGACATATACGCAACCCGACTCTTTGGCGATCTCCGGCAAACGCACCTTGTCGAACGTCTTGCCGAGCGGCGCCATCTTCGCCACGAAGCCCTTCTGCATCAACCCGCTTTCCTGGCCGCCCGTGTTGGCATACAGCTCATTGTCGAAACAGATCGTCGTGAACTTTTCCTGGCGGAACCAGGACTGAAGCGTGTAATCCAATCCGATGTCCACCGTGGCGCCATCCCCGGCCAGGACCACCACATCCTTTATCCGTCCAGGGAAACGCACAGTGAGTGCCCGCTTCAAACCAGACGCGATGGCGTTCTGGTTCCCGAAGAGCGAATGGATGTTGTGGATGCCGACGTGCGGGAAGACCAGGCTGGTGCAGCCCGTCGATCCCACCATGACCGTGTCTTCGGGATTCGGCAGGGACGCCAGAATGTACCGGAAGGCCATGGACTCGGGACAGCCGGCGCACAGGGAGTGCTGCTCGATCAGCTCCTTCTTGACCCCGACATCCTTCCAGCCCCGGCTTTCCTGGCCCCAGGTGGCGTTGGTCACCAGCGCCTGGTATTCCGGCGGCATGATGTCGAAGAACTCTTCGCAGATCTCAATCCGTTCCTTGCTCATGTGATGGTTCCTCCCTGCAATTCCCTGCGTTTAAAGTCTTTTCAGCTGCCCCGTCCGGCCAGCGTCGCCACGGATTTCCCGAGCGCCCGTTGGATGTGCTCGACGATCACTTCCGGCGGCATCGTCATCCCACCGGCCACATGCGGACCGGCGATCACGCGATCGCTGTCTGGAACAGTGGCCTTGATTTCCCGAGCCATCCAGCCCGCCACGTTGAACTCCGGCACGAAGATATACTTGGCACTCTTCGTCGCCTCGCGAATCTCATGGTACGGCCAGGGCCTCAAGGATTTGATCTTGACCAGCCCGACCCGCAACCCTTCCTCGGCCAGCAAGCGGATGGCCTCACGCCCCTGTGACACGGCCGTGCCCGATGACACGATGAGGATATCGGCGTCCACGTTTTCGGTTTCGATCAGGCCGTGCAGCAACGGAATCGTGTGCTTGCGGGACCGCTCGATGGCCGCCCGAACCTCCTGCTGCCAGGAGGCATGGGTCGCGTAGCTGATGTAGTTGCTCTTCATGACGAAAGGGTCGCGCATCATCCGGACCGGCGGGCACTCCATGTCCATGCAGGGCACGGGCGACCGGTACGGATCGTACGGCGGCAGGCACATGTCCGCCGGCGTCAGGTTCACGACGTCCTTCGTGTGCGTGACAAAGAACCCGTCGCAACAGATGGCAATCGGCAGGTGCACGTCGGGCTGCTCCGCCACCATGAAGCCCATGAGAATCCAGTCATAGAAATCCTGCGCCGTCTCCGCATGCCAGACCAGCATGCCGGTCTCGAGGAGGAAGTAGATTTCCAGCGTGTCCGGCTGGATGCTCAACGGCGAATTGATGCCGCGGCAGGTCACGATCATCTCGATCGGCAGACGCGCTCCCGACCACATCGGGAAATTCTCCATGGCTCGCATGGTCCCGGGCCCGGCCGTCGTCGTGAACACGCGGGCCCCGCCGAACGCCCCTCCTGCGCACTCCGACATCACGCCGAATTCGTTCTCGCCGCGCATATAATCGGTGACATAGCCTTCAGCGTACAGCTCGCCGATCAGCGCCGCCGCTTCGCTCTGGGGCGTGATGGGATAGGCCACCATCAGATCCACGCTGGCCCGCCTGATCGCCTCCTTGATGACTTCGCTCCCGGTAAAAAACGACGGGATGCGCGGCGCCTCAAAAAACAGATGATAGGGATCAGTAAACGTCTGACCCTTTTTATTCTTGGTGCCGATGATTGAGTGGCTGTCCATCGGGTTGGCCTCCTAATTAATTCCTGGTTCCACCGGCATGATCCTTCTTTTCCAGCGCGGCGACATGCTTCTTGAGCGCGCCGAACGGCACCGCGTCTTTCAATTTCTTCACCCACTCCGCCAGATGCATGATCTTTTCGACCGACGCGTCCCGAAACGACAGGCAGGCGTCTTCATGGCCCGCCTGGGCGCACATGGCGATAGTATAACAGTTCGTGCCCCCGCGGATGATCTTGAGGGAAAGATTGGCCTGATGGCAGTGGACCCCCACGAACATGCAGACATCAATTTTGTTGTGCCAGATCGTCAGGTTCGGGTGATTGGGATTGATCTCAACCTCGGGATTGATCTTCGGATATTTGGGCCGGTAATCCGGCATCGGGATCAGCATGGGCTTGGCCTCTCGAGGCGCGCATTCCTTCAAGGTCTCGTATAAGAACTTGATCGCCTTGGCCTTCTTCTTGGCCTTTTCATTCCACGCCCACAACACGAGGGGACCTGGAAAGATCGTGGGAACCGTCCCGCCCAGAAACATCCGGGCCGCTTCCTCAAAAGCTTCTTCCTCAGGAACAATCCGCCCATTGATGTGCGCCTGTCCGGGGTCCGGCAACGCATTGCCCATCGACGCCGCAGACGGCGGCAGGAACGCTTCAGGACCGGGTCGAACTGTATATTGACCAGGCTGTTGATTCATGCCATTCCCTTGGGCGAGCCCTTTATCCTGCAAGGTTCTGGACAAACGGAGAAATAGTATCACCAGGGTATATTTTTGGCTCTGGAAATGCAATCACAAAGAAGACCTACCCCCCGATGCAAACGGGCTATTTGCCCCTCCGAAGCTAGGCCTTTTGCCCCACGAACAATCAGGCCGAAAATTGGATTCTTCTCGTTGAAAATCTTCATAATTTTACCCGTACCCTCGCTCTCTTGTCAAACCGATTTTGCCTGAATTGGGAAGCTTCCAAATTGATTTCTCTGCCCTCCGGATTCTATAATGCCGCCCTCTCACATGCGCACACCGGAACTGAAGTCTACCATCCCCTTCTCCGCTTCCAACCCGTCCAGCGCTCGGCTGGCCTCGCTGATCGAAATCAGCCGTCTCCTCACATCATCGGTGGTTGACCTCGATCACCTCCTCGGCCTGATTCTGAAGACATCCAGCCAGCTGGTGGGATCAAAAGACAGCAGCCTTCTCCTCATCGACCCGGCGACCCAAGAACTGGTGTTCGTCATGGCGCAGGGCTCGGTCAGCGACAAGCTCAAGATGGTCCGGCTGGAGCCCGGAGAAGGGATCGCCGGCTGGGTGGTGAAACACGGGAAGGCGGTGCTGGTGAATGATGTCGAGCGGGACCCCCGGTTCACGGCCAAAATCGACAAGGCAACCGGTTTTCGGACCCGCGCTATTCTCGCCGTCCCGCTACAGGACCGCGGGAAAACGATCGGCGTCATCGAGGTGCTGAACCCTCACAAGGACAACCAGTTCGATCAGGAGGACCTCGAACTCCTGTCCGCGTTTGCCGCCCATGCCGCCGTGGCCATCAGAAACGCCCGCCTCGTCACGTCCATCAAAGAAACGAACCGGTATCTGCAGGCGGAGATCGACGAGCGCTACCGGACCCTCATCGGGAAAAGCACCAGCATCCAAACAGCGGTCCGCGCCGCTCAGAAAGTGGCGGAGGCTTCCGCGACCGTCCTCTTGCTCGGCGAAACCGGCGTGGGGAAGGAAATGTTCGCGCGGGCCATCCATGCCTGGAGCCCTCGCGCGGTCAAGCCCTTCGTCGCCGTGAATTGCGTCGCGCTCGCGGAGGGCCTGCTGGAAAACGAACTGTTCGGCCATGAGAAGGGCGCGTTTACCGGCGCGCACGAGAAAAAGAAGGGCCTGCTGGAGTTGGCGGAAGGCGGCACGATCTTTCTCGATGAAATCGGCGACACCAAACCGGAGTTTCAGGCAAAGCTCCTGCGCGTCCTTCAAACGCACCAATTCGAGCGCGTGGGAGGAACGGCCCTTATCAACGTGGACGTTCGCTTCATCGCCGCCACCAACAAAGATCTGGAGCGCGCCGTTCGTGCAGGAAGCTTCCGCAAAGATCTCTTCTTCCGGCTCAATGTGGTGACCATCACCGTGCCGCCCCTGCGCAACCGCAAGGAGGACATCCCGGCACTGGCCACCTTCTTCCTGCAGCGGTACAGTCGGGACATGAAACGCTCCAAGATGACCCTCAGTCCCGACGCGATGAAACAGCTCACGAACCACCACTGGCATGGAAACGTCCGAGAACTCGAGAACGTCATCGAGCGCGTGGTGGTGCTGGCCGCCGGGGATGTGATCGGCCCGCACGATCTCATGCTAAGTTCCGGCAACGCCTCTGACGCATTGGTCGAATCGCTGCTGGACCTCCCCTTCCACGATTCCGTTCAGGCGCACAAGAAGGCCCTCCTCCACTACGCCATCAACAAGACCAAGGGCAACAAAACCCAGGCGGCCGCCCTGCTCCAACTCCAGTCCACGTATCTGTTCCGCCTGTGCAAGCAGCTGGGCATCATGTGAATTCCGAAGACTCTAGGTCCCAGAAACA
>Ga0207646_10004314_pt1 | contig 15516 bp, 12 predicted proteins | sample KBSK5502metaG_FD_184343 | JGI IMG/M metagenome (GOLD analysis project Ga0207646, IMG submission 184343) | Corn, switchgrass and miscanthus rhizosphere microbial communities from Kellogg Biological Station, Michigan, USA - KBS K5-50-2 metaG... | ecosystem: Host-associated > Plants > Roots >... | reverse complement strand
GCGATTGGCCGGAGGTCCGTGAGCTACTTAACGGTACGATTAAACGACTGTCTCCGTTCCGCCAGCGGTGGCGGGCTTGCCAACGGCGGCGGAGCTATGACCGTGGCTGACCATTGCGGTGGCCGGGCCAGTGGAGGGCAGCGTGACCGAGCTCGCCGACGACCCAGGGACCCAGTCCCCGGCGGCCCAGTCCCCGGCGGCCCAGTCCCCGGCGGCCCAGTCCCCGGCGGCCCAGTCCCCGGCGGCATCGCGCAGCCCGTTGCTCGCGAGCCGGCACGCTGCCGCTGCCCGGCTGCGCCGTGCTTACGCAGCGATCCCGCCCGGCACTCCGGTCCGGCTGGCCAAATCCACGTCCAACCTGTTCAGGTTCCGCGAGTCCAGCGGTCCCGGCCTGGTCACGCTCGACGTGTCGGCATTCAGCAGCGCAGCGTGCGTCGATCCCGAGACGCGCACGGCGATCGTCGGCGGCATGACTACCTACGAGGACCTGGCCGACGCAACGCTGCGGCACGGCCTGATGCCGCTCGTCGTCCCGCAACTGAAGACGATCACGCTGGGCGGGGCGGTGTCGGGCTTGGGGATCGAGTCGTCATCGCTGCGCAACGGGCTTCCGCATGAGTCCGTGCTCGAGATGGAGATCCTGACCGGCGACGGCCGGGTGGTCACCGCCTCGCCGGGTTCTGAGCATGCCGCGCTGTACTGGGGTTTCCCCAATTCCTACGGCACGCTCGGCTACGCCCTCTGGCTCACGATCGCGCTCGAGCCGGTCAAGCCCTACGTGCACCTGCGGCACTTCAGGTTCGCCGGGCCGCAGGAGGCCATGACGGCGGTCGCGGAGATCGCCAGAGACGGCAGCTACCGCGGCCATCTGGCCGACTTCGTCGACGGGACTGCGTTCAGCACGGACGAGATCTACCTGACCGTGGGGGCGCACAGCGAGGTGGCGCCGTGGCTCAGCGATTACACCGGCCAGAACATCTATTACCAGTCGATCCGCGGCCCGCGGGATGACTTCCTGACCATCCGCGACTACCTGTGGCGGTGGGACACCGACTGGTTCTGGTGCTCGCGCGCGTTCGGCGTCCAGCGGCCGCTGATCCGCCGGATGTGGCCGCGCCGGTATCGGCGCTCTGACGTCTACCGCAAGCTGGTGGCGCTCGACCGCAGGCACCGGCTCACCAGCGCGCTTGATTCCAGGCGCGGCGCCCCCGCGCAGGAGTCCGTGATCCAGGATGTCGAGATTCCGGTCGGCCGGAGCGCGGAGTTCTACGAATTCTTCGCCGCGACTGTCGGCATGAGCCCGGTCTGGCTGTGCCCGCTGCGCCTGCGCGCCGACCGGGCCTGGCCGCTTTATCCGCTGCAGCCTGGCGAGGTATACGTGAACTTCGGATTCTGGGGCACTGTGGCCCTGCCGCCGGGAGCCCGCGACGGGTACTACAACAGGCAGGTCGAGGACAAGGTCACCGAGCTAGGCGGCCACAAGGGCCTCTACTCAACCTCGTATTACTCGCCGGAGGAGTTCTCGCGGCTCTACAACGGCCCCGGCCATGCCGACCTGAAGCGCGAGTACGACCCAGGCGGCCGCCTGGCCAGCCTCTACGACAAATGCGTTGGCGGAAAGTGAGGAAGGAGTCCTGTATGCCGCTAGCAGAGGTCTTCGAACGGGTCGCCGGCCCCGATGCTGACGTCGAATTCGTGGCGTTCGACGGCAGCAAGGCCGGCCGCCCCGGCTCCCCCGGAGTGACAATCTCCATCAAGACCCCGACGGCCGTGTCCTACCTGGCGCAGGCGCCGGGTGCCCTCGGGCTGGCCAGAGCCTACGTCTCCGGTCATCTTGACGTCGATGGCGACATGTACACGGCGCTGTCCAGGCTGGCCAGCGCCCAGCGGACGGATCTGTCGCTGCCCGAGCGGCTGTCCGTCCTTAATCAGCTTGGCGGCCCGAAGCTGCTCGCCCGCCGGGTCGCGCCGCCGCCGCAGGAGGTCAGGGTCATCCGGCACTGGCTGTCCGGGCGACGGCACTCCAGGGACCGCGACGCCACCGCGATCTCACACCACTACGACGTGTCCAATACGTTCTACGAGTGGGTGCTCGGCCCGTCGATGGCCTATACCTGCGCGTGCTATCTGCACGCGGGGGCGAGTCTGGAGCAGGCGCAGGAATACAAGTTCGACCTGGTGGCCAGGAAGATCGGGCTGGCGCCCGGGATGCGGCTGCTCGACGTGGGCTGCGGCTGGGGCGGCATGGTCATGCACGCGGCGCGCAAGTACCGCGTGCGCGCGCTCGGCGTCACGCTGTCCGAGCAGCAGGCCCTCTGGGCACAGAGGGCGATCAAGGAGGCGGGCCTTGAGGACCTAGCCGAGGTGCGGCATCTGGACTACCGCGAGGTCACTGAGACCGGCTTCGACGCGGTCAGCTCGATCGGGCTGACCGAGCACATCGGCAAGGCGCAGCTTCCCGGCTACTTCAGCTTCCTTTACGGCAAGCTCAACGCGGGCGGCCGGTTGCTGAATCACTGCATCACCAGGCCGGACAACCGCGGCCCGGCCCGGGTCACCGACGGGTTCATCTACCGGTACGTTTTCCCTGACGGCGAGCTCGAGGGCCCCGGATATCTGGTCTCCCAGATGCACGATGCCGGGTTCGAGGTCAGGCACGAGGAAAACCTGAGGGAGCACTACGCGCTCACTTTGGCCGCCTGGTGCGCCAACCTGGACGAGCACTGGGAGGAGGCAGTCGCCGACGTCGGTGATGCTACCGCCCGGGTCTGGCGGCTCTACATGGCCGGGTCGCGGGTCGGCTTCGAGCGCAACCAGATCCAGCTGCACCAAATACTGGGCGTCAAGCTAGCCGCCGACGGCCGGTCCAACATGCCCCTCCGCCCCAACTGGGAACGGCCTCCCGCGTAACCCAACGGCCAACCCGCTGAACCCTGGTGCTCTATAGGAACACCAGGGGTTCAGCGGGTCCCGGCAAGCTCGGCGCTATGGGCGGCGGTAGCTGGCTGCGACGGTGAAGGCCAGGTCGAGTGCCTGGCTGCGGTTGAGCCTGGGGTCACAGGCGGTTTCATAGCGCTGATGCAGGTCGTCGGCGACGATCTCGTGGCTGCCGCCCACGCATTCGGTCACGTTGTCGCCAGTGAACTCGATGTGAATGCCGCCCGGGTGAGTTCCGGCCGCGCGGTGTACGTCGAAGAAATCGTGCACCTCAGCAAGCACGTCGTCGAACCGCCTGGTCTTATGGCCGCTCGGCGCCTCGAAGGTGTTGCCGTGCATCGGGTCGCAGACCCACGCGACCGGCGCGCCGTCTTCGGCGACCGCCCGGACGAGGCCGGGCAGGACGTCGCGGATCCGGCCGGCTCCCATCCTGGTGATCAGCGTGAGCCTGCCTGGCTGGCGGCCCGGATTGAGCGCGGCGACCAACGCGAGCAGGTCGGCGGCGGAGGTGTCCGGGCCGATCTTCACCCCGATCGGGTTGCTGATCGAGCGCGCGAACTCGACGTGCGCACCGTCGGCCGCCCTTGTCCGCTCGCCAATCCACAGGAAGTGCGCCGACGTGTCGTACGCCCGGCCGGTCCGCGAGTCGAGCCTGGTCAGCGCGTGCTCGTAGTCGAGCAGCAGCGCCTCGTGGCTGGAGTAGAGCTCCACTGTGCGCAGCTCCTGCGGGTCGGCGCCGCAGGCCCGCATGAAGCTGAGTGCCCGGTCGATCTCGCCGGCCAGCCGCTCGTATCGTCGGCCAGCGGGGCTATCGGCAACGAAGTCCTGGTTCCACGCGTGGACCTGGTGCAGGTCCGCGTAACCGCCCGCGGTGAAGGCCCGGCACAGGTTCAGCGTCACGGCCGAGCTGTGGTAGGCGCTTACCAGCCGACCCGGATCGGGCTTCCTGGCCTGCGCAGAGAACTCCAGCCCGTTCACCGCGTCGCCTCGGTACGCGGGCAGCTCGACGCCGTCCCTGATTTCGGTCGGCTTCGATCGCGGCTTGGCGAACTGGCCTGCCATCCGGCCGATCTTGACCACCGGCACGCTGGCCCCGTAGGTGAGCACGACCGCCATCTGCAGCAGGGTCTGGAGCTTGGCCCGGACCGCCGCCGCGGTCGATCCGGCGAACGTCTCGGCGCAATCGCCGCCCTGCAGCACGAACGCCTCGCCGCGCGCGACCGCGGCAAGCCGCTCGGTCAGCTGGTCACACTCGCCGGCGAACACGAGCGGCGGCAATTTGCTGAGCTGAGTGGTGACCGCGGCGAGATGGCCGGGATCCGGCCAGTCCGGCTGCTGGGCAGCCGGGCGTCGGCGCCAGCTCGCGAGCTCTGTCCCGCCGTCGTCGCCGGGCTGCCGGGCGAGCTCAGCCCAGTCGCCGTCGCCGGGCCGCCGCGCGAGCCCGTCCGCGAGATCGAGCCAGCGCTCAGAGGGGGCGGTCGCCCTCATGCGGGCGACGCTGGCGAGGCGGGCGATGCGGGCGGGGGGTAGTCACTTATCACGGCTCTAAGCTAAGCGCAGCGCGGGCAGTGCTCAGGTATGAGGGTCCGATCTCGACGTCTGGCCGCGGGATCCGATGTGACGCCGCGGTCACCTTGCGGCCGGTCCGCGTTCGCGGTTCCCGGCGCGGGCAGTGACAATGGCAGCATGGATCCTGCGTCACTCGGTCGCCAGCGTGACCTCGTGCTGCTCGGATCGACCGGGTCCATCGGCACGCAGGCCGCCGACATCTTGCGGCGGAATCCTGGCCGGTTCCGCCTGACGGCGCTTGCCGCCGGCGGCGGCAAGCCCGACCTGCTGGCAAGCCAGGCGCTGGAGTTCGGCGCCGAGGTGGTGGCGGTCGCCAGCGAGCGCGCCGCCCCCGCGCTCAACGACGCGCTGCAGGCGCAGGCTCGGGAATCCGGCCAGCCCCTCCCGAAGGTGCTCGCCGGGCCGGCCGCTGTCGCCGAGGTCGCCGCCTGGCCGTCTGACGTCGTGCTGAACGCCGTCACCGGCGCGGTCGGGCTTGCCGCCACCCTGGCCGCGCTCGATGCCGGGCGCGTGCTGGCGCTGGCCAACAAGGAATCGCTGATCATGGGCGGTCACCTCGTCACTGACCGGGCGGCTCCCGGCCAGATCGTCCCGGTTGACTCCGAGCACTCGGCGATCGCCCAGTGCCTGCGGAGCGGGCGCTCAGCCGAGGTACGCAAGCTGGTGCTGACCGCTAGCGGCGGCCCGTTCCTGCACTGGACGCGGCAGCAAATGGCGAACGCGACGCCTGCCCAGGCGCTGGCGCACCCGACCTGGAACATGGGACCCGTCGTCACCATCAACTCGGCCACGCTGGTCAACAAGGGCCTGGAGGTGATCGAGGCCCATCTTCTGTTCGGAATAGGGCTAGATGACATCGAGGTCGTCATTCATCGCCAGTCGGTCGTTCACTCCATGGTGGAATTCACCGACGGATCGACGATCGCTCAGGCCAGCCCGCCGGACATGCGGATTCCGATTGCGCACGCGCTGGCCTGGCCGGAGCGGGTGGCGGGCGCTGCGCGCCCGGTCGACTGGACGATGCCGCACTCGTGGACCTTCGAGCCACTGGATGTCGAGGCATTCCCGGCTGTGGCTCTCGCCAGGGCGGCCGCCGAGGCGGCAGGCACCGTGCCGGCCGTCTACAACGCGGCGAACGAGGAGTGCGTCGCGGCGTTCTCCGAAGGCCGCATCCCTTTCGCCGGGATCGTCGACACCATTGCCCGGGTAGTCTCAGATCACGGCAGATCCGGCAGCCGGATCGCCGGGCTGGATGACATCCTTGCGGCTGATGCGTGGGCACGCCGGCGGGCTCGCGAGCTCACGCGGGCCGGGGTCGCATGATCAGGCGCCGAGAGCGGCCCGGCGTGGCACGGGAACGTAGCCGGGAGGGAGAATCGGCACGGTGACCTTCCTGATCGGCGTGCTCATCTTCGTGGTCGCCTTGCTGGTCTCCGTCATGCTGCATGAGGCAGGGCATTTCCTGACGGCCAAGGCCTTCGGCATGAAGGCGACGCAGTTCTTCGTGGGCTTCGGGTCCACGCTGTGGTCGCGACAGCGAGGCGAGACCGAGTACGGCATCAAGGCGCTCCCGATCGGCGGATTCGTCAAGATCACCGGAATGACCAGCATGGACGATGTGGACCCCGCCGACGAGCCGCGCTCGTTCCGTACCAAGCCAGGGTGGCAGCGCGCGATCGTGCTGGCGGCCGGTTCCTTCATGCACTTCGTGATCGCGTTGGTCCTCTTGTGGATCCTCGCGGTCGGCGTGGGAATCGCCGACCGGTCCGGCCCCACAGTCAGCGTGCTGCGCTGCGTGCCGGCCAAGCAGCAGGCCGCCTGCGCGCAGGGCGACCCGCGGTCACCAGCAGTGCTGGCGGGCTTGCGGTCCGGCGACAAGATCGTCGCCGTCGCCGGCCAGCCGGTGAGCAACTGGGCCCAGATCGGCGCCGCGATTAAGGCGCACCCCGCTGGCTCCCCGGTGTCGTTCACCATCGACCGCGGCGGCCGGCAGATCACCAAGGACGTCAGCCTGGCCAGCGTGAGCTGGCGGAAGGGCGCGTTCCTTGGCGTCGCGCCGCTCGTTGTCTACAACCGGGCCGGCCCGCTCCATGCAGTGTCGTACGCCGGGTCGCAGTTCGGCAGCATTGTCTCCCAGTCAGTTACCGCGCTGAGCCGGATACCGAAGGCCATCCCTTATCTGTTCTCCAAGGACCGCGCGAGCTCGCCTGGCGGCCAGGTCAGCAGCGTGGTTGGCGCCGCCAACATCACCGGAGATGTAGTCGCGGCGAGTATCGGCTGGCAGCAGAAGGTCTCAGTGGTGCTGCTGATTGTCATCGAGGTGAATATCTTCGTCGGGATATTCAACCTGCTGCCGCTGCTGCCCTTGGACGGGGGCCACCTGGCCATCGTGCTGTTCGAGCGCGCGCGAGCCTGGCTCGCCAGGATCTTCCGCAGGCCTGATCCCGGCCCGGTAGACATCAAGCGGCTGATCCCGGTGAGCGTCGGTGTCTTCGCTCTGCTCGTCGCGTTCGGCCTGCTGCTGATCGCTGCCGACGTCATCAACCCGCTATCCCTGAGCCAGTGACCGGAACGAGGAGTCCCATGACCGTCAACCTAGGCCTGCCCGAGCTGCCGCCTGCACCGCTGGCGCCTCGGCGGGTCTCCAGGCAGATCACGGTGGGCAAGGGCAAGCACGCGGTCCCTGTCGGTGGCGGCGCTCCCGTGTCCGTTCAGTCGATGACGACGACGCTGACCGCCGATGTCAACGCCACGCTGCAGCAGATCGCCGAGCTGACCGCGACGGGATGCCAGATTGTCAGGGTTGCCGTTCCCTCGCAGGATGACGCCGACGCACTGCCTGCGATTGCCCGCAAGTCGCAGATCCCGGTGATCGCCGACATTCACTTCCAGCCCAAGTATGTCTTCGCCGCGATCGACGCCGGGTGCGGAGCGGTCCGGGTGAACCCGGGGAACATCAAGCAGTTCGACGACAAGGTCGGGGAGATCGCGAGGGCAGCTGCCGACGCGCAGGTGCCGATCAGGATCGGCGTCAACGCCGGCTCGCTAGACAAGCGGCTGCTGGCCAAGTATGGCAAGGCGACGCCCGAGGCGCTGGCCGAGTCAGCGCTCTGGGAGTGCTCGCTGTTCGAGGAGCACGGCTTCCGCGACATCAAGATCTCGGTGAAGCACCACGACCCGGTCGTGATGATCAAGGCATACCGGCTGCTCGCGCAGCGATGCGACTACCCGCTGCACCTCGGCGTCACTGAGGCGGGACCGGCCTTCCAGGGCACGATCAAGTCGGCCGTGGCGTTCGGCGCGCTGCTCGCCGAGGGCATCGGCGACACCATTCGGGTATCCCTGTCGGCCCCGCCGGTAGAGGAAGTCAAGGTCGGCACGGCCATCCTGGAGTCGCTTGGCCTGCGCGACCGGGGGCTGGAGATCGTGTCTTGCCCGTCCTGCGGCCGGGCCCAGGTCGACGTCTACACCCTCGCTGACCAGGTGACCGCTGCCCTCGAGGGCCTGGACGTCCCGCTGCGCGTCGCGGTGATGGGCTGCGTCGTCAATGGTCCAGGCGAGGCCAGGGAGGCTGACCTGGGCGTCGCATCGGGTAATGGCAAGGGCCAGATCTTCGTGCGCGGCGAGGTGATCGCAACCGTTCCCGAGTCTCAGATCGTCGAGCGGCTGATTGATGAGGCCATGAAGCTAGCGGCGGCGACACCGGCGGCCGATGGATGAACACGGGCGCCTGACCATGAGGGCACGGGGCCTCCTCGCCGGAGCGGCGCTCGCGCTCATCGCCATCGCGGGATGCACGCAGGGTTCGCAGCCGTCGCCATCTCCCGGTCACCATGGCGGTTCGTCAGGCGGCACCCAGGGGACCCCTGGGTCTGCTCATCAGGCCGGCTTGAAGTGGCGCGCCTGCGGGAACTCGGGCTCGCGTCTGCGGTGCGCGAACCTGCGGGTGCCGCTGAGTTACAACCGCCCGAGCGGCCGGACAATCACGCTGGCGCTGTCGGAGGTCCCGGCGACTGCCCCGCCAAGCCAGCGCCAGGGCGTCTTGCTCGTCAACCCTGGCGGCCCGGGCGGCAGCGGCCTCAGCCTGGCGCCGTTCGTGGCGCAGGGTCTCAGCCCGGCCGTCGCCGCCCGGTACGACATCGTGGGATTCGACACCAGGGGCGTGGGGGCATCCAAACCCGCCCTGCACTGCGACCGGGCTTTCTTTGCCCAGGAGCGCCCCAATTACATCCCAGCGAACGCGGCGGCCGAGCAGGCGCTGATCGAGCGCGCGAAGGCATACGCGGCTGACTGCGCGCAGAAATACGGCCGGGTGCTGCCGTACATGACCACGGCCAATATCGCCAGGGACATGGACCAGATCCGCGCCGCCATGGGGCGGCGCACGCTGAGCTACCTCGGGTACTCCTACGGCACCTACATCGGCCAGGTCTACGCGACGCTGTTCCCGGCCCGGGTGCGCCGCATGGTGCTCGATAGCGTCGTGGACCCGACTGGCGTCTGGTACGCCGACAATCTTGCCCAGGATTACGCGTTTCAGGGCAGGATGCAGGCATTTTTCGGCTGGGCCGCCCGCTACAACCGGGTCTACCGTCTCGGGACGACCGCTGCCCAGGTCAGCCGCTCCTGGTACACGGCGCGGGCCAGGCTGGTCGCGCACCCGATCGCGCAGCCGAATGGCCCGAGCATCGGCCCTGATGAGTTCGACGACACTTACGTGGTCGGCGGCTACGACGACGGCTACTGGCCCCAGCTGGCCGCCGCGGTTGCCTCCTATCTGCACGCCGGTTCGACCGCCCCGCTGGTGTCGATCTTCAACCAGGTCGGCAAGCAGAATGAGAACGAGTTCGCCGTCTACAACGCCGTTGAGTGCACGGACGCGGCCTGGCCACGGAACTGGGCGAAGTGGGACTCCGACGCCAGGAAGATCTACCGGACGGCCCCGTTCGAAGCCTGGGACAATACCTGGTTCAACGCGGCATGCGCGTTCTGGCCGACCCGCGGGCCGGCCAAGCCGATGCGGATCGGTGCCGCCGGGCTGCCCGGCATCCTCATGCTCCAGGGCACGCTGGATGCCGCCACGCCGTACGCTGGCGCTCAGAATGCGCACAAGCAGCTGCCGACGGCCAGGATGGTCGTCGTCCGCGGTGGCGGCAATCACGGGCAGTCGCTCGCCTTCCCCGCCAATACGTGCGTCAATGGCTATCTGAACCGGTACCTGGCTACAGGGGCGCTGCCATCGAAGCCTGGCCTGGTCAATGCCACCTGCCCGGCGCTGCCTGACCCCACCCCCAGCGGCTGAGCTCGCCCGCCCGTTGCCGTTACGCTAAAGGGGTGCTGCGCACCAGGGCAGGGCAAACAGCCGCACTCAGGCTGCTCACCGATCGCGATCGCGACGAGGCACTGGCCCTGTGCGATCGTGATCCCGTCGCGAATGTCTTCGTCAGCGCGCGAGTTCGCTCCAGCGGGCTGGACCCGATCCGGCTCGGAGCCCAGGTCTGGGGATTCCACGAGGCGGCTCGCCTGGTATCGCTCTGCTACGTGGGCGCCAATATGGTCCCGGTCGAGGCTGTGCCAGCGGCGGTGACCGCGTTTGCGGACCGGGCCAGAAAGCAAGGGCGCCGGTGCTCCTCGATCGCCGGGCCGGCCGTCGTCGTCGATGACCTGTGGCGCCAGCTCGCCCCGTTCTGGGACCGGCCACGTGAGATCAGGCACCGCCAGCCGCTGATGGCGATCGCCGGCGACCCGCTCGTGCCGCCCGATCCGGCCGTGCGCCCGGTGCGGCCGGCCGAGGTCGGGATCCTGCTGCCCGCGAGCGTGGCCATGTTCACCGAGGAAGTAGGCGTCTCGCCGATCGGCGCCGACGGCGGCGCGGCCTATCGCGCCAGGGTCAGCGAGCTCGTCGCAGGCGGGCGGTCGCTGGCCAGGATCGAGGACGGGAAGATCGTCTTCAAGGCCGAGATCGGAGCCGTCACGCCGCGGGTCTGCCAGGTCCAGGGCGTCTGGGTTCCGCCCGAGCTGCGCGGCCGCGGGCGCGCCAGCCGGGGGATGGCCGCCGTCGTGGCCTTCGCCCGGCGGACCCTCGCGCCCGTGGTCAGCCTCTACGTGAACGATTTCAATATGTCGGCCAGGGGTGCCTACCGGCGAGTCGGTTTCGCCGAGGTTGGGACGTTCATGTCCGTGCTGTTCTAGCTGCGCAATATTCACGTGACCTCTGGCAGACCCGGTGCTAAGCTCCTATGCCCTTGCGCCCATTTCCCCCACGTCATCGAGGAGTTGCGCCATGGCTTCGGCCGTCGAAGACGACGCTGGCGCGGACCAGGTGCTGGCAGCGGAGCGGGATCATCTGGCGAGCTCGCGCGAGTTCCTGCGGCTCATGCGCGAGGACGTGCTCTCGCTGCCGGCGCTGGCAGGCGACCAGGTTTCGCAGGAGTATCTGAAGGCCGACCTGTACCGTCGGGCGCAGTCCCTGCGGGATCTGCCTGATACCCCGCTGTTCTTCGGCCGGCTGGACTACGCGCCTGGTCAGGCGGGGCCGGGTACGGAGTCCGAGCAGCGCGGGGACGCGGGCCAAGCAGCGCACCCGCCGGGTGAGCGGTTCCATATCGGGCGCCGGCACGTGCACGATCCGCAGGGCCACCCAGTGGTGATCGACTGGCGGGCACCGGTGTCCAGGCCGTTCTACCGGGCCAGCCAGGCTGACCCCATGGGCCTGACCCGGCGCCGCAGATTCGGGTTCAGTGGCGGGGAGCTGACCGCATTCGAAGACGAGGTATTCAGCGCCGCGCCCGTGCGGGTCATGGACAGCGGCCAATCCGCACCGGGCCAGGTTCGGGTCAGCCGGATCATGATCGAGGAAATCGAACGTCCGCGATCGGGGGCGATGCGCGATATCGTCGCCACGATCCAGCCGGAGCAGGACGATATCGTGCGCGCGAATGCCGCCGAGTCGGTCTGCGTGCAGGGTGCCCCTGGAACGGGCAAGACCGCCGTGGGCCTGCACCGGGTTGCATACCTGCTGTACGCATACCGGGAGCGGATGAGCCGGGGCGGCGTGCTGGTGCTCGGTCCGAACCGGGCCTTCCTGACCTATATCCGCAACGTCCTGCCGGCGCTCGGCGAATACGACGCGGAGCAGACATCGGTCACCGACATGATCTCGGCGGTGCCCGTCCGAGGCACTGACTCCGAGGAAGCGGCCCGGCTCAAGGGCGACGCCCGGATGGCCGAGGTGCTGCGCGCCGCGCTGTGGGACCGGATCGGCGAGCCCGCCGAGCCGATCATCTTGTCGCGGGGGGCACGCCGGTGGCGGGTGCCTGCCGATCGGATCGCGGAGCTGGTCGCCGAGTTGCGGGAGCGCGGCGTGCGATACGGCACAGGCCGGGACATGCTCTCGCACCGGATCGCGCACGTGATCCTCAGCCAGATGGAAGTCGCTGGCGAGACCTGCGACGACAGGACTCACGAGGCCGTCCGGCGGACTAGCCAGGTCAGGGCCGCCGTGACCTCGATCTGGCCGAAGGCCGACCCGCTGCGGGTGGTATTCGCCCTGCTGTCTGATGCCGGGGTGCTCAGCCGGGCCGCCGATGGCCTGCTCAGCCCGGCCGAGCAGGCTTCGATCGCCTCGCAGCGCCCGCCGCGCGGCCCGGCCGCTGCGCGCTGGTCGGCAGCCGATGCGGTCCTGATCGACGAGGTCTCGGACCTGATCGAGCGTACGCCGAGCCTCGCTCACATCGTTGTCGACGAGGCCCAGGACCTGTCGGCGATGGCGTGCCGGGCGATCGGCAGGCGGTGCACCACGGGATCGGTAACCGTGCTCGGCGATATCGCGCAGGGAACCACGGCCTGGGCGACGCCGAGCTGGGAGCGGCTCCTTGCCCATCTCGGCAAGCCGCAGGCGACGCTGGAGATACTCACGATCGGCTACCGGGTGCCGCGCCAGATTCTTGAGTTCGCGAGCTGGCTGCTCGGGCAGATCGCGCCGGACCTCGCACCCGCGGTGTCCGTGCGCCAGGATCCGGGCGCCCTCGTCATCACCGAGGTGCCCGTGACCGGCTTGGCGGCCGCCTTGTCGCGGGCCTGCGCCGACGCGCTCACCAGACCAGGATCGATCGCGGTGATTACCGCGGATGGTGCAGCGCCGGACGTTGCCGCGATGCTGACCCGCTCTGGGCTGCCGCACGTGATTCTCGACGGTGACTCGGGCGACACACAGCTGGTCGTCGTTCCGGTCAGCCTGGCCAAGGGCCTGGAATTCGACCACGTGATAGTCGTCGAGCCGAGCAGGATAGCCGCGGCTGAGGCGCGCGGCATGCAACGGCTGTATGTCGCGCTCACCAGGGCCGTCTCGCGGCTGACTGTTCTGCACACCGAGCCGTTGCCCGAGTCGCTGCGCGCGGGACGCTCGGCGCCGGGCGCGCCAGGATCGGCGCGCCCGGAATCGCCGGCGGCACGCGCCAATCTCGCGCCCTGCTGATCTCCATCGGCACTGACCAGGACGCGCTGGCCTAACGGGCGGTATGGCCGCCCGGCCGGCGTGAGGAGGAGCGCAGGCCGGGGAAGGTCTCTGCCCTGCCGCTCCAGCGTGCCGCCCGCACCGCCGAGTCCCGCATTCTGTGCGCGGCGAACGTCCGCAGCGCGCCATCGGGGACGGCGACTAGGCCCAGATACGCGGCCGTCACCTGCCACTCGAGCATCACCGCCAGCGACAGCGCAGCCGCGGGCGTGCGAACGCCGATCGGCAGCTGGTAGGCGGCGGCGGCAGGCTTCGGCTGCGCACCGCGCGCGGTAAGCATGGTGGTCAGGCTGTCCCTGGCCCGCTCGTGCGCCACACAGTCCTTGCTGGCCGCCGCGAACTGGCGGCCTGCAAGATGCGAGCCGATGACGCCGTAGCCGTAGCTCGCTGCCTGTTCGGCCGCGAGCGCGGCCTGGAGTGCGGCAATGTCCGTCGCGGTGCCGGTGCTCACCGGGCGCCCTTCGGATGGTCGAGCAGCACGACATGCGCGGCCTCTGACGCCGCGATGCTGGCCATCAGCTGCGCGAGCGCGGGCGGCACACCTGGTACCCAGCCGATTAGCCGGTCCGACGCGGCGCTCTCAGCCGTGGCGAGCGCAGCCAGGATGTCGCGCCATCCCGCCGGGAGCGGTGGCGGGGTCGGGCTCGGGTGCGGCCTCGCGGTAGCGACCCTCGGCGGGAGAACGAGGCGCGTCCGCAGCTGCGCTAGGTGTGCCTCATGCTCGGCGTGAATCGCCGAGACGACGGCCATGGCACGCTTGACGGCGCTAGGGGAGTCCTTGCCCGAGTCACCAGACCCGGTTAGCGGCCTCAGGGCAGACGTGTACCGCGCGACCATCAGCTCTTCCGCGGCGATCGCGTGCTCGAGCGCGACGACGTCAGCACCGGGCTTGGGCACCGGTCCGAGCACTTTGATGCCCGTACAGCCGACCAGCGTCAGCGAGCCCGCGGCTGCGGCCGCGAGCACGAGCCGCCGGGTCGGTTCGGCAACCACCTGACTCGCTCCCAATTCGCGCGCGGGCCGGGCGGCCACGGCCCGGCGATCTGTGTGCGGCACCCAGCATGCCATGCCCGCGCCATCTCGGCGCGCCATCCCGCCGCGCCGCGAGGCCGCCCGCTGGCGTTGAAGAGCAACAGGTCAGACCGTCAGGCCGCGTCCCCGGCTAGGCTAGAGCCCGGATGACAGGTCTAGGTCGCCGGCGAGGAGGCGTGATGCGCGAGAACCGTCGCGGTGCGCCCCGGCAGGCACGGGCCGCAGGCTACGGAGGCCGGCGTGGTGGATGGCGCGACGCGCGCGGCCAGGGTTCGGCCGGCCGTGCGAGCGGCCCTGGCAACGGGTGGGCCACCCGTGACGGCGGGCGGCCGGGTCCAGGCAACAGGGGCAGCGCTCCGGGCACGGCCGACACCGCGCGGGTAGCCAGCCTCATCGAGCCTGTGCTGCATGCCTTGGAGATGGACCTGGAGGCCGTCAAGATCGGGACCGCCGGGCGGCGCCGGGTGCTGCGTATCATCGTGGACGCCGACGGCGGAGTCAGCCTGGACGACATCGCCGAGGTGAGCCGGGAGGTCTCGGCGCGGCTTGATGCGAAGGACGCGATGGGCGAGGCGCCTTACACGCTGGAGGTGTCCTCGCCGGGGGTTGACCGGCCGCTGACCCAACCCAGGCACTGGCGGCGCGCGATCGGCAGGCTGGTCATTGTGCCGCTGGCAGGTCAGGATGCCGATTCGCAGCAGGATGCGCCCGTGCGTCCCGTTGATCATGAAGTACGAGTGATCGACGCGGATCAGGAGCGCGTCACGCTGCAGATCGACGGTGCGCAGCGCATTGTTCGCTACAGCGAGCTCGGACCAGGCCGGGTGCAGGTGGAGTTCGGCCGCCTGGCCGACGAGGACGACCTCGACGAGGCGGCCGGCGTCGGCGACCCCAGCAACTCCGGTGAGCCCACCGGAGGTCCGGACGAGGAGGAACCCGATGGACATTGACGTAACGGTCCTCCGCAGCCTTGAGGCCGAGAAGGACATCTCAATGGACCTCGTCATCAAGGCCATCGAAGATGCTCTGCTTGTCGCATACCACAAGTCCGAGGGCGCCGCTCCGACCGCCAGGGTCGAGGTGAACAGGAACACCGGGCACGTCACTGTCTGGGCAGCGGAGACCGACGAGAACGGCTTGCGGCTGCGGGAATATGACGACACGCCGGCTGGTTTCGGGAGAATTGCCGCGACCACGGCCGGCCAGGTGATCTTGCAGCGGCTGCGCGATGCGGAGGACGAGCTCACCTTCGGTGAGTTTGCTGGCCAGGAGGGCAACATCGTGGCCGGCGTGATCCAGCAGGGCAAGGACCCCAAGGCCGTGCTGGTTGACCTCGGCAGGATCGAGGCGATCCTGCCGCCGACCGAGCAGGTACCTGGCGAGCGGTACGTGCACGGTGAACGGCTGAAGTGCTACGTCCTGCACGTCAGGAAGGGTTTCAGGGGCCCGTCGGTTACCCTGTC
>Ga0207646_10004313_pt1 | contig 15517 bp, 16 predicted proteins | sample KBSK5502metaG_FD_184343 | JGI IMG/M metagenome (GOLD analysis project Ga0207646, IMG submission 184343) | Corn, switchgrass and miscanthus rhizosphere microbial communities from Kellogg Biological Station, Michigan, USA - KBS K5-50-2 metaG... | ecosystem: Host-associated > Plants > Roots >... | reverse complement strand
ACGCTCGACGCCGCCATCGTTTTCCACGATGGTGTCGCCTTTGACCTTGAGTACCGATCCGCTGCTTCGAGAGAACCACGACCAGATTCCTTCGCTGCGATTGCTGGCCGGATCGCCCGTGCGCGCGTCGATCGATCCGCCGGGATTGAGCCGCACCACCCGCATGCCGTTCTTGCGGGCCTGCTCGATGTAGTGCCAATCGGGAGGAACCCATTCCGGATTTTCCTCTTTCGAGACCACGCGGAGCTTCCCGATCGGAGTATCGAACACCCAGGTGTGACCGTCGATCGCCAACGTCGATCCCTTCCCGGTGGAGCAAACAGCTTGGAAGACTGTTTGACCGTTGTTTCGGACGTAGAGTTTATTTTCCGCAGTCGAAACGATGATCGTCTGACCGGTGTCGGGAACGTCATCGGTCTGCTTCTCGACTGTCTGCACCTTGCTCTGCAGGACGCTGACTTCGGCGGCGCGCCGCGCTGCTGTCTGCCGCAACGAACCGGCCTTGTTGCCGGTTCGCTCCGCGATCAACTGGTCGATCATCGCGACGCGATCGAGGCGGCGCAGGTCGCGGACATTGATCCATTCGCCCGCCACGGCTATCGATGCCAGTCCGAGGGCCAGGGCCAGCAGGGCCCAAGATCCGAGAAATCCAATCCAGCGAGGCATAGGTCTCCTAGAAAATGTACACCCGAGTATCCGTCGTGATCCGCGGCCAGATCGCTGCCAGATCGTCCTCGGGCACCATGAATGAACCCGGCTTCGGACCCTGCAGCGGGCTTTCCGGCGGGGGAGGCGAAGCGACGACGTAGTTGTTGGGAAGAAAAATCACGTAGTGCCCGAGCCAGTTGTGCAATACCGGCCGCCGCGCCGGCAGTGGCTGGTTGTGCAGCGCGTAGACCCATTCGGGGACCGGCGACTCATAGCTGTCATCCTTGCCGACGACATTGAAGGCGCCTTTCAGCGGATAGAACGTCCAGGTTTTTCCATCGCGCGATGTGATGGTCTTCGCTTCTCCGATCTGCACGTCAGCTTCGCGCACGACCGATTTTCCGATCCGGAACTGCATCTTCTTCTTCGCGGTGTCGATCGAGATATAGAAGTCGGCGCCCTGCTGCGACTGGAGGTACTGCATCCTTCCATCGAGCTCCTTCACGAGCTGGTCGCGGGTCAGCTCCATCTGCGCAAGATCGTCGCGGACGCGATTGAGCTCCGCAGGAGAGTTTGGAGCCGGCCGAAAGAGAACCGCGGACTTTTCTACAATCTCATTCCGCTGATGCTTGGCATAGGCGAACGTCGCCGCCGCGATGATCAGCAAAATCAGATTCAGCAAGAGCGGCGGGCGAGGAAAGCTCCGCCGCTCGGGTCCCGTACGTTCCATCCGAGCAGAAGAATAGGCGAGCGGCGTGCCAAATGTGGTGGCTTCAGGCCGGCGGAGTGAACCCGGCCGCAATATTCCCCCGTCGGGTGACAGCCCACACTGCTGCCATCAGCAAGAGTGCGAGGCCGAACGTGCAGACGATGGTCGCGCCTGTGGGCAGATCGAGCCTGAACGACAGCAGGATCCCCGCCGCGGTCACTAGCGCCCCCATCGTCCACCCGATGGCCAGCCGCTTTCCGATCGAGCGGCTGAAGAGCATCGCGGTCACCGACGGAACGATCAGATACGAGAAGACGAGAAGCACTCCCGCGATCGCGACCGATGATGTCACGACGAAGCCGAAGGAAGTGTAGAAGAGAAAGTCCCACAACTTCACGTTGTTAATCGACTCGCTACCGAGGGAAATCGCAAGAAATTTGCGCCGGAAGATGAAGTGAAACAGTCCCACCAGCGCGTAGAGAATCGCGGTCTTGATGACCGTGTACCAATTCACCGCCAGGATGTTTCCGACGAGCATGTCCTTTAGATGCTCAGTCTCCTGCGGCGCCTTGCTCATCACGAGAATGGCGGCGGCGGCCGAGACGGCGTAGACGATGCCGATGATCGCTTCCTGCGGAATGCGTGTCTCGCGATGGACGCGGGTAAGCGCGAAGATCGCCGCGCCGACGATTGTGAATCCGAGCGACCAGAAGTAGCTGACGCCGCTGTGCAAGTCATATCCGGCCAGAAACGCCACGGTGGTGCCCAGGGCTGCAATCTGTGCGAGCGAGAGGTCCACGAAGATGACGCCGCGCTCCACGACGTGGACGCCGAGGTACGCGTGAATTCCGGTCAAAACCAGGCCGGCGAGAAATGGCAGAAGCAGAAAAGTGAGAATGTCCATTACTTCAAAGCCTTCGTCAATTCGTTGAGGTCGTAGTCAAACAATTTGAAATAGTCATCGAGGCCGGCCTTGCCGCCGACGGAAGGGTAGAGCACGACGACTTTGGCACCGGTGCGCTCACCGATGAAATCGGGAGTCTTGCGATCGAAGTACGGCTCCATGATGATGGCCTTGATCTTCTGGTCCTTGATGAGATTGATGATCTCGAACGTGTGCGACGGCGATGGGGGGATTCCAGGCTTCGGCTCGACGGTCCCAGCAACTTGCAGGCCGAAGTGCCGCGCGAAATTGGGCCACGACGGGTGATAGGTCACAATCTTCGCCCCTCGAAAGGGAGCCATCTCTGCGACCCACCGCTTGTTCGCTTCATTCATCCGCACTTTGAAGTTGTTGAGACGCTGCGCGAAATATGGGCCATCGGCCGGGCGAAGCTCCGTCAGCTTGTTCGCGATCTCGATCGCCATGCGAACCGCGTTCGCGGGATCGAGCCAGTAATGCGGATTGCCGAGGGGATGGACGTCGCCCATCGAACGGTTGACCGCGCCCGACGGGCGATCGAGGATTTCGACGCCGAGCGACAAATCGAGGTAACCCTTCTGTCCCGGCCGGATGTCGTTGTTGCGGCTCTGATCGAGCAGCGGCGGCAGCCAGCCGATCTCGAGCTCCAGGCCGACGACCTCCAGAAGATCGGCCTTGCGCAGCAATAGCAAAAAGCTGGGCTTGGGCTCGATGAAATGTGGATCCTGGTAGCCCTTGCCGATGGAAGTGACCACCACGCGATCGCCGCCGATTTCTCGCGTCAAGGATGCCGGATCTTCCGTGGCAGTGACGACGTTCAGCTTCTCGGCCGCGCCGAGGTTGGCGGCCAGAAGCGAAAGGATTGCAAATGTGAGGATGCGTTTCATGAAGTCTCCTAGAACGTGTGCGCGCCGTGCGCGCCGATTGAGAATTGCAATTGAAAGAGAAACTCGTTGACTGAACGCCGGACATCGCCGTAGCGGATGCGCCGGAGCTCACCGCGAAGCTGGCTGAACTCCGACGGCCAGAAGGTCATCGTGGCCGCCGCGCCGCGATCGCTGAAACGAAAGGTAGAGGAATCTCCTACCACCGGCCGGTCGGAGGCGTCCAAGCGCAGACCCGCGAACCACCGCCGGTCGAGCTGACGGTCCGCGGAAACGTAGAAGCCCTGGAGATGATGGCCGACGTCAGGACGATCGTTCGTGACCGCTTCGAGCCGGCCGATGAATGACTTGTACAGTCCCTGCATCAGCGGCTTCCACCGGTAGGTGACATCGATGCCGCCAAACTGGTTCGCGCCACCCGCCAGGGAACCACGCGCGTAGCTGGTCCCGATTTCGATGTTGCTGTTCTCCGAGATGTCGCGGAACGCCTTGACATGGGCGTTATAGAAAAGATCGTTCAGGGCGCGGCGCTCGAAGACATTCTCGACGTCGCCTTTGAACACCTCTCCAGTTGCCTCGAGAAAAACGTTCCACGGATTGGGAAAGACTTTGCTGACCGAGATGCCGGTGTCATTGAGCCCTTCCTCACCGAACAGGTTGTGAACGACCAGGGGTTGATCGACCCATGGGCGCACGTGTGTGTGCCAGGTGTTGTCCTTGCCGAAGTAGGCCTTCATTTTTCCCACTTTGGCAGTCAGGTCGTAGGGGAGAGTGATGAAGTTGGCATAGCCCTCCTCCACATCGATCCCCGAAGGGGTGATCGAAAGGAAGACGTTCGCTTTGGCATACGGATCCACGAACGCCTGAAATGCCACTTCGGTCTCGTCGAGCTGCATCACAGGGCGCGCGCCACCCGGGCCGAATTCGTAAGGATTCGGCTGTCCCGCTTTGCCGAGGAAATTGCCGATGACGGAGATGTCGGGGTTGAAGACTTTGGTGGCGCCTGGATTGACAACGTTGTTGATTGTTTGCACATCCGTCAACGCAGTCGGCGGAGTTTCCTTCGCCGGCGTTTGCTCCGACGTCGCTGCCGTCGCGGATGGCGGAGCCGGCTGCTGCTGGACTGTTTCGACTTTGGTCAAATCTTCAATCGGAGCGGAGGCACCCGGGGGCGGCTGTCCACCGCCTTTGAGGCTGTCGATTTCCTTGCGGACATCCGACATCTGACGGCTCAAGTCGTCGAACCGTTTCTCGAGCTGTTGCACGCGCTGTTCGATCGTCTGCTGGGCTGTGAGCGGCATGGCGACCGCAAAGCCGATCATGAAGAATGCGAGTGGACCACGAGTGGCCATGAGTCCCTCCTTGCGTTGTGGCGTCGGAAGAGAGCGACAGCTACAGCGCTGGAGGAGCGCGGGAGGGGAGCTGCAACGGCACCGCGACCGTAATGGTCGTTACGGTCGTGGCTGCGAGCGTGTAGATGATGATGCGGTCTGCGGCCACGGACGGAGCGATGCTGGGGAGAGGACCGACTCCAATCGCGCAGATGGCACAGATGGAATTCGAATTTGTTATACCTTCGCGGAGAGGATGTTGGTGAAGCAGCGGCTCGGCGAGCAGTAAGGCCGCCAGGGGAAAAACAGATAGCACCAATCGCCGAAACATTCGCCTCGTCGGCATCATACAACGTAAGCGGACAGCGCAAACGCTGTATTCCGCGTGGAATAACGCCGAGCGGGAGCCGATTTCAGTAGCGTTTAGGAGATCGAAATGGCTGAGTCAAACGGAATCAAGCAGGTGACCGATCAGGACTTCGACCAGACTGTTCTGAAGGCCGGCAAACCGGCGTTCGTCGACTTCTGGGCGCCGTGGTGCGGTCCGTGCCGCATCATCGGTCCGATCGTCGAAGAGCTCGCGCCGTCCTATCAGGGGCGGGCGGTCATCACAAAGATGAACGTCGATGACAACCCGGAAGTGGCGCAGAAATACGGCGTCACATCCATCCCGACGCTCATGATGTTCAAAGACGGCAAGCTGGTCGATCGAGTGGTCGGCGCCATGCCGAAGGGCGAGCTGCAGAAGTTCATCGAGCGCAATCTGTAACACGATTTTGAGCGACAATCACAGGCCGGCCGCAAGCCGGCCTTTTTTGTCGATGCTCTCCGATCTCGATTCCCTCATGCGCGACCGCGGCATCGATGCCGTGATCGTGCCGATGCATGAGTCGGCGCACGCCGCGTTTCGCTGGATCACGCGCGGGGCGAAGGTGACGCGGGGCTACGCGGTCAAGTTGCTCGATCGCGCGCCGCTCCTGCTGGCTTACCCGATGGAGCGCGACGAGGCTGGCGCCACAGGCCTGGAGACGCGCCTGATCCACGATTTCGGCTACGACGCCATCTTCAAATCCGCTCCGAACGCGGTCGAGGCCTACGGCACGTTTTTCAACGGCGTTCTGCGCGAGCTCGGCGCGGGGAAGGTCATCGCCTTCGTGGGCAACGTGCCGTTCGATCTCTACTTCGGCATCGCCGAACGTATGGAGCAGCGCGGATGGAGCATCTACCGGAGCAGCGGCGATGATCTGACCCAGCTCGCGCGCAAGCGGAAGGAGGGGTGGGAAATCGAGACCGTGGCCTCCGTGGGTGCGCGCACCGAAGCGGTTGTCGATCGCGTGCGGCGCATTCTTCGCCAGTGCGTCGTCGAGGACGACCACCTGCTCTTTCAAGGCGAGGTGCTGACGCTGGGCAATCTCAAGCAGGTGGTTTCGCGCGAGATCGCGCGGCTCAACATGGTCGAGGACCACGAGACCATTCTGTCGCAAGGACGCGATGCCGGCATCCCGCATTCACGTGGCGATGCGGCCGCGGTCGTGCGGCCCTCGGTTCCAATCGTCCTCGATATCTTTCCTTCCGATCGCGACAGCGGATATTTCTTCGACCTAACGCGGACGTTTTGCGTGGGACCGATTCCGCCGGAGCTCCAGCGCATTCACGGCGATGTGCTGGCTGCTTTCCAGCTCGCTGCGGAGGAAATGCGCGCCGGCACCCCGGCCTCGTCATATCAGGCGCTGGTCTGCGACTTTTTCGAAGCCCGCGGCTACGCGACCATCCGCTCCAATCCTCAAACCGTTCACGGCTACGTCCACTCGCTTGGCCACGGCGTCGGGCTGGATGTTCACGAGAAGCCTTCTTTCAGCCTGGCGCCGAGCAATCGCGACACGATCGAAGTGGGCGACATCGTCACGATTGAGCCGGGTCTCTACTTCCCCGACCGCGAGATCGGCGTGCGCATCGAAGACACACTGGTCGTGCGCGAGGATGGTCGGGTGGAAACGCTCTGCCGCAGCGATCGCGCGCTCGCGCCCTAATTCCCGAACTTCTTGATCGCCTTGGTCAGGGTGTAGCCCTTCAGAAAAGTCTGCCTCCGATACCCACGGCCGTCATAAAAGTACACTGTGACTCCGGTGGGTTCCTCGAAGTAGAAGTGCGTCCCCATCGCCGCGGCTTTGAATACCACCTGCTGCCGGCCGTCGCCGGAGAGCGACGCGAGAAACATGGCCGTCGGATGCGGCACCGTTTCCGGAGCGATCCGCCTTGGCGGAACTGCAGCCGAAAGAGTGCAGGCGAAGAGCAGCAGGGCGATGTTAAGGCGGCTGAGCATGGTCGGTTATTGTAGTGCGGACCATGACAAGGTTTCTCATGGACGGACCGGTCGATGCCGCGAAGACCTATGTCTTTGCGCATGGCGCGGGCGGACCGATGGTCTCCGGCTTCATGAAGACGGTTGCGCGCGGCATCGCCGCCGCTGGGATTCGAGTGGTGCGATTTGAATTTCCGTATATGGCCGCCGGACGGCGACGTCCCGATCCGCAGAACATCCTGCTCGACTGTTTCCGCGAAGTTGTCAGCGAGCTTGGTTCTCCGGATAACTTAGTGATCGGCGGGAAGTCGATGGGTGGGCGGATGGCGAGCATGGTCGCCGACGAATTAGGCGTCGGGGGCCTGCTCGTCTACGGTTATCCCTTCCACCCGCCCGGCCGCCCGGAACGCCTTCGCACCGAGCATCTTGCGACACTCCGCACGAAGACTCTGATCGTGCAGGGGACGCGCGATCCGTTCGGATCCCGGACAGAGGTGGAGTCCTACGTCCTTTCACCCGGCATTACGATCGAGTGGATCGCAGAGGGGGACCACTCCCTTGGCAAGAACCTCGACCGGCCGATCGCCCACGGCGTGAGCTTCATCACATCGCTCTAGCGAGTTGGTCAATGTTTTGCTCGACAATTCTATACATGCGTCGAAAAGCATTAATCGTGGAAGACGACCCTGAGTCACGGCGCCTGCTGCGAAGGGTCGTCGAATCGCAGGATTGTGATGTCGACGAAGCAGGCGACGGCGTGCGCGCACTGGAAATGCTGGCGGAGAACGATTACGACATTGTGTTGCTTGACATCGTGCTGCCCAAACTCAGCGGCACGGCAGTCATGGAGCACTTGTACCTCACGAATCCGGCCATGCTCGAGCGCATCATCGTCGTCACGGGCTTGAACGTGGAAGATATCCGCAAGCTTTTTCCTACCGTTTGCCACGCCCTCTCGAAGCCGGTATTGCCGAAGCGCTTGATGGATTCGATTCACAAGTGCCTCGATGCCCGCCTTGATGAACATTTCACATCGCAATGACCGATCGCTGACGCTCCCACCGTCGCGCCGATTCCAGCCCTCCTTCTTTTGACAACGCGCCGCACGCCGCGGTCACGCGCCATTCCTAAACTAAGAATGACCCGAGAGGGTTACAACGCAGACACGCTTCCCTCCGGAAAGCGCGTTGTTCGAGAGAGAGACGGCAGGCGAGTGGGCAACCACTCGCTTGACTGTTTTTACCGCAACGGGGAGCGGGCGTCTCGCCCGCAGTCGCGGAGCGTCCCGCTCCGCGACCTTTCATGATCGGGCAAGATGCCCGATCATTGCGGGCGGGACGCCCGCTCTCCTCCTACATGTCCCGGAAGAACTGCTCCGGATCGGTGATCGTCGATTCGTACTCGGCCTGCAGATCGGTCTTGTGCTTCCACTCGATGTCGGCGAGCTCGAAGAACAGATTGGCGAGCTCGGAATCGGCGGGCGCGCGTTCGGCCATGAAACGGTAGTAGCTCTCCGAATCGCGTTCGCGCTCGAGCGACAGTTTCAACGCCCGCGTCAAGTCGAGGTCCCGGATCTCGGCATCCAGCTCCACGGTGACCGGCTGCGATTCGGGCGGTTCCTTTTTGAGCGTGTCGAGATATTTGCGTTCGAGCTTCGCGCGGTGCACTAACTCAGCGTCGGCCAGCTCGAGCATCCGCTTGCGCACGGCATCCGAGCCCGCGCGCTCCGCCATCATCTGGTAGTAACACCGCGTTTCTACCTCGGACTGAATCGCGTACCGCAGAACCTCTTCCACCGTCGTTTCGAGAGGCTTCATCGACCGGACCTCACGCGCCGCGATAGAGGTCGGGATTCAGCGGCGCATCGTCGGGATAAGGCGCCTCGCGCTTGGGCTGACCGAGGCCGGTCCCGCCGGCGGTTCCTTTCTTGTCCAGGGTGCCGTAGTACGGGCGCCAGCCCATCGGCTCGACCGGAAAATTCGGCGGCACGACCAGATCTCGAAGGCCCACCACCGCCCGCGCACGCGTGTCGATCGCCATCTCGTAGTCGCGCGTCATGTAAATCGCGTCCTCCGGGCAGGCATCCACACAGTAGCCGCAGAACACGCAGCGCAGGAGATCGATGTCATAGCGCACGGGAAACTTCTCGCGGGTGCGCTCGTCCTCGCCGGCTTCGATGGTGATGCATTCGGCGGGGCAGGCGGTGGAGCACATGTAGCACGCCACGCAGCGCGTGGTGCCATCTTCGCGAGTGGTCAGGATGTGCCGGCCGCGAAATCGCTCGGAGTACACGCGCTTCACTTCCGGATAGGAGATGATCGGAAGGTTCTTGTAGTGCAGGAGATTGTGCAAAAGATGCCGCAAGGTGATGAACATGCCGGCGATGACCTTCGGCAGGTAGATGCGCTCCGCGAATGAGAGCTTGCGCGGCACGACCTTGACGACGCCGGGCTGCACGCGTTCGATCGGCATCAGCGATCCAGCTCTCCCGCGATGATGTTCAGCGAGCCGAGCGCCGCGATGGCATCAGGAATCGCCTGGCCGGTGATCATCCGACCGTACGCCTGGTAAATCGCAAAGCAGGGCGGGCGACAGCGCACGCGATACGGATTCTTCGATCCGTCGGAGACAATGTAGAAGCCCAACTCTCCGTTGCCGCCCTCAACCTGGAAGTACGTTTCGCCGACCGGCGGCTGGATGCCGTGCATGATCAATTTGAAGTGGTAGATCAGCGACTCCATCTCGTTGTAAACCTTTTCCTTCGGCGGGAGGGCGACGTAGGGATTGTCGACGATCACCGGACCGGGAGGCAGGCCGCGATCGATGGCCTGCTGCAAAATGCGCAGAGACTGTCGCATCTCCTCCATTCGCACCAGATAGCGCGCGTACGTGTCGCCGCCCTCCGCGATCGGAACATCCCAATCGTAGGTCTCATATCCGAGGTAGGGATTGGTCTTGCGGACGTCGAAGGGGATGCCGCAGGCGCGCAGGCACGGGCCCGTGAATCCGAAATCGAGCGCGTCTTCGGGCGAGATCGGAGCGACGCCGATGACGCGATCGAGAAAGATCTTGTTGCGGTCGACGAGATTCTCCACGTCGTCGATGTACTTCGGAATCATGTTGACCAGCCGCTGCGCGTTCTGCAGGAAGTCGGGCGGAACATCGACCGCCAGCCCGCCGATGCGGGTGTAGCTCGGAAGCAGACGCGCGCCGCAGCACGACTCGATGAGGCCGTAGATCTCCTCGCGAGGCTGGAAGAGGTACCAGAAGTTTGTCAGCGCGCCCATGTCGACGAGGTTGGTGCCGATGCAGACGAGATGGTCGGCAATGCGCATGAATTCCGACAACACCAGGCGCACGTACTGCGCCCGCGCCGGGACGTCGAGGCCGAGGAGCTTCTCGACCGCCATGCAGTAGCCGACGTTGTTGATGATCGCGGACATGTAGTTGAGCCTGTCGGTGAACGGAATGGCCTGCTGATAAGTGTGTGTCTCGCAGCTCTTTTCAAAGCAGCGATGCAGATATCCGATCTCCTGTTCGGCGCCGATGATGGTCTCGCCGTCGAGTGTGACGACGATGCGCAGCGTGCCGTGGGTCGCAGGATGGGAAGGGCCTAGGTTCAGGGTGACGCGCTCGAAGTCGGTGTCGACGTTCTCAAAACGTGCATCAATAGTAGGTATAATTCTCGCAACATCTTTTTCGGTGCAGAGCCATCGCTGCGCCGGGTCGTAGTCCTTCCGCATCGCGTGTCCCTGGAAAGCCTCGTGCGTGAGAATGCGGCGAAGATTCGGATGTCCGTCGAAGCGGACGCCGTACATGTCCCACGCCTCGCGCTCGAACCAGTCGAAGCCTTTGAAGACACTCAACGAGGACGGCACCGGTTCGTCTTCGCCGACGCGCACCTTGAGCCGCATGCGCTCGTTGCTCGAGAGTGAGTAGAGCTGATACATGACGTCGAAACGCTTCTCGCGCTCGGGATAGTCGACCGCCCACAGATCGAGCGGAAGAGTGAATTTCAGATCATTCTTGAAAGCTCGCAGCGTTTCGATGATTCGCTCTTTGCCGACGACGAATGTCGGCAAGTCCTGGCCCCGCTCCTGCTCGATCTTCAGCCGTCCGGCGATCTCCGCGCCGCGTGCGTCCATCTTCCCGACATCGGCCGGTACGTACGGCTCGCGATTGGTCGGCGCGGGGCCGGTGTAGGGCGTGGCGCTGAACTTGGTGAGAGTGCTCATTTTTGGGTTGCTTGGTTGCTGAGTTGCTCGGTTGCTGAACCTAGCAACCCAGCAACCCAGTAACCCAGTAACCTTTCAGTCATCTCCTGATCTCTCCGCGCTCGATCTTTTCCTTCAGCTTCAGAATGCCGTACATCAATCCCTCGGGAGTGGGCGGACAGCCTGGCACCCAGATGTCGACGGGGATGACCTCATCGATGCCCTGCACCACGTGGTACATGCGATAGAAGCCGCCGGACGTTGCGCAGGCGCCCATCGCGATCACGTATTTCGGCTCCGGCATCTGCTCGTAAATCTTCTTCATCACGGGCGCCATCTTGTCCACGATCGTGCCCGCGACAATCATCAGATCCGCCTGCCTGGGCGAGAAGCGCACGACCTCGGCGCCGAAGCGCGAGATGTCGTAGTGCGACGAGACCATGGACATGAACTCGATCGCGCAGCAGGCCGTGCCGAAGGGGAGGGGCCACAGCGAATTCCCGCGCGCCCACCCGATCATCGTGTCGAGCTTAGTGGTGAGATAGCTTCCGCCGCCGAGGTCGTCGATTTCGCGGCCGGCCTCGCCGGGCAGCGTGATCAGGCCCTTTTCTGGGCCCTCGCCAGGCGGCTCGGCGACTTTGCGGGCGATGATGGAGTCAGGATTGCCGATTTTCTGAGCGGGCATTGCAGTGTGCGGCGCGGAATGATGCCACACCGAGAGGATCTTAGGCGCTTGAGAAACTTTTCACAAGCTCATCCGGTGCTCTTGAAAAAACTTCTCGATCCTCTCCGCCACCCGATCCGCCCGCCACTGCTGCGCAATCTCGCGGCCCCGCTGACGGACGCTCTGGCGCACCTCGGCGTCGCTCAACAATTCGATCAGTTTTTCGCCCAGCTCGATCGCGTTTTCTTCAGGAGCGAACAGGGCGTAATCGCGTTTTTCATCGAAGGAAAGGTGCAGTGGAATGGAGGTCATCACGATCGCAACCCCTGACGCCAAGGCTTCGGCGGTGGTCAGCGCGAATTGCTCATCGCGATGGTGCGGAGCGATCAAGACATCGCAGGAATGCATCAGGCGCGTCATCTCGCTGCGGTCGAGCGCAACGTGGAATTCCTGCACCGCGTCGAGCGGCTCCTCGCGCGATGGGGCGAACGCGGCCACGCGGATCAGATCGAATTTCTGATGGAACCAGCGTGCGTGTGCCGCGGCCCCATATCCGTCGTCAATGCCTTTCGATTCTGACTGCGATGTTCCGGCCAGCAGAACGCGCAGAGGCTGATGTTCCGGCGGTATGCGCGCGCGAAAGAACTCGTCGTCGACGATGCGGCCGGTCTCGATCGGAATGCTGATGCCGTTCCGGCCGATCACGAAGTCATCTTCGCCCGCGTTGTACTCCTGAAAATGGTCGACGTAGATCCACTCCGCGCGCGAGCTGCGCCATGTCAGCGGCGATCCTTCGGTGACGATCCGCACGCGATGCCCGCGGGCGATCAGAGCATCCGCCTGAGCGACTGCCGTGGCCGTGATGCTCGATATGCTCGTGTCTTCGAGCAGATACGCCAGCTTCATGAATCGTTGCGCGCGGTAACGTAATAGCCGTGCGCCATCAGATCTTCGCGCGAAAAGGGGATTCCTGAATTTTCCAGCGACTCGATCAACCATCGCGTGCCGACGGACTGGATGGCCTCCTGACGATCGATGCGCTCGACGGTCCAGCCGGCGATTGACAGCATCTCGGCAATCGAATGCTGCGTGAAAAAGCGCAGATGGCCGACGCAGGTCAGTCCCATATAGACGTAATCGAAGCGCCCGGCGAGCAGATCGCGGATGATGGCAGCGTTCGCGATGTTCGGTATTGAGAGCAGCAGGTGACCGCCAGGCGCCGTGATCCCGCGCAGATCCGCCAGGAAGGACCACGGATCGTCCAGGTGTTCGATGACGTCGCCGCCGATGATCCAATCGAACTTGTCGGCGAGCAACTCGACGATCTCGCGCACGTCGCCGCAATAGACGTCATCGATGCGTTTCCGCGCGATGGCGGCTGCGTGGCGATCGATCTCCACGCCGACGACGCGGCACTTCTGCCGCTTCTTGAGCGCTTCACCCAGAGGCGCTTCGCCGCAGCCGAGCTCGAGGATGTTCTTGGCGTCGCTCGGAATCCGTTCGAGCAAGTCGAGTCGGGTCTGCCCTCGCATCGAGGCGAAGCGATGCACGAAATCGTTGGACGAGATGCCGACGGTCTTGCCCCGCAGCACGTCGCGAATAGGAACCTCAGCCGCGTCGAGAAGATCGATGCTGCAGGCAAAGACGAGAGGGTCAGTTGCATCCCAGGTTGTCGACTGCATCATCGACGGCTCGGCCTCGAGCTCAGCCTGCAGCGCCTGCAGCTCCCTCACGGTGACATAAGGCGCGAGCGTCCGGCGCTGCAGGGGATTTGCGGAATCATTCGTGACCGGAACGACCGCGTCGACTGCATTCGCGGTCAGCAGCGCGACCAGTCTCTCCGGAAGCCTGGGCGAGGCCAGGGCGAGCGAATCCGTAAAGACCACGACATGCTGGGCCTCGATCTCTCCTGCCGCGTCGCAAGCTTTGTCGGCCGGCGAGTAGGGGTGCACGTCCGCCCCCCCGCCGCGCAGAATGGTCCGCGCCTGCCAACTGGCGTAACGCTCCTCGATCGCAGGGTGATCGAGATGTGGAAAGAGGACGGAGACCATCAAGATGGAGAATAATGGATCAGACTGCAGAATTGAGAAGCACGACGCAGCGTTCCGTCGTTGCGTATAACTGAAGATATGTCTGTGACCGCCGAGGTTCGCGTCAATCCGTATCTGCACATTGACGAAAACCGCATCTACAACCCGTTGACCGACCGCGCCATCACGCCCGCGGATGCGGAGTGGCCGCGCGTGCGGGCGTTCCTCGACGGAGGCGAGGCCGACGAGTCTCTGGTGGCATCAGGGTGGGTCGTTCCGGCAGGCCAGGACCTCTCGCGCCAATACCGCCTGAAGATCGTCTCGCTCGAGACGATGACCGCCTGCAACCAGAAATGCTATTTCTGCCCGGTCTCCATCGCTCCTCGGCCTGACGAAGAAATGCCGGATGCGCTTTTCCGGCAAATAGTCAATGAGTTGACTAATTACCGCGACACGATCGAAGGCGTGTTTCTACAGAGCTACAACGAGCCCACCATCGAGCGCCGCTTCGTCGATCTGTGCAGCGCACTGTTCGCCGCGCGCCTTCCGGTGGCCGTGCTGACCAATGCCACCGGCCTGACGCCGGCGCGAACCGACGCCTTGATGCGCACAGGGACGCTTCGCTACCTCTGCGTGAATCTTTCCACCATCGACCGCCAGCGCTACAAGCGCGATCGCGGCGGCGATCACCTCGACCTCGTCCTGCGCAATCTCGACTACATGGCCAACAAGGCGGTTGCCGACGAAATGAAGATCGTGGTGCTCGGCGAGATGGACGCGGTTCATCACGCCGATTTTGAAGCTGTTCGCGACCGTTTTGCGAATACACGCTTCGAGGTGGAGTTGCATCACGCCACCGATCGCGCCGGCTGGCTGGAAATCGGCCTTCGCCGTCCCGAGCCTGTCCGCGCCCTCGGCGGCTGCGATCTGATGGGCTCCCGGCCGCTGCAGCATCTGCACATCACGCCGCGGGGCACATGCATCCTCTGCTGTCAGGATTACGACGAGAACTATGTCGTCGGCGATCTGACGACATCCACCATCGCGCAGGTGCTCGAAAGCGACGCCATGGCCAAAATGCGGCGCTGGGTCTACGGCGTCGAGGAAGCTCCCGACGATTTCATCTGCCGCACCTGCGTCTTTGCGCTTCAGCGTCGCTGAAGGCGCTCGCTGAAAAAACTCTCCAGTCGAGCGGCAGTCTTCTCGGCGCGAAACTGCTCCACGAGTTCGCGTCCGCGCGTCGCGAGACGCCGCTGCAACTCATAGTCTCCCAGCAGTCGCACGAGCGCCTCGGCCACGGCTGGTCCATCTTCTTCCGCAACGAACAGCGCGTAGTCGTGAACCCCATCCCACGACAGGAATGATGGGATTTCGGTGAGCACCGTTGGAACGCCGGATGCCATTGCCTCCGCGGCCGGCAGTCCGAATCCTTCTTGCGCGCGGCTGGGCCCGAGGAAAATGTCACATGAGGCGATGAGCTTGGCCATCTCGCACGTGTCGAGCGCCGTGTGAAACTCGCTGGCGAGATCGACCGGTTCGTCGCGCGCCGGTGCCCATTGTGAAACGCGGACGAGATCGAAGCGCGCGCCGCGCTGCCGCGCCTGACGCACCGCCTGGTACCCGATGTCGACGCCTTTGAAATCCGCCTGCGCCGGTCCGACGAGCAGGACTCGCGGCACGCCTGCGCGAGCTGCGCTTCGCTGCTGATAGAAGATCGCATCGACGATCTGGCCGATGTATGTAGCATCGTCATAGAACTGCCGGCAGATGTCCACGAGATGCGGCGATACCGTGATCTTCGGAATCGGCAAGC
>Ga0207646_10004309_pt1 | contig 15524 bp, 18 predicted proteins | sample KBSK5502metaG_FD_184343 | JGI IMG/M metagenome (GOLD analysis project Ga0207646, IMG submission 184343) | Corn, switchgrass and miscanthus rhizosphere microbial communities from Kellogg Biological Station, Michigan, USA - KBS K5-50-2 metaG... | ecosystem: Host-associated > Plants > Roots >... | reverse complement strand
CACCGTAGCCGTCGCGGCGGCGACGGGTAAGGAGCTGTGGAAGACCAAGATCGCGGACCTCTCCCAGGGCGAGACCACGCCGGTCGCACCCCTCGTCGTGAAGCATCGGGTCATCGTAGGTGCGTCGGGCGGCGAGTTCGGCATTCACGGCTGGCTCAAGGGACTCGATCTCGAGACGGGCCGGATCGTTTGGACCGCCTACAACATCGGTCCCGATAGCCAGATCCTGGCGAAGCCCGGAATCTTCAAGCCGTTCTACGATCGGGGCACCGAGCTGGCGCTCACGAGCTGGCCCGCCGACGTGTGGAAGAACGGTGGTGCGCCGGTGTGGGGATGGATGTCCTACGATCCCGACCTCGACCTGCTCTACTACGGCACCGGCAATCCGGCGCCCTACAACCCCGAGCAGCGCGCCGGCGACAACAAGTGGACCGCCAGCGTCCTGGCCCGCCGACCGGAGGACGGCACGCTGGTGTGGGCGTACCAGTTCACGCCACACGACAGTTGGGACTTCGATGCCGCTTCGGAGATGATCCTCGCCGACCTGGCCGTGAATGACCGGCCAAGGAAGGTCCTCGTCCATTTCGACAAGAACGGCTTCGCGTATACCATAGACCGCGCCACGGGCGAGGTGCTGGTTGCCCAGCCGTTCGTGGACGTCAACTGGGCGAAGCGGGTAGACGTCGCGACCGGCCGACCCGTGGTCGATTCCACCAAGCTGACGGGCGCGTCCCGCGGGAACGTCAAGGAGATCTGTCCGACGCTCGAAGGCGGCAAGAGCCCTGCGTCGCCGGCGGCGTACTCACCACGTACAGGGCTCTTCTACCTCGCGACCAACAACATGTGCATGGATTACCAGGCGACCCAGGCGACTCGCATCGCCGGGACGCCGTTCATCGGCGCGAACACTCCTTACCACGCGGGTCGGGGCGGGTACATGGGGGCGTTCATCGCCTGGGATGCGGCCGCCGGTAAGAAAGTATGGCAGGTGACGGAACCCTACCCGGTGTGGAGCGGCGCGGTCGTCACCGCGGGCGACGTCGCGTTCTACGGCACGCTCGATGGTTGGTTCAAGGCGGCGGACGCGAGGACCGGCAAAGTCCTGTGGCGGTTCAAGGTCGGATCGGGCGTGGTGGGGAACCCGATCACGTACACGGGCCGCGACGGCAAGCAGTACGTGGCCGTCTACGCGGGGATCGGCGGCGACTGGTTCCTCCTCTCGGGAGACGTCCGGTCGGATGACCCGGCGGACGTGCGGCCGCCGGCGGACTTCATGCCGGACATCGCCCGGCATACGAGCCAGGGAGGGATCGTATGGATCTTCGCCCTGTAGCCCTCGCTCTCGTCGTCTCCGCTGCGTGCCGCGGCCACGAGACCCTCCCTCCCGTGCGACACGAGGCGCGCGTTTTCGCGGGCGGCGTCACACCGCCGGCAGGCGCACCGCTGGCCTCCGAGAATCCCTTCCGGGGAGATCGGCAGTCGGCGGCGGAGGGCGAGCGCACATTCGGCGTGATGAACTGCGACGGCTGTCACGGTGGCGGGGCGGTGGGCTGGGTGGGCCCCAGCCTGCGCGACGGCCGGTGGCGCTACGGCGGCGCCGACGGTGACATCTTCCAGTCGATCTATTACGGCCAGCCGCACGGCATGCCGGCGTACGGCGGCCTGTTGCCACCCACCGCCATCTGGAAACTCGTGACCTACCTTCAGTCGCTCGAGCCGCCGGCCAACGTGCCGACTGAGTCGTGGAGGTAGCCGTGCGCCTGCTGGGCGGTGTGCTGGGCGCCGTGCTGCTCGCCACGGTGCTATGGGATGCGTTCGAGACGATCATCCTGCCGCGGCGCGTGAGCGGGCGGATCCGCCTCACGCGGTTGTTCTACCGCTCGACGTGGATCCCGTGGCGGGCCGCCGCGAGAGCTCTGTCGGGCCGGAAGCGCGACGTATTCCTCTCGATTTTCGGTCCGCTCTCCTTGATTCTACTGCTCGCGATTTGGGCGCTCGGGAGCGTGTTTTCGTTCGGCCTGCTGCAGTGGGCCGCGGGCTCGGCTATGAGGATCGTAGGAGACGGGGGCGGGGGCGGGGGCGCGCCCGGGTTTTGGTCGGATGTGTACATGAGCGGCACGACATTTTTCACGCTCGGCCTGGGCGACGTGGTGCCGCGCACCACGCTCGCGAAGACGCTCACCGTGATCGAGGCCGGAACGGGCTTCGCGTTTCTCGCCGCGGTCATCGGCTACTTCCCGGTGATCTATCAGGCGTTCTCGCGGCGCGAGGTGGCCATCTCGCTGCTCGATGCGCGCGCCGGCTCGCCGCCCAGCGCTTCGGAGCTGTTGTGGCGGCACCGCGGCGACCCCGGCGCCGGCGCACTCACCGAGCTGTTGCGCGACTGGGAGCGCTGGGCCGCCGACGTGCTCGAGAGTCACCTCTCCTATCCCCCGCTCGCCTACTTCCGGTCGCAGCACTACAACGAGTCGTGGCTCGCCGCGCTCACCACCATCCTCGACGCGAGCGCGCTCGTGATGATCGGCCTCGAGGGCTGGTGCGCGCGCCAGGCGGAGCTGACGTTCGCCATGGCTCGGCATGCGGTCGTGGACCTGGCGCAGGTGTTCAGCACGCCGCCGGAGCGGCAGGGGGAGCGTCTCGGTTCGGCCCAGCTGGCCAAGCTCCGGGAGCGGCTGGCCCGCGGCGGGCTCGCGCTGCGGGACCGGCCCGACTTCGAGGCGCGGCTCACCGAGCTGCGCCGGATGTACGAGCCCTACGTCGGGGCGCTGGCGCACTACCTCTCGGTGCCGCTGCCGTCCTGGGTGCGCGAAGTCGAACGTCCAGACAACTGGCAGACGAGCGCCTGGGACAAGGTCGTGCGGTTGCCGGAGCGGGGACGGGTGGCGGGTGGCGGGGAGGAGCACTTCTAGCTTCTTGGCACGCCGGGCTTGCGCCCGGGGTCAGTAGTTCACCCCTCAAAATCGGATATCGGACGACCGCCGCCTCTCGATACACTGATCGATGGGGATGATCGGTCGTGCGTCGGCGTGCGCAGTGCTGGCTTTGACTTGGGTGACGCCCGTCGGGGCTCAGCTTGCGACTCCCGAAGCGGCGATTCGCGCGCAGGTCCAGGGGTTCTATCGCGACGACCGGGACAACCGCTGGCCCGACGTGCTCGATCACTTCTGGGTTGGGAAGATCACCGCCCGCTGGACGGCGCCGACATCCAATCCAACCTGGGTAGGGGCGCATCCAGTTGAGGGCCATTCGGCGTGCCTGCCCGGGGAAGATCACGTGCTATCCGTGGCGCTGATCGACGACCGCTGGGCGCGCGTGTTCGTAACGCGGTGCGGAGGCGGGCCACCTGACGAGCTCTGGATGTTGCGGGTGGGTGAGGACTGGAGGATCGCGCGGATGATCCGCGGCTAGCCCGTCTGTTCTCACTGACCCCGGGCGCAAGCCCGGGGATCCCCCATAGCGGGCATCGGGGCCGCCTTACGGGCGTGTGCTGCCGAGCCGGACTCCCACCTCGTCGAGGTGGTCCAAGAGGTCCGCCGGATCCTGGTACACCCGGTACGCCCCCGCGCGCTCGAGCTCTTCTTCTCCGTAGCCACCCGACAGCAGTCCTACGCCGAGGGCGCGGGCGCGGCGCGCCGCGAGCAGGTCCCACACGCTGTCCCCGACCACGATCGACTCGTCGATCGGGACCCCCAACCGTTCGGCGCCCGCGAAGAAAAGATCAGGATCGGGCTTTGCGCGCTCCACCTGGTCGCGGGTCACGATCGGTACCCCGGCGGGAATGTCGAGCATGTCGAGGTTGGGCTGGGCGCTCTCCATTCGTCCACTGGTGCCGATTGCCCAGGGCACGCCTACCTTCGTCAGGTAGGCGAGCAGCTCGCGGGCGCCCGGGAGGGGACGCACCTGTGACACCTGGCGAGCGTAGGCTTCGGCATGCACGCGCCGGATCTGGGCCGCCTGCTCGGGCTTGAGCTCGCGGCCGGTCTCGCGGAACAGTGCGTGGACGAACAGGCCGCCGCTCATGCCGATGCGGCGGTGGATGCGCCACACCGCGAGCTCGATGCCGACGCTCTCGAGCGCTTCGCGCCACGCCAGCACGTGCTGGTACACACTGTCCACGAGCGTGCCGTCGAGATCGAAGAGGAAGGCGGGGCCGGAGGGCATGGTGGGGTAATGTAATCGCCCTGCACGACGTAGGGGCGCAACATGTTGCGCCCCTACGCCTCTGCGTGACGCCTTCGTGCCACGTTGTTGCTCGACGCCTCCTTTATTTCAACAGCATATCATGCGGACGCGCCTGCCCCGTCGGGAAATGCTCGAAGTCCACGTCGAACTTCGTATCGAGGGTCATTCCGCTCGGCCCTACGTTTACGAGCCGCACCCGGTAGGGAACTTTCCCGTCCAGGTTCGAGAGCAACGAATTACTCACGTACAGCCGCTTGTTGTCGGGCGTGAGCTTCATCATTTGTGCCTGCGCAATGGCCACGGTACTCACGAGCTTCGGCTGCATCGGATCGGCGACATCGTACTGCTGCACCGCGCCCCCGCCGAATAGCGATACGAACAGGAACTTGTTGTCGTACGAGATCCGCATGTCTGCCGGCAGTGAGCCGTCGGCCAGCTTGATCACGCGGTGGAAGGCGAGCTTGCCGTCGGGGCCGACTTGCCAATGCCACACGCTGTTGCCGAACGCGCAGTTGATGAACCCCCCGCGCGCCGCGGCGCCGTGCAGCCAGCGGACCTCGAGCGGCGACTTGTCGAGGTGCTCGACCTGGAGGACCTTGCCGGTCTTCCAGTCCCACGCCACGACCTCGTCACCCACCTGGTCCATTGGCGTGTTGCCGGCCTTGACGGCATGGGGATGCGCCCAGCTCGACGTGACGATCAGGTTCAGCTCCGGCTTGATCCCGACGTCGTACATGTAGTCGGGCGCGGGATGCGCCTCGAGGAAGTTGCCGTCGTTGTCGAGCTTCACCAGCGCGCCCGGCGCGCCGCCTTCTTTCGAGCCGAGCATCGCGATGATCACGCCACCGGGCACGGCGTAGAAAGTGTGGGGGCCCGAGAAGCCGGTGCTCGCGGCGAGGTCGGGGACCGTCTTGAGGAGCTTCGGGTGCTTGGGATCGGTGGCGACGTCGTAGATGAACAGTCGGTTCGAAAACAGCCCACCGGCGAAGATCCGATCGGCGTTGGCGGTGTAGCCGAAGTGGTGCGCTTCGTTCCCGGGCGACCCGGTCGGCGCCGTCGCGATCACTTTTCCGTAGCTCGGCGACGCGGGGTCGGCGTCGAGCACCGACAGGAAGTCGGGGTCTTTCTGATCGGCGTCGCTGGTCCAGACGTACAGCAGGGACTCGTGCTGGCCCGCGGGGAGGCCCCGGACGAATACCGACTCGTCCGCGGGGCCGCCCGGCGCGGGGGCGATCATGATGCCCGCCGGCAGGACGGCAAAGAGAAACAGCAGGGCGGTGCGGTTCACAATGGTACCTCCTGGAGTGACAGATCGGTGTCCCAGCGAAGCTACCCTCGGAACACGAAGGTGCAAGCCAAGTTGCCGCCTCCGTGCTTGGGGACATATTCCACCATTATGAAACGCTCCCTCACGCGGGCGACGTAGTGCGACTCGACTTCTCCGGCGCCCCGGAGATCGCCGCGCCTCCCGACGAGGTGTGGAAGCGGCTGCTCGATCATGAGTTCGTAGCGTCGGTGGCACCGGGCGTCGAGTCGGTGGAGCCCATCGACGACCGGCACTTCAAGGTCATTTCGGGCTTCGGCGTGGGTGCCGTGAAGGTGAGGTTTCAGCTCGACGTCGAGCTGTCGGACGTGAAGCCGCCAAAGAGCCTCAAGATGTCGGCGCACGGCAAAGCGCCCGGCTCGGGTGTGGATGTGAGCACCATGCTCGAAATCGAGCTCATTCCCCCCAACCGGTCCCGCCTGAAGTGGAGCGCCAGCTCGGAGGTTCGCGGGACCGTGGCGAGCGTGGGGGCCCGCCTGTTGAAGGGCACCGCCCAGAAGCTCACGGAGAGCTTCTGGGACAAGTTCGCGGCGCGTGTCGGCGAGGCCGCGGGGTCGAAGTAGATTTCAGCGCATGAAACAGTGGCTCGAGACGAGAGCAGTCCTGGACTTCCTCGCCCGCGTGCGGGGGGCGGGGCAGCGAGCCGCGCTCGCTACCGTGGTCCGCGTGCGGGGCTCGGCCTATCGCCACGAGGGAGCGAAGCTCGCGGTCGCCGAGGATGGCAGCACCGCCGGGAACGTGAGTGGGGGGTGTCTCGAGCAGGACGTGCGCGAGGTGGCGCTTCAGGTGATCCGCAAAGGGGAGCCCGAGCTCCGCAGCTACTGCTCGAGCGCCGACGAGATTGCGGCCTGGGATCTGGGCGTCGGGTGTGAGGGGCAGGTAGATGTGCACGTCGAGCCGGCGGAGGCGCAGCCCAGGGAGCGGGCGCTCCTCGAGCGACGGGAACCGTTTGCAGTCGCAACGATTGTCGGGATGCGGGATGCGAGACGCGGGATGCGTCGGGTCGTGACGGTCGACCGCGCCGAGGGCGATCTCGGATCCAAAGACCTGAACACCCAGGTCGCGGCCAAGGCGCGGGAGCTGCTCGAGACCGGAGAGTCCGGGATCCACGAGATCGCCGGCCGGTCAATCTTCTTTGACGTGCTTGTTCCTCCACCCCAACTCGTGGTCCTGGGTGCGGGCGACGATGCCCGGCCGCTGGTGCGGTTCGCCGCCGATGTGGGGTTCCGGGTGGTGGTGGTCGATCGGCGCCCGGGGTACCTCACGCGGGAGCGCTTCCCCGGCGCGGCGGCTCTGGTCGAGAGCGCGGGCGACGAGCTCGAGGCGATGCTGCCGATCGACGCCGACTGCTACGCCGTCGTGATGAACCACAACTTCGCCGACGATCAAGCGTACGTGCGCGCGCTAATAAAGACGCCGGTCGCCTATGTGGGGATGCTGGGACCGCGCCAACGCACCGAGCGCATTCTTCGGAACCTCGCCGCCGATGGGCCGATGGATGAGGGTCGGGTGTACGGGCCCGTGGGGTTGGACATCGGGACCGACGGCGCCGAGCAGGTGGCACTCGCCGTCATCGCGGAGATTCTCGCGGTGCGCTCTGGGCGGCGGGCCCGGTCGCTCAGGGAACGGAGGGCGGCCATCCATGCGCCGACCGACTGAACCGCCTCGCATCGCGGGGGTGATCCTCGCGGCCGGCGCATCGCGCCGCATGGGCAAGAATAAGATGCTGCTCGCGCTCGAGGGGGAGTCGTTGATTCGCCGAGCCGCGACGCGAGCCCTCGGGGCCGGGCTGTCGCCCGTGGTGGTCGTGATCGGCCACGAGGCAGAACGGTTGCGCGCCGAGCTGAGGGACCTCCCAGTCGAGTTCGCGGTGAATCCCGATTACACCGGTCCGACGAGCGGTTCATTGCACCAGGGCCTGCACGCGCTCGGCGCGGATGTCGACGCCGTCGTCATCATGCTGGGTGACATGGTGCGCGTGACGGCGGAGACACTCGCGATGCTGGTCGCTGCGGCGCGCGGCACCGAAGCGCCCCTCGTGGTGTCGCGTTATGGTGACGTCACTGCGCCGCCACTGTTATTCCGACGGGCGCTGTTTGGTGAGTTGCTCGCGTGGACGGGGGAGGGGTGTGGCAAGGCGGTCGTGCAGGCGCACAAACGCGACGCGATGTACGTGGATCGGCCGGAGGCGCTGCTCACGGACGTGGACACGCCGGAGGATTTCGAAGCAGTACAGAGCAGATCGAGCTGAGCCGCCCCTCGTCAGGCCACCAGCCCCAGCCGGGTCTGCAGGTGTGCCTCAACCGGACCCGTGATGACCCCCCGCAGGAGAGCGTCCGCGAGCGCAGCTGTGGCAGCGGCGCGATCGGCGTCTAGGCCTCGTTCCCGGAGCTCTCGGATGATTCGAGCGAGCCGGGTGTCGTAGTCGTGCGATTGGAGCCTTCCCCCGTCCGTCTCTTGCTTCAGCTTGTCCAACTCCTGTATGAAGCGCTGCAGTGTGACCGGTGCCATTGGACTACCCTCCCTACGCCCGGCTGAGTCGCCCTCCTCCTGACAGCGCCGCCGGGCGGTTACGACTCCGCACGCCAGGGCTGGATGGGGTTGGGTGATGAGGCATTCGCGCGTCGCGACATGTGTGAGGATGCCGCCCATGGTCTCTGGGCGTGCTCCGACTATGCGATTCTCCATAAGGGACCTTACCTTGCTTTACTAAACTGGTCAAGTGCTGATGGATTGATGCTATATAACTTGACAAGGTAGGTACATTGCATCATCTTGCGACAGACAAGAAGGTGCAGCCGGTGGCTGAAGTCGACTCACAAGAAAGCATGAGGACGATATGGTGGGCATTACTAAGAGAGACCCAATGGTGGATCTGCTGTATCAGCTGGAGAACCGGATGGGCCGGGTCTTCAACGGCGAGCCGCTACGCGCGTGGGAGTGGCCCGTACCTGAGGCGGCGACGACTGCCTGGCAGCCGCTGGTGGACATCTTCGAGGAGCCCGATGTCATCCGCCTGGTGGCGGAAGTGCCCGGGGTGAAGCCCGAGGACGTGAAGATCACCGTGGAGAGCAACCTGCTGACGATCAAAGGGACAAAGGAGCAGGTGGCGGAGGAGAAGGCCGAGAAGGTCCATCGCTATGAGCGGACCTATGGCGCCTTCGAGCGGACGTTCAGGTTGTCGGCCTCGATCGATCCCAACAAGATCAAGGCGACTTACAACCTCGGCGTGCTGACGGTCACGCTGCCGAAGTCGGAGACGGCCAAGCCTCATTTGATCACGGTGGAAGTCACCCCGGAGAAGGCGTTGAACGGATAAGTCACGCGGAACAAGGAGGGTGGCCCAGTTGGTCGCCCTCTCTCTCCTCCAGCTTCACGCTGTCTTGCCGCCGAGCATCCCACGGGCTAGAGTGAAGTGAGCAGTTTCCGCAGTTCAGTGCCGGCGCCGGTGCGTGGTGGCCGTGGTTGGAGCAGGTTGAGGCGGTTGGAGGCCATCACATGAGCAACGAGCCCAGCGACTTTCCCACTCGGTTCCGCGCGCACGTAGAGCTGCAGGGCGCGATTCTTACCCCAGAAGAGCTATCCCACGTTGGAGAGTGCTACCCGCGGTGCCGTGGTAAGGACCACTGGGACGTGCGCGAGTACGCCAGCGTGACCGGTATTGGCGCCCGCGAGTATCGCGTCGTGCGGGGGACTAGCACTCTGGACGTGTATCGCACCCGGGAGCGCGATCATGCCGCAGCTGTGCGGGCGGCGCTGAACGAGCTCGAGTCGCAGGACGGGCGCACGGAGAAGCCCCCTCAAAACAACTCCAACTGATCCGCCACCAAACCCCTGAGCTTCTCCAGCAGCTTCACCATCGCCCACGTGTCCCGCTCGCAGTAGGCGAGCAACGCGTCCCGCAGCGTGGCCCGCTCCCCAGCGGGCATCTCGGCGCCTTGGAACATCAGCCGCTGCAGTTCCACGGTCGCCACTTCGCCGTCCTGGACTTTTAGATCCGCGTAGGACAGTCCCGGCACCAGCGCCGGGAGCGTCTTCTTGAGGCTGAACCCGCCGCCGAAGTCGGGGTGGTACACGTGCCTCCGGATCACCGGCAACAGGTCTACAAGGCGCCTCTCGATCCGCTCGAGCTCCTTGTCCAGGTGCGGCGCGGCCTCCCGCAGCCGTTTGACGCATTCGCGCTCGAAGCTCGCGTGGTAGGCTACGATCTTGCGCGCGCCAGCGCAGACTTCGACCAGTGCCTCCGCCAGCGCGGGGCGCGGATCCTCCGGCCCGTCCGCAATCCACTGATGATGCACCGATCCGCCGCCCCGCTCCTCCACATGTGCGCTGAACTGCACCGGCACCTGCTGCCACGGCCGGCACCCAGGCCAACGCGGGATCGCAAGGCTCACCGTCTCGAAATCGAGAAACGCGAGCGGCGACACAAACTGGGCGAGCGCCTTCGTGAGCGTGGGCTCCACCACCATTCGCCCCGTCTGCACCGCCTTCACCTGGCGCGCGTGGATCACCGACAGCTCCAGGTCTGAAGGCAGGTCGTAGATCGTCGCGAAGCCGTCGGCCTCGAGTTCGAGCGCCCGCTTGCGCTCGATGCGGTACAGCTTGCTCACGTGGTGGTCGGGGAGCTTGGGCCAGCAGCGCTCGATGAACGGACAGTCGTGAGGCGTCGTGCAATGCTCGCCGATGGCCACGTCGGGCAGCGGCCCCTCGAGCATCTTCTGTTGCGCCGCGAGCTCGTCGGGCACGCCGATCAGCGCGGCCTCGACGAGCGCCGTGACGTCTTCACGCACGAACAGGTTGGATAAATCTGGGTAGCGGCATTGCGGGTTGAGGTGCATGACCTCCGCCCGCTCGACCTGAAGGCCCGCACGCCGCAACACATGCACCTGGACCGTCGCGTCCGGCAAATACTCCGGCTTGCGGCTGTTCGATGCCTTCACCTCGATCACCGTATGGCCTCGGGACGTGCGCTCCAGAATGTCGACCCCCACGTAGGTCTCGTCCGCCAGGAACCAGGCCTCGTAGATCGCCGGGAGGTCACGTTTCAGGGCCTCGCGCGTGGCCGTCACCTTGCTGTCGTACTGATAGAACGGGACCTCGATCAGCTCGCCCCCGGGCACGTCCCCCCGCGCCCGCTCGCCGACTTCCCGGCCTTGCTCGAACAGGTTCTGCTGCCCCGGGGAAGGGGATAGCTCCGGCGCCTCGGGCTCGTGCACGCGCCACCACAGCTGCTTGTGGCACTGGAGCCCGGAGAGATAGCGCGACTTGGAGAGGCGCGCAGGTTCGGACGGCATATGTAAACAGTAATGGATAACTCCCTACCGGATTGCGACTTCGCGTTGCGCGTATCCCGGCCCGCTTGACGCGGGGGCGGGTCGATCCCTATACAGTGATCGCCTGCGTACGGAGGAACGATGTCGCTACGGGTAGTGCTGGCCGACGATCACGTCGTGCTGCGACAGGGCGTGCGCGCACTGCTCGAGCGGCACGGCTTCGAGGTAGCGGCCGAGGCGTCGGACGGCAGGACGGCAGTCGAGCTGGCGCGGCAGCATGAGCCGGACGTCGCCGTGCTCGACATCATGATGCCGCTCCTGAACGGCATCGATGCCGCGCGCCAGATCGTCGAGGCGTGCCCTGGAACACAGGTCGTGATGCTCACGGCCCTCGAGCAGGAGCGCCTGGTGACGGACGCGGTCCAGGCGGGGGTGCGGGGGTTCGTGCTCAAGACCCAGGCGGGAGAGGACCTCGCCCAGGCCATCCAGCAGGTGTCGCGCGGCGGTTTTTACGTGGGGGCGGGCGTCTCTCAAGCCGTGGTGGATGCCTGCCGGGCCGCCGCGGCGGAGGACCGGAGCCGCCTGACCTCGCGTGAGCGCCAGGTCGCGCAGCTCGTGGCCGAAGGGAAATCGACGAAGCAGGTCGCCGCGCTGCTCGCGATCACCCCCAAAACCGCCGAGTTTCACCGCGCGCGCGTCATGAAGAAGTTGAACGTACACGACGTCGCGGGTCTGGTCCGGTACGCCATCCGAGAAGGCCTGATCACTCCCTGACCCGGGTGTTCTCCCGGCCCCATCTAGGGTTTTGCCGGGTTCTCCCCACCAGCGCCGTAGCCACATTCACCGCATCATGCCTCCTCGGACGCCCTTCGCCCGCTCGCCCGTCATGCTCCTCGCCGCCACTGGGACGTGGCTCAACCAGGCGCTCGAGAGCATGCTCGAGCCGTTAGGGTATCGAGTGCTGTCCGTGGCGACGGGACGCGAGCTCTTGGACCGGGCGCCCGCCGCGCGCCCCGACGTCATTCTCATGGACGCAAACCTCCACGACCTGGACAGCATCACGGTGTGCCGCACGCTTCGCCAGCATCGGTCGGTCTCCTGGCATACCCCCATTTTCATGATCACGTCGACGCCGGCGACCAAGCAGCAACGGCTCGCCGCGCTCGAGGCCGGAGCGTGGGACTACCTGAGCCTGGTGATCAACTCGGAAGAGCTGGCCCTGAAGCTCGACGCCTTCGTGCGCGTCAAGCTCGAGACCGATCGCGCCCTGGAGGAGGCCGCTGTGGAGCCGGCGAGCGGGCTGTATACCATGCGCGGGCTCGAGCGACGCGCCCGCGAGCTCGTCTCGGACGCGTTCCGCCGTCACGCGCCGCTCGCTTGCCTGGCGCTCGCGGTCGAGCTGGAGCCACAAGACGCGCGTCCCGCGCCGCTCGCGGCACCACCCGTGGCGGTGGCGTACGCCGGGGCGATCCTCCAGGCGCGCGGTCGCTCGTCCGACGCGATCGGCCGGCTCGGCCGGAGCGAGTTCGCGGTGCTCGCCCCGTCGACCGCGCCCGACGGGGCGGTGAAAATGGCCCACCGCCTCACGCGGGCGCTCGAGACCGCGGGCCCGAGACCGGCGGGGTTGCCGCCCTTGCTGGTTCGGGCCGGCTACGAGGCCGTCGCAGATCTGCACGCGACGCCGCTTGCTCCCGACCGCCTGCTGGAGCACGCCGGCGCCGCACTGATCCAGGCGCGCACCCCCGGAAACGCTGAGCGGATCCGCGCCTACCAGGGGTAGATTACCCGCTCCATGACCAGGTTGCCGTAGCGTGTCGCCGGCGGTCGCGATCGCGATCGTCGTGCTCGTCGTGCTGCTCGCGTTGTTGCTCCTGCGGGGCAGCGCGGACCAGACACGCGCGCTGCGCGATGTCCACGAGCGGCTCGGGGCGCTCGGTGAAGCGACAAAACGCCTCGAGACGATGGGCACCGCCGTGACCGAGGTGCAGCAGCTGCTCCAGGTCCCGAAGCTGCGCGGCACGATCGGCGAGGTGTGGCTCGAGGAGCTGCTGCGACAGATCCTCCCCGCCTCCCACTACCAGATGCAGCATGTGTTTCGATCCGGTGAGAGGGTGGACGCGGCCCTCCGGGTCGGCGACCGGCTGGTGCCCGTGGATGCGAAGTTTCCCCTCGAAGCGTGCCAGCGGCTGCTCGGTGCGACCGGCGCCGAGGCCGAGCGCGAGGCCCGTGCCTTCGCGCGCTCCCTCAAGGAGCGGATCGACGAGATCGCCGACAAGTACATCCGTCCCGACGAAGGCACCTATGACTTCGCGCTGATGTACATCCCAGCCGAGAACGTGTATTACGAGGCGGTGCTGCGCGCGGAAGATCCGGGAGATGCGAAGAGCGTGCTGGGTCACGCGCTGCGCCGGCGCGTCATCCCCGTATCCCCCCACACCTTCTACGCCTACCTGCTCGTGATCTTGCACGGGCTCAAGGGGATGCGTGTAGACCAGCACGCGCGCGAGATCCAGGAGCAGCTCGGCGGGCTGCGCCAGCAGTTTGACGGGTTCTGGGCGGCGTTCCAGACGGTGGGCGCGCACCTCGCGAATGCCCAGAAGCGCTTCGAGGAGAGCGAGCGGCAGGCGGGACGCGTCCAGGAGCGGTTCGAGCGCATCACGGGCGTGGAAGATGCAACGGAGCAGGGCAATTCGCGGCTCGGACCGGGCGACGTGGCAGGAGAAGCGGGCGCGGAAGGGGGAGGGCGTTGACCACCGCAGCCGTGCCCGATTAAGCTTCTCAAGCGATGCGAAATCCTACGCTTATCCCGATGTGCGTTCATCGCACCTGTTGTCACGGTCTGCGAATTGCGGAGCGTGATTGGATGCGTGGGATGTAAGGCGTAGCAGTCGATCGACCTGGGTGAGACCGACGCCCCCGCGCTCCAAGGCTGAAGCGAGGGGGCGTCGGCGTTTTTCAAGGAGCTCGAGGCATGGTAGTGCTACTGGTGACCGGAAAAGTGCTGTTGACCGTGGCGAGCGCCGGGTTCGGCGCCTCCCTCGGATTTGCCGTCAAGAATTGGCTGGACCAGCGCGAGCAGGTCGAGGACTAAAGGGTCGTTACTTCACCGCGAGCGGGACCTGCACGATGGTCTCGCCCCAGTGCAGGTTCAGGAGCGCTCGATCCGCGTCGGCGGCCGGGAAGTAGAACGCCAGGGATTCCATGAACGGCCCCGCCTGCGGCTTCACCGTGAGCCGCCGCGCGTCTTGGGCTGCGCCGGGGTAGGGGATGTGGAACACGTCCGCCGCCCCGCTGAAAATGAGCGTCCACTCGTCGGGACCGGGAATCGCCCAAACGCTGTACTTCCCCGCGGCGAGCGGCTTGCCCCCGATTACCATATCCCTGCTGAGGGCGATCGTGGTGGCCGTGTCGGCACCCGGGCACCACACCTTGCCCCACGGCACGACGCCTCCCCTCCCGAACAGCGTCCGGCCGCGAGCGCTCGGCCGGTTGTACACGATCGTCACCTGAGTCGTGCCGAGGACCTGGGTCACTGTTGCGTGCTGGCTCTTCGGAGCCTGCGCTTGCAAAACCACCGGCGCCAAAAGAAGCACTGACAGCTTCATCGTTGCTCCGCGACTACAGGATTGCGCAGCACACCGACCCCGGGAATCTCCACTTCGACTACGTCGCCGGGCGCGAGCCGCCCCACGCCGGCGGGCGTTCCCGTGGCGATCAGGTCTCCCGGCTCGAGCGTCATGACCTGCGAGACGAAGGAAACAAGCGTGAGAATTGAAAACGCCATGTCAGGCGCCCGGCCGTGCTGGCGCTCCGTGTCGTTCACCCGGCAGAACACCTCGAGCTCGTCGAATCGGCGCGGGTCCACGGGCACCACGCGGGGCCCGATGGGGCAGAACGTGTCGAACCCCTTCGCCCGGGTCCACTGCTCCTCGGCTCGCTGCAGGTCCCGGGCGGTGACGTCGTTGACGCAGGTGATCCCGGCAATGCCCGCGCGTGCCTCGGTTTCCGTGGCGCGCCGCAGCGGACGTCCAATGACGACGCCGATCTCGCCCTCGAAGTCCACCTGCTGCGATTCGGGCGGCAGCACGATCGCGGCGCCGTCTGCGATCACGGCCGTGGGCGGCTTGAAGAACAGCAGCGGTTTGGCGGGCACCGTATTCCCGAGCTCGGCGGCGTGATCGCGGTAATTCCGCCCGATCCCGATGATCTTGCCCGGTCGCGTGACGCTCACGACCGCGCGAGCTCGGCTAACGCTCCGACGGCGGCGTCCAGCTCGTCCTCCGTGTTGTAGTAATGTGGCGAGAAACGGAGCACGCTCGAGGCCCCCTTGTCGTCCATGTCGAGCACTCCCGACATGCGATCCGCGGAGCTCGCGTTGATGCCTCGCTGCCGCAGGCGCAGCTTGAGATCGGCCGCATCCCGGCCCGCCACGTCCATAGAGACGATGGCGCACCGCTCCCGCCCGCGATCGAGCACCCGCACGCCCGGAATCTCCGCGAGCAGCTGGCGCAGCACGGCGGCGAGCCGATGGGCGCGGTCGCGGCCGTCTGAGCCGACGGCCAGGGCGTAACGCGCCGCCGCCCCCAGGCCCGCCACCAGCGCGTAGGCGAACTCCCAATTCTCGAACCGGCGCGCGTCGTCGGCGAGCCGGAAGGCGTCGGGGTCGGTCCAGTCGGCGCCGCGCATGTCGAGGAACAGGGGGAACGCCCCGCGCTCAAGCATCCGGTCGGACACATAGAGGAAGC